>Ga0247844_1004432_pt1 | contig 19086 bp, 19 predicted proteins | sample LaCtaG_FD_192421 | JGI IMG/M metagenome (GOLD analysis project Ga0247844, IMG submission 192421) | Freshwater microbial communities from meromictic Lake La Cruz, Castile-La Mancha, Spain - LaCruzMarch201714.5m_1 | ecosystem: Environmental > Aquatic > Freshwater > Lake | place: Spain: Castile-La... | reverse complement strand
CATAAATGTTCCCAGTTCTAGTATTTAGTTTGGCAATAAACTGGGCCGTTAAACGTAGGTGGCTGTGCGTTGTTGTTGATCGAAAAATATGCTCAACTGTTGGGCGGTGGTACTGGGCACCACGGCCAGACCCAGCTGTATCAAGATGCCGTTTTCCTGCGGAAACATCTGCATGCCACTGATGAAAACCCTGGGATCTCCCGCACACACACGCTGTATTTCCTGTTGTAGCAGTGCCTGTGTTTCCTGTGTTTGTTGTTCAAACAAGTAGTTCCAGATCACGGTGCCATAGCCAGGACGACCCGGCAGTTCGCCTTGACGTATGTTGAAGGCGTTCAAGAGGTCAATCTTGATCAGGTCAAAATCCACGGCCGTGAACTTTTTGTTTTGATCAATGGTGCTGAATCCTATGAAAGTGGGCATGTGGTATTTACCGGCTAGATCACAGTGCCTGCGGCAGGATTAAACGCTGTGGTAGCAGATCTGGCCAAGGTTGTGGCCTGTTGCTGTACCGATCCCGACAACGCCGTGACCTGTGCAGTGATTCCACCTAGACTGCTGCCAATGGCATTTTGTACACCACCCAGGAGTCGACTGCCTTGTCCCTGTAGATCTTTGAGCACTGTTTGTGCTTTGCCTATGTCCAAGGCCGCGGCTATGCTGGATGAATCCGGCAGATTGGCACCTAAACTGGGCACGGGTATTTTGCTGCTGCCAAACACCTTGACCATGGCCACGTCCACGGTGGCTCGATTCACAGTGCCACTGAATCCGGCTGCTTTCTGCACACTGGCCACCAGGCTGTCACCAGTGCCACCCAGCAAACCACTGATGTTGATGTTGGCAAAGTTGCCGGCCAGCCCTTGTGCTTGACCCAACAAGGCCGAAGCCTGTCCCTGCAGTTGCCCGGCCAGGGCCGTGGCCTTGCCTGTGAGTTGGCCAGGCAAGCCCGATATACTGGGCAAACTGCCAGTGAGACTGCTGAGACTGAGATTGCCTACACTGCCCAGAGCACCGGTCAGGTTGCTGGCCGCGGATGTGGCAAACTGTGAGGCCTTGCCCAGGCTGTTCATGGCCGACTGCACCGAAGCCAGATTAGGTGTGATGCCCGAAGTCAACGAGCCCAGGCTGGGTAATGATGACAAGCCAGGCAAGGATCCAATTCCGGTTACGCTAGTAAGATTGCTGGTCAGGTTGCTGATCGATGGCAGGCTCTGGGCCCATTCAGCAGTTAGTTGTGTGCCAAACTTGCTGGCATTGGCCACCAAGCTGCCGACCTGACTGTTCACGCTGTTGGTCACAGCGGATGTGACTGCAGTCAATGGAGATGCACCACCAGTGAACACCACACCTCTCACAGCACTTATGGCCTGAGACGCCGGAGTGGTGATCACACCTGCGGACTGCAAACTGGAGTAGCCAGTGGTCATGAGTTTTGATATGGCATCGTGCTGTGCAAAGGTCATATTTGTGTCAGGTTAATCTGCTCCATTTAGAAAATCACTCAGTGAATATATTCCTCTGAGGCCGGTCCAGATACCCGGTGCCGACAACACCGCGGTAAGATCACTGTTGCCGTTTTTGATAAACTGTTGCCAGGTGCCGGGCTTGACATAGCCGGCCTGTTCCAGTTGCTGGCATGACAGTCCATATTGCCCAACACCTTTGTCATTGGTGATCACTGTAGCAGGCTGATCCACTGTGTTGCTAATCTGGGCCATGATGGCCTGTGTTTGATCCCCAGTCAAGGTGCCAATGGCCGGAGCAGTGAATCCGGTTTGGCTGATCTTGGCTATGTCGGCCTGTGTGACTGGACTGTCCAGGGCCACGTCTATCAAGGGTGGAATGTTGGTCACTGTGGGCAGACCATTGATGATGGACAAGATCACCACGTCGTCCACACCGGCTGTGCCACGATCCAAGCGACTGAGTTCAAACTTGACTGCAGCCGACGTGGTGCCAGTGATGCTCTGTCCGGGTTCGAACCCAACCAAGGCACCAGCGGCCACCTGACTGTAGAATATAAAATCAGCCTGGGTCTGTGTGGTATCTGCGGGTGCCTGCATGACAAAGTTGGCACCGGATGGCAAGTTATATTTAAACTGGCTCATGTGATTTGATCAGCCTCTATATCCTGCAGACTCTGCCAGTCGAGCATTGGCCTCTTTGAAGGCCGCAAGTGCAGCGTCTACTCGTGGATCCAACCTACCAAACTCGGAAACCAGCTGTTCATATTCACGCTGTTTGGCACTGACGTCATTGATCAGCTCGCGGCGTGCTGCCAAGTCAACTGTGCCGGTGCTGGCTGTTGCCGGCGATGCGGCACCGGGAGTGATGCCCAAGCCGCCTGGCAAGGCATTGTTGATGGCGCCGGTAATGGCTCCTGCTCCGGGAATGCCAGACAATGCGCCGGTAATGGCTCCAGCTCCGGGTATGTTGGACAAGCTAGGTAAACCAGGTATGCTGGGCAAGCCAGGTATGCTGGGTAGACCAGAGGGCAGGCCGGGAATGTTGGGCACACCAGGAATGTTGGGCAGGCCCGGTATGCTGGGTGCCGTGGCCGTGATGGTCACACCCTCAGGCACCGGTGGAGCTTCTGGCGGAGGTGTGGGGTCTGGGCTGGCCAGTTTGACTGCTGTGCTGACACCTTGATTGTGATAGGGATAAGGCTCATGTGTGGGCGCACGGGTCACTATGCTTTCGGTTCCGGTGGGATTGACCACCCAGCCCAGGGTGTTGTTGAACGACACACTGGGCAACAAGTACTTGGTCAGGCCCTTGGGTGTCGGCACTTCGATCCTGGGTCCACCATTGAGCTGTATCTGGCCGCCGTTGAAACTCAGGCTGGCACCCGCGGCCCAGCTGCCTTGCTGGCTGGTCATGGCCAGGGCACCAGCGGTTTTCAAGCCTATGTTGCTTTGGCTGAACAGGGTCAGGGCACCCTTGTTGGACAGGCTGATGTCACCGTCGCTCTGCAGAGTTGTGCCAGCCACGCTTTTGACATTGAAGTTTCTGCCGGCAAACATGTTGATGTCTTCGTCGGCATGTAGATTTAAGGTTCCTTGTGTGCGCAGGTTCACACTGTTGCTGGTGTACACATCCAGGGTGCCTTCCTGACCCAGTTCAATGTAGGCCTGGCCGTTGGCGTGACAGATGTACAGGCAATTGCCATCGTCACTCATGGTGATCTGATGGCCCTTGCTGGTACGTATTCTTATGAGATTGTCTTGGCCGGTGAGATTTCCGTCGTCCATGACCAAGCTATGTCCGCCACGGCGGGCTATCACATTGGCCGCAGATGGTTGCCGGGCTTTGAGGTCTTCTGTGGTTATGTTCTCTTCGCCGGTGGCACCTATGCCGCCCTGATATATGGCACGACCCGGTGTGCTGATACCATAACAGGCACTGGGACTTTCGCGCTGGCTGCTGCTTCCTATACTGCCACGTATCTGATCATTGATCAGACCCTGCTGGAACAGGATGCCGGCCACATAGCTGTGCACCGGTTTTGGTTGATCAAAGTACTTGGGATTTTGGCTGATCTTGTTGTCGGTGACATTGATCTCAGTCACAGGCAGTCGTTCAGATCCGGCAAAGTAGCTGGCCTGTGTGGCATTTTGAGTCACTGTCTGAGATTTGGGCACTGCACCAATGGCCGGCACCATGTGTGTGGCATACAGAGTAGGCACACAACCCACGTAGTAGGCCATGGCTTCGCCGGCCACTTGCATGATCAAGACCTGTGTGCCCAGGTCAGGTGGGGTAAACCACATGCCGTAGCTCTGCGGATTGCCTTGTTCAAAGGCTCCGGTACCGGCACTGCGACCTGTGGGCGTGGTGCCGTAAAAAGGTGGACAATAGATCACTGTTTGCCAGTTGTTGGCATTGTTGGGATCTGAGGCTCCGCGATTCTGTATGTACACCTGCAGTCGTCCAGATCTAGTGGGATCCACGTTGTTTTTGACCACACCAATATAGCTTCCGGGTGGCAGGGGATCACGGTAGTTGCTTGGGGCTTGTGAGGTTGACGGAGTTGTTTCGGACATTAGGTTTCTCTTGCTATCTGTTGTGGTGGGCTAGTGGACGCGGTGGGTTCAGCTGCGGCCGCTCTGTTGTTAAATGCCGATTGCGCAGTCACATAGGCTTCACGCAAGGGACCGGAGCTGGGAGCTCCAGCAGCAATGTAGGCATTCCTTGCTTCAATTTCGTCTGCGGTTGGTCTTGTTCCACCATAGGCTTCTGCCAGCTGGTCAGCTGTGGCAGGGGGTGGCGTGGGAGTAAATGTCACTTGCTGTGCATCCTCATCACCAGGTGCAACTATATCTCCTGAGCTGCCAGGTGCGCCAGAAGGCGGAGCGGCCTGTGGAGATGGCAAACCTGCACCAGCTGTGCCAGTGGGATCGTACAGGTCGCCATATTCGTTGAGTCTAAGATTGGAAACTGCTCCAGTTTCATCACGTATTTCAGCACCGCGGAATGCATCTGTGATGCGGCCACTGTCACGTGAACCCGTGTCTTGCTGTGAGGCGGCAGGACGACCTGCGGTGGTCGAGGCCTTGAGATTTTTTTCTATCAACAGTCGACCTTCCAATTCCTGTTCAAACCTGCCTTTGCTGAAAATACTTTTGCATTGTATGGCTGTAAAAGTGTACAGTTCTTGTGGTTGCCCACTGCGATTGCCGGCATTCACGTCCACGATGCCGGTGCTGAGATCATAGTCTGCGGGTGTGTTGAAGGCCACGTTGAACATCACAGCCTGGCTGTCGTAGTTGATGGAACCATCACGATTGAATGGTTTGAAATCAAATGTGCGAGCAGTCACTCCTGTGGCCACTTCACCCTGTTGTAGCCAGGCCGGATCACCCACTATGCGCAGACGCACTGTGCTCAACGAACTGGGATCATACAAGAAACTGGCTCCATTGTTGCCGGGTTCATTGGCATAGTTTTTGGCGCCGGTGGACTGATCTGGACTGGTTGGCATGTAGATGTAGCGATTTTGATCGCGGAAATCTGTGGTCACACGCTGTTGGGCATCGGGTCCAATGCCAGACAAGAACAAGCGATAGGCATTGTTGTAGTTTTGCTCGTAGCTGAGTATCTGTGTGTTTTCTCCAGTGAACCAATACCTGTAGGCCTTGTGTACGCCTCTATACCGGCTGTCAGGAAAGTATTGGCTGACCATCTGTGCTATGGCATAGGGAGTGACAATAAAGGACATCCTGTAGGCATGGTCTCGGATGATGTTGTCGTAGCCCAACTGCGTGACGGCTATGCTGATCTTGTACCATTGCATGTTGCCGGTGCCGGCACGTGGATTCTGTTTTTGGGTTTGAATACCTGTTGCTGGATCTGTGGCAGTAGTGATTTCAACATTTTGTTGATCCAGGATGTATGAGCTGTTGCGCATGACATCATCTATGACCTTGATGATCTGTGTGCCGGCCTTGACTGGCCAGGTCCTGCTGTTTTTGCTTACGGTGTTTTGTGTTGGATCAATCTTGGCCGCACTGTCTGGAGTCTGCATGGGTGCTGTGCTGACGTCTTGTGCTCCCGGACGTTTGACCTGTGACCCACCAATAGTGGTTGGAGCAAACTCAATGATGTACTCGTCGGCTATTTCACGTTTTTTCTGCTTGACCAGGGTCTGCTGATATTCATTCAGGCTTGTGCTGAGACCAACAAATATATTCTGTTTGCCAGCCACGGGTGCTGCCGAAGCCTTGGGTGGTGGTTGTTGTTTGTTTGCGGCAGTGGTGGCTGCAGTGTAGGACCCGGGTAGATTGGCCAACAGGCCTGAGTTGCCAGAATTGGCTCTTTCTGACAACGGCACATAGGGCTTTTCCTTGTTTCCGGCCTTGAGTCTGGCAGCATCAAATGACAATGGCATGATTTTTTCCTAGGGTGCTACCACGTTAAATGGACTGGTGGTATCACCAGTGAAGTTGCCATTGGCGTCCACTTGTGCCTGGCTGGCATCAGTGATGGCGCTTTGTTGTGCAAAGCTGTCGATGTTGTTGGGCACTGGTTGCGATGTGCGGGCGCCACTGTCAACCGGCACGCTGATCTTGGGGCCATTCAACAACTGTTCCACGGTTTCTCCAGTCATGGTAAACGGAAATGGCACAGTGCCACGATCGGTCACAAAGCCATAGCTCTGTCCCACTGGCTTGGCAGTGATTGTGTATTCCACTGCACGGTTGGCCAGCTGGAATCTGATGTCAGTCAAGCGGAATGGATAGTATTTGACGATGACCGCACTCTGTGACACAGTTTCGGCGCCGCCGGCCAAGGATCCTTTGACTGGTGCCACCAAGTTTCCTGAACTGTCATAGCCAAAGAACTGTATGACCAAGCAGTATTGTGCCTGCAGATAGTTCACGGTCTTGGTTGTGGTAGCACTCTTGGCCACTACACCAGGCACAGCATAGCTTTCGCCGACAAGATCAGGTCCTTGGGTGCTGACCTGCGGCTGTTGTGCGTTTCGATACACACTTTGCACGGCCTGGAACAGGTTTTCTATCAAGGTTATTCCATTGGGTTCGGTGACCTTGAATCTGAGATCCACTGCACTATGGGCAAGGCCAGTGCCGCCCAGGGGAGTCTTTGTAGTAATCTCCAGATCGTCCATGTAGTAGTCCAGAGGAAATGCAGGACTGCGTCCTGTCACAGGTGCCCCACCGCTTTGCATCAATAGTTGCCATCCACTGACATTGGGTTTTCCGCTGCGCATCATGCCATTGAACTGTGCCGGGCTCAGCAGATACCAACCCAGGCTGTAGGTGTAGCTGCCATACTGATCCAGTTGATTGGGCTGAGTGGGTATGAGTTGATTGAGTGCAGCTGTGCTGACATTGACTGCTATGGTGGCCTGCGTGGGTCGAGGATTGTCATCGGCACCCACTGTGTCACTGGCATTACGGCTGCTTCCGGCACCCACACCACCCGATGTGGGAGCTTGTTGCGGGCCATCTTCTCTGGCGTTAGGGGCTGGCGTGCTTTGGCTTTGGCTGGTGGTCACTGTGGGGCTGGCCAGATCAGGTGAAGGAGACGCTATGATCTCTTGTAAACGATCTATTGCGGCAAGATACTGCGGTGACAGTGCCGAAGCCTGCTGTTGATACTGCTGTGCCTGCTGAGACTCTATGCCAAACTCTCTGGCGGCTGCATCACGCTGATCCAGCAGGGCATCAATCTGGGCTTTTAGTGCATCTTTTTGTGCCAGGGCTTCGTTGTAGCCTGGCTTGGCTGAAAGGCTACTCATGCTAGAATCCCAACACTGTTTTGAGTGTGTTCAACTTGGGCAAATATATTACAGCACCGGCTTCAAAATCCATGGGCGGTGCTGTGAGTGTGTTGGGGTTGCGCTGATAAAACACCCACCATAGGCCAGCATCACCGTAGAGGTCAAAAGCCAGGAGGTCGGGCCTGTATTCAAACGTGGTGTTGATGGTAAACAAGATATCATCGTTGAGCTTGGGTATGGGCCTGTCCACCATGACATCCAGGAAGAACTGGCTGTAACCAGTGAGGAAATATGGACTGGTAGGACTGTAGTTGGGCATTACCAGAATCCTCCTTTTAATAGATTGCCATTGGCAAAGTTTTGCAAGCTGAACTGCTTGCTGACCTGGCTTCGGGTCTGTATGGGCTTGAGCACGATGTCTATGTCTATCTTGCTGGGCACATAGGTGGGATTGTTCAACAGGGCCTGTAGCGGTGCGGGTCTGGCATTTTCTGCACCGCGTGGCAGGAAGGCCGTGGCCAGGCGAGTGACCGTGGGTGCCACTGCGTTGAGCGTGGTGCTGTACAGATTCTGCAGAGGTTGCAGGTTCAAGCCCAGGTTGTTGGGCGAGCCCGAACTGATGTAGTCCACATCAGCCGGCAACTTGTAGTTGAACTGGCTGACCACGCAGGGATGATTGTTGAACTGATAGTCGCCCAGACCACTGAGATAAACCAAGGGCGGTGGGCTTCCACGTTGTGCATCTTGGCCATAGAACATCTTGGTCACGCTACGGAAAAAGTGTATGACAGCCAGCACATAGGCCGCATCAGCGGTGCTCTGTGCTGTGAATGTGCAACCCAGCTGAATGTCATCTATGTAACTGCTTTTGTAAAAATAGCCACGATAGTTGCTGTGAGTGAGATCATAGTTTTGATAGTCAGCTCGATAGGCCGTGGTTATGGTGGGTGTGTAAGGGAACACCACACCATTGGTGGTTTTGAGTGGTTGCAACAGACCTGCATTGGCTGCTGCATACAAGTAGTCGGCTCCAGGTGCCAGGCGTAAGACCACACGCCAGTCGGTGTTGACCGGAAACTGGGCCAGGGCACGTGTGGTTTCTTGACGTTGTGCCTGTATGGTGCCCACTTGCACTCGATTCTGTGAGTTGAAAACACCAAATGGAGCCTGCTGTGCATCTTCGTCACCGGCGGCAGCAAAGGTCTGGAACGCGGCCTGTTGTGCGTCTTCATCGCCGATGATGGATGGAGCAGTGCGCACATCGGCTGTGGGCACAGCGATTTCGTTCTGGCTGCCATAGCCGTCGGTGTTGCCGGCTTCTTGCTGGATTGGTATTTCGTTTTGTGTGGCCGTGGGTTGGGGCACTTCAGGATCAGATGCAGGATCCACTGTGGGCGGCAAGTTTCCAGGAATATTGCCTTCTAGTTGGTTGTTCAGTGAAGCAATGGCTTCATCATTCACACTGATTCTGGCTGAATAGGCTGCTACAGCATCTAGTTGCCCAGCGGCTGCAGCTCGCGAGATCTGTTGTTGCAGGTCAACATTTTCTTCCTGCCTGCGGGCTATGCGTCGATTTATTTCTTCGGGTGTCAGTGCCATGCTCAGATCCTCTTCACATATTTACCGAGAAAATAAACCACCTATATTATGATTCAGGTTGACATGTTGACTTTTTGTGCTACAATAAATACCTACCCAGGAGGATTTCAGTGTCAACCACGCCCACAAGGACCCCAGCAAAAACCAACTATCTCAACAACAGAGATATCTTAAAACAGATACATCTCAGCAAAAATACCTATTGTAGTTTTCTAGATCCTGTGAACGATCACCAGTATGACATTATCTTGCCCACGGTCACAAAGATCAATCAACGCACCGTGGCCGAGGCCCGCAGGAACCGTGCCGATCGCATCCGACGCGAAACCGGCACTGTGGTTGATCCCAAAAAGATCCCCAACACCGACCTGGTGTTCCGCATCACCTGCTGGGAACACATACCCTGGGCACCCAAAAAAGTCTCCAAGGCCGAAGCCAAAAAACGCCAGATCCAGGACATCTTAGACCTGGAAGTTGAGGAACAAGATGATCCCTTGGCCGAGCTGTTAGAAGAGCCGGTGCTGGATCCCAAACATGTGCGACTGAACTTTCCGCCGTTTTATCACTATCGCTTGGCGGACGACAAGCAACCATATCTGGTGGGCAAAAGCCACTGGCGCGGCGACTTGACCCACGGCGAGTTCTGCAGAGATCACGGTGCCATGACCCGCACCTTGGCCACTATGTTTATCAAGCTGTGTGAACGCTATGCCACCCGATCAAACTGGAGGGGCTACACCTACAACGAAGAAATGCGAGGCCAGGCCCTGCTACAGTTAAGCCAGATTGGCCTGCAGTTCGACGAATCAAAATCGCAGAATCCCTTTGCATATTACACTGCGGCCATCACCAACAGCTTTACCAGGATCCTGAATCTTGAAAAGAAAAGCCAGAACATCAGAGACGATGTGTTGGAGATGAATGGACTGAATCCGTCATGGACTCGTCAGAATGCTGGACGACGAAATCCGGCCCAGGCGCCCGGTGAGGTCGTGATCCTTACGGAAGAATAATGAGTCCCGACGCACTGAGGAAAATTTTAGATAAAAACTATAAAGTTTTAGATTTTGTTGATCTTGGTCAAGTTGTTGCAAAGCCAAGTCTTGGATTCAAAGCCATCAGTGATCAATACAAAGAGATTTTTGACAACAACGAGCGTATAGTGTTCTACGCCAATGGCACAGTGGGCCAACGCACACTGGATTATCTTAAGTATGCAACCAATGTATTCGACATCAGCAAATGTTTTATCTTGGTTTGTTGCCCCGATCATGACTGTGTAGTTGACAACAAATACGACATTGAATTTTTTACTGCAAACATTGATTCCGTTGAGTTTGACGATAAGTTAGTGATTTCTACGGACTCTCTGTGTGTGATGCCGCACTTTAGTGTGGAATTTTTCAACAATGGCGCTGCAAGAACCTGCTGCTACATCAAAGAAACCATGAAGGGCGCCAACAGTTCTGCTCCAGTAAAAGAACTGTTTTTTTCAGAAAAAATGAACAGTTTACGAAAGTCATTGTTGTCGGGTGTAAAACCACAATCCTGTCAGCAATGTTGGTCTAATGAGTCTGCCGGGCTGACAAGTCTAAGGAAATGGCGGAACAAAACTCACAAAAAAGAATTCTTGACCCAACTGTTGGACGATCCGCAGATCCGTAGTTGTAGCCTAAGAGTTAGCACCACTTGTAACTTCAAGTGCAGAATATGTAGCTATAGTTCCAGCAGTCTCTGGGCCGAGGAGAGCCTAAAATATGAAACTGATCCAGCAATGCTCAACAAAATAAAAAAGTCTATAGAAATTAACAAGTGGTTTGACAAGAACGATGTTGTTACCGAAGAAATCAAACAACTTTGCGAAACATTAGATTTCATTGACATCTACGGTGGTGAGCCCTTGTTGATAAAACAATTCAAAACAATTTTGCAACACTGCATAGATATAGGATCTGCAAAAAAACAAACTCTGCATTTCAACACCAATGCTTCGCTGTTTCCTGTAGATACATTTAAATTGATGAATCATTTTCGAGAAATCCACATCAGTCTCAGCATAGACAACATAGGTGCACGATTTGAACTTGAACGCGGAGGGATCTGGAGCGAGATAGAAAAAAACATAAATAAATTTTTAGATCTAGATCCGTCGCAGTATAAAGTGAATGCACTAATAGTGGTCAGCAATTTGAATCTTTTGTATCTTGATGAATTAATCAACTGGGCAGATAAGAAAAAACTGCCCATAGATTTTCAAATGCTAGAAGAACCATTGGTTTATAATTACAAACAAGTTACACAGTCCGTGATCGATTTGGCTGTTTGTAAATATCTCAATCATCCAAACAAGTTTTTACATTCGCTGGCGACAAATTTGAAAAAAACCGATGCCGTTGACAGCACTGACTGGATTAAAAAAACAAAAAATTTAGACATGATCAGAAATCAATCTATAATGTACAGTCATCCAGAACTGGCACTGGCAATGGGATATAATTAATCTTTTAGGTTGCAGTTCTTACAAATTTACTTTATAATCAACTTATGGGTCTATTCAAAAAAATAGCAGTTTGCACGGACATACACTTTGGCCTCAAGTCTAACAGCCTAGTACACAATCAAGATTGTAGTGATTTCATCGATTGGTTCATAGCCACGGCTCGACAAAATGGTTGTGAAACCGGCATGTTCCTGGGTGACTGGAGTCATCAACGTGCTGCAATCAACATGCAGACCTTGCAGTACAGTCTGCGTAGTCTCGAAAAACTGTCGGCGGCATTTGATCGCTTTTATTTTATTCCTGGCAACCATGATTTATACTACAGGGACAAGCGCGATATCTATTCAACTGAGTGGGCACGACACATACCCAACATACAGATTGTCAACGACTGGTTTCAAGATGGCGATGTGGTAATTGCACCCTGGCTGGTCGGAGATGATCATCGACGCATACCCAAACTAAAAGGCCAATACATGTTTGGTCATTTTGAACTGCCACACTTCAAAATGAACGCCATGGTAGAAATGCCCGACCATGGCGACATAAAGGTAGATCACTTTAGCAACTTTGAACGGGTGTTCAGCGGTCACTTCCATTTAAGACAGAGGAAGAAAAACATCAACTACATTGGCAACTGCTTCCCCCACAACTACGCCGACGCCGGTGATAGTGCCCGTGGCATGATGATCTTGGAATGGGGGTCTGAACCTGTGTTTCATAGTTGGCCTGGGCAACCTTTGTATAAAGTGTTAAAACTAAGTCGGGTCATAGATTCGGCTCCAGACTTACTGGCCCCAAACATGCATGTGCGAGTAGAACTGGACATTGACATCAGCTATGAAGAAGCTAACTTCATAAAAGATACATTTATAAAAGACTATACTCTAAGAGAAATGGCCTTGATTCCAGTCAAAAATTCTGCTGTGGACAACGACATGGCTCCTGGTGAAGTCAAGTTTGAAAGCGTGGATCAGATCGTCGTAGATCAGTTGACCAACATTGATTCAGAGTTTTACGACCCTAAATTATTGCTAAAACTATATCAAAATCTATGAACTGGCGAGAAGTACAACTAGGAACCACTCTGTGCGATCAAGATATCATAATCAAACAACTTATCGGTAATAACAAAGTGAGGTTGCACGGAGAAGATGCTGGATTCCAACAATTTTGTCGTATTGATCCTACTAGCCAGTTTTGTTTGATTTTTTTCCAAAACATGCGTTGGTTAAGTGAAATAAAAAGGGCATGTGCAGATTTTTTATCTTACCCAACCAGTCAAGTGTATGTAGGCATAAATCGTTATACAATAAAAGGCAACGATACATGTTATTCTTTGCATGATTCTGAGTTAACAAATGGTTCGCAAATATTGACCTGGACGTCGGACTATTTAAAAACATTAGGATTTACAACAATTCAACAAGGATGTTTTGAATTTGATCGTGGCAAATATTTCAATTTTGTGCAACCACTTACTTGGATATATGCAGAAAAATGAGACAAACCAAAGTAACAGAACAAAATAAAACAGAATTTATTAAAAGAATCTATCCTGCCTTGCACGATGGACCGCAGTCGCTTATTGATATCAGTCAAGAGACCAACGATATAATCACCATTGATTGTTGTGGTTGGTATTATCAACAGATATTCAAAAAAAAATTGATCATGTTAGAAACTTTGCACCATGCTAAAAACTTTCAATTAACCCGAGAACAATTTACCAAGCTTATCGATGATCGACATGCCAAAATTGCATGGCCAAAGTTACCAGGTCTGACAGATCCAGTGGTACTGATTGATAGGTCTAGCATTTTCAAATATCAAAGCATGTCGGAATTTAAATCATTGACACAGGAGATCATTGAATGTTATAATCCAATAAAGGTTATGATACGTGGATATTTGTCGTTCATTGATGATTCCAGACTCGGAGATAGGTTGCATACCTGGTTTGATTTTTTTCCAATAAAAAACTATGTGTCTGAAAAATTTGTATATGATACCAATACTATGACCTACGCTGTGGATCTTAGAAGGTTATCATGATACCATTGGATTTTGTTCCAGGAACCCACGGACATTTCATGGAATATGTCTGTAACCGAGCATTTGGATTTGTAAAAACAGCATTTGATCCGTTCAATGAGCTAGGCATAAGCCACCGTCGACCAAAAAATTACAACAAGCAAAGAGAAATAATATGGGGTCATTGGTATGAAACTAATCCAAGCGTTTTGATTTCTGCTCCTCGAATCATCAGAATAATATTTGACAAACAAGATATTTTACTGGTACACAGCATAAGTCTGTTAAGATCCGGTGACCTTGGCGTCGAAAGCGATCGGCTACACATCGACACTATAAAAAAACTCCATAATCCATTATATGTCAGCACGCTGAATGACATATATCAATCATATCCAAATATAGACCGCAAGGCAGACTTCATACCAAGACACGTGCTGAGAGAGTATTACAAGTTTGGATTTCGAGATCCTGAAATAAACGGGTACTGGAAACATTTCAAGCACATGATATCGATTAGTCACAGCAATGAATTTAAAATAGTTTTGAAAAAATTATATCAATATGATAGTTTAGTAGACACTCTCAGGGAACTATCAGATTGGTTGCAACGTCCAATGGAGACTGATTCATGGTTGCCCGAAATACATTCTAAATTTATATCCAAGATTCCTTACCTTGATCACACACGTGTTTGTGAAAACATAATACAAGCTGTAGTTGATCAGAAAAATATTCCGATCCCTGCGTTGTCGTTGTTGCAGGAAAGTTATATAAATGGACGATTGGAAAGTATTTTTCTGAAAGAGATGCCTTTTTATCATTATGATTATTTTACAAATACCGAAGATATTCTAAATTATCTGAAATGTCAGGCGCCGACTCTTGAGATCACATCAAACTACGTAAACGATAAGGTTATATGACTATTTGTATCAAAAAATTGACTGTTAAAAATTTTATGAGCGTGGGCAATGCTACACAAGGAGTAGACTTTGACCGACGTGATCTAACCTTAGTGCTGGGTGAGAATCTTGACTTAGGTGGTGACGGCAGTCGCAACGGCACAGGCAAGACCACTATTATAAATGCACTCAGCTATGGTCTGTATGGCCAAGCTCTCAGCAACATACGCAAGGACAATCTGGTCAACAAAACCAACAACAAAAACATGCTGGTCAGCTTGGATTTTAGCGTGGCCGGCAAAGAATACAGAATTGAACGTGGTCGCAAGCCCAATGTGCTGAGATTCTATGTGAACAATCAAGAACAGGCCATCACCGACGAAGCACAAGGCGATAGTAGAGAAACACAGGATGCCGTTGAGCACACCTTGGGGCTCAGCTACGACATGTTCAAACACATCCTGGCACTCAACACCTATACTGAACCGTTCTTGAGCTTGAAGGCCACGGACCAGAGAACCATCATTGAACAACTCTTGGGCATAACCATGCTAAGCGAGCGGGCTGATACCATCAAAGAACACAACAGACAGACCAAAGAATCTATCACGCAAGAAGAATTCCGCATACGTGCAGTGCAAGAAGCCAACAAAAGGATCGAAGAACAGATTGAGACCTTGCGACGCAGACAAACATTATGGGTCACTAAACATGAAGAAGAGATTACCAAACTTGAAACCGCGCTCGAAGAGCTCAAGAAGATTGACATTGAAGCCGAGATTGCGGCCCACAAGGCGTACCGGGTATGGGATCAGAAGCGCAAAGACCTTAACGACCTGGCTGGACAGATCTCCCGCACGAAGCTTGATAAGGACCGCGAGAACAAAAGCATTGAGAAGCTTGGCAAGGAGATTACGACACTTGAATCTCACACATGCCACACTTGCGGGCAGGCTTTCCACGACCATAAGCACCAACAGGTCCTGGCGGGTAAGCAGATTGATCTGGAGCGAGCGCGAGAAGCGTGCTCGGAGCATACACAGCTCTTATCAGAACTTGAGACTGCCCACACGGCCTTGGGCACGCTAGGTCGACCACCGGTCATGTTCTATGATCGAGAAGAAGATGCCATTGATCATAGGTCTAGCATGGCCTCTTTGGAAAAGCAATTGTTAGACAAGACTGCAGAACTAGATCCTTACGGTGAACAAATAGAGGACATGCTGAGACAGGCCTTGCAGGTGGTCACATATGACACACTGAACGAACTCACTAGGCTACAAGAACATCAAGACTTCCTGCTCAAGTTATTGACCAGCAAGGACAGTTTCATACGCAAGAAGATCATTGAACAGAATCTCAGTTATTTGAATGCCAGACTCACTCACTATCTAGATCGCATTGGCTTGCCACACACAGTGGTATTCCAAAATGACCTGACTGTGAGTATCGAAGAGCTGGGTCGCGAGCTAGACTTTGATAATTTGAGCCGAGGTGAACGCAACAGGTTGATTCTCAGCATGAGCTGGGCCTTCCGTGATGTGTTTGAAAGTCTATATCAGCCCATCAATGTGCTGTTCATAGATGAAATGATCGATTCGGGTCTGGACACACAGGGCGTGGAAAATGCCTTGGCCTTGCTCAAGCACATGAGTCGTGAACGCCACAAGAGCATATGGCTGGTCAGCCACAGAGATGAATTGAGTGGTCGTGTGGAAAATATCCTCAAGGTGGTCAAAGAAAACGGCTTTACTAGTTACAATACGGATGTAGAAATAGCATGAATAATCACTATAAAATAAAAACCAGTATCCCATGGAAACCTTGTAAAGGTATATGGCAGTCACAAAATTACAATAAGGAGTTGCCTCAACAAAAAAAAATACTAGATTTTATTCATTCCCATAACATCGTCGACGTAGCCTATGTCACAAACACATACAATCTTGTACAACATGATATGCATGTTTTGACCATTAATGATACATTTTGCTCTTTAGACCGACTATCAAAATTGGTGAAATGCGTGACTAAGCACAGCCGCAAATATGTTTGGATATCTATTAACAAATTTCTCATACACAGTATACAATCCAATAGATTGTATTTAGACAGTCCAGACTGGGATGTTAGATTGTTAAATTTTGTTGCAGACCAAATACCCGAGTGGACACCCATGCAAAAAATTTTTCGAAACGATGATTTTGGTCAACTTGGAAATTTTAAATATCCGGTCACAGCGTTAGTTGCAAAAAAAATATGAACAAACGGAGTATAAGACACTTGAAATCACACTACCTTGATAGGTGGGCTGTGATGAAACATAATATTCGCAACAAAGACAAAATTTTATTGCCCGAAGACGCATACGTTATACGTCAACTTGTTCCAGGCAGGACATTAATACTAAACTGTCTTGGTCAAATTTTCAACGGACTTGTAAATGAACTAACTGTTGATCAACCCACTGGTCTATATCACAACATAGTAATGATTAATAATATTGAATTTAAATACCTTGATACTAACCAGTTATACGTGAAGATTGAAACTGTTGCGGCACAGCATCTTGCAGCCGGCGGCCAAATGTTCTGTACACTTAATCATAGATATCTAAAATATGACCGTGTAAATCTACCCATAGAGTCGGCATTTGATCATTGGCAACAAAAAAAACTCAAGCCAAAAAAAATAATGTTTTTTGAAAAATCAAGATTGTCCTTTGGAAATATTTGGCTATGGCTTTCGTATGACTAAAGCAATAATATTTCATTGGCAACCTGGCAGCGGCGGTGATACTATTCAGCATTTACTAAATTTACATTCTAAATTTTACACCGTAGTTCAACACTTTGATGTTGATGAACATGGAAAAACCACAGGAAAAATGATCCCGTGGTTTGAACACAATTTCCAACATGATATAAATTGTTGGTATTGGCGCAACTGGTCGTATAAGGACTTAGATAAAATTTTCAGTTGTCCGTATTTGTCACCGGACCAAACTTTAATTATACCAACACATCGACAAGATCAGGCTCGTTGGCTCAAAAAAAATATCAGTGGCAGTATCACCATGGGTATTTGTTATCCAAAGAACATGTATCTGTTTGTGCTTAGTCAATGGTGCAACAAAGTTGCAGAAAATAACTGGACTTTGCGGCATCATTATCAAGACAAATTGTCTCAAACTTTGCGGAAACAAAAGCTGTTTGGTGCTTACGTTTTAAAAGAGCAACTGCAATTTGGATCCAACGTATTGCAAGAAGTTTTATCCGAATGGGATATTAATTTACAATTAGAAAATTTATTGATTGGAGATATTACTATTTTAAAAAATATTGGTTTAGATATTTGCAAAGTTGAATCTGTGTTGCAAGCCTGGGTCAATAAACAAAAAAAATTGTATCGCGGGCAATGGAATATAACCAAAAATTTAAAATCTGCACTTGGTTGGAATGGTCAAGCACCTAAACTGACGGATTTAGATATACCATTGGACGAATACGATCGTATTTTAATAAAACACGTGCTACAAAGAAATGGTTTACAACTTCCAAAATACAGATTACTCACGCTAAATCAAGCCAACGAGTATTTCAAAAAAAACAAAGTTGATTGCAATGATGATAAACAATAGTCCATGTCATGGTTATTTGAAAGCAAAACTATTGAAGTGTTACCCGAAGATTGTGTTGGTTTTGTTTATTTGATCACAAATAACGTAACCGGCAGGAAATACATTGGGAAAAAATTAGCAAAATTCAGCAAGACCTCATACCGAGTAGTCAAACTCAAGAATGGCACCAAGAAACGTAAACGAATCAGAAGCAAAATAGACTCAGACTGGCAACTATACTATGGCAGCAACGATCAACTCAACCAAGACATCGCAGAGCTGGGCTCAGACAACTTCACAAGAGAAATATTATTTTATTGCCGATCAAAGGCCGCTTGCAGTTACATAGAAGCCAGAGAACAATTCAATCATAGAGTATTAGAGTCAGACGACTACTACAACGGACAGATAGTTTGCCGTATACATGGTAGTCACATAAAAAACAAAATTTAAATCTGGATAGGCAACAACATGACTCTGTGGTAGGATGACCTACCCCCATTGAGGAACGGTGAGATACCCGGTCCAGATTCTTGGGTGTCAAAGGCAAATTGCTAACTTAAGGCAACAAATGGTTTGAGCTCTGTGAAAAAGACACAACTCATGCTCATAGGACTTGGTTCATCTCGGGTCACTAGGGTTCCGTTGATATGTGAAGCTTGAGTAGGGGGTACCGGTCAACCGCCTCCGTGTAGGAAACTACAATCTCATCAGAATGAAGTGGCTGCTAGGACTCGGATAATGCAGATCTCGTTCACCCGGCAACGGGTGAATTGTGACCACATGATCTGGATAATACGGAAAGCAAACATTGATGAACGAAGTGAATCAATAGATCTCGTCAGAGATCTCTAACAGTGTGGTTAAAACTGATCAGGCCAATCACGAAACAAGGCATGTTGTATATCACCTGCAACAAACTGATTGAAACTTTTGTGTTTGGTTTCAAGTTCGCCTTCAAGCGGAGCAACACGTCTGAATGCACTATCCATTTGTGCCATATCTTTAAACTCCATGAGTATCATCCATTCCGGCATGTCTGCAATGCTACGGAATCCCATTTTGCATCTGGTGATTCTGTATGATTCCATCTTGCCTTCGCTGATGAGATGATCAAAGAAACTTTTCATTCCCGTGACCCAGTCAATGTCGCTGATGTCACCTTCTTTGTTTGCCCAAATTG
>Ga0247844_1004415_pt1 | contig 19130 bp, 7 predicted proteins | sample LaCtaG_FD_192421 | JGI IMG/M metagenome (GOLD analysis project Ga0247844, IMG submission 192421) | Freshwater microbial communities from meromictic Lake La Cruz, Castile-La Mancha, Spain - LaCruzMarch201714.5m_1 | ecosystem: Environmental > Aquatic > Freshwater > Lake | place: Spain: Castile-La... | reverse complement strand
GAAAATCAACAACTTCATCGACTATTTCAACAAGACGATGGCTAAGCCGTTCCGCTGGACCTACCAGGGAAAGCCGCTGGTTGCCTAGCGTGAGATGGTCCGAGATCTTCCATCATGCGGTACTAGTTCCAGGCGGGTGACCTGGTGACCGAAGGTGCCGGCCAGGTGGTGGTTCTTCCCGTGTACATCGTTGGCGATGGCGCCCCCGATGGTGACGTATCTGGTACCAGGCGTCACCGGCAGAAACCAGCCGCCGCCGACCGTCAGCGACAGGACCTCGCTCAGGAGGACCCCGGCCTCGCAGCGGATCAGCCCGGTGGCAGGATCGAAGGCGAGGAAACGGTCCAGCCCACGGGTCGCCAGCAGGGTGCCGCCGTTGTTCAGGCAACTGTCCCCATAGCTGCGGCCATTGCCGAAGGCGAGCAGGCTGCCCGGGATCCGCGGCAGCGGCTGATCACGAAAGCGTAACGCCTGCACCCGCGCCGGCCTTGCGGTCGGGTAGCGGCCCCAGGACTGATAAGGTGCTTGGGTGCCCATCGGCCTTAGACCGCAAACCACAGGGTCAGGACGCACATCAGGAAGGTCACCTGACTGCCCCGATCGGTGATCGCGAAGAGCAGCGGGTCGTCGTGCATCAGGCCGCGATGGGCGATGGACCAGGTACGCGCCGTCCAGTAGAGGAGCAACGGGCAGACCAGCCAGATCACTTCCGGATGCCGGTACAGGACCCGGACCTCCGGGCTGTTGATATAGAGCGCGAGCACCATGACCGCGCAGTAGCCGGCGGGGATGCCGAGCCCCCGCACCAGTTCCAGGTCTTTGATCCCGTAGCCGCGCCCGGAGGCCCAGTCGCCTCCCTCGCGGCGCAGGGACTCCAGCTCCGCGTAGCGTTTGAGATAGGCGAGACTCAGAAACAGGAACATGGAGAAGCCGAGCAGCCAGAACGACGGGGGTATGCCGATCGCTGCCGCGCCGCCGATCACCCGCAGGGTGTAGAGACCGGCCAGGGTCAGGACATCCAGGGTCATGTGCCGCTTCAATTGCAGCGAGTAGGCCAGGGTGGCGGCGAAGTAGGCGCCCAACACGCCCAAGAACAGCGGGGGCAACCAGGCCCCGATCGCGCCAGCGCCCGCCATCAGCACTACGATCAGCGCAAGCGCCCAGGTGAAGGGCAGGTCGCCGCAGGCAAAGGGGCGCAGCCGCTTGCGGACGTGTTGGCGATCCGCCTCGAGATCGAGCAGGTCGTTGATCACATAGCCGACGGAGGCCGTCAGACTGAAGGCCAGGAAGGCCGCAATTCCGCCCAGGATAGCCGGAGGATCCAGGAACAGATGGGCGGCCAGCAGGGGCAGGAACACCAAGGCGTTCTTGAGCCATTGGTGCGGTCGCAGGACCCCGACCAAGGGCGCCATGAGGGGGCCGCGCCGACTCAGCAGTGTGTGTGGGACCCCGCTGCGCGCCAAGCCGGACAGCACCCCCGGTTGCGGATTTACGACGATGGCGCGCCGGGCGTGGCGCCACACCGCCAGGTCCTTCCTGGAATCGCCCACATAGTCGAATCCCCCTTCACCATAGGACTGAACCAGGCGTTCGGCCTTGGCGTGGGCGCAGAGGTTGGTATTAGCGTCGCTCCCGTGTACCGCATCGAAAAGGCCCAAGTGCAGGGCCACCTGCTCGGCATACCGGTGGTTGGCGGCGGTGGCCAGCACCACCGGACGCCCCGCCGCCCGGGCCGTCTCGGCCAGGGCCAGGACCCCTGGATCGTAGGGCAGCAGGTCGACACGCAGGTCCGCCAGATCGGCCAGGCGCTGCTTCAACTGCGCCCGGCCCTGCCGCAGCGCACGCAAGGCACCCAGGGCCGCGAACGGCTGTTCGTTGACCGCCTTGAGCGCCGACTCGACCAGCAGATCGCTACGCACCAAGGTGTAGTCGAGGTCGATGCACAGCGCAACTGAAGACTCATCCATACCCTCTCCCAACATGAGCAGCTGCTGCGTATTACCAGGCATTGGGCTGCGCGTCCCGGAGGACCACTGCCGGCAGACGCCGGTGGTGGAATGCTGCACCTGAGTCGCCACGCAAGCCCCCCAGTGCAGCCCGGCGCAATCATACCCCAGGCGGGACAGGATGCTCGGCCGTCCGCCACAGCGTTTCCAGATTTGCTCCCAACCCCGGTTTCGGCCGGATTCGGGGCTCCCGCCTTCCCGTTACGGGCGGATACGCAGCCCCAGCCATCCCAGAACAGAATCCTGGTTCCCGGGATTCGGCGTGAGCGCATGACTGTTGACTCGTTCAATCTCTCTGTCACAGGCGACCTCGCTGCCCCGCGCGTACGTGCCATCGACGCTCTACTTAACGCTGCTGAGCATCTCGGCGGGCAATGGGTCGATCGCCACGCGCTCGAATCTCTTGAGTGTCACCTCGAACTGTGTCGACCACAACCAGCCGCCACCATAAGACGGCGTGATCGAGATCGCGGCAACCTGCTTGCGTCCTGCGGCGGCGGGATAGCCGGTTGCAAGCAAGACGAAATCAGTGTTGTCCTCAACCAACGGGGAAATGAAAAAACCCGCTTTCATCATGTTGGCTATCACGCGATAGCGTCTTTCCTCACCATCCGTCAACCGTAAGGTCATCGTCAGTTGCGGCAGCTTGTAGGCAAACGCGACGGCCTTGCCGAGACTGGTCGGCGCGAGATCGATCTGGGCGAAAATCGGGGCCTCGCCGCTGGGTATCACGGTTGCTTCCCCGAGGCGCTGCCATCGCTGGTCGATCACCTGTAAGTTGCTCTCCTGGCGCAACGCTGCGCGTCGCGACAGGAGCGCTGCATCCGCTTGCCAGCCAACCACGCGGTAATTATCGATGAGCGCCGGCCAACTCAACCCATCCTCCAGGGCGGGCAGCCGGCGGTCAATGGGTTCTACGCGAAACAGTATGTTGTCCGGTCCCGCCTCGCCGCGGATGTGCTGCGCATTGATCTGCGCCAGCAGCGGCGTGTAGACTGAATAGCTCTGGAAGATCGGGCGTGGGTTCCAATGATTACCGGACGCGATCAGGCAGGACTGACCATAAGAATAAACGTCGGTGGTGCCCGAAAGCTCAGGCACCGGGCAAGCCTGCCGGATCTTATTCAGGGCGGAATCGAACCGCGCCGTCATTTCGCCTCTATTCTGCACCCGCTCGCGCAGCCCCTTCCCGGCGTTCGCATAAATGGCCTGCGCCCGCTCAATAGCTTTTCGCGTCGATGTATCGGCGTTGTGTTGGTCAATCAGTGCCCAGGCCGGGATTGAGACCAGCACGGCAAAGGCGACCCGGCGATCCGGGCTGAGCCAAACCAGCCACCAGGCAGCGATGACCAAGGCCCGCGCCGCTGTCATCGCATGACCGTCGTGCCTGACGAAACCGGCCTTGAAAGAAAGAAAAAGGAAAACGGCCAAAGAAAAAAGCAGTAGGATTCTGGGCGCAACTTCCAGCCCGCGGACTTGGGCGAGTGCCCATAGCATCGTAGCCGCCGCCGCCAAGAAGACGATCGGCCCCTTACCGGAGTCCGGAGTCGCCAGCAACTCCATCGCGTCCGTATAACCTGAGATAATCGGCAGCATACTGACGAAGTACGCTGGGAAAGCCCCGGCGGACTGGCCGCTCAGTTGCCAGAACACGATGCTGAAACCGATCGTGCCCGCCACCACCAACAGCGCTGATGCGAAGCGCCGGTAGTACAATAGAAAGATACACAGCGAGACCATGCCGGCGGCGCAGACGAGCAGCAAACTGCCTTTCACCAGCGGCAGTAACCCCAAGGGCAGAATCATCAGCAGTGCCAGGCCCACCACTGACAGATTGCCCTTGATCCCGGGCTGTTGGTGCCATTCAGCGTTGAATCGAATCACCGCCAACGTGATCAACAGCGGATAGGAAAGCAACAGCGCATCGCCCGCCGCCAGGCCGCTCGCTAGAGCAAATAGCAAGGCCAAAATAGCGGGCAGGCGCCGGAGGCTTGTCCCGTAAAGCAGTGCGGCGGCATAACCGAGGCCGAGCAAGGCGCCGCCGAAAAACATGAGATGATCCGTAGCCGGGTGGTACTCCCTGGTATAGATCGAGCCAAAGGGACCGAAGGTAAAGATGATCTGATTGCCGATGGCGAGACCCTGCGCCACCGCCTGATTCATCGCGAATTTCCACGATGGATCGAGCCCGGTTGCCGGCATGCTGGGGGAAAACGGTGTAAACACGACGACAAAGGTAACGACGACCAGGGCCGCGACCGCCAAGCGCGCGAAGCTTAAACTAATGCGGTGGCAGCGGGTAACAAGCGCTCTCATGCTGTGATTCCGTTGACCAGAAATTTGACGTCCGTGGCCAAAACTGATGTGGGTCGGCGGGAGCGTCGGTTAGCAGGATGGGTAACGCGCGGCGGGCCCAATCCTCTAGACCGGCGCGCGGTTCTGATGGGCACGCCCGCTCGACGCTACGACAGGTCCGCACCAGCGCACGCGGGTGCTGACCATCCTACCGCGTTTGTGCGACCACGTTAATCTGAACCACACCCAGCGCCAGGGTTCCGTCAAAGTCCGGGGGGGTGCGGCCTAGCAGCGGACGCGGATGCGCAAGCGATCCTCGTCGAAGGTCACGTCGCGCACTGGACAAGCCGGGTGTGGCGTGTTTTTCTCACGGCCCTGTTGTCGCCAGGGGTTCCGCCATGTTCAGACGCCTGCTGTTGGCCGCCGCCGTGCTCACGCTGACCCTGGTCCTGGGGGGCGGCGGCGTGCTCGTCTGGCTGATCAAACGCGCGGAGCCCGCCTATTCCGGCGCGGTCGCGCTCCCCGGCCTGGGTGCGCCGGTCAGGGTCCGCTACGGCCCCCACGCGGTGCCCAGCATCGAGGCGCAGTCGAGCCACGACCTGCTGTTCGCCCAGGGTTACCTGGTGGCGGGCGAGCGGATGTGGCAGATGGACCTGATGCGCCGGCTGGCCGATGGGCGCCTGGCGGAGGTCTTCGGGCCGGACGCCTTGGACGCGGACCTGCTGTTTCGCACACTCGGGCTCAACACCGCGGCGCGGCGTGCCCTGGCGGAGTTGGAGGCACCCGAGCGGGACCTGTTGCGCGCCTATGCGGACGGCGTCAATGCCTACCGCACCCAGGCGGCCGACCGACTGCCCCTCGAGTACCTGCTTGCCGGCTTCACGCCGGACCCCTGGCGGCCGGAGGACAGCCTGGCGATCGGCGCCTACATGGCCTTCACCCAGTCCTTCAACCTCAAGGAGGAGCTGACCTTCCTGCGGGTGGCGCAGCGCCTCGGCACGGCGCGGGCGCGGGAGCTCTTTCCCACCGACGAGGGCGTACCGGCGCCGGCGGTGCCGCCCGAACTGCCGGAGCGGCCCCTGGGCGCACCGGGGGGCGCAACGGGCGTGGTTACTGCCTTGGCCGCCCTCTTGGACGCCCCCGCGCGCTTCGGCCTGCCGGTCCCGGGGCCGGCCAGCAACGCCTGGGTGGTCACCGGCCCCCGCACCGCGGACGGCAAGGCCCTGCTCGCCAACGACCCGCACCTGCTCCCCGCGGTGCCCGGCCTGTGGTACGAACTGGAACTGATCGGGCACGACCTGCATGTGGCCGGTCTCGCCCTGCCCGGGGTGCCGCTGGTGCTGATCGGGCACAACGCGGACCTCGCCTGGGGCCTCACCAGCGCCATCGCGGACACCCAGGACCTGTTCCTGGAGCGGCCCACCGCGGACGGGGCGCATGTGGAGCGGGCCGGCGCGGCGCCGGAGCCCATCAGCACCCGGGTGCAGCGCATCGAGGTGAAGGGCGCGCCGCCGGTGGACCTGGCCCTGCGCCGGACCAGCCGCGGGGTCATCCTCGATGACGTACTCACCCGGGCGCTGGAGATGGAACCGGCGACGCTCCCCACGGTGGCGAGCCGCGACCTGCTCGCCCTGAGCCAGGTGACGGACCCGCCGGACCGGGGCTTCGCCGCCCTGGCCGGGCTCGCCCGGGCGCGCACCCTGGCGGCCGCCCGCGGGGCCGGCGGCGACTTCCGCGCCGTGGCCCAGAACCTGATGCTCGCCCACCGCGACGGCGGCATCGCCTGGCAGGTCACCGGCCTGCTGCCGCGGCGGGCCAAAGGCGCCGGGACCTTCCCCGCCCCCGGCTGGGTAGCAGGTTACGGCTGGGACGGCCTGGTCCCTCAGGGGCGCAACCCGACCCTCACCGATCCCCCCGGGGCGGCGCTCATCACGGCCAATAATCGCACCATCCCGCTCGACTATGGCGTGAACGTCAGCCACTCCTGGCTCGCCCCGTACCGCGCCCAGCGGATCGCCGAGCGGCTGGCCGCGAGCAAGGCGCTCGATCCCGCTGCCATGGCCGCCATCCAGACCGACCGCTTGAGCCTCCAGGCGCGGCTCACGCTCGCCGCCCTGCGCCGGATCGAGCCCGCCCTGCGCGCCGCGGACCCCGCCGCCTGGGCCATCGCCGAGCGCGACCTGCTCCCCTGGGACGGCGTCATGGATGGCGCAAGCCGCCCGGCCGCCCTCTACGCCCTGCTGGAACCGGCCCTGTGGCGCGCCCTCTACGCGGATGAGTTGGGCGACGACCTGGAACCCCTGATGTCGCTCGCCCCTCTCACCTACAACTCCCTGCAGGAGACCCTGCGCACCGGTGACTCCGGCTTCTGGGACGACGTGACCACCCCCGCCGTCGAGTCACCCGCGCAGATCTGGGGCCGCGCCCTGCGCGCCGCCGCGGCGCAACTGATTGCCGCCCTGCCGGCCCCCCGGAACCAACGGCTCGACCGGCTGCGCACCCTGACCTTCCCCCACGCCTTCCACCGCCTGCCGCTCCTCGGGCGCCTCTTCGATGTCGGGCCCGTCGGGGTCGGCGGGGCGGCCGATACCATCAATGTGATGAAGGCCTCCCCGCTCGACCCGGCCGCGGGCCTGGTCGTTGCGTCCATGCGCGTCGTCCAGGTGCCCGCGGACTGGACCCGGACCCGCGGCACCCTGCCGCTCGGCCAGTCCGGCCACCGGCTCTCACCCTACCGCGCCGACCAGCTCGACGACTGGCTGGCCGGCCGCGGCCACCCCTGGCCCTGGAACGGAGCGCCCGCGGGGGAGACCAAGGGGGTATTGGTCCTGCAACCGCAGGACTGAGGCCGGCCGCCGCGGGTGCGCGCAGTCCGCCCGGAACTCTACCATCATCAGCCGCCTGTCCCGCGGACGGGCCACCGGAGTGGATCATGAGCAACCAGTGCACGCTTTCACCGCCCCCACCCAGACCGCGGCGGCCCCGCGCCCTGAGCGCCGTCCTGCTCTGCCCGCTGCTGCTGCCGGCGGTGGGGCAAGGCGCTCCGGTGCCCGTGGCCGGCGTCCCCTTCAATACGGCCAATGCGACCAGCACCGCCATCATCGTCAGCGGCGGCTACAGCACCGACCACGGCAACGCCCTGCACAGCGGGACCTCGCCGTCCTGGACCATTGCCGACTCACTCGGCACCCGCTTCCTGGTCCCGACCTTCCAGTCCAACTACAGTGCCGCCACGCCCAACCGGGGCCTGGCCGGCAGTGCGGTCACCCTGGGGCATGACGCCAACTTTCCCCAGACCTCCAGCAACCCGCGCGACGCCATCCAACTGGGCTGGGGGGCCGGTTTCGGACTCGCCAACCAGTCCGGCAAGGATCTCGCCATCTTCGAGGCCGCCACCAGCGAGGCCTTCGGGGTCCGCCTGTATCTGAACGCACTGGGCTGGACGAACTGGCGCTACACGCCCGACCAGAATGACTATGACGGAGACAACGACGCCACCGCCACCCTGATCGAGTTCGACGACTTCAACGACTTCGACCAGGACGAGGTCTGGCCGGGCGCCGTCGTCACCGCGATCCAGATTTGCAACCTGCTGGTCGACGACCGGGTGGACACCCAGATCCTCGGCACCCCGCTCGCGGACGCAGTGGGCCAAGGCACCGTCTATTTCAACGGCGCCGCCGCCTTCAAGCCCGGGCGCTACAGCACCAGTCAGGGCAAATGGGTGCCATTCGAGCCCACCAAGTTCGACCCGGACATCCAGTACGTGGTGGGTCTGCACGACCTCACGGCGGAAACCTACGACAGCATCCCCGCCGCTACCTTCACCCTGCCCTTGAGCCCGCTGTTCGCCCCCGCGACCCAGGCGGCAGCCCCGGCGCCGAGCACCCTGGCCCTCATGCTGGCGCTCCTCGGTTGGCCCTGGTGGCGGTCAAGACAACCCAGGCGGGAGTTGGCGGTTTGAACGCCACACTCGACATCTTCGCGCTCCGTGACGCGGTGGTCGATGAGTACAAGCGCTTCGCGACCTCCTTCACCACCATCCAGGCACCGGACATCAAGTCCCAGGTCGAGGCCATCTACGCCAACGCGCGCTACTGGCCCGAGCCGCTCATCCAGATCAACCCCAGCTACAAGCGCACGACCGATATCGGCACCCTGGTGACCGCGGGCGTGCTCGACCCCGGCTGCGCCGCCATCTTCCAGGTCACAGGCGAACCGCTGCGCCTCTATCAGCACCAGGGGCAGGCCATCGCCCTGGCCGCGGCCGGTGAGAGCTATGTCGTCACCACGGGCACCGGCTCGGGCAAGTCCCTGTGCTTTTTCATCCCCATCGTCAATCAGGTCCTCGCGGAGAAACGCCGGAGCGGTCAAGCCCGCACCCGGGCGATCATCATTTACCCTATGAACGCCCTGGCGAACTCGCAGCTTGAAGAATTCGGCAAGTTCGTCGGCAATGTCCCTGGCAGGGCCCCGGTCACATTTGCCCGGTACACAGGTCAGGATGACGCAGAGGAACGCAAACGCATTGCGGACAACCCGCCGGACATCATCCTGACCAACTTCATGATGCTCGAACTGCTCATGACCCGGCAGGACGCGTTGGACCGGCGCGTTATGGACAACTGTGTGGGGCTGCGCTTCCTGGTGCTCGACGAGCTGCATACCTACCGGGGGCGTCAGGGTGCCGATGTCGCGCTGCTGGTGCGCCGCGTGCGTGAGCGACTGCGCCCCGAGCAGCTCCAGTGCATCGGCACCTCAGCCACCATGGCGAGCGAAGGCTCACTGGAGGACAAGGGCCGGGTCGTGGCCCGGGTCGCCTCGAAGCTCTTCTCGCTGCCCATCGCGGAGAGCAACAGCGTCGTCGAGACCCTGGAGCGGATCACCGATCCTGCGGCGACTGCCGTCTCGGTCGGCGCCGCCCTCGGCCCTGCCATCGACACCGGCATTCCGGCGACCATCAGCAACGCCGGGCTTGCCACTCATCCCTTGGCGGTATGGGTCGAGACGCGCCTCGGGGTCACCTTCTCCGATGTGGACCAACGGTGGGTCAGGGCGCGCCCGATGACCGTCACGGAGGCCGTGCGTGCGCTGGCGTCAGACGCCCGGCGCCCCGAGGCCCTTTGCCTCACCGCATTACGCGACCTCCTCCTGCTGTCCAGTGTGCCCGAACGGGAACGGACCGGGCGCGCGGACGACAGCGGGGGAAGTTTCTTTGCGTTCAAGCTGCACCAATTCATCTCCGGCGCGGGCCACGCCTACGCCACACTGGAACCCGCGGGGCAACGGACCGTGACCGTGGACGGGCAGCAGTTCCTGCCGGAGCACCCCGACAAGCGCCTGTACCCAGTCCACTTCTGTCGCGACTGCGGGCACGAGTACCACCCGGTCCGGCTCGTCGACAAGGACGGACTGCAGGTCCTGTTCGCCCGTAGTATCGATGACGCACCACCCGCGGCGGACGAGGCAACGGGTCAGGACGAGGGCACCTCCGACCATGACTTGTTCGGCTTTGTCACACTCCATCCCGCCCCGGACGGGGACTTCACCTTCGAGGACCGCGACGAGGACTACCCCGAGACCTGGCTGGAGTACGACGCGGCGGGCAAAGCACGGCTCAAACCCTATTACCGAGGCGCCCGCCCGCGTAAGCTCCACGTCGCCTCGGATGGCCGGGTCGGTTCGGGTGCCGGCGTCTGGTTTCTGCCCGGAAAGTTCCGTGTTTGCCTGCGTTGCGGCAACACCCAAGGCGGCCCCTCAAGGGATCGCACCCGGCTCGCCTCGCTCTCGGCGGAGGGCCGAAGCTCCGCCACCACCGTATTGGTCGCGAGTGCGTTGCGCTGGATGCACGGCACGCAATCGGGCATGGAGCTGTTTACCCGCAAACTCCTCGGCTTCACCGACAACCGGCAGGACGCCGCCCTCCAGGCCGGGCACTTCAACGACTTCCTGTTCGTGAGCCTCGTGCGCGCCGGCTTCCTTGGCGCCTTGCAGGCGGCTGGGGACCGCGGCCTGCGCAGCGACGCGCTCGGCGCGGCCCAGCAAAAAGCGCTCGGCTTCGATCACCCCACCCCCGAGATTCGTACCGAATGGCTCCAGGAGCCAGGTCTGAAGGGCTTCAACCTGCAGGAGGCCGAGGGCACGCTGCGCCAGGTTCTGGCCTATCGGGTGTGGTTCGACCAGCGTCGCGGCTGGCGCTACACCAACCCCAACTTGGAGCAGCTTGGCCTCGTGAAGGTCGAATACCTGGGCCTCGACGCGCTGGCGGCAGACGACGCGGAGTTCACCGACGCCCACCCCTTGCTCAAGCACGCCAGCGCCCAGGTCCGCGCTAACCTTTACGGCGAGCTACTCGACCACCTGCGCAAATGGATGGCGATCAAGAGCCAGGTTCTCGAACCCACCGTCATCGAACAACTGGTCGCCCGCTCCCACAGCCGCATCCGCCCCCCTTGGGGTTTCGGCACGGACGAGAAGCCGCGCGGCGCCCGGTGGCTCATGGTGGCGGGACCGAAGCGTAAGGAAAGCACGCTCCGCGACATGGACCTCGTGGTACGCGGTGGTTCTCGCAGCGCACTTGGCAAGACACTCCGCCAAAGCAGCCTCTGGGACGGCGACGGCGCGATCCGGAGTTTGAAGTCGAAGGATCTCGACGGCCTCGTCAACGACCTGTTGCGCGCCGCGGCGATCCATGGCCTCATCTCCGAGGAAAACACGCCCTTCGATCAGCCCGGCTGGCGCCTCAACGACGCCTGCGTGCTGTTCCGCCTCGGCGAGCCGTCCGGCACCGCCACCGAAAACCTGTTCTTCCGCGACCTTTACGCCAACCTGGCGGCGATGCTCAGGGCCCCCGTCCATCCGCTGTTTGGCTTCGAGGCCCGAGAGCACACCGCGCAGGTGGACGGCGAGCGTCGGTCCCTGCGCGAAAAGCGCTTCCGCTACGGCGAGAAGGAGCGCGCGGAGCTGGCCGACGAGGCGCAGCGCCTGCGCGAACTCGGGGAGGCCAACCGCTTCCTCCCGGTCCTCTTCTGCTCACCGACCATGGAGCTCGGCGTCGATATCGCTGCGCTCAATGTCGTGCACCTGCGCAACGTGCCCCCGACGCCCGCCAACTATGCCCAGCGCAGCGGGCGCGCCGGGCGCGGCGGACAGGCCGCGCTGGTGCTGACCTACACCTCATCCCAGAGTCCTCACGACCAGTACTTCTTCCGCGATCCGCGGGCGATGGTCCATGGCGAGGTCAAGGCGCCTCTGCTTGACCTCGCCAATCGCGATCTTGTCGACAGCCACCTGCAAGCGGTGTGGCTGTCCTGCGTCGAGGCGCCGCTGGACCCCAGCATTGCCGAGCTCCTGGTGCTCGCCGACCCCCAGCGTCCGCTGGTCGAGGACCTGCTATGCGCGATGCGCGAAGAGCGCGTCGCGCGGACTGCCGCCCTGCGCATCCGCCGTGTGCTGGAACTGGTGGAAGACGACCTCACCCCCGAACTCGCCCCTTGGTACACCGCGCCCGAGCCCTATGCCGACGGAATCATCGCCTCGGCGCTTGCGCGGTTCAGTCTGGCGTTCGACCGCTGGCGCGACCTGTTCGCCGCCGCCGAGGCACAGCGCGACGCGGCGCGGCGCACCATGGATGACTATGCCGCACCCTATCAGGAAAAGCGCGCGGCACAGGTGCGCCACGCCCAGGCCATCGACCAGCTCAATCTGCTCCAGCGGGGCACGAGCAGCCTGTCGAGCGACTTTTACACCTACCGCTACCTGGCCACGGAGGGCTTCCTGCCCGGCTACAACTTCCCCCGGCTCCCGCTCATGGCCTATATCCCGGCCGCGTCGGACGGGCGTGGACGGCAGACCTATCTGCAGCGGCCCAGGTTCCTTGCGCTGTCGGAGTTCGGTCCCCGCAGCCTTGTCTACCACGAGGGCCGCGCTTACCGGGTCATACGGGCACTACTTTCGCTCGGCCAGCGCGATGCGGCCACCCCAGAGGTGCAACTGCCCACCAAGTCGGTGCGCATCTGCACCGACTGCGGCGCCGGTCACTTCGAGGACCAGGCGTCGGTCTGCCATGCCTGCGGGGCCTCACTGGGTACCGCCGACATCGTGAATCACGTCTACCGGATCGAGAATGTGGCCACCCAGCCCACCGAGCGGATCACCGCCAACGACGAGGAGCGCCAGCGCCAGGGCTTCGACCTTCAGACCACCTTTGAGTGGGCGGTCCGCGAGCACAACCTCGATGTGCGCCGCGCGTCCTCATCCGACGCCGATGGTGAGATCGCGCGCCTCGCCTACGGCCCGGGCGCAACCATCACGCGGCTCAACAAGGGCCTGAGACGCCGGGCCAACAAGAAGACCCTGGGCTTCAAGATTGATCCTGTGTCCGGCTACTGGGCCAAGAACGACGACGAGGATGGGGACGACAACACCGACCCCACGGCATCGCCGCGCCAGTGGATCGTGCCGAGCGTCCAGGACCGCAAAAACGCCCTGCTGTTCACGCCCAACGACACCGCGCTCACCGACACCGTGCTCACGCAGATGGGCATCGCCACGCTCCAACACGCCCTGCTCCGGGGCATCGAGGCCGTGTTCCAGCTCGAAGAGGGCGAGATCCTCGCCGAGCCCATGCCCACCCGCGATGTCCGTAACGGCTTCCTGCTCTACGAGGCCACGGAGGGCGGCGCGGGGGTGCTCATCCGCCTCGTCGCCGAGCCCGACAGTCTCGCCGCCGTCGCGCGCAAGGCACTCCAGGTCATGCACTTCGAAATCGCCGACCACGGGCCGCTGCCCGCGGACGCGACAGCGTTCACTGACCAGCCTGGCACCGCCTGCGTCGCTGCCTGCTACCGCTGCCTCATGTCCTACTACAATCAGCCCGACCACGAACTCATCGACCGGCGGGACCAAGGCGCGCGGCAGGCCCTGTTGCGCCTGGCCGCCGCACGGAGCCATGCGGCTGGGCCCACTAGCGCGCCTCGCACCATCTTGACTGGAACTACCGTACTCGACGCCTGGAACCTGGATGCCCCGCGCTACGCGATCCCCGCGCCGGATGCCGATCCTCTCGTCGTCGCCGGCCAGCCGGTGCCGCTGGTCTGGCGCAGACACTATGTCGCCGCCCTGCTTCCGAATGCCGACGAAGCCCGCACCGCGGATTTGCAAGATCTGGGGTTTGAGGTCATCCACTTTGCCGATCCGGCGACCTGGGACGCCGCCTTTCGGCGTCTCGCCGCCCTGCTCGGGAGGCCTGCTTGAGCGATTTAACCTTCACCCCCGGAACCCTGGTCTCGGCCCGCGGCCGCGAGTGGATGGTGCTCTCGGGCAGCGCCGGAGACACCCTGCGGGTGCGGCCCATTTCCGGCTCCGAGGAAGACCAGACGCTCATCTACCTGCCGCTGGAGCCGGAGCGGGTACGCGAGGCGCGCTTCCCCGCGCCCGACGCTCGCCGGCTCGGCGGGCACGACGCGGCCCTACTCCTGCGCGACGCGCTCTTGCTGTCCCTGCGGCGCGGTGCGGGACCTTTCCGCAGCTTCGGCCAGATCGCGGTGGAGCCGCGCGCCTACCAGCTCGTGCCGCTGCTGATGGCGCTCAAGCTCGACCCGGTGCGCCTGCTCATCGCCGATGACGTCGGCGTCGGCAAGACCATCGAGGCGGCACTCATCCTGCGCGAGCTGATCGATCGCGGGGACATCCAGCGCAGCGTCGTGCTGTGCCCGCCCCATCTCGTCGGGCAGTGGGTGACCGAGCTTGAGGTCCGCTTCAATCTCCAGGCGGTTGCCGTGACCGCCGCGAGCGCCAAACGGCTGGAGCGCGGCATCCCGCCGGGTCTCAGTCTGTTCCAGGTGCACCCGCACACGGTCGTCAGCCTCGACTACATCAAGAGCGAGCAGCGCCGGGCGCATTTCCTCCACCACTGCCCGGACTTTGTCATCCTGGACGAGGCCCACGCTTGCGTCGGCAGCGGCCAGGGGCGCCACCAGCGCTTTGATCTCCTGCGCGGCCTGGCCGATGACCCGAACCGACATCTGGTCATGCTCACCGCGACACCCCACAACGGTGACGATGCGGCTTTCCACCGCCTGCTCGGCCTCCTCGACCGGGACTTCGAGCACTTGCCTGAGGTCGCCGGCGCCGAGCGCGACCGCCTGCGGACCCGCCTCGGCAACCACTTCGTGCAGCGCCGTCGGCTCGACATCGCGGAGTGGCAGGAGTCCGACCTCTTCCCACGGCGCGAGACCCGTGAGCTGACCTACAAGCTCACCGGCGCCTGGGACGCCTTTTTCAACGCCGTGCTCGACTACTGCGCCGAGATCGTCGCCAGCGGCGAAGGCGATGCGCAGCAGCAGCGCCTGAATTTCTGGGGCACCCTCGCCCTGCTGCGCTGCGCCGCCTCTAGCCCCATGGCTGCTGTGCTCGCGCTGCGCACTCGCGCCGGAGAAGTGCTCGACGCCGAAGACCGGGGCGAGATTCTCGACCGCCTGTTCGACGGCGACGCCGACAACCTGTTCGATGACGACGTGGAGCCCCCCGCGGCGACCGACGACCCCGCGCTCGCCGCGCTCGTCGCGCAGGCCGAGGGACTCGCGGGCCAGGCCGGCGACCCGAAGCTCAAGGTGCTGTGCGATCACGTGGCCGAGTTGCTGGCGGAGGACTTCCACCCGGTCGTGTTCTGTCGCTACATCGCCACCGCGCACTATCTCGGCCGCCATCTCAAGAAGCGGTTCCCGGCGGCCAGCGTGGAGGTCGTCACCGGCGAGCTGCCGCCCGAGGAGCGCGAGGCCCGCGTGGCGTCCCTCGGCGACCTGGAGGGTCCGCGCGTGCTCGTCGCCACGGACTGCCTCTCCGAAGGCATCAACCTGCAGGAGTACCTGGACGCCGTGGTCCATTACGACCTCTCCTGGAACCCGACGCGCCACGAGCAGCGCGAGGGCCGGGTCGATCGCTTCGGCCAGACGCGGTCGGTGGTGCGCGCCACCCTGATGTATGGGGCGAACAACCCGGTCGATGGGACCGTACTCGAGGTGATCCTCCGCAAGGCCGAGCGCATCCGCAAGGAGCTGGGGGTCCCGGTACCGGTTCCGGATGAGGGACATACCCTGACCCAGGCCCTGCTCAAGGCGGTGCTGCTGCGCCGCCGCGGCGCGCCCGTGCCCGAAACCGGCGCGGGCAGGCAGCTTGACCTCTTCGACACGGAGTGGACCAGCGCCGTGGAAAAGGCCAAGGCCAACCGCACCATCTTCGCCCAGCGTCGCCTTAAACCTGATGACGTGCTCGCCGAGTGGCACAAAAGCCTGGCGGCCATCGGCGGGCGCGACGAGGTCCAGCGCTTCACCGACCGCGCCCTGACCCGGCTTGGCTCGGGGCTCGAGCCCCTGGCCGGACCCCTGGGCGCAATAGGGCGTCGCGGATTCAAGGTCCCCACCGCATCCCTGCCCGAGGCGTTGCGGGAGCGGCTGGAGACGGAGGGCCTCACCGGAACGCTGTGCATCGATTTCCGCTACCCGGCGGCACCCCCGTGTCGTTCGGTGCAGCGCAGCCACCCCCTGGTGGCCGTGTTGGCCGAGACCTTCCTGGAGCGGAGCCTGACCGGCACTGCCGATACCGACTCCGGCGACCCCGCGGTCCTCGGCCGGGTGGGTTGCTGGGTCTCGGCCGGGGTGCGCGCCCGGACCACCCTGGCCCTGCTGCGCCTGCGCCACCAACTGGTGACCGGCCGGGGCCGCCATGAAACCACACTGCTGGTCGAGGAGGCGACCGGGCTCGCCTGGAGCGGCCAGGCCGCGGGCCGCCTCACCGGCACGGACGCCCTGGCGCTGCTCGCCCATCCGCCGGTCGATGACGTCCCGCCCCATGTGCGGGAGCGCGAGGCGACCCGCGCCCTGGACTGGCTCGCCGAGCGGGAGGCCGAGCTCGAAGCCTTCGCCGCCGAGCGGGCGGATGCACTGCTCGCCGACCACCTGCGCGTGCGCGATGCCGCCTTCCCAGACAAGCGTGCGCAGACGCGCAGTCGCAGCACCCGCGTCGAGGCGCTGCCCCGGCCGGATATTATCGGCGTCTTCGTGCTGCTGCCGAGGCTCACCTGACCATGGCGCTTCGTTACTACCGGGGCACCCACCGCCCCACCCGCGGCACGGAGCTCGCCTTCGACGCACTCGCGATCGAAGGCGGCCTACTGGCCGCCGACTGGCTCGCCCGCGTCGCGCAACTGCGTGCCCCCCACCAGGAGCCGAGCGACTACGGCATCCTCAAGGGCCTGGAACTGCGCGACGAGATCGGCCGCTACTGGCGCATCGCCCAGGCCCATTGGTCCGACTTCGCCGCCGGCCGCAAGGCGGGGGCCGAGCCCGACGCACTCGCGCGGCGCTTTATGCTGGCGCTGCTGCGCGACGCCTTCGGCTTCACCGACCTCGCGGAACGCCCGCTCCGGGGCACCTTATTTGGCGGTCCCGAGGACGACGACCGCGAGCCCGTCATGCTGGGAGGCCGTGCCTGGCCCCTGACCGCCATCGACCCCGCCGGCCGGGTCCCCCTGGTCTGCGCCCCAGCGGGGTCAGGGCTCGACACCCCACACCCGCACCTGGGCGACGACCACCGAAAGCGCAGCGCCTTCGGTCTGCTCCAAGAGTTTCTGAACACCGCGGACCAGGCCCTGTGGGGACTCTGCGCCGACGGTCTGCGGCTGCGGCTGGTACGCGACAACGCGAGCCTCACCCGGCCCGCCTGGGTGGAATTGGACCTGGCCCGGGTCTTCACTGAGCGCCTGTACCCGGACTTCGCCGCCGCCTGGTTGCTGCTGCACCGCTCCCGTTTCGGGCGCGCGGACCAAGCGCCCGACACCTGCCCGCTGGAGGCCTGGCGCTCGGCCGCCCGCGAGGAGGGCACCTTGGCCCGTGCGCGCCTGCGCGGCGGCTTCGAGGACGCCCTGCTGACCCTCGGCCAGCGCTTCCTCACGCACCCGTCCAACCAGGCGCTGCGCCTGGCCCTGCACAGCGGCACACTCAACCGGCACGACTATTTCGGCCAGCTCCTGCGGCTGGTGTACCGGTTCATCTTCCTGCTCACGGTCGAGGAGCGCGGGCTCCTGCACCCCAAGGGCACACCGGCCGAAGTCAAGGACCGCTATACGTCCGGCTATTCCTTGCAGCGCCTGCGTGAACGTGCCGCCCGTCGCGCCGCCCATGACCGCCACGACGACCTCTGGGAGGCCCTGAAGATCACGTTTCGCGGCCTCGCGAATGGCGAGCCGGGCCTCGGCCTGCCGGCCCTGGCCGGACTCTTCGCGCCTGGCCAGTGTCCCGACCTCGACGCCGCCCGCCTCGACAACCGTTCCCTACTCGGCGCCCTGTTCCGCCTGTGCTGGCTGCGGGAGCCCACCGGGCTTGCCCGCGTGAACTGGCGCGATATGGGCCCCGACGAACTCGGCTATGTCTACGAAGGGCTGTTGGAGCTCGTCCCCCAGATCGCCCAGGACGGGCGTACCTTCCGCTTTGCGGGCCGCGACGAAAGCCGCGGCAACGCCCGCAAGACCTCCGGCAGCTATTACACTCCCGATAGCCTGGTCAATATCTTGCTCGACAGCGCGCTCGGTCCCGTGATGGAAGCCACCATCATCCGCAACCCCGACCACCCGGACGAGGCCCTGTTGTCCCTGGCCGTCGTCGACCCGGCCTGCGGCTCCGGACACTTCCTGCTCGCCGCCGCCCGTCGTCTCGCCGAGCGCGTCGCCCGCCTGAAGGCGCAGGGCACGCCCACCCCCGAGGACTATCGCCACGCCCTGCGACAGGTGGTCGGACGCTGCATCTACGGCGTGGATCTCAACCCCTTGGCCGTGGAGCTGTGCAAGGTAGCCCTGTGGATGGAGGCCGTGGACCCAGGATTGCCGCTGACCTTTCTCGATTCACACATCCGCCACGGCAACGCACTGCTCGGGACCAGCCGCGCGCTGATGAGCGACGGCATCCCGGATGATGCCTGGGTGGTGCTCGAAGGAGACACGGCCAAGCTCACCAAGGCGCTGAAGGCGAAGAACAAGGCCGAGCGTGGCGGACAGCGGCTCCTCTCACTCGGGGCGCCGGTTGGGACGGGGGGGCTCCGGGCGGCGGTCGATCAGGTCGAAGCGACGCCGGACACCGATGCCGCCTCCCTTGCGCAGAAGGAGGCCCGTTGGGCCGAACTACTCGCCTCCGAACCCTGGCGCCACGAGACGCTTGTCCATGATGCCTGGTGTGCGGCCTTCCTCTGGCCCAAGGGCGAGGCCGGACCGGTAGTCGAGGCGGCGCCGACCGAGGCCGTCTGGCGTGCCCTGGCGGACGGCGACCGTCCGTCGCCGGTGCTGGAAGCGACTGCCGACCGCCTGGCGCGGGACTATGCCCTGTTCCATTGGGAGCTCGCATTTCCCCAGATCTTCGAGCGCGGCGGCTTCGATGTGGTGCTTGGCAACCCGCCGTGGGAGCGGGTGAAACTGCAAGAACAGGAGTTCTTCGCCTCGCGGGACGATACCATCGCCGGGGCGCGGAACGCCGCCGAGCGCAAGCGGCTCATCAATGAGTTGCCGGTGCGCAACCCCGAACTGGCGGACGAGTGGAACCGCGAGAGCCGCGTCGCCCAGGGCACCACCCACTTCGTCCGCCAGGCCGGGCGCTACCCGCTGTGCGGCAAGGGCGACATCAACACCTATGCCCTCTTTGCCGAGCACAACTGGCGCCTGGTGGGTCCGCGCGGCCGGGCAGGGTTTATCGTGCCCAGCGGGATCGCCACCGACGACACGACCAAGGAGTATTTCCACGCGCTCGTGAGCACCGGAAGCCTGCGCAGCCTCTACGACTTCAG
>Ga0247844_1004411_pt1 | contig 19144 bp, 20 predicted proteins | sample LaCtaG_FD_192421 | JGI IMG/M metagenome (GOLD analysis project Ga0247844, IMG submission 192421) | Freshwater microbial communities from meromictic Lake La Cruz, Castile-La Mancha, Spain - LaCruzMarch201714.5m_1 | ecosystem: Environmental > Aquatic > Freshwater > Lake | place: Spain: Castile-La... | reverse complement strand
CATGATTGATAATTTGTTCACAAAACACAACGAAATAAATCAAAATAAGACCGAAATGAAATTGAATCATTTTGGATCAATAAGATTGTTGAAAAAAATAGGGTGTTTTCTTTCTGACACTATATAACGTAATTTGTATCACGTTATCATAATTATACTGGTACACTTTTCAGTTAATAGGTGGTATACTTTTCAATTAATATAAACAAGTATTTACTCTGCTTTATTATTGTTATTAATCACAACAATATTTTGCATGAGCTTGGTGTATCCGGCTCGTTTAATTGCCGAATGTTTGAAGAACGTTTTAAATCCCGCCTCGGTAAGTTGATTCCAATTGCTGGAATCCCATGTAAGTATTTCGGGATGATAAGAAAGTTCGGGGTGATGGTGTGGTGTTGCCCACTTTTTATTCCATGGACAAACATCGGCACATATATCGCAACCCAATGCACGGTTGGACATCAAAGGTTGAAACTCGGCGGGAATGTCATTTTTGTTTTCGATGGTAAGATAGGAAATACAACGGCGCGCCTCCAAAGAACCATTCGAGAGTGCTTTTGTTGGGCATGCATCAATACAGCGGGTACAGCTTCCACAACGGGAACGAATGGGTGAATCATATTCCATTTCTGTGTTCAACATCAATATACCAATAAAAAAATACGAACCCAACCCAGGGTGGATTAATTGTGTGTGCTTTCCAATCCAGCCCAATCCGGCGCGCTCTGCCCAGCGGCGCTCCAAAACTGGCGCCGAATCCACAAATGAATGTTGATGAAAGGGAGCAATGCAATCAGCACCGTATTCATTACAAATAGCTGCCTCTAATTCACTCAGTTTTGCTTTCAGAACATAGTGATAATCAACTTCGCTATAGGCATATTTTCCAATTTGGGGAGCGACAGGATTTTGCTTTTCAGCAGGAAAGTAATTTAAAATCACAACTACAATCGACTTGCAACCGGGAACTAATTTTCTTGGGTCGGTACGCTTCTCGAAATTTCGGGCTAGGTAACCCATTTCACCATGATGCCCATTGTCTAGCCACGACTGCATAAATTCAGCATCGTCCTTCAGCTCATCAGCTTTGGCTATGCCACATGCATCAAAGCCGAGTAAAAGGGCATTTTGTTTAATGAATTGATGCATTTCGTGAATTGAGAAAATCTATGAAGTAAAACTCTTATCAATGAATCATTAAAGATTCTTGGCAATTTCCTTGTCTAGCTCCTTAAATCCAAGGCTTCGGGAAATAATAGTTCCTTGTTTAGTCATTAAAAAAGTAGTAGGAATTGAAGAGATATTGTAAGACGCTACATAAGTAGAGTTTGGGCCATTCTCATCGCGAACACAAATCCAAGGAATATTCTTAGTAGCTTGTTGCCAAAGTAACTTGTTCTGATCCAATGAAATCTGGTATATCTCGAAACCCTTGGCGTGATATTTATTGTACAAATCGCGCAGTGCAAAAGTATAATTTACACTTTCCTTAGCTTCATATGCAGAAAAGTCTATCAAAATCAATTTACCCTCCAATTCAGAAAGTTTTCTTTCCTCATTGTTTTTGTCAGTCAAAGCAATATCAATATAACCAGTGCCGGAAGTTGCCAATACTTCGCTCCAAGCTTCATCTTGTTTGGCTTTGCGCTCTGTTTTAATTGCATCCATAACCAAACTATATAAATTTTTGGTGCGTTCATAATCAGGCATAAAAGCATTATAGGATGTTGCAACAGCAGCACAATAAGGCTTGTCTTTTTTTACATAAGGCGAAAACAAATAAGTATCATTTACTTTTTGATATATTGCATAATAGGCTGCCGTAGAACGCGGATTCTGAAGTATCAACTTACGAGCCATTTCTTTGTGCACTTCAATATCTATCTCGATAGCAGCAATACGGCTATTCTTTTCTTGAGCAGATAAATCTGATGTCAATTCATTGGCTTTACGCTGAATATTCATTACCGATATGCGCAACCGCTGTATAAGTTTTGAAGCATCAGAGCCTTTTACTTCATATTCTGAGGCGAAATTATCAGCTTTTGAGTCAATAATCATTTCCTCACATGAATCTACTGAAAAAGCAATCACCTTATTATTCAACCGCAAACGATAAAAATCAGGATAAGCTGGACGGGCTGGTTGAAATTTATAATCACCATTAGCATCCAGTTTGACTGAATCAATAGTTGTGGTATTTAAAAGTCCAGTGTGCTCTATATAAAGCATCTCACCTACAGCATCTTTGATAATTCCTGTTACCTGAAAATGATTGTTTTGTTTACAAGAAAGGAATGAAACGAGTATGAACAATAAAAGGAATGATTTCTTCATAAATTCAAAGTGAGAGAATTTCAACATCAATTGGAAATTAATTTGTGCTTTTTAGTTTGTCTTGTACTTATATTGCACTTTCGACAGTTGCTCGTTGGCTTCCACCATCTTTTTCTTTAGGTCTTCTTTGAATTTTTTCAACTTAGTTTGCAGATCCTTATCTCCTACAGCCATCATTTGAACAGCAAGAATGCCTGCATTTTGGGCGGCATTGATACCTACCGTAGCAACTGGAATTCCGGGAGGCATTTGTACAATAGCGAGCAAAGCGTCCATTCCATCAAGCGTGGCATTGATAGGAACACCTATAACAGGTAAAATAGTCATTGAGGCAATCACACCCGGCAAATGTGCCGCCATTCCGGCAGCTGCAATAATCACTTCAATGCCTTTCTCTTGGGCATTTGTTGCAAATATTTCTACTTCACGTGGCGTGCGGTGCGCAGAAAGAGCATTAATTTCAAATGGAATTTCGAACTCGTTGAGCAAAGCCGCAGCTTTCTCCATAACGGGCAAGTCCGAAGTACTTCCCATGATTATACTTACTTTAGGTTTCATTTTAAGTGGATTGTAATATTGATATTTGCAATAGATTAATACGCATTCTAAATGCAGAAAAATTATTAATCAATATCGTTGAAGTAATCAGAAATCACTTACAACCGATATTGATAACTATTAAGAACAAATTTATATTTAAGAATCAGTGACTACACGCCAATTATTGCTTCGTATTCAGCTGCTGAAAGCAATTCGTCTAACTGCGAAAGGTCAGAAATTTCTATTTTCACCATCCAGCCTTCATTGTATGGATCATCGTTTACCAATTCTGGAGCATCTTCAAGCTCATCATTAAATTCCACAATTTTTCCATCAATTGGCAAATATAAATCCGAGACAGTCTTTACGGCTTCTACTGTTCCAAAAACATCACCAGCAGAAAGCGATTCGCCTATGGTTTCAACTTCTACAAACACGATTTCTCCTAATTCGCTTTGAGCAAAATCAGTAATTCCCACAAAAGCGATTTCGCCTTCTATGCGAATCCATTCGTGGTCTTTTGTGTACTTTAAATTAGCGGGTACATTCATAATAACAAGTTTTTATAATTTAATAAGTTTGAAAATTAATATCAGTTATATTGGTTTTTTATGCTTCAAGTGCTACTACATCTTCATATTTAATTCGCATAATACAGGATAATGATCTGAATACTTGACTTTATCCAATTTAAATGTAAGTGCTGAAAAAGCTGTTTGATCATACAATAAATAATCGATTCTAAAGTGATAATATCTATCATTAAAAGTCCAACCAAACCCATTGCAAGTTTCGCTAAAAGCATCTTTCAAGTTGCCTTTTACCTTTGTATATGCATAAGAAGCTGGAACATCGTTGAAATCGCCACAAACAATTACTTTATATGGCGATGTTTCAATCACTTTTGCAACCGCATCCGCTTGATTAGCCCTAAGTTTATAAGCTGCGCCAAGTTTTTTGGAAAAATGTAGTGTTATACCAGTCAAATGTTCCGCATCAAATTTATCTTTCAAAGAAATTGGCATATCCTTGTCTTTCTCCGTCAACCTGTTAGATTCCAGATGGTTGTTAATCAGACGAATAGCTTTCCCATGGATTTTTATATCTGAAAAAATAGAGGTGTTATATCGTGAAAGATATTTAACTTGTTGTTTATTTACAATGGGATACATTGAAAAGGTTGCAACACCCGACCTTTTGTTTTTTTCAATTTGTTTGTATTGAATATGCTTATAAGGATATTTGCTGAAAATTCGTAGTAAATCTTCGTGCGTCAAAAACTCATCTTTACTACTTACTGTATATTCCTGCAAACATACAATGTCAGCTTTTGAATCCAAAATATATTGAATAACCATGTTTGGATTACTAGTTGTGTGTTTTTTCAACTTCCCACACATCATGGTGTTATAGGTCAATATACGTATAGGTTGAGTAGCAATTTCAGTTTTGGCTTTGTTGAAATGAATAGGAAAAGTGTCATTGATTCTATTTGCCGAAAATAATAATAGACAGAGAGATAGTAAAAAAGTCCACTTGCGCACCAATAACCAGAAAAAGACGAAGCAAATATTTAGTATTATTGTAAAGGGAAAGAAAAGCGAAAAGTATGCAGGAAAAATAAACTTATCGGGACTTATCACACTCCCTGACAAAGTTGTAAGCAAAATGATTGCAACCAATATGTTTATTGACATCATCAGCCATTTTAATATTGCTTTTCCAATCATCAGTACTGCTTTATTGATTTACAATTTGATAGACTCCTTAATTCTTATTTCCTTGTTCAAACAATTGTTTTTTCTCTTCGGCTGATAAACTTTCATATCCAGATGTTTTAATTTTATCCAGTATATGGTCTATCCTTGCCATTTTATTTGCTTTATTTACATTGAAATCTGCATCGCTCATGGGCATATTTCTTCTTGTTTTATTCTGTTTCACTCTCAATTTCCGAGGGTTAAACAAATTCACAAATGTATTTAAAAGCTTATTTAATCCAGAAGTAATATCCTTACCCTGCCGCAAAGATACAATAAAAAAATAACCAGCCAAAGCACCACCCAGGTGAGCCAATTGTCCACCGCCATTGTTGGAGGTAATACCAAAAAAACTAGTTAAAACAGCTATTATAGCAATATATTTCAATTTCACTCCGCCCACAAACATGAGTTGTAGCTCCATATTTGGTGATTGATAGGCTGTAGCTAAAATAATGGCCATTATAGAACCTGAAGCTCCTAAAAGTAAACTTTGACTAATTAATGGCTTGTAGAATGGAAACAAATTAAAAGCGGCAACATAAAATAAAGCCGAAATCAGTCCGCCAAAAATATAAAGCCCAACCAGCTGTTTCTCTGAAAAATACATTAAAAATATTTTTCCAAACCAAAAGAGGCTCAACATATTGAAGAATAAATGTAAAAATCCTTCGTGCAGAAACATGTATGTAATAGGCGTCCATGCTCTGTAAAGCAAATGAATCAAGTCGGCAGGAACAGCCAGATACGACAAAATAAATATTCCCGACACATTGAAAAGCAACAACAGAACTACGATTAATTTCAAACCAATAAACACGGCCAGGTTGATAAAAATCAATTTGGTCAAAGAACTTCCGTCTTTAAATGACTGCTTAATACTTTCGATTATATTCATCTTAGATTTGGTTATCTGGCATTTAAAGTTGTCTCTTTTTTTTCCACAATATTATCAGGAAAGCGCCAAACAACATACCGCCAAGGTGTGCAAAATGAGCTACGCTGTCACCCGAAAATCGAGCTACACCTAGGAACAGTTCGGCCACACCATAAATCAACACAAAAATACGGGCTTTTATAGGTACTGGAAAAAACAGAAGCATCAGTTTTACCTCAGGGAACAACCAACCAAATGCCAATAACAATCCAAAAACAGAGCCTGATGCACCAACAGTGATTAATGAATTCAGAAATTGATTTTTTTGTGCTATGAGCGCTGGAGCTTGCAAGGCATTGGACGAAATAGCTGTATTAATTTCGGTAATCGCAGATTGAAACTCTACAGTCCAGAACAATTGTTGAATAATACCAGCGCCAACACCCGTAACTAAATAATAAAAAAGAAATCTTTTGGGACCCCACATTTGCTCCAGCACGCCACCAAACATATACAGTGCAAACATATTGAAAAAAATATGGTTAAGTCCACCATGCATAAACATGTAGGTAACCAATTGAGCCGGGCTGAATTTATTGGAAGCCCAATAATGCATTCCCAAAATATCGGTTAAGTCAACATTAATTCCCCATTTTGCAAAAAAACTTGGCGTTACCATAGTTGCCAGCCACAATATTATATTAATGGCAATTATGTTTTTTACTACTGGAGGTATTGAATTTAAGAAAGAGGGTCTGTAGTTATTCATATGACTTACTAAAACTTGTTGAATTTAATTGTGATTTGAGTTTAAAACTATTAATTTTGAATGAGTATTTTGAAATTGATATGAATAAATTGAAATAAAAACATAAGAAGCATATATTGAAACCCTTTGAATCAGCCTTTTTACTTGATATCTCAACACAAAAGTAATGAAAATAACGTCAAAAATATGTTTTCCAACATATTTTCTACACTTATAAAAAATAAACAAGTTTTTTCTTTATTAATTGCTTGTATATTAAATACAAACAACTACATTTGCAAAATCAAAAACTATGTTTGTCGTTATCTACTAATAAAAAAAAATCCAAATTTTATGAACAAGACAGAATTAATCAATGCAATTGCTGAAGAAGCAGGTCTTACAAAAGTTGATGCAAAAAAAGCACTAGAAGCAACCGTTAAAAGTGTTTCAGATGCTCTTGCAGCAGGTGACAAAATCAGTTTAGTTGGTTTTGGTACTTTTTCGGTAAACGAGCGTTCAGCTCGCCCAGGTATTAACCCTGCAACCAAACAACCTATCCAAATTGCGGCTAAAAAAATAGCTAAATTTAAGGCTGGTTCTGAATTGTCAGCAGCTATTAACTAATCTTCTTCAATCTCTCACGTCAAAAGGAATATGGAAACATATTCCTTTTTTTGTATCAATAAATTTGATTGTATTAAAATTCTAAAATACAGATGAAGTATTTTAGATTTAGCTGCAAATCGCTTTAGCAATTTTGTCTGCCAAATCCTTTCCCTTCATAACTTCTACTATTGTCAATGCAAAAGGGACTGCTACGCCAGCACCCATGGCGGTTATTATATTTCCCGACTTAACAACTTTAGCTGTTGATAATGTTGCCCCCAATAGTTGGGTTTCATAACCAGGATAGCAGATGGCTTCTTTTCCATCCAACAAACCCATTTTGCCCAATATGGACGGTGCAGCACAAATAGCAGCTAAAGTTTTGCCTTCTTCCGCTTGTTTTTGCAATAGTTTTTTCAATCCAGCATGTGCATCCAAATTTTTAGTTCCGGGCATTCCGCCAGGCAACAAAAGTAGCTCATTATCAGAATAGTCAGCATCATCAAACAACACGTCAGCCATTACTTTAATGCCATGCGCTCCGCAAACTTCGTTGTGTGACATGATAGAAACAGTGGTTACTTCAATATCCGCACGACGCAAAATATCTATTGGAGTTATGGCTTCAATTTCCTCAAAACCCTCTGCTAAAAACACATATGCTTTCATAATGTTTATTTTAGATTAAAGTTATAGGTAATGCTTCCAGCGGAAACGCCTTTTCCAGCAGTAAAATGAGTATTTCTGGCTGCCGAACTGGCTGCATTTCGAGTTTGGGCATCCGAAATGGTGGTGGGTGAGCCAATGTTAGCACTCACCACATTTCCATTTTCGTCAACACGTATATTCACCGTTATTTTTCCTTCCACATCTCGGTCGTAACTTGGTGATACTAACCTACCGGTGAGTGATCGACCATTTAGCGACCAGGAATTACCTCCTGACGAACCTTTGCCAGCAGGGTTTCCTTGATGAGTATCGCCTGTACCTGTACCACTGCCAGAAGAATTATTGTTGCCAAACATTCCATTCATGGTGTTGGCTTTATCAATTGCTACCTGTTCGTTTCGTTTTCTGTCTGCAGCTGCTGCCGCAGCACGATTGGCCGTCTCAATTCGTTGGTTTTCTATGGCTTCTTTCTCCTTGCGGTCCTTGTCTTTCTTTTTTTGCTCCGCAATGACCAGTGAATTATCGGATTGTGTCACAAAATCTTGCTTCACCGGTTTTACCACGGCTACTGGTGCCGCAACAGGTGGCGTTGGAACATCCACTGGTGTTTCATTCTTTCCGCTTCCATCAATATTATCTCCAAAACTGACCATTATCCCTTCATCTTCGGGAGGTTTGGGCGCAAAGGTTGGCATAACAACCAACCAAAGGATTAGGAATAATATTATGCAGGAAACGGTAGAACCGATAATTCCATATATATTCGATTTCTTCACGCTATTTCTTTTCAGCTGATTGTGTAGCAATAACTATTTTCAACTTGTGTTGGTTGGCAATGTCGAGCACGTACACCACGTTTTTATACGGTATATTTTGGTCGGCATTCAATGCAATATAGGTTGTAGAGTCTTGAGCCACTATATTCATCAAATATGACTCCAACTGCTCAGGTACTATTTCCTGCGATTTCCCTTTTCCGATGGCCACAAAGTATTGTCCTTGTTCATTGATAGAAACTTTGGCCACCACAGCTTTCGTACTTGTTTTGGCTTTGCTTTGCGGAAGATTAATCTTGATATCGTTGGGTGACGACATGGTGGAAGATATGACGAAAAACAGCAACAACAGGAAAATGATATCCGTCATGGATGCCATTGAAAATGAAGCTTCTATTTTATTTCTTTTTTTTAATGCCATAATAAAATTCAATTAATAATTAACAGTTAACAATTAATACCTATTAATTTCAAAAATCAATAGCGTATATAAATAAGAAATAATCATCAAAAATCATTAATTCTTAATTTTTAATTATTAATTTGTCCTTACGCTGGTTCATTTAGCAAATCCAGGAATTCCATGGTTTTGGATTCCAGAATCCGAACTACTGAATCGACACGTGAAACCAAATAGTTGTAAAAGAAATAAGCCAAAATACCCACGATCAAACCTCCCACAGTAGTTACCATGGCTTGATAAACCCCTACAGTGAGGCTACTCATTTCAACGGTTCCGGTTGAATTTTGAGTCATATTGAAAAACGTAAGCACCATCCCAGTCACAGTTCCGAGGAATCCTAGCATAGGCGCACCACCAGAAATGGATGCCATGATCACCAAGCCTTTTTCCAGTTTGGCAATTTCCATGTTACCCACGTTTTCGATGGCCACCAACACATCGCTCATTGGACGGCCCAAACGGCTGATTCCTTTTTCCACCATGCGCGAAGTTGGCGAATCGGTATCACGACAAAGTTTTTTGGCAGCATCAATTTTTCCTTCGTAGATATAATCTTTGATGCGGTTCATAAATGTATTGTCTTCCTTGGAAGCTTGCTTGAGCGTTACCAAACGCTCGATAAACAAATAAATGGCCAAAGCAAACATAATTACCAACACGTGCATAATGGGGCCACCGTATTTATACATTTCCCACAAATTCATTTCTACTGGAACTTTTGTAGTGACATTGGAAACAATAGCCGGAACGGCTTGCAAAATCAACATTAAATTCATATCGTTTTGTTTATAAGGTGATTTGATTATTTAGTGTTTGGCGAAACAAATTTCGTACCGCTTTTAATTGGCTTGAATAAAATATTTATTAATCACATCTACTCTAACTGTAAATTATACTGTTTTATTGTGTTTTCGAGGCCTAGATACAATGCCTCGGAAATCAGTGCATGACCAATTGAAACCTCATCAATCCAAGGAATCTGTTGATGCAGATAAGCCAAATTATCCAAACTTAAATCATGTCCGGCATTCAATCCCAAACCTAATTTCTTGGCCAGTATAGCTGCTTCTACGAATGGAGCTACAGCTTTTTCCTTATTGATGGGATAGTTGGTGGCGTACGGCTCGGTGTACAATTCCACGCGATCTGTACCTGTTTTGGCGGCAAACTCGATGTTTTTCAAGTTGGTATCTACAAAAATGGAAACACGGATACCTACACTTTGAAAATCGGCCACCACTTCTTTCAGAAATTCCAAATGGGTCACCGTGTCCCAGCCAGCGCTGGAAGTAATGGCTTCGGGTGGATCGGGAACCAATGTTACTTGTTGCGGCTTCACGGATTTCACGAGTTTGATAAAATCGGGTGCCGGATAGCCTTCTATGTTGAATTCTGTTGTTAGTATTGGCTTCAAATCCCACACATCGGCAAAACGGATGTGGCGTTCGTCGGGGCGAGGATGCACGGTAATTCCCTGTGCACCAAAACGCTCGCAATCTAATGCCACCTGACAAACATTGGGCGTATTTCCGCCACGGGCATTGCGCAGCGTAGCTATTTTATTGATATTGACACTTAATTTCGTCATTTATTGAATGTATTGAACCTTTATCACAAAAAGAGGATAGTGAAAAGTTATTAGTATATGTTCTGTTTATTGCAAACGGAAAACCGACAAAATTTGCTGGTTTCGTTTTCATTTAGTTCCTTTGCAGTACTTTTGAAGATTTAAACGCAATGAGCTGCAAAAATAGCTAAAATTAATTGAAGGTCTGTAAGTATAGGTCTATCTTTCAATTATTTTAAGTTGTGAAAGGAATCTATTTAATAGTATTCTGATATTTATCAAGCAGAAACATTTAAAAACTTCATTTTAAAGGATTAAATTACTCTTATTTAATTACAACCTACAACATGAGAATTGCCATTTTTGGAAATACATTTCGCACTGTCATATTATCACACATAGAAGTTATTTTTAATTACTTCAAAGACAAAGGGGTGACCTTGATGCTCGACGAAGAACTTTACCAGTTCGTTAATAAGCACAGTACTTGTTGTATGGAACAAACCGAAATGATTAAAGGTGATGATTTTGAGGCGGACATGGCTTTGAGCATTGGCGGTGATGGTACTTTTCTAAACACAGCCGCACGCATTGGACGAAAAGAAATTCCTATTTTGGGCATCAATACTGGTCGATTGGGTTTTTTGGCCGACGTGCCCAGTGAAGCAATTCTGCCTTCGTTGGATGCCATATTGGCAAAGAAATTTATTCTCGAAGAACGTGCTTTACTTTATGTGGAAGCTTCGGATGATTCATTGTTCGATTATCCTTACGCACTGAATGAAGTCTCGGTTCAAAAACAGGACAGTTCGTCGATGATTAGCATAACCGCCAGCGTAAATGGCGAAATGGTGCATACTTATCAGGCGGATGGGCTGATTGTCTCCACACCTACGGGCTCCACTGCCTATTCCATGAGTGTGGGTGGTCCATTGGTGGCACCACAATCGCAAAACTTCATACTTTCGCCAGTGGCATCGCACAGCCTGAATGTTCGACCATTGATAGTGCCCGACTCGTGGAACATAGAATTGGAAGTACATAGCCGCAGCCAGTGTTATTTGGTATCGTTGGACGGACGCTCGAAAGTGTTGGACAACAGCACCAAACTACGCATCACCAAAGCCGATTACACCGTAAAGGTTATCAAGCAACTGAACCACACCTTTTTTGATACACTCAAAAACAAACTGATGTGGGGTGTGGACAAGAGGAATTAAAGAAAATGTAGAAATGGAAAAATGTAGAATTCACTTGACATTTTCACTTTGTATGAATAGAACTTTTGAACCTCGCTAATTCCTTATGGAATGGTGAGGTTTTTTCAAACCAATTGTTCAAATAAATAATGACATTGTATCTTCCTGCACAAAAAGTGACAAAACAAATAAAATAACAAAGGATAATAAATTATTATTCGAAAGTTAATGAGTATTTTTGAGGGATAAAAGGAGTACAAGCAAGTTTGTAACAATGAAAAATAAAATGCTGCTATGATAGATTTGACAAATGAACATAAAATACTGCTACAGCGGTATGAAATTCTAAAAAAGGAATTTCCAGAATTATTTGCTCTTAAAAATGACATGCTCAGTCAAGAAGAACAAGTACTGACAGCCTTGTATCTCACTGCTGTGGGACAAAAGCAGCACCAAAAATACTGTCTTACGGTAGAAATAAAAATGATTATTCATCGTATCAGTTTGTATCAGGCGTATTTTAATCGGAATGAAATGCCGAATGTTGATATTATTGAGCAGAAAATGGAAAAACAGTTTGCCGAATACCAGCAAAAAATAGCCGCTGAAGCCAAGCGTATTTCCAATGCCAAAGCGTTTTTGAAAGAGGGATTTATGTCGGAAGGCGATGTGAAAAAGCTGAAGGAAGTTTATAGACTGATTGTAAAAAAACTACATCCCGACATCAATCCACAGGTGACGGAGCACGAAAAGGATTTGTTTGTAAAAGCCCAAGCTGCTTACGATTTATGTGACCTGGCGGCCTTAGAAGCCATTTTGTTGTCATTGAAAATATCTAAATGCCCAGAATCCGTTGAACCAATTGATTTAAAAGCGCAGGTGGCAATACTCGAAGATCATGTGTCGAAACTAAAAGACATGATTGCCAAGCTTGAAAAGCAATTTCCGTTCACCTATCGCGAGAAACTAGCTGACGAAGAATGGATCGAAGCAGAGAAACAGCAACTGGACACAGAAATTGAGGCACTCACCCTAGAAAAGAAAAAGTACAGCGAATATATTTTATTATTGGAAGAATGGAAACCGGAATTATTAAGCTAACGCCCGAATTAATGGCGTTGATTGGGAGCGGTGGCGTAGATGCCCTTGCTCCCTTTAGTCGTGAAATATACCTGCTGGACATTGTGGTGGCAGGCACAACCTATTGCACACAAATGGCTGAAATAGAACCATTTTTATTGCCAAAAACAGTATTGAAAATGATACGCCAGCCCAAAAACGAACACGACGAATTGGCCATTGGCATTTACTACAACAGCATACGCATCGGCTGGGTACCCATGGAGCACAACGAAGTGATATCAAGACTTATGGATGCCGGTAAAGCCTTCTTCTGCCGCATTGACTCCACCAACCGCAAAGGCAAATGGGTGAAAATTGAAGTGTTGATTTTTATGGTTGAGTAATGATTTTTCATAACGAACCATGCATTTTATACATATGTCAAGTGATAGTATGGTTTCAAATCATGCTATCACTGTAACGTTACAAAAAATCCTGAAGGGATTGAATATGATTAGCCATGGGTGAAACCCGTGGAGTTTATAAAACAAAAACAAACAATGCAAGACTTTTTCCCGAATCAAAGATATACCAGCAAAGGTGAGCCCGAACTAGGCGTTGGCATTTTGAAAGAAATCAGCAACCGAAAAATACAGGTATACTTTCCACTCTCCAACGAAAAGCGACTGTATTCTATTGAAAGTGACCCCTTGCGCCGGGTGGTTTTTAAGCCGGGCGATACCATAATAGACACAAAAGGGCAACCGCTGCTTATCACGCAAGTGAAACTTGAAGGCGAACTATACATGTATTACGGTAAAGACAGGAAATTGTCGGAAGCGAACCTCGGCAATGTGTCGGCAACGCACGGTGTGGACGACCGGCTTTTTATGGGTGACGTAGATACTCCACAAGCTTTTGCTTTGCGCCGCGAAACATTGCAACACGATTATAGACGAAGAATATCCGCCGTGAATGGATTTGTGGGTGGCAGAATAGATCTTATTCCGCACCAACTTTACATTGCGCACGAGGTGAGTTCGCGCTATGCTCCCCGCGTACTGCTTTCCGATCAGGTTGGACTTGGAAAAACCATTGAAGCTTGCCTCATCCTGCATCGTTTGTTGTTGAGTGGGCGAATATCGAGGGTGATTATTCTCGTTCCCGAATCGTTGGTTCATCAATGGTTTGTAGAAGTGCTACGCCGTTTCAACCTGTGGTTTAATATTTTTGATGAACAACGCTGTGCCTCGCTCGATGGTGGCGCACCGGATGGCAACCCATTTCTGGACAATCAATTGATTATATGCAGCACTGAATTTCTGGCTGGTTCCGCCAAACGCGCTGAGCAAGCCATCTCTGCCAGCTGGGATATGTTGGTGGTGGACGAAGCGCATCATTTGGAATGGTCAGTGGACAATGTGAGCGCTGAATATGCCGTGGTGGAACAATTGAGCAAAGTGGCCAAAGGCTTACTGCTACTCACCGCCACACCCGAACAACTGGGCGAAGAAAGCCATTTTGCACGACTGCGACTGCTGGATCCAAACCGCTATGCAAATTTCGATACTTTCATAAATGAAACTTCCGACCACTCCAACATTGCCAATATTGTGGAAAAACTGCACTTGGGAAAAAGCTTGCTTGCCAAAGATACAAAATTACTTACAACTATTTTCCCAAAAGAAAGAATACTATCTTTAGCCGAAGGTGGCGATGCAACGAGGGATAAACTGATTGAAGATTTGCTCGACCAGCATGGCCCGGGGCGCGTGTTGTTTCGCAATACCCGAGCGGCCATGAGTGGATTCCCAAAACGAAAAGCACATCTTATTCTACTTACGGAAACAGAAAATGCGAAGTTGTGGATAAAACGCCTGACGAAAGAGTTTGCACACGATATGGAGCCAACAGAAACTGCTGAGGAACAAAAATATTGGTTTACAGAAGACCCACGCGTGCAGTGGTTACAAGATACCATCAAGGAACTTTATCCAGAGAAAGTACTGCTTATTTGCAAAAGCAAGGAAAAAGTGCTGGCATTGGAAACTGTACTGGCAAAACGTAGCAGTCTGAAAGTTGGCGTTTTTCACGAGGAGCTCACCATTGTACAACGGGATAGAAATGCGGCTTGGTTCTCGGAATCGGATGGCGCACAAATACTACTTTGCTCCGAAATAGGCAGCGAGGGACGTAATTTCCAGTTTGCTCATCACCTCATTCTGTTTGATTTGCCGCTGCATCCCGAACTGTTGGAGCAGCGCATTGGTCGCCTCGACCGAATTGGGCAAACCGAGGACATTCATGTTCACATTCCATACCTTGCCAACACGCCGCAACAGGTACTTGTGAAGTGGTTTCACGAAGGGTTGAATGCCTTTGAAGAAAACCTGGAGGGCGGTAATGAGATTGCTAAATTGTTTAGTGACCGATTGCTCGCCGTTTCCAAATCACACTCATTGGCAGAAAATAACCAAGAACTGGATGCTTTGATTGCCGAAACTTCCATTTTTAGAAAAGCACTTCAGAAAAGTCTTGCCGATGGCCGTGATAGATTGCTGGAAATGAATTCTTTTCGCCCCGCGATAGCCAATAAACTGGTGAAGCAAATTCAAGCAGAAGACAGCGACAAAACCCTTGAACTTTATTTCGGCAAAGTATTTCATCATTTTGATGTGGAAATGGAAGACTTGGCTGCCCGCACCTACTTTTTGCATCCTGCGTCCGAAATCACCGATGCATTTCCGTCCATTCCGCGCGAAGGGATAAGTGTAACTTTCGATAGAAAACGGGCGTTGAGCAGAGAAGACATAAGTTTTCTGAGTTGGGATCACCCCATGACGACGGGTTCTATTGATATGGTGTTGAGTTCGGGCACAGGAAGCGCCAGCTATGGAGTGCTGCGAGGTGCCAAGAGTCCCGGTGTGCTGCTCGAAGTACTTTTTGTGCTTGAAACCACGAACGAGCAAAGCATTTATGTAGACCGTTTTCTGCCCAACACGCCGCTGCGAATTGTGGTTGACCATACCGGCAATAAGCAAACTGATAAGTATTCTGCCGAAACTTTCGACAAAAATTTATCCCCAGGTGACATAGATGCATTGCTGGACAATGAAATGTTGGTGGAAACCATCCTGCCCAAAATGATTGCTGCAGCCACAAAAATTGCAGAAACACAGTGCGCCAATGAAATAGCAAAAGGACTGCAACGCATGAATGGTACGCTAAATCATGAAATAGACCGGCTGAGAATATTGCAAAAGAAAAACAAAAACATCAGGTCAGAAGAAATCCAAACGGCACTTGAAGAGCAGACCACATTGGCAACAATTATTAAAAATGCTAGGGTAAGGATGGATGCGATACAATTGATTTTGTGCCAATGATGTTGAAACAAACCATGCATTTCATACATGGCTAATCACATTTAACCACGTTGTGGTTGTCAGTTATAAAAAATCCTGAAGGGTGGGCTGTAAAAAATCAGAATATCATTGAAAATAAGTTCGTTATTTTTTATTTATAACCCCCAAACCCCCTACTGGGGGCTTAAGACCAAGTTTCTATATTATCCTATAAAATACTGCGTCTTAGAACCCCCAGTAGGGGGCAGGGGGTCAAAGCAAAGACAAATTGACGAACAAATTACAAGTCTTTTTGGAACGAATAATAAAATAATAAGCAGTTAATTTTTTACAGCCCACCTGAAGGGATTGAATTTGATTAACCATGGATGAAACCCATGGAATGGGGTACATCTCTACAACAATAGTTCGTTATAAAAAAAGAATTTTTTGAACGCAACCTACGATAGCTATCGGGGTTGCGTTTACTCTTTGTTTTGAGCAAAGCCAAAACCAGTTAAATTATAGAGTTTAAACCCATATTAATCAATTCGATACGACTTTTATAACGACCCATTGTAAATGAAACAATGAAACAATACAAACACAATGCAAACAACCAAACTCAACATTCAGGATAAATTGCCGCTCACCTGCTCACGAAGGGGAAATTGCTGTCAGGGGAACCTTGTGATGCTCAATCCGTGGGAATTGGCTAGTCTGGCCAGAGAGAAAAAAGTGACGCCAAGGGAATTTCGTGATCTGTACACCGATTTTGGAGGAATTCGACTGCGGTTTGATGGCCATCCCGGTTGGAAAAACAAAAAAGCTTGCAGTCAATATATTGCTGATTTTGGTTGTAGCGTACATTTAGGTCGTCCGTTGGCTTGTCGGTTATTTCCGCTTGGTCGTCAGATACAAAGTGAAGAGGTCAATTACATGTACCAAGGGGACACATTTCCGTGTTTGGATGGTTGTCCCGAAGTTACGGAATTGGAACAATTGAGTGTAGCCGAATACCTAAAAGGACAGCAGACGGAAGCCTACGAAACGGCTCAAAATGAATACCTGCAATTGATGCAAAACTTGGCCGACATAGCATTTGAGCTATTGCTCGATACCGGTTTGGCAGCATCGGGAGATACCAAAACATTGCCACTGTGGCGAATATTGGGCAACGAACTACCCGAAGCATTAGAACATCGCATTGGACCCGAATGGATGGACAACTTGATGCTTCCGGAAATTGAGGATACAAACGATCCAATTTCATTTGTCCAACAACATAATGAATTACTACAACTTAAAGTGCAGGAAAAATTTGGAGCCTTGCAAACCATCCCCCAATTGCACGAAGCTTGCGGTTTGATAATGGGCGTAGCATTGCATTTGGCTCGTGGCTTGGGTGTAAATCCAGAAATACTGGCAGAGCATTGGATCAATACAGCCAAAAGCCATGGAGCGGTTGAATTGCCATAATTGGGAGTGCGACTCCAAGTCGCGCCCCCAATAATGGCAATTTAGGTTAGGCACTTTTCAATCCGTCGTCAGTTATAGGTTTAGCAGCATTTGCTATTTTTTTTGCTGCTGCAGCTGTTTTTCTGCGGGTGTCTTGCGATTTTATCTTCACCTGAAACGGCATAAACAGCGCATTAATTTCATTCACCATAGGCATGTAATCAACTTCTGGATGTTCTTTTACTACTATTTCAATTGCATTTCTCAAATCGGTAATGGCTTCCGTAAAATCCGCTTTTACCTGATTGGTTATCATTTTTGGCATCGCAGAAACTTCCTCCCTACGCTCCACAATTTTCAAATCAATCAAATTTTGCTGAATTCTCAATTCTTCCAAATACACAGTTAATCCCACAGCTGCCAATGCTGCTTTTAATTCCACGCTACCATCCATCGCCGAAAACATGTTCTCAATACGAGTAGTTCTACTTTCAGGATTATTGGCCAGGATATTACCAAAATACTCATTCAAAAACGGCAGCACTAATTTTAAATCATCGGCCATAGATGCAATATTGGCATCCAACATCGAAAGCTTTTGCCTCTGAATGGCTTTTAGCACATCTTTACGTTTTACACGAAGCACTTTCAAATCATCGGTCTGCGATATTTTACTGTACTTTTGCCTCAAATTGCTTACCAAAGCTTTCTTCTTGTGAAGCAAGTTATAAACTCCTTGAAGAAAATGGGCATCTGGGCCGTATTTCTCCAAAATTTCAAACACACCCTTTACTACACCCGGAAAATCCAATTTTGGAATCCTTGAAAGGGATAACGAAATAATCTTTTTACTCATAATAAAAAATTTAAAAATAAATAGTTTGTTGCGAAAGTCCGTTCCTCATCCCCCATACTATTTTCGTATCCAAACCTCCTGTTGTGTTGGGTACTGTAAACATACTTTGATAAATATCACTTTCTTTAAGCAAGGCAATCTGCACAAGTTTTCTCTGCACTCATCACATATTGCTATACATACCTTTACAACAATTGTGCTAAAACATTAATTGCAATGTCCATTTAATGTGTTACAACACCATCAATCTCAAATAATAAGCATATATAATGCTAATATACAGATGTATAAATTATTTTTACAGTATAGTAAATTATTTACAAAAATAAAATCATGTTGAAATTAAAAAAAATAATTTACCATATTTGTCAGTTAATCGATTTTTGAACTGCCAAAATTCAAAAACAAAGCGTCAATTTGACAGTCTTTGTCATGCGGAATAAGAAAATAATTAACTTGCGTTGATGTTTCTCCGATTTGTAAGTGTACGATGGTGTGAAATATTTTAAGATTCACTTCAGCGTAAATCTACGCGGTATGGTAATTCTCAATAACACATCGGAAATACATCTACGCGAGGTGGTATTTTTTTAAGAATCACCTCGGCGTAGATGTATGTTGGCATAAATATTTTAAGATTCGCTCCGTCGTACATGTATGGGGAACCTTAGTTTTTAAAATTCACTGCAGCGTACATATACATGGCTATGTTTTAGTTACTGAAACTATACCGCGTATATATACGCAGCCCTATTTAGTGTTTGAAAGAAAACTTCTAATCATCAATAAGTCAATACGATACTCAAAGATAAATGTTTGAAAGTAAAGATGAATTAACCTTAATTAATTTGGCTGTTAATTATTAATTCGCTAACT
>Ga0247844_1004405_pt1 | contig 19163 bp, 11 predicted proteins | sample LaCtaG_FD_192421 | JGI IMG/M metagenome (GOLD analysis project Ga0247844, IMG submission 192421) | Freshwater microbial communities from meromictic Lake La Cruz, Castile-La Mancha, Spain - LaCruzMarch201714.5m_1 | ecosystem: Environmental > Aquatic > Freshwater > Lake | place: Spain: Castile-La... | reverse complement strand
TTAAGGATGACCTTTATCAAGGAATCAGAAATAATCCAGAACTGATTGCAGAGATTGCCAAGACCATTGTCACTCGGTTTATATTCGAGCCTTTACAGTCATCCTTGCTAGCTGATGCTGCGCCAACAATAAAGCTACTAGATCGCCAATATTGGTGGGTCAGCCAAAACCAAACCTACAAGCATGAAGTTCCAGGGAACTTTATGTGGTCCCCTAAAACAAATTCAAGGGGTGGCAGAGTTCCTTCATATGACTTTATGGAAGAAATGAAGGTGGGAGATATCGTATTTTCATTTGCTGATACCTATATCAAAGCAATTGGGGTTGTAACCAGCCCCGCACAGTCCAGTGTTAAACCTGACTTTGGTAGTGCAGGTGCCAATTGGTCAGATGATGGCTGGCTAGTAGATGTTGCATTTCAAGAATTGGGGGTGGCCCAATTTAAGCCTAAAGACCATATGGGGCTTTTGAGTCCTACACTTCCTGATTTACTCTCACCCATTCGTCCAGATGGATCTGGAAACCAAATCTATCTAGCAAAGATTTCAGGGGAAATGGCTGATGTACTAATAGCCCTGTCTAGAGGCGTAGGAGATTCAATTGTAGATGAGTTATCTCAAAATCTAGATTTTGTACAACCCAATGATGAAATCGCAGAAGTTGATGAAATCATTATGAGAACCGATATTGGCCCAACTCAAAAAACCCAAATTATTAATTCAAGACGTGGACAGGGGGTTTTCAAAGCACAAGTCAGGCAAATTGAGAGGGCTTGCAGGGTCACTAAAGTAACAAACCCAAGGCACCTCATTGCAAGCCACATTAAGCCATGGAAAAAATCAAATGATGCTGAAAAAATTAGTGGGTATAACGGCCTACTGTTAGCACCCCACATAGATCACTTATTTGATAAGGGTTTTATTTCTTTTGAGGGAAATGGCAATTTAATTCTTTCGAGCCAATTAGACAATTCTGTTCTAGATAAATGGTGTATTGATAAGAACATCAATGTAGGTAGCTTTAGGAATGAGCAGCAACAGTTTTTGGAGTACCACAGGGATGTGGTGTTAGTATAAAGTTCGACGGACTAGTGATCCGTTGTACATGATTTAAAAATTAAACCCGGACCCTCCCAGGGCACCTAAAGTCGACGGGGGTATATATATTTTGATACACACCCTAATCTAAACGGTTCTAATTTTTTGGACTTAAATACTCTCAAAGCTGCTGATAGTAGTCACGTATTTTCTTAGCCATGAGCACACGACGTTCTGCTAAGAATGCAGGATAGTCACTTAGATTTCCAGATATGACCATATCAATTGGAATGGAGTTTTCTTTAAAGTTTTGCAGTAAGTCAGCCTTATCCTGAATGCCGCCAAATATTGGATTTCCTGATTCACACTGGGCAAGAGCCTGGGCAAAATATTCAGAAGGGTTCTTATCTCCGATTTTGATATTAATCTCTTGCTGAGTTAAGGCATAGTTAGCTACTTGGTTATATTCGGCGCGCGAATTACCTTTACCTTTAAGGAAGTTTTTGGGGAAGATATGGTGAATATCTCCTTGGTGAACCAACAATTCAGTAGCTTTAATATCTTTAGAGAATAAGCCCCTATCACCCAATTTAGACTGAGCAGCCCAATAGACATGTAAAGAAGGTCGGCTATTTGAGGAGGTATTGAGATCCTGGACAAGCCCAACATCCCAAAAGGCTGACGAAAGCTCTGCAGCCTCAACTTGAGCAAGGATTTCATCAAATGGTCGTGAATGTATCTGCCGTATATCAAAGTCCATACTGGACTCTGGTGAGCTAGAGTATCTACCAGTAAGAAGGCTCATAACAAACCATCTTCTAACCCAAGATTCAATTCTTGGGTCATTGCCATATTGTGCCTTTAACCTCAGATAAAGCACATAAGCAAAATTAAGAGCCCCTGCAGAACGGATTAAAGTATTTGTTACAAATCCCGCTGATTTAATAATCATGAGGATCCGCTGAAAATGGGTTTGGTTTACAAAATCCAGTACCCCAGCAGTTAGCTTCTTATAGCTATCCTCTTCAATCTCGCGCTCATAGGTACGAGTCTCAAAGTTTCTACCTGAGAGCAATCCAACTAAATCAGCAATCTTGCCGCGCGGGAATTGACTCATGAAGGCTACACGAAGAAGATCGCTATAACTAGGATCGTATAAGTCTTCGTTATCCTGCTTTAACCACTTAATAGCTTGCCAATATGGCGTTGCCACAAACTCTCTATCGTTTTCTTCAATTTGCGCGGCAAATTCAGGCGCTCTAGCTAGATGACAAAAGTAATCTATTGCTTTGCGCAGCACATTACCACCAAGGTCCTCATTAGCGGCTATCTTAGACATTGCAAAGTCTGCCTGAGAAAGAACTACGCCTTTGGAGTTAATTCGGATAAAAATCTCAGTAACAGTTTCAATATCTAAATCACCGGCTAGTTCAATCATGCCAATTTGCTTCTTAGTAACACCTTTTAGAAGCTCAATTCTGTCCTCTATTAGATCGGCATCTACTCCTGGATTTGCATCGCAATAATCCTTGACTAGCTTGCTTACGCGCAATTCCCCAGTCACGATTGGACAAACGTCAGGAAACCAGGAGGAATCTCGCTCAATAGCTGGGTTAGACACTTCAAATCTCTCTTCAACCGGATGAAAGGCTATCTTGATATTTACAGATTTATATTCCTTGTTGATAACCCGCTGACCTAGTAAGGCTGCTGTCAATGCTGTAACTCGCTGTTGACCATCAATTAAGATCTTTTTACCCTCAGATAGGGTGCCGTCCTTAAGCTTTACAGTTGGGTTCTTCCAGGCAATGATGTAGCCAACAGGATAGCCTTGATACAAGCTATCTAATAAGTCTCTTACCTGAGTGGCATCCCAAACAAATGGTCGCTGTATTTCCGGAATTGCAATCTCACCAGATTTAACCCAAGCAAGCAGGGTTTCAATCAAATGTTGATTAACTGAGTATTTTTGAGACATTTATTAGCCTTGCGCTGATATTGTTAAGCAACTGCTCTGAGTCTTACTTCATTAATGGATGCAAACAACTGCTCTACTTTTGCAGATGAAAAGATGCTTTCAGGTCCCGTAGGAGTAATATCTACAAAAGGACTTTGGTATAGTCGGTCATCGTCCATGGCGCCATTTTTTGTCAATTCGTCAACAATCAAAGTGACAAATTCAATCTGCTTCGAGGTTGCTGAAGCATCCGTCAGAAATGCATTCATAGCTTCAGTAGCTGCCACCCGATCCAGACCTATTAGTGAACGCACAAAAAGTCCAAGCCCATGGGCATCTTCTTTGGCCCGTTTAATTAGAGTGGCATCCCCACTAGCTTGCTCAAGCAATATCGCCTCAAGCTCTTCTAAATCAGTGGAAGTGATCGGTAAATTACGCTTTAATTTGTTAATGGCTAACTTATTTTCATGCTGACGCAAGAAATCCCTAGCCTTGGCCTTAAATTTCTCATAATTTAATCCACCAACACTGATCGGGAGGTCAAATTCAACACCTTCGCCAATAGAATCTCCAAAATTAGTAAAGACAATATTGCGCTTAGATTTCTCAATTAATTTGACTAAGCTTCGCAGCTGAATGCGAACATGCTCCAGCATACCTACTGTTACATCCTGCCACCATTCATCAGAATTAATGCTTTGAATTAATTCAATTTGCTTTCTAATTGCTGGAATACTCTCTTGCAGCTCCAATGCAGCCGCAATAGCTCTTACATAACCTTGCAATCGCTCAAACCCCTTATCAGCCCTTAGTACACATAGTTGTAATTTGAGAATCGCCAGGTCGAAACGCTTCGCTTCCTCCTCCGTATCAATCTTTTTAGAGGGTAGGCTAGCTAACTCGGTAGCAGCTTCAGCGGCATCTCCACTGCTAAGCGCTTTCCAGCTTAAGGCATTGCTAAATTTCTCAACAAACTTACGCTTGGGCCGAACTATGATGTTCTCAAGTGTCATATTAGCCACAAGCTCATGCAAGTAGTTGGCTGTGTAATCCCTCAGCTCAATTTCTTCTTTGGTGGACTTATCTTTTAGACCCTCTAAAGTTGTTAATACCTCTATACGGTTTTTAAATAACTGTGTATCAAGGCTTTCACCACTAGAGCCATCAGATGCGTCAGGATTTTCTTTGAAATATTCTAGATTTTGACAATAGTCCAAAATATAGAAAAATTTCTTATCCTCATTAGGCGCAAATAAATCCTTGCAAAGCCTTGTACCACGACCAATCATCTGCCAAAACTTAGTTTTACTTCGCACACGCTTAAAGAAAACAAGATTAAGCACTTCAGGAACATCTATGCCTGTATCAAGCATATCCACACTAATTGCAATATGAGGTGCCTTATCTTTATTAGAGAAATCATCAATCAAACTTTGCGCATATTCAGTCTGATAAGTAATTACTCTTGCCATCTCACCCTTGTATTGAGGGTAGTTAATATTAAATCGCTCGGCAATAAATTCTGCATGTAGATTATTCTTGGCAAAGATTATGGTCTTACCAATTCTGTCGCCACTGGCAACTTTCTGCCCTCTAATCATCATATGCCTGATAACCTGATCAACAGTATCCTGATTAAATAACCACTGATTCATGGCTGCCGGGTCTACCTCTTCAGGCGGCCCATTCTCACCCCACTCCAATTCATCCCACTGCTGCTTTTCATCTTCACTTAGCTCGTCATACTTAATACCTTCTCGAGGAAAATGAACTGGAACCGAGATCGCCCTAGGCGGCACCAGGTATCCCGCATCAATAGCGTCATCAAGACTGTAGGCATATGTAGGTACGCCATTTTGCATTTGGAAGAGGTTATAAGTATTTCTATCCACCTCATCTTTAGGTGTAGCAGTAAGGCCAACTAAATAACTATCGAAGTAACTAAAAATAGCGCCGTATTTACTATAAATACTACGATGAGCCTCATCAACAATGATCAAATCAAAATAGCCAATACCAAACTTCTTAACAGTACTGTCTGTGCTATTAATTTGATTAAGCATTGTTTGATAAGTGCTGACATAGACCCGACCTTCTACATCAGACCCGTCCAACAGATTCACCACTTGAACATTTGGCAGATGCTTTCCAAACTCTCTACTTGCCTGCTTCACCAAGGAAACCCTATCGGCCAGAAATAAAACTCGCTTTACCCAACCAGCGCGCATTAGCATATCAACTAAGGCAATTACGGTCCTAGTTTTACCGCTACCAGTAGCCATCACAACTAAGCTGCGTCTTTGATTGTGCTGTTCAATCGCTTCAGTAATGCTGCGAATAGCTTGATGCTGATAGCTGCGCTCAACAATTGCCTTATCAATCTCAACAGTGGCCAAAGGATGGCGACTACTTCGACGCTGCATTAAAAGCTCTAACTCATCCTTTTTATGGAATCCCTGCACAGGTCTTGGAGACGCATTTTTATCATCCCAAAACCAATGCTCATATCCATTTGTGTAGTAAATAACTGGTCGACGTCCAAATTGAGCCTCAAGACAATCTGCATAGAGCTTTGCTTGCTGCTGCCCTACCCGCGCATCACGTCTCGTACGCTTAGCTTCAACAACTGCTAAAGGCTTCCCATCATTACCCCACAATACGTAATCTACAAACCCTATACCCTGATTATTAGGCATTCCAGATACTTCGTATTCCCTATCCTCTTTTTTGTCTAATGACCATCCAGCCTCATTAAGCAGCAAGTCAATGAAGTAATCTCGTGTTTGCTCTTCGTTGTAGTTATGTAGGTCAGGAGTCTTAGAATTGATGACCTTAGCTTTAGCAAACTCAATTCTTAGCGTATCAAGCTCTTGCTTAATAGCATCTTTTTCGGCCTGCTCTAATCGTAATTTCTCTTCGGCGGCCTGCAATTGACTAGCAGTAATGACATCTTGTTTTTTGGCAGCAGGAATTAGTTTTTCATCAAATTGCAAAGAAGGATCTGGCCTAGCCTTATCCCCATAAGTTCTAGCCAGCCAGTAGGCTATATGGAACAGCTCCTGTATAGCCGTATAAGCCTCAGCTTGCTTGGCAGCCTTACCATGCGCGGCACGATTACCAATTGAAATAATCACCGTGGCTTTAGTAAAGATGTTTTCACCAGCATTACTCCTAAAGCAAGGATCATGCACCCGGGCGCCTAAACTTGGTTCATAGCTTTTATATGCCGGATCATATCTATAGAGCCAATCAACAATCTGCTCCAATGTCATGCGCGAATACCAACATGCCGCACGAGCATCTGAATTTAAATAACTCTCAGCCTTGGTGGCGCTATCGCATATAGAAAAAAATTCTTTTTGCAGGAAAGTAAAATTACTCATCAATTTCCATAACTTTCTAGCTGCACCATCTTGATTAATTTAGAGGTTAAATGCAAATAGGAATCAAAGCTGGCATTAGCTGCCTCATATTTTGCAATAAAATTATCATAAGCCAACTGTTGCGATAAGGGTGGCATTAAAACCTCGAATCCACCTAAAAGTTGAAGATTTAAGTTTTCCTGGTTACCCCCTCTACCTAAAGCCCTTAAGTCCTCATAAGCAAATTTTAATTGCCAAAACATAAAGTTTGATGAGAATGTCTCATTAGGCCTAATTACACCGCAAGCTTGATTAGTTGCTGCAGCGGCACTCAATAAACCAACGCGCCCCCTGGTTTGACCTTGTCCATACATTGCAACAAGAATAGAGTTCTCAGGATTAATCTTGCCGCCAATACTCTGAAGACCTTTTTTGGATAATTTCTCTTGCGAATCGTATATTTTTTTTCCAACTAACTCAGTAGTTTTAATCCACAATATATCGCCACCCATTAAATCGCTCTCTGATCTGCTCGGAGTAGAGCCACTAGATATGCTTGCAATCTTGCTAAGAGGCAACTTGTCAAGCTTGAGATTATTAGATTTTCTATCTCCAAACATTTCTATAAAAACACTCTTAGCCAACTCTCCCAGCTTTTTGATGGCTAATTCACGATTTCTATATATGACTTCTGCACTATCTAAAATTTTTGCAATGCGAATTTGCTCACTTATATCCGGAACCTCAATTTCAATTGAATTAATTTTTTCATTTGTTATTGCTTTTTGCGTAGCTCCACTACACAGTGAATTTTTTTTAATTTGAAAAGGAATAGAATTTAATAAATGGTAGAGAAATCTTGGAAAGATGATATCCAAATTCGGTCTGATAACAGCAAAACCTGTTGAGTAGATAAATTTCTCTTTTTTCTCAGTAATCAAACAAATCTTTTTTGTATCCTGCATTCTTGCAAAACATAGATCGTTTCTTTTAACTATCAAATCAGCCCTGGAAGGACGATCTTTATAGGTAACATATTCGCCTGAGATATTTTCTCGATCGTCTAGGCTTCCAGTTGCTACATATAATTTTTCACCCTCAAAAGATGGCACTCTTTCGGCAATTAATGGCGCAACTTCAGTTAATTTATATTGCATCACTTAACAATTCCCTCAAGCTCACTTAAATTTTGCTGTATTTCTGATTCAAGTTGTTTTAGCTCAGCGATCAACCTTATAGGGGGGATATGCTCAATAGCCTGGTGCACCACCTCTTTATATCGATTCAAACTGAGGTCATAGTCATTGGCAATTATGTCCGCCTTGCTTACTACAAAACTTTGAGCAGTTTTATTATTACTTCGCTCTTTACCCTCACGCTCCTTCCACCTACTTACAACATCAGGTAAGTTGTTTTTTAAATGCTCGTACTCTGATAATTGCTTAAGTGGAGAAGATCCTAACTTTTCTAAATCGAGAAGAGGTTGCCGCTTTGCATCTAAACTCCATCCATCAGCCAGAATGTCATAAAACCAAACCGAGTCTGTACCGCCGCTATTTGTTTTGGTAAACAGTAAAATTGCCGTGCTAACACCAGCGTAAGGCATAAAAACACCCCCAGGAAGCGAAATAACCCCTTCCAATTTTTGCTCTTCAACTAACATTCGTCTGATTTGTTTATGCGCCTTGCTATTTCCGAAAAGTACCCCATCTGGAATGATGACTGCAGCACGACCACCTGGTTTTAGAAGCTTCAAGAAGAGCGCCAAAAATAAAAGCTCCGTCTTCTTAGTATTAACAATTGCAAGGAGATCTTTTGCAGCATTTGCAATATTAATGCTGCCAGCAAAAGGTGGATTTGCAAGAATAAGGCTATATTTTTCTTCCTCAACTGCAAAATCTTGACTTAAGGAATCACGATAAGTGATAACTGGATTCTCAACACCATGTAGAAGCATATTCATACTACCAATACGTAACATAGTGTTATCAAAATCATAGCCATGAAACATACTGTTATGGAAGTGCTCTCTACTTGTCGCATCAGTTAACACTTCTGGATGAGTCTCACGCATATACTCACTTGCATTAACAAGGAATCCACATGTTCCACTAGCTGGATCACAAATCGTGTCTTTGGCTGTCGGGGCGGTTAACTCCACCATCAATCTAATAATATGTCTTGGTGTTCTGAATTGGCCATTCTGTCCAGCACTAGCTAATTTACCCAACATATATTCATACAAATCACCCTTTGTATCTCGATCATCCATAGGGATTTGGTCAAGTAAGTCAATTGCAGTAGAAAGCAACATGGGCGTTGGAATAGTGAAACGAGCACCCTGCATTTGTTTGCTGTAGGTGCTCCCATCTCCGCCTATATCTCGCAAAAATGGGAAAACATGATCACTCATTACATTGAACATTTCTTGAGGGGCCATATTCTTCAGTCGGCTCCAACGCATATCTTCATATTTACAACTCTTACTATCAGCGCCTTCCGGGAAAAACCTTTTTGCTAGAGGCTTGCCTAACCTTGCGCTCCTGTTCTCCTCCAAAGTCTGTAAATCATCCAGCCTGCGTAAAAATAGCAAGTATGTAATTTGCTCAATAATTTCCAGGGGGTTTGAAATGCCACCTGACCAGAAACTATCCCAAACCTTATCAACCTGACTGCGTAATTCACCTGTTAGCATCGTATTCTTTCAATTTATATAAGTATTCTAGAGTTTCCAAATATTTTTAGATAGCGATTCCTGTTCTACTCTAATTTTCTGGATTCCCCTTTCCAATCGCTCTTCAGAATCAACTATTTCTCGTGATTTAGCATCCTGATCCGAAGTAGATTGCACCACCTCTAGTTTCATCAACTCTCTGAGCTGTATTAACTTAATAGTTGCTCCGGACACAATTCCAGCAAGTAATTCCTGCCCCATGGGTGACCTGAGTTGTACAAATAACGATTGCGCGCAATATTCAGGATGGACCCTTAAAACTATAGCGGATTGCCCTGCTACCCAACCACCATTTCCTGAACCAGGAACATCTGCCGGGACAATTCCAATCTTTCCAACGCTACCCTTAACTATTAAGACAATATCTAGTGGTCTTAGAAAACAATCTTCGTAGCGTTTGGCTAAATTTTCATCTACAGAGATGGTTTTACCCTTAGGGGCGATATACCCAAATTGAGATAAATCGGCCGCCCCTATTTCCATTGCAGCTATTGGCTTGCTTTCTATGGACCCCAGGGGGATTGCACGTACAGTTCGCGCAATGTCACCCAATTGAATTTTGCGTAATCCACTAAGTTGTTTTTCAAGCCTCTTTCTACTATCAGATACAACATATCGATCTACCTGTAGCTGGGCATCGTTACTTATTACAACTTGGTTTGAAACAATCGAGCAATTTGTAGACTCTTTATTAGACTTAATTAGCTCTAATAACCTATCAATATTTCTCAGATCGTTTCTAGTCCTAGCAACTCCTATATAAAATTCTGGAGAATCCGCATTTATGAACTTGACTGAATTTAGTCCACCTTTTGGATTTATAACCAAAATCGTAAACGCTATATTAGTAAGGCTTAGCAAACCATTTGGCATGGCAATAACAGCCTCAATCATTCCCTTTTCTACCAAATCCTTACGTAACTCTTTCTCGTAACCGTGGCTAAAAAGCAAGCTATTTTGAACAGCAATTACTAGCTTTGATTTGGTTTGCGATATAGCATGGCGTACTGCCAAGACTGAGCCTATCGAGGTTCGCTCTGGAAACCTATTAAATAGATCCCTTCTAATTTCATCGGCTGGGTATTTCATTCCAAATGGAGGAAAAGCTACCGTAATGTCAAACAATCTAGGCTTGCCACCTTCTATAGCTGTGGGCTGAAGAATGGGATTGCTTATAGATACTTCAAACTCATTGGTGGAAAGAAGACTTACCAATGCTGGAATTGAAGAATGCAGAATCGATTCATAGTAAACATCCTTAGATTGAATAGCCGCTCTCGAAGCAAGTTGAGCAAAGCTGCTATCCCAGGGCGTGTAAACAGAATCACTTGATCTGATATCCGCTATTGCTGACATTAGATCCGCAACTTCGCCAGGCATATTGAAATAACCTCCGACAGGAGATATAAATCTTTCTTCAGCTAAATTTAGCACATCGACATTTTCTAAAACACCCGTTGCACTTAGACGATTTACTACCTCAAGCGCATCTCTCAATACATAAGGATTTGCGCCAATTATCGATGGGATATTGCTGAAAGCCTTAAACATCAAACCACCACTTGCAGATAGCGCCTGAAATACATTCAATACCTTTTCAGGATGTTTGATGTATTCAGAGCTGAAGGCCAAATCTCTTGCAATCCTATTTGTCCTAGATAATTTTTCCCAGGCCAGCAGCTGGAGGGCCAACTCCAAAGATTTATCTCGGTCTAATCCGGTGCCTCTAACTGAATCTACTATTTGATATATCGCTCTATTAGTCATCATCGTTCTCTATTAATTGGGTTTATAGCTATTGCAGTTATATGTCGTAATAAGGACATCATCCTGTGCAACAACGGTCACGCCACCCTTATCTAAGATCTTCTTAACTAGACGCTCCTGCTTCTTAAGATCATTTAACAGCTCCAAAGCCTGTCTTTTTCCAAGAACATACTTATCCTGCTCTACGAATCCATAGTTAAGTACAAAATCGACCATATCCCCTGTAACTCCCCGCTGGGACATTCTTTGCAATGCATGTTGAGTTGTTTGCATTCTCACACCCCCGTTGTTGATGTAAGAACTTTAACAAGGTTTTCCGATAATTGCAAATAGTATTGATTACTTTTTAATATTTATCGTTACTAATTTTATTTATCTTTATAAAACAATGACTTATAAAAAGGTATTAATTTACCAAAAATACAACATACGAATCAATCAAGGTGTTGACGGGGTAATTTTGCATAAAAGGTATAGAAATTAACCCAATAGTTATCTGCTTAACCTGTAGATTTGCCAAAAATATAGTCAATATCGCCAGCTGATTCCATTGGAACCAGCATTTCTCTTGAAAGCGCCCTCTTATTCTCAAGTATTTCATGCAGCAGACAATCAAAGCTTTCATTGCCGTATAAAGGATGAATCGCTCTTGGGATAAAGACGGTAACCTCTTTGTCCTGCCCAATTCTATAAACCCTGTCTGTGCATTGATCCTCAACTGCAGGATTCCACCATCTAGTCAGGTGGATAACATTAGCGGCTGCAGTTAGAGTCAATCCAACGCCAGCGGCCTTAGGCGACAACAGCAGAACATCAAAACCTTTATTTTCAACACTTTGAAATTGAGTGACAATTTTTGTACGCTTATCTGCAGAAGTATTTCCATATATACGAAGAGGATATTCTGGAAGATTGAAGTGCTCTTTCAAAAAATATGCAAGCCACTGTTGCATAGACAAGCTCTCAATGAAGATGAGAACCTTTTCTGATTTAGCGTGAATACTTTCTAGTATTTCTAGCATCACTTTTAATCGTGCTGAGTCACCAATAAAAGCATCGCCTGAATCTACTGTTTCAAATTTACCGTAATTAGGGTGCAATGAAATACTTCTCATCTGATGAATCATCTCAAGCTTGCTCTTTCCTGCATGACCACTCTTAGCGCTGGTGATAACCTCGTGATAAGAGCCCGCCTGTAAGGATGGCATCTGCTCATCAATAATCTTCTCTGTTTTCTTAGGTAAGTCTTTAGCAACCTCATGCTTCATTCTTCTAAGCATTGGTGCGGGATGACCAGCCTTGCTACTGGATAACCTTGTCTTTAGCTCTCTAAGATTGTCAGGGTTCTCAGTGGTGTAGTGCCCCATAAACCTTCTTAGATCGCCAAGACCTAAAAAGCCCGGCATTAGGGTGTCAAATATTGTCCATATATCCGCAAGACTGTTCTCAATAGGTGTGCCAGTTAATCCAATTTGGAATTCAGCATTCAGAGACTGAGCTGCATTTGTCATCATCGCTTGCGGATTTTTTATATTCTGCATTTCATCAAAAACAATGCATTGAAAATCTATTGAAGCAAGTGAAATATGATAGTCACGCATTGTGTTGTAATTTGTGAGAATCCAGTCATATCCCTTTAACTGACTAATATCTAACGTAGCGCTGCCTTCAACAACATCAGACCTTGTTCCAGAATTTATTTTGTAGTCTTTTATATTGCTTCCATATAAAAGGGCCATAGAACCCAATGCGTCATCATTAAGATGAATGGCCGCTTCCTTTTCCCAGTTACCAAGCAGAGATATTGGCGCCACAACCAGAATTGGCTGCTTGTTCTTATTTTTTGATTTTTCTTTTAGCCAGCACAAAAAACTCAGGGCCTGAAATGTTTTTCCAAGCCCCATGTCATCCGCCAATAGAACGCCGGGGTAGCCTAATGACCAGGCCTCCTGTATCCAACTAACGCCCTCATTTTGATGATCCTTGAGTGAAGTTTTTAGACCACTAGGAATTTCTAAACCTTTAAAGGTATAGCGGGGCGAGAACTGAGCCACAAATGAATCAGATTGAAAATTATCCTGAACGCGTAAGATGGATTTTTGAGACCTTGTTAGAGGTGGTTTTATTTTTTCAACTGGATTTGGCTTATTGATCTGAACGTTAGGATCAAGCTCTACAGGCGGAAGTTTAAGTACATGCTCTATTAGGGCATTTAATGCCTGCAAACTATCATTAGTTGCGGGCAACTCATCAACGCCATCCCCAATTTTCACGCCACTCTGCTGATCCTTGATTGCCTGGGCTACAGACTGGGCAAGCGCATGAATATCTGTCTCTTTAATTACATAGGATTTAGATCCAACTTTTAGGCCATATCCTTCGGGAACCCATGTCTTAGGGTTACGCTTAACAAAAGGAAGTACTGGAGGCTGCCATAGGCCAATCTCTAGAACCCTTGATGAAAATCCATCAGTCTCAACAAATGATGTAGAAACTATTTGATCTACAGCATCCTCTGGAACACCCCCCGCAATCAACTCATCCCTAATAAAACTCTGTGGTGACTTGACGAATCTAGCTCGAACCTCAGGCGATTCATTTTGATATTTCTTAATACATGCTATTGCCTGGCGAATTGTCGGATCGATATAAACATAATGCCCGCGCTCAAGCACATAGGTTGGCCTGGGTGATGACTGGCTTCTAAATTGTTGTGCAAACACTTTCTGCAGCTCGGGAGATAAAAGCGCTTGAGACTCCTTGACACCCTCCCCACTGTCAGCACTTGAATCAATAGTGTCTTGAGAAAATATCACGGGATCGAAATCAACACCAGATTTTGATATTTTCAGATCCAAAGAAACAGCTGCTGCATGACTAAAACGCATTGTTCCTAATCCGTTGTCAGCGCTAATTTTCTCTCCCGAGCATAATTCAAGCGCATCTTTCAAATTCGAAACCAAGCTCAATCGATCATCCAGAGATTGGCCATTCCATTCATTAAATGCTTCAGCACGGGTTATCAATGAATAGATTGGGTCTGGGATCCTGTAGTAGTTGACCCCATCAAAGAATATGGCTCCAGCCTCTTGACCTCTAATTTTTGTGCCAGAAGAGTTATGCCAAGCAACTACAGTCTTAGTTTTCTCGTTTACCAATGGCCCAGATAAAGTTAGTCTCAACTCAAGAGGAATATTTGCCGGCAAATTAAGTGCTACAGCTTGATGTTCAGATAAGGTAGCGAGAGTATGGTCAGCAATAAAATAGCCATCTGCTAGTCTTTGTACTCCTGTATCTCCATCCTCACACAAGGCCTCAATCTTAGAAAGTGCGCTGATAGATTTTTGCTTTACGTCACTAGGCCAATTATTCACCGCAACACTCTGCTTACCGGCCTCATCCAAGATGACGCCTTTTACCTCTATTCCATTTGGTACCGGATTCCACGCGAATGTAAATTTAGTCATCTAGTTCTCACATTTCCGCCACCACAGCTCAAGCAAACACCCCTAGCATCAAGCCATCTTGGCGGCACTTCTTGACCGCAATTTGCACAAAGACTTTGGGCAGCCCTTACTATTTGCGGGGTAGTAACTGGGATACCTCTTCTAGGTCCAGGAATTTGTGTAGAGCGATAGATATATGTATCGACATCCCACTCCCAATCGCCGAGATGAACCTTAACAAAATCAGCAGCCGAATCATCGCGCATATCCGAAGGGTAATACCGTGAGCTGTAAAGCTTTGGTTTACGTGAATTACCCTCGGTATATATCCGGATCTTACCGTCATGGGTCCACTCAGAAACAATGAGCTTACCAATTCTCATCAAAATAGCAGAGTGAATCGGCTGTATATTTTCCCTCTCAAGCACCCCAAAGGCGCCTCGAGACTTTATCTCACCCTCACGAACAAGGCGATTGGCTTGACGATATGCATCAGGACCAAATACTACCCAAGCCTCAGAAACAAATTGGTGCTTGATGTAATGGCCCCAGAATTTTGCCCTATCTTTCCATTGACCAGTATTGTTAGTGCTAGATAAAACCTGCATTAATAACTCGAATGATTGCTGGGTTAGCCAGCGACTTAATACACCAACCTCTTCTTCGCCAACTTTTGACCAGCGCATTCTATTAACACGTGGATCCCCAAACCTGGCAAGTAAGAAATTCTCAATTCTTTCCTTAATAGGCTCTGGTGGGTTTTCTTGCAAATACGGACGCAAAAGAGCTGAACATGTGGCGCCTATATCGCCAGTTTGCTGATGGGTGAAAGGATAAATAGGCTCACCAACGACATTTAATTCCTCTAAGAGAGCAAAAAACTTTTCTAATGCCTCTTCTTTATGTCCGCTAGAAAGTATTGTAGCCATTGAGGAGAAAGCCTCCTTCGAGAATCCTCCGCCCAGCATTAATCCCCTCTTAATGCCAGCATTTTCTAGTACCTGTATTGCGGATTCTTCTTGAGAAAATAGCATCAGCTTAGCCAAACCAAGACCTAATGGCTTGTCTAGAAGCTCATATTTCCCTATTCTCTTTAACCATCTATCAGGCAGAAAATCTTTTTTACGAGTAAGTATGTTTCTAAGAGCTTCAGTTAGCGAAGAGTCCGAGCTGGCTATGCGCAAATACCCTAAAAGCAAGCTTTTCATCAACAAAGCGCTTCCACTTGCAACCACTAACTGGATGAAGCGCTCCACTAAATTTTGACCATCCTCTTGGTCGGCAAGATATTGAATTCCACCGGCCGCAACCAGCTTGAGTGATTTTCTTGGAATTTGGGTATCGTTCTTTCGCAATGCTCGAGCAACTTCCTCAACTACCTCACGGGGCGGCTCTAACAATTTGGCATCTAGCCCCTCTGCCTGGCGCTCAATCTTTACCAGCGCTTTTTCAACAGAGTTGCCAGTAGGTCTGGATACCCTTAATTGGGCTGGATTAAAAGTGGATAAGCGCTCTCTTAATGACATTATTGTGCGGCACCAATTTTCTTTTGGGCATCTTTAAAGTCAGCAAGAGCTTTACCGTTTTTCGGTACCCACATAACAAAGCGAATATCAATCCTCCGGTTCGCATCCTGTCCAAATGGCGTCAAATTAGAGGTCGCTGGTCTTTGCTCACCATAAGCAGCCACGCTAATTACCTCTTCATTTTCGGGGTTCTTATATTTCACAAAATTAGGGTTCTTTTCAAGCAGGGCCTTATATGTATTCGTTGCCCTTTTAGCGCTTAATTCAAGATTATTCTTGCTGCCATCCGCCAACCCACCAGGTGGAACCGTCTGGTTATCGGTATGACCCTCAACAAATACAGACTCCAAAAAGATTAAATCCTTGTTGTTGCATTTACTACCCTTTGGATCGACAGTAGAACCATATACGTAGCATCCCATTTGCGAGTAGAGAACATCGGAGAGGTATTCAATTTTTTCCTTTGAATTTTCTTTGCTATCAACCCTAGATTCGCCAGTAGCAAAAATTCCACTGCCCCGCAGTGTCACTACACCCGGATTTTTAGCGGAAACTTCAGCATCAATGTTTTTCTTGCGTAAATCATCTGCAACTTTTTCAGCTAAACCTTGCCTAAGTTTTTCTCCCCTATCGATATAGACCAATAGAGGACTCTGCTTGTCTTTATTTACAACCTGGAATGCAAAATAAGCAATCATGATGATAAAAATGAACAAGATGCCCACCATCATGTCTGTCATGGAGGCAAAATAATTGGCCCCAGATTCTTTCTCGGCCATGCTTAATTACGCCTTGTATTGCTATCTTCTAAGGCGTCAGATAGTTCTTGCACAATAGATGCCAAACTATTTAAGGCGGCACCTAGCTTGACGTCTACATCAGTTGTAAATCTTTGCAATGTATCTAAAGACTGTGTGAGATTGTCGGTAATTGCCTCAAACGCTGATTCAAGTTCAGTATCGGCAGATGATAATTGACCTGCCTGTCTTTCCCAATTTTCAGCAAGTTGGGTGATAGCAGTTGAAATTCCTTTTGATGCAGAATCGGTAGTATTTACAAGGCGCTCAACTTGCGCAAATGTATCTGAAACAGATTTACGAATTGCATCACTTGCTGCGGCCAATTGTATTGAGACTTGGCTTAACGGTTGAGTTGATGATCTAACCGCCTCAGCTGCTCCACCCATAGCACTTGCTGTATCCTGCAATTTGGTATTGGCTAGCTGCAGACTTTGATTGTGTCTATCAATCTCCTGATTAACTCTGCCTAGCGCTGCAACAAGATCACCTATGCCAACCCCCACGGAATCGGTTACATCCTTGCTGGCAGACTTTGCCTGTTCTAAAACTACCTTCATGGCTTCAGAAATTCCGCTTGCTACATTTGCGCTTGCCTCATCAGAACTATTTTTCAGTGATGTAGCAGCATCTTTTGAAGCTGTATCAAGACGATCTACCAATGAACTCATTGCATTATTTGCACTGGTCTGTTGCGAGCTTAGATCTCTTAATACTGACTCCAAACCAGAGGTCAATGCAGCAGAAGATGCAGTAAGTTGAGATGACGCAGCATCAGCGCTGGCTTGTACAGACGAATCAAATTTCTTAGTGGTCTCGGTTAAGGCAAGCATCACTGTTTGAATACCGCTTGTAATCTCATGATTACTTTGTGCCAATGAGCCAACAGTGTCATTAAGCGTAGTAGAAAGAGTATTTAGCTGAGTGACAACCTGATTCATTGTGCTTTCACCGGCACCCTGTAGTTGACCTCTAAAATCTGTCACCATCTCTCTTAGCGCGTCAGTGCTTGACTTGGACAAACTATCAGTCATGGTAGAGAGCTGCTGAGTGATAGGGTCCATTGCTTTACCCATTAAATCCGGCATTTGCAACATAGCCGACTCAATACGCTGACCAATCGCTAATGTAATTTCAGTGCCCATTTCTTCGAGGCGTGCAGTTTGTCTCTTTGCGTGACCATATTGATCTGCAGCTATGCGCTCTAAACTTGCAAAAGTCAAAAGACCTTCTAGCCGGTCATTCAATATCTTTAATTGGTCATCAACTTGATGTTTCAATCGGTTCATGTAAATTGTTTGTATCAATGAACCAGCTACACCGCCAATTGATGCAAAAAATTTAGCTCCGGCGGTGGATAGCAATGCACGAATTGCTTCCATCACATCGTTTGAGTCGGCGGTATTACCGATCTTAAGTCCCGCATGCACTAATGCAGCAACAAGTCCAAAGAAGGTTAAAACCAAACCAATACCAATCAAGCTTTCTCCATCAATGATTGGCTTAATTTTGGAATTGAGATGATCGATATCAAAATAATCAGATGGGCGCTTCGCTGCTCTATAAACCCTGTACTCAGGCTCATCGATGGCATCCAATGGTGGTAAAAGGGTTTTTGAAAATTCTTCCCAACTTCTGCTAATTCTCTTGTTTGCTTTTAACTGTGCATCAATTAAATAAAATTTTTCAGTAAACTCAAATGGGTCCTTAACTTCCTCTAAGGTCTTATTTGCTTGTTCAAGCTCCTCGAGAATTTCAGCGGTTTCCCTTTTCATTCTGACTGCAGATAAAAAAGCCATGAATAGCAAAAATCCGCATGCCAGCAATCCGAAATAAACCTGTCTAAATGGGATCAGAAGGTTATCTAAAAGATTAATTACTAAGGTATCCATAAGTATTTCTTAATATTTGAAGTATCTTTATAGTATAGGTTACGTGTGGGTGAATCATGACCATAAATACCTGCCCCTGAAGAGGCTCACGCCTTGAGCTAGAAACTTAAATTTATCAACTTAATTACGACTGCAGACTAGCACTACCAATTAATGACAAATTCAAATAACGACTGGGATTTAGATGAAGAGGCTATTGAATTGCTGGGATGCCTAGCAGCAGCAATTCATTCCTTAAAATCTTTGGCAATAACCGGTAATGACCTAATCGGTCTTGGCGAAGTCATAGCGGCAATTGAGTCCCTACTTAACGAGGATAAAATTGATATTAATGTTAGTCTTGATATTGGCTTTAGAAGGGGTGATAGTGATTTTGAGGAGGGTCTATTTGTATGTTTAAGGATTAATTCAGAGGAGATTATTCTGAATGAATTGAATACTACCCACTCATCCGATATTGGCTCTGATAGCTATACAGTCGATTATGTTCATTTAGTGCCCGGATCACATCTAAATCATATGGTGAATTCAACTACGAAGTGCAACTTTGATAAATGCCTAGTGGCTAAGGATGTTTTAGTATCCAAAGCTTCTAGACCTGCAAGTCAAAGTAGCCATGACCTATCAACACCTTAGCCAAACTGA
>Ga0247844_1004397_pt1 | contig 19189 bp, 12 predicted proteins | sample LaCtaG_FD_192421 | JGI IMG/M metagenome (GOLD analysis project Ga0247844, IMG submission 192421) | Freshwater microbial communities from meromictic Lake La Cruz, Castile-La Mancha, Spain - LaCruzMarch201714.5m_1 | ecosystem: Environmental > Aquatic > Freshwater > Lake | place: Spain: Castile-La... | reverse complement strand
ATAGGCGGGGTTTCGTCTCCGCTTGACAGTTTTGTTGTAGCCGAAAGTTCAGTTCTCCGAACAAACTTCTGTGCTGAAAATCCCGCCCATCGCCAATCTGCAAAACGTTAGGTGCAACCCTACCCGACCGACAGTGCAACCCCAAACCGACAGCTAAAACCGACCTGACTTTGCAAAATTTGCCGACAGTTTTTGACCACGACCTGGCCAGCCGACCCTTCTGTATTTTTTATTTTTCCAACCGCACATTTTTAGTTCAATTTTTTGCCGACCCGCATTTGGCACATTTGGTTTTGCCCTATCGCACATGCCGACCCTTCGCAAAACCAAAAGAGCCAAATCTCCTACCGCACCATTAGGACATCACAAATTATTGAGTATCTTCGCACCGCAAAATGCAAGCGTTTAGACAACATATTATTTTCCGACTTTTTTGGCTGTTTATGGCGGTTCACATCTTCAACTGCAGTGTGGACACACCAGATGCAAAGCCCGACTATGTTCCCGAAGATTTGACCTACAACGATATGGAAAGTGTTGCCGAACTTGTTCTTGAAAAAGTTTTAAATATTGAAAATGCAATTGCAGAACATGACGAAAATGATGGAGACGATGGAGGAAGTTTTGAAATAAAAAAACCATTTAGTTTTTTCTATCATACAAAGATTAAAATTGATCAAATTTTTGATAACGGACTTTCTGTAATAGTTGCTACCAATTACTTAGAGCAATTTTCCTCACAATTTCACCCCGAAATTGTGCCACCGCCACCCAAGGCGTAATTCCCCCTTTCAGGTGTTTTTAATTTAAGCCATTCAAAAAATTGAATTGGATTTGGTTTGGCGTAACCGTCAAACCTGTTTCTCATTTTTAACAATTTCATAAAATCAATGAACAAGATAATATTGCTATTTAGCATCGTTGTGGGCTTTGCAGCTTGCACATCAACCGAAGAAAATAAAACCGAAGCAGGGAAATTCCCTACAACCAGTCCACTTATGGTGGACACCACTTATACAAGTGAATATGTTGCAGAAATACAATCACTGCAAAACGTAGAAATTAGGGCAAAAATTAAGGGTTACATAGAAAAAATCTATGTAGACGAAGGGAGACCAGTAAAAGCAGGACAAACCCTTTTTAGTATTAGCAATAAAGAATTTAATCAGGAACTTTTGAAAGCAAAAGCAATGTTAAAATCTGCCATTGCCGAAGCAAAAACTGCCGAATTAGAACTAAAAAATGTAAAAACTTTGTCCGATAAAAACATTGTTTCAAAAACAGAATTGGAAAAGGCACAAGCCAATTTGGATGCCGCCAATGCAAGGATTGACGAAGCAAAAGCCAATGAAGCAAGTGCAAATATTAACTTATCATTCACAGAAATTAAAGCACCCTTTGACGGAATAATTAACCGCATTCCCTTTAAGACAGGCAGTTTGATTGATGAAGGAACGCTATTAACAACGCTTTCAAACAATAAAGAAGTGTTTGCTTACTTTAATGTTTCGGAAAAAGAATATTTGGGCTATACCACCCAAAAAGAAAATGGAGAGAAAGGAAACATTACACTTCTATTAGCAAACGGACAAGCCCATAAATACAAAGGGACAGTTGAAACAATTGATGGAGAGTTTGACAAAAACACAGGAAACATTGCCTTTCGTGCAAAAATCCCAAATCCAGATTTGTTGCTCAAACACGGTTCCAGTGGTAAAGTTCAATTGACAAATTACTTAAAAAATGCTTTGCTAATTCCGCAAAAAGCAACCTTTGAAATTCAGGATAAATTTTATGTTTTTGTTGTAGATGCAAACAATATTGTAAAGCAAAGAAACATAGTAATAAAGCAGCGTTTACCGCAACTGTATGTTATTGAAAGCGGACTTTCTGCAAATGATAAAATAATTTACGAAGGCATACAAACCGTGAAAGAAGGCGATAAAATCTTAACTGATTTTGTGCCGATGCAACAAGTTATTTCACAATTAAAAACGCAATAAAGATGTTTAATAAATTTATTCACAGACCTGTTCTGTCCATAGTAATATCTTTAATGATATTGATATTGGGTGGTTTGGCACTTACACAGTTGCCAATGACCCAATTTCCAAGCATAGCACCGCCTGAAGTAAACGTAACCATAGAATACACAGGTGCAAATGCAGAAACAGTTACAAAAGCAGCAATTGTTCCTTTAGAACGTGCCATAAATGGAGTTCCTGGAATGAAATACATGAGTAGCGATGCAGGAAATGATGGTGTAGGTGTAGTACAAATACTTTTTGAAGTTGGTACAAACCCAGATGTGGCTGCGGTAAACGTGCAAAACAGAGTAGCTGCTGTAATGGGCGAATTACCTGCTGAAGTTATTCGTAATGGAGTAAAAATTGCCAAAGAAGAAAACGCAATGTTGATGTATTTGAACATATACAGTAACGATACAACAGTTGAAGAAAAGTTCCTTTATAACTTTGCCGACATTAATATTTTGGCAGAATTAAAACGTGTAAACGGTGTTGGTTATGCAGATATTTTAGGTGCAAAAGAATATGCAATGAGGGTTTGGTTAAAACCCGATAAAATGCTCAATTACAAACTTTCAACCGAAGACATTTTAACAGCTTTAGAGGAACAAAACGTAGAAGCAGCTCCCGGTAAAGTGGGTGAAAGTTCTGATAAAAAAGCACAAGCCTTACAGTATGTAATAAAATACACAGGTAAATACAACACCAAAGAAGAGTTTGAAAATATTGCCATAAAATCAACCGTTGACGGACATATTTTAAGAGTAAAGGACATTGCAGATGTGGAGTTTGGTACTATTTATTTTGATGTGGAAGCCAAACTAAACGGCAAACCATGTGCTGCAATTATGCTTAAACAATTGCCCGGCTCTAATGCCAGTGAGGTAATTGAAAACGTAAAGTTACGAATGGCTGAAATCAAAAAATCAACTTTCACTAATGGAATGGATTATGAAATGAGCTATGATGTTTCTAAATTTTTAGATGCTTCGGTACACGAAGTTTTACGAACCTTGATTGAAGCGTTTTTATTGGTGGCATTGGTAGTATTTATCTTTTTGGGCGATTTCCGTTCAACGTTAATTCCTGCCATTGCAGTTCCTGTTTCATTAATCGGAACCTTCTTTTTTATGCAACTATTTGGGTTTTCAATTAACCTGATAACCTTGTTTGCATTGGTATTGGCTATTGGTATTGTGGTGGACAATGCAATAGTTGTGGTAGAAGCGGTTCACGCCAAAATGGAAGAAAAAAACTTAGAAGCAAAAGCTGCCACCGAAGAAGCTATGCACGAAATAAGTGGAGCAATAATCGCCATCACGTTGGTAATGTCAGCCGTATTTATTCCTGTTGCTTTTATGAGCGGCCCTGTTGGAATTTTCTACCGACAATTTTCGGTAACTATGGCAATTTCAATTATTCTTTCGGGTATCAGTGCCTTGACCTTAACCCCTGCCTTGTGTGCAATAATGCTAAAAAATACACATGGAAAAACGAAAAAGAAAAATTGGTTAAGTAAATTTTTAGATGGCTTTAATAGCAGATACAATAAACTTTCAAACAAATACCAAAATCTACTCAGGTATATTGTAAACAGGCGATTAATTACATTTTCTGCATTACTTATTTTCTGTTTGGGAACTTGGGGTTTAGGTAAAATTTTGCCTTCGGGATTTATTCCAAACGAAGACCAAGGCACTTTTTATGCAAGTATAACAACTCCTTCGGGTGCAACATTAGAACGAACAAAAGCAGTTGTAAATGAAGTTCAAAAATCTTGTTTGGGTGTTGAGGCCATACAATCCGTTTCTTCATTAGCAGGTACAAATATCTTGTCGGACGGAACAGGGGCAACTTATGGCACTTGCTTAATTAACCTAAAAGATTGGGACAACAGAAAAGAAAGTGTGGATGATGTTATTGCAATCATTGAAGAAAAAACAAAGCATATTAAAGATGCTAAAATTGAGTTTTTTCCACCTCCAGCAGTACCTGGTTATGGTAATGCAAGCGGCTTTGAATTACGCCTTTTGAATAAAACAGGAAGCGGTGATTTCAAAAAAATGGAAGTAGTAGTAAATCAATTCCTTTTAGATTTAAAAGCACGACCCGAAATTGCAAGTGCATTTACCATTTTTGATGCCAGTTATCCGCAGTTTATGCTACATATTGATAATGACAAAGCTGCACAAAAAGGTGTAAGAGTAAACAATGCGATGGGGACATTACAAACCATGCTTGGCAGCGAATACGCTACAAACTTTATCAAGTTTAACCAAATGTATAAAGTAATGGTGCAAGCATTGCCCGAATATCGTTCTAAACCAGAAGATATTTTAAAACTAACTGTTAAAAACGATGTTGGCGAAATGGTTCCCCTTTCCGCTTTTATGGATATTGAAAAAGTGTATGGTGTTGACCAAATTACACGTTATAATATGTATCCATCAGCAGAATTAAATGGTGAAGCAAAAGCAGGTTATAGTAGCGGTACGGTAATTTCAGCAATTCAAGAAGTGGCTAAAACAAAGCTGCCAAGAGGTTATGATATTGATTGGGCAGGTATTACAAGAGATGAAGTAGCTACTGGAAATCAAGCTATTTATATCTTTCTTATTTGTCTTTTATTTGTGTATTTACTATTGGCTGCACAATACGAAAGTTTTGTTTTGCCTTTACCTGTAATACTGTCTTTACCAACAGGGGTTTTTGGAGCATTTTTCCTTCTTACTATTTTAGGATTAGAAAACAATATTTACGCACAAGTTGCAATGGTTATGCTGATTGGTTTGTTGGGTAAAAATGCGGTTTTGATTGTGGAGTTTGCTGTTCAAAAACACCGTGAAGGACGAACACCTTTACAAGCAGCCATTGAAGGAGCAACAGTTAGGTTACGACCAATTCTTATGACATCATTTGCATTTATTGCGGGTTTATTGCCTTTGGTTTTTGCAAGTGGTGCAGGTGCAGTAGGTAACAGAACCATTGGAACAGCAGCCGCAGGTGGTATGCTTTTCGGGACAATTTTCGGAGTAATAATCGTTCCTGGGCTTTACTACATTTTTGCAAGGATTTCAGAAAAAAACTTGCTGATTGACACAGAAGAAGAAAATCCATTAACAGAAGAAATTGACAACAACAGATGAAATCACTCAAAAAAAATATAGCGTTCTCTTTTTTGATATTCAGTTTAGTTTATTCAGGCTGCAAAACACCTGAAACTATTCTGAAAACAGACAGAAAACAAATGCCTCAATCCTTTACGGAAGTGAAGGATAGCACTAATTCGGCAGACATAAAGTGGAAAGATTTTTTTGGAGATAAAGATTTAATCATACTGATCGACACAGCACTTAAAAACAATTTAGATGTGCTGATGACCTTGCAAAAAATTGAAATTGCAAGAAATGATTTGCGTTTAACCAAAGGTGCCATGCTGCCAACAGTCAATTCAAACTTTGCTTATTTGCAACGCAAATTTGGTTACTATACAATGGATGATGCAGGGAATAGAACAACAGAAATTACACCTGGACAAATCATTCCAACAAATTTACCCGACTACTTTATTGGCTTGCAAACCAATTGGGAAATTGATATTTGGGGCAAACTTCGCAACAAAAAGAAAGCATCATTTTCAAGATATTTAAGCAGTGTTGAAGGAACAAATTTAGTGCTTACTAATTTGGTTTCCGAAATTGCTATTGCTTATTATGAATTGGTTGCGTTGGACAATGAGTTAGACATAATCCGTGAAACAATAAAGTTGCAACAAGACGCTTTAGAAATAATAAAAATTCAGAAAGATGCAGGTGTAGCAAACGAATTAGCCGTAAAACAATTTGAAGCCGAAGTCTTAAATTCACAAGGTTTAGAGTTTGAAACCCTGCAACAAATTGCCGAAAACGAAAACAAATTAAATTTTTTGTTGGGCAGATTTCCGCAACCAATAGTAAGAGAAAAAGCAAATTTCACAAACCAAATTCCAACACAAATAAAAGCAGGTATTCCTTCGCAATTGCTCAAAAACCGACCCGACATAAAGCAAGCAGAGTTTGAATTATTGGCAACAAAATTTGATGTAAGAGCAGCCAAAGCCGCTTTTTATCCATCATTCAACATCACCGGTTCGCTGGGTTTTCAAGCATTTAACACAGCTTTTCTGTTTACTTCTCCGCAATCTTTGGCATATAATTTATTGGGAAGTTTGACAACACCGCTACTGAACAGAAGTGCCATAAAAAATCAATTCAAAAATGCAAAAGCCAATCAGATTGAGGCAATGTATAGTTATCAAAAAACAATTTTGAACGGTTATGTAGAAGTATCAAACGAAATTTCAAATATCAAAAATTTGGAACAAATCCACGACCGCAAAACCAAAGAGGTTGAGGCATTAACCCAATCTATTGACCTTTCTAACGACTTGTTCAAATCAGGACGGGCAACCTATTTTGAAGTTTTAATGACACAAAACCGTAACTTGCAATCGAAAATTGAATTAGTAAACACAAAGAAACGACAGTACATAGCAACAATAAACATTTACAAAGCATTGGGAGGCGGTTGGAGGTAAGGCAACCCACACTTGTAAGCACATTTGCAATTCGCACAATCCAACAGCACAAGCAAAAATTGCAAAAGAGCTTACAAGTTTCCAACCCCGACAAAAATTGAACTAAAAATTTTCCGACCCTTTAAAAAAAGAAAAAATACTCAACCACACCAGCAAAACCCTACAGACAATGCAACCACAAACATTTGCCCCGACAAATTTTTTTTGCTAACTTGACACTCCAACACTGCGGACAGACAAGAAGGGCAGCACCTAACAGCACATTTGCAATAGGCGGGGTTTCGTGCTCCGCAGACAGTTTAGTGGTAGCCGAAAGTTTCGTGCACCGCATCAAGTTCAGTGGTAAAAATCCCGCCCATCGCAAATCTGCAAACCGTTACCACCAATGCTAAAAAGACAGACGACACAGCAAGACAATGACTAAAAATGGACTCGACATACAGACCATATCGATCAAGCGGACAGACTTTCAAACTGACCGTGTTTTGTTATTCGGACAAGTGACAGAAAAAAAAGAAAAAGCCAACCCTTCGCATTTTTTAAAATTTCTTTTAACCAGCCCGCATTGCACACATTTGGTTTTGCCCGACACACAAGCCGACCCTTCGCAAAACCAAAAGAGTGCAATTTTTTCCAACCCACTTTCAACTTCAATCTTATAGTATGGCGACAAATAAACATGCTACCATACGATACCATGCTCTAGACAGATGTTTTAGTAACTGCGGAAGGAAATATTTTATTGAAGACTTGATTGACGCCTGTAACGAAGCCATTTATGAATTTGCAGGAATTGAGGATGGAGTAAAGAGAAGACAGGTTTTTGACGACATAACCTTTATGGAAAGTGAACAAGGCTGGTCTATTCCACTTGAACGAATAAAGGATGGAAAGAGAGTCTATTATAGATATTCAGACAAATCTTTTTCCATCAAAAACCATGGAATTAATCAGGCTGAGGCGGAACAACTAAAAGAAACCTTGACTATTTTGACTCGATTCAAGGGAATGCCACAATTTGAGTGGATAGAAGAAATGCAAATCAGACTTGAAGATACCTTCAAATTGAAAGGAAATATACAATCATCAGTTGGATTTGAACAGAACCCATTCCTCAAAGGATTAAATCACTTCACAGGTATATTCAACGCCATACAACATGAAGTAACATTAAAAGTAAAATATCAAGGATATAAACAAGAGAAACCGTCAGAAGTGATTTTGCATCCTTGGTATTTGAAACAGTATAACAATCGATGGTTTCTTTTCGGGTTAAATGAGGATTATAAGACCATTACAAATTTTGCTCTAGACCGAATAATTGAATTTGAAGAATCAAAAATGAAGTTTCGCAAAAATGATGAAGTAAACTTCGATGAATATTTTGATGATGTTATTGGTGTAACTGTGAAAAGAGAAGCCTTAGTTGAAAAGTTACTATTAAAGTTGAGTAAAGAAATATGGCCATATATTGAGAGTAAACCCCTGCACGGCTCACAAAAAATAAAAAGTAGAACCGAAACAGAAGTACTAATTGAACTTGCGGTTCAAATAAATCATGAGTTGCTGGCACTCTTATTTTCATACATGGATGCAATAGAAGTTATTGAACCGGAAAGCCTTAAAGAAAGATTTAAAAGTCTTTCCGAAACTGTTTATAAAAAATATATTTGAACTATGCACTTGTACTGCACAGATAAATCACACCTTTGCTTCGTCAATCACAAAAATAGACTATGATGAAGGAATTTAAGATAGAAGAGATAATGCCACTTGAAGCAGTGAAATCCAAAATTTGGATAATGTTTGATATTCTAAGAAGTGAAAACATTTCTTCGGATGATTATCATGTGGTATTGTTTCTACTTTCTGCCTATAAGGATAATCTAATATCAATCGACTTAGTTAATGAAAATCAGCATCTAAAAGAAAAGTTGATTGAACAATTGCGTAATTCTAATAATGAGTTTTACGAGCAATATGCTCCTATCCTTCAAAGTTTCGAGCCTTCCATTCAAAGGTTAAGTGAAAATGGACTAAAACATTTTTTTAGTGTTCTTATAGAGATTAACAAGCAAGTTTTAACTGAAAACTTCCCTGATGTTTTTGACAGCGTTTTGTATCGAATTTCACAATCTCAAGGAAGATATGCAGGTGAATTTATTCAACCCGTTGAATTAACCCGCTTTATGTGTGGTTTGGCTGATTTGAAAAAAGATGCCAAAGTTTTTAACCCTTTTGCAGGCTTAGCTTCCTTTGGCGTTTATCTCGACAAAGGTCAGGATTACTTTGGACAAGAGCTAAATCAAAAAACATGGGCTTTAGGTGCTTTGAGACTTATGGCATATGAGAGGCCAGGTAGTTCAAAATATGTTTGTGATGATTCGATTTTACATTGGCCAGACCAATCTGAAAAATTTGACATGATTCTTTCAAATCCCCCATTTGGGATGAGACTTGGGCATCATTACAGAGATATTGAACCCAACATCAGAACAATTGAACAATTTTTGATTGAAAAGGGTGTTCAATCCTTAAAGCAAAACGGTAAGTTAATCGCCCTTTTGCCGCAAGGCTTCCTTTTCAGAGGTATGCAGGAGCAGCGTTTAAGGGAACATCTGGTAGAGGAAGATTTAATTGACACCATTATTTCATTGCCTGGTGGATTATTACTAAATACGGGGATTCCATTAGTCATTTTAGTTCTTGGTAGAAACAAAAGGTTACCCGGTAGAGTAAAATTCGTTGATGCTAATAAGTTTGTCATTGCCAAAGGGCCAAGAGAAAAGGTACTGAATGATTACAGCCTAAACAGCTTTATTCATAGCGATAAGGAAGATGATAATGTTGTTAAGATTATTTACAATGAACAAATACGTGACAACGATTACAACCTGAGTGTTGCTCGATATTTTCAAAAGCAAATTGACGGTGTAAAACTTGGTGATATTCTTGAGCTAGTTAGAGGCCAAAGAGGCAACCTACCTGAAACAGGCAAACTAATTCGCATTCGTGATTTAAAAGACGACAAAGTTGATTTTACGCTTGATATTTCCAGCGTTGAAGTAACCGAACTTAGACGACCCGACATTCATCTTGTATCGGAATCTTGTCTACTTCTTGCTATGCGTTGGCGTACATTGAAGCCAACTCTTTTTGAATTCAAAGGTGAGCCTATTTTCAGAAGTCAGGATATTCTATCCTTCAAGGTTAATGAAGTTATTGCTGACAAAGCATACTTAATCAACGAACTTCATTCCGATTATGTACAGGAGCAACTTGAATCATACCGTTTGGGTGCTTCTGTTATGCCCTTTATTCGTAGAGACGATTTGATGGAGGTCGTCATCAAACTTCCTACTATAGAAGAGCAACGAGCTAAAGTGCAAGGGATTTACGAATTGTCTGATAAGATTAAAAATCTTCAGGAAGAACGTAATGCTTTGGCCCATGGAAAGACTATAAAGCAATTCAATGAATTTGCTTCTTTGAAGCATACTTTGGGAAGACCTAGACAAAACATTCTTGATTGGTCTGACAACTTGCTGGATTTTTTAAATAAGAAAAAGGAAGGTTTTGAAATATTAAATAAAGCCTTTTCCGAATTCTATGATATTGATATTATTTCAGCTTTAAAAGAAATCAAGCGTGATGTAAACTTCATTACAGATGTGCTTGAAAAGGGTGAAAACGGACTTGTTCTATCCGAGTACGATAAACAAGTAATTCCGTTATCCGACATTAATAGTATCATCAACGAACTGTCCAATAACGGATTTAACTTCAAAATAAAGAAGTTGCTTCTGAAAGGAGAAAAGCTGAAAGAAAGAGGCATCAATGCCAACAAAACGCTTTTCAAAACATTGCTGGACAACATTCTGACAAATGCTAACAAGTATGCATTTGATAAAAAAGCTATGGGTAACGAAGTGGTTATTGAATTGACCGAAGTGGATGATTCACTTTCAATGGAAATCAGAAATAACGGTAAACCATTTCCGAAGAACTTCGATAGAGAGAAGTTTATAACCAAATACTCGACAGCCGATTCAAGCAATGGCAGTGGTTTAGGCGGTTATGATATACACAGAATTGCAAGCGATTTTAATAACCCTGATTGGATACTATCACTAAACGAAGACCCTTTCTTTTTAGTAAAGTTCAAATTCCAATTCCCAATTAAACTGATTAACTAATTATGGAAGATATATTTTACAATATTTTGTGGATAGACGATGAGCATGAAGATTTGACAAGCACTAAAGGAAGAGCTAAGAGCAATGGAATAAATCTTATTGGCTTCAAATCTCTTAATTCCGGGATGAGTGAACTTGAGAGGAATTTTCACTTTTATGATGGGATTCTTTTAGATGCTAAGTTTTATGAAAATGATGATGACGTAGCTGGTTCTGAGGATACAGATAATGTACACCGTGCAAAGGAAAGATTACTTCAACTTGGTAAAAAGTTTGAAATATTCGTGTATACAGGGCAAGCAGAGGCTTTTGAGGATAAAACATTTAATAAGGCATTTAAAAAAGTTTATAAAAAAGGAAGTTCGGATGAACGAGACAGACTTTTTAACGACATTAAAATTTCTGCTGCAACACAGGAAGACACGCAAATTCGCCACAGCTATAAACGAGTGTTTGATGTATGCAATGAAAAATACATTGGAGAACTTGCCGGGCAAGATATTTTAAACCTTCTGAAAGTAAATGATGAAACCAATATTGACAACCATTTCAATGCTATTCGGAAAGTAGTCGAAGACCTTTTTATTGCATACAATAAATTCAATTTGCTGCCAGCTGAATTTGTTAACCCTGGAGTTGCTTTGAATGAGAGCAGTAAGTTTTTGTCGGGCAAAGGTTCTGATGGCTCTCTTTTTTCAGAAAAAGGATATCAGCATTTAGAAGAAACGCATCTACCCAAACAAATTGCTTTCTACTTGCGAAGCATTTTGTCAGTAACACAAGCTGGTTCACACAGGTCTGATATTGACTTGCATGTAAAGTCCATAAAGACACCTTATCTTTTACAAAGCGTATTCTTTCAGCTTTTAGACGTACTGGCATGGTTTAAAATGTATGTGGATTCCAATCCTAAAACCGGAAATTGGGTAAAGGTTGTAACAGCAAGCGAAGCAACGGAACCAGCGACTGAACTAAGTCCCGGTAAAGTCATCAATATAAATTCCCAAAAAGGTTTCGCATTTTTTAAACCTGATGCGATCGGTGAAAATGTTTTCATCCCACCGCATTTGGTTACAAACCATTCACTTACAGAAGGAATGACAGTACAAGTTGAGATAGAAGAATATACCGACAACCGCACCAGCGAATTAAAAAATAGAGTTAAACGAATTGAAATATAAGCTATGAACCAAGCAGTACACAATAAATCAATATCCTTCATTTGGTCAATAGCAGACGACTGTTTGCGTGATGTATATGTAAGAGGTAAATACCGGGATGTAATTTTACCAATGGTGGTGCTTCGTAGACTCGATGCTTTACTCGAACCAACTAAGGCAGCCGTTTTGGAAGAATTGGTTTTCCAAAAAGAGGAAGCCAAGTTTACCGAGTGGGATGAAAACGGATTGAGGCAAGCCAGCGGCTATGTGTTTTACAATACTAGCGAATGGACATTGCAACGATTACACGACACTGCTACCAATAACCAACAAATACTTCAAGCAAATTTTGAAGATTACTTGAATGGCTTTAGCGGAAACGTAAAAGAGATTATTGAAAAATTCAAACTCAAAAGCCAAGTGCGACACATGGCATCGAAAGATGTTTTATTGAATGTGCTGGAAAAATTCACTTCACCTTATATCAACCTTACGCCTTTTGAAAAAAATGATCCTGAAGGAAGGAAATTACCACCATTAACAAACTTGGGAATGGGTTATGTGTTTGAGGAATTGATTAGAAAATTCAACGAAGACAATAACGAAGAAGCCGGTGAGCACTTTACACCTCGTGAAGTTATTGACCTGATGACCCACATTATTTTTGAGCCAGTTAAAAGCAAACTCCCTCCTGTAATGACTATTTACGACCCAGCTTGTGGAAGCGGAGGAATGTTGACCGAATCGCAGAATTTTGTGAAGGATGAAGAGGGAGAAATAAAAGCTAAAGGCGATGTGTATTTGTATGGTAAAGAAATCAATGATGAAACCTATGCCATTTGCAAATCGGATATGATGATAAAAGGCAACAACCCCGAAAACATTCGTGTTGGCTCAACGCTTTCTACAGACGAGTTTGCAGGAACAACGTTTGACTTTATGCTTTCCAATCCTCCTTATGGTAAGTCATGGGCAAGTGAGCAAAAGTTTATCAAAGATGGCAAAGATATTATTGACCCTCGTTTTCAAATTAAACTAAAAAATTATTGGGGTATTGAGGAAGCTGCGGATGCAACGCCTCGTTCATCTGACGGGCAGTTGCTTTTTTTGATGGAGATGGTGAACAAGATGAAACCGCTTTCTCAAAGTCCAATGGGTTCTCGTATTGCTTCAGTGCACAATGGTAGCAGTTTGTTTACGGGTGATGCCGGTGGTGGCGAAAGCAATATTCGCAGATACATTATTGAAAATGATTGGCTAGAAGCCATTGTACAAATGCCAAACAACTTGTTTTACAATACCGGCATTACCACCTATATCTGGATATTGAGCAACAACAAAGCAGCAAACCGCAAAGGCAAAGTGCAATTAATAGATGCTGGTTTATTGTTCCGAAAGCTTCGTAAAAACTTAGGAAATAAAAACTGTGAATTTGCACCTGAACATATTCGGGAAATAGTTTCGGTATATGAAAAAATGCAAGCAGTTAATCGTGTTATTAATGTTGAAACCAAAGAAGAACAAGGAATCGCTTCACAACTTTTTGACAATACAGATTTTGGTTATTACAAAGTAACCATTGAACGACCTAAGCGATTGAAAGCACAGTTTACTTCTGAACGTATAGCGGAATTGCGTTTTGATAAAACCTTGCGTGAACCAATGGCTTGGGCTTACGAAACTTTTGGCGAAAAAATATATTCTGAAATAGCCAAACACGAAAAAGAAATTACTGAATGGTGCGAAAAAAATGAGTTAAACCTCAATGCCAAACAAAGTAAAACATTGGTAAGCGAAGCCCTTTGGACAAAGCAGCTGGAATTACTCAATACCGCTACCGAATTGATGACAGTCATTGGTAATGATGAATACAGCGACTTTAATGTATTTAAAGAAAAGGTTGACGAAGTTTTGAAAACGAAGAAAGTCAAACTCTCTGCTTCTGAAAAAATTGCCATTTTAAATGCAGTGAGTTGGTATGATTCTACTGCCGAAAAAGTAGTAAAGGGTATTACTAAATTGACTGGTGATAAACTGGAACAATTGCTTGAGCACTTGGATTGTAAAGAAACTGAATTGGCTGACTACGGCTATTTTGCTACAGCCAAAAAAGGTGAGTATATAGAATACGAAACCGAAAGTGATCTACGTGATACCGAAAATGTACCCCTAAAAGAAAATATTTACAGCTACTTTTTGCGTGAAGTAAAACCACACGTTGCCGAAGCCTGGATAAACCTGGATGCCACCAAAATTGGTTACGAAATAAGTTTTAACAAATACTTCTATCGCCATAAGCCTTTGCGAGCTATTGAAGAAGTAAGCACCGATATTTTGAAACTGGAAGAATTGAGTGATGGTTTAATTCGTGAAATATTAAATCTAGCTTAATGGAAACGGTAATGGAAAATATAAAAGTGCAGAAGTATTCTTCTTACAAAGATTCCGAATCAAAGTGGCTTGGTAATATTCCATCGCATTGGAATACCTTATCAAATAAAAACATTTTCAAGCTGAAGAAAAATCAAGTCGGCAAAAAGTCGGGTGATTATGTTTTGCTTTCATTAACGCTGAATGGTGTTATTAAACGAGATATGGAAAATCCACAAGGGAAATTTCCAGCAGAATTTAACACCTATCAAGAAGTAAAAAAAGGTGATTTCATTTTCTGTTTGTTTGATGTAGAAGAAACACCAAGATGTGTTGGGCTTTCAGATTTTGATGGAATGATCACGGGTGCATATACTGTAATGGAACCCAATGATAATTTTGACAGAAACTTTTTGTATTATTTCTATCTTAATTTGGATGCAGATAAAAGATTGAAACCATTATATACTGGTTTAAGAAATACAATTTCTAAAGAGAATTTCTTTTCATTTAAATCTTTTGTTCCTCCTAAAGAAGAACAAACCGCAATAGCCGCCTTTCTCGACCGCAAAACAACCTTGATAGAGCAAGCCATCGATATCAAACAAAAACAAATAGAACTGCTCAAAGAACGCAGGCAAATACTCATACACAAAGCAGTTACCCGTGGACTAAACCCCAATGTAAAAATGAAGGACAGCGGTGTGGAATGGATTGGCGAGATTCCAGAGGGTTGGGAAGTGAAGAGGTTGAAATATTTATTAGATGAATACAATGTAAGATCTACAAAAGGAAATGAAGAATTATTGTCGCTAAGTAAATATTATGGCGTTGTTCCGAAATCATCATTGGAAGAAAGGGCTGGACAAGCTGAATCATTAATTGGTTACAAAAAGTTATATCCAGAAGATTTAGTAATTAATAAAATGCAAGCAGTAAATGGGCTAATGGCTGTTTCGAAAATCAGTGGGATAACAAGTCCTGATTATAGCATTTACAGAACTAAGAATAAAAGTATATTAAATATTGATTACTTAGGCATGTTAGTGCTACAGCCAAATTATTTAGCAGAATTTAAAAGACGAGTTACAGGTGTTATGGAAGGGTTTATTCGTTTATACACTGATGATTTGTATGACGTTTATTCTTGTTTACCGCCAATGCAGGAACAAAGTGAAATTATGGAATTTATTGAAAATATTACTCAAAAAATCGCCACCGCCATTTCCCTCAAAGAACAAGAAATAGAAAAGCTAAAAGAATATAAAGCCACTTTGATAAACAGTGCGGTAACGGGTAAAATTAAAGTAATATAACAATGCCAAGTAAAACAAACGAGCAGGCCTTAGAGTCTACTATCGAAAAACGACTTACAGGCAATAGTCTTGAAGAGTTAAAAGAACAAAATATTGATTTGAAAATTGTAAGTGAGCGCGCTGCGCTTTACATTTCAGGCAATGGTTATTATATTGGTTTGCCAGATGATTTCAATGCAAAATATGCCATTGATGAATTGCGTTTTTGGGATTTTTTGCAAACCACCCAAAAAGAAGAACTAGCCAAATTGCAAAAGCAAAGCGATTGGAAACTAAAGATTCTTGAACGTTTGGATAGGATGATTAAGAAGTATGGTATTTTACGTTTGTTCAGAAAAGGACTAGATGTAGATGACGCTCACTTTACCTTGTTATACCCTTTACCACTTGCAAGTAGCAGCGAGTCTGTTAGAAAAAACTTTGATAGTAATCAGTTCAGCTCAACTCGTCAGATTAAGTATTCGGTATCCAATCCTGGCGAAGAAATAGACATGGTACTTTTTGTAAATGGTTTACCATTTGCCACAATGGAACTCAAAAACCATTGGACAGGGCAAACCGCAAAAGTTCATGGACAAAGTCAGTATAAATCGAAAAGAGATATTTCACAGCCCCTTTTAAACTTTGGTCGATGCATTGTTCACTTCGCTGTAGATACCGATGAGGCATACATGACCACCAAATTAGATGGAGCTAGTACTTACTTTCTACCTTTTAACTTAGGGCAACGTGAACCACTGTTCGGCAAAGGCAATCCACCAAATCCTTTCGGGCATAAAACATCTTATTTATGGGATGAAATTTTAACCCGAAAGAGTGTTGCTAATATAATTCAACATTTTGTTCGCTTTGATGGAAAAGATACCGATCCATTGAACAAAAAAACACTGTATTTCCCGCGTTATCATCAATTAGATGTAGTGCGTAAACTCATTAACGATGCAAGTAAAAAAGGCGTTGGCCAAACGTATTTAATTCAGCATTCTGCCGGTTCAGGTAAATCTAATTCCATTACTTGGGCAGCCTATCAATTAATAGAAACCTATCCTGAAAGTGATTCAATTCCCGGAAGCAAAGGCGTTTCAAATCCTTTATTTGATTCGGTGATTGTTGTAACCGACAGAAGGTTGTTAGATAAACAGCTTCGTGAAAACATCAAAGAATTTTCGGAAGTAAAGAATATTGTTGCTCCTGCTTACTCATCTAAAGAGTTAAAAGAAAGTTTAGAGAGTGGTAAAAAAATCATCATTACCACTATTCAAAAATTCCCGTTTATAGTTGACGGCATTGCAGATTTAAGCGACAAACGATTTGCAGTAATTATTGACGAAGCCCACAGCAGTCAAAGCGGAACAGCAGCAGGTAAAATGAATCAGGCCATGGGAAATTCCTCAGAAGAAAACGAGGAGGAAGACGAACAAGACCCACAGGACAAAATACTAGAAGCCATGCGTTCACGCAAAATGCGAGGAAACGCTTCTTATTTGGCATTCACGGCAACACCAAAAAATAATACACTAGAACGTTTTGGAGTAAAACAAGCAGATGGTAAACACAAACCTTTCCATTTGTATTCTATGAAACAGGCCATAGAAGAAGGATTTATTTTGGATGTATTAGCAAATTATACAACCTACAAAAGTTATTACGAAATTGAAAAGTCTATTCAAGAAAATCCTTTATTTGATACTGTAAAGGCACAAAAGAAATTAAGAACCTATGTAGAGCAGAACAAACAAACCATTGCTACCAAGGCTGACATAATGTTAGAGCACTTTGTAACTAAATTGGTTAATACCAAAAAGCTAAAAGGAAAAGCCAAAGCAATTGTTGCAACACAAAGTATCGAGTCAGCGATCAATTACTATTTCGCATTAAAAACATTATTAGAAGAAAGAGGAAATCCATTTAGAATAGCCATTGCTTTTTCGGGTTCAAAAAAAATAAAAGGTATTGAATATACAGAAGAAAGCATCAATGATTTTCCTGCAAATTTAGATACAGCAAAACCAACAGACCCAGGTTATATCAGCGACAAGATTGCTCGTTATGTTGATATGGACGAATACCGAATTCTAGTAGTGGCAAATAAATATCTGACAGGTTATGACCAACCTAAATTAACCGCCATGTATGTTGACAAAAAACTGCAAGGTGTAATTGCGGTTCAGGCTCTATCAAGATTGAATCGTTCATCCGACAAACTCGGCAAGAAAACAGAAGATTTATTCATACTTGATCTTTACAATACCACAGAAGACATTAAAAAATCATTCGACCCATTTTATACTGCAACCTCATTAAGCAAAGCCACCGACATCAATGTTCTTCATGAATTAAAATCAAATTTGGATGATCCTGGTGTTTATGAATGGAGCGAAGTTGAAGATTTTGTGGCAAAATACTTTAGAGGTGTGGATGCTCAAGAATTAAGTCCAATTATTGATATTGCTGCTGAAAGATTTAATACAACCTTAGGGCTAGAAGATAAAGCAAAGGCAGATTATAAAATTAAAGCAAAACATTTTGTAAAAATATATGGACAGATGGCTTCCATCATGCCGTATGAAGTTGTTGTTTGGGAAAAGCTCTTTTGGTTTTTGAAATTCCTAATTCCAAAACTCATCATTGTAGATAATGAGAAAGATGCCTTAGATGGCTTATTAAATTCCGTTGACCTTTCGACCTACGGTTTAGAACGGGTTAAGTTAAATACAAGCATTGGACTTGATGCATCAGAATCAGAAGTTGACCCACAAAATCCAAATCCAAGAGGTGCACATGGAGGAGAATCTGAAAAAGACGAGTTGGATTTAATTATTAAAAGCTTTAACGAACGCTGGTTTCAAGGATGGGAAGCCACACCTGATGAACAAAGAGCCAAGTTTGTGAACCTCGCACAGAAAATGAAAGAGCATAGTGACTTCAAAGAAAAGTATGCTGACAATTCTGATGTACAAAACAGAGAAATTGCTTTCAGTAAAATCTTTGATGATGTAATGGGTAAACAACGTAAGAATGAACTTGATTTATATAGATTAGTTTCTCAAGACGAAGGATTCAAAACAGCAATGCAGGACACAATTAAAAGAATGTTGAGGATATAAGCCCACGCAATTTGCAAGCACACACAAAACCAAACAAGCCAACACACGACCAAAGTTTTTAATAGAGCTTGCAAAGCCAACCCGAAACAAAAAGAAATTTTAAAAAATGCCCAACCGCACGACAGAAAGACAAATGAGAGTAAGCAAAACAGTCCATACAAACCACGGCAGACAAGAAAGCACTGGTGGTAACAGCGGTTTTGCAAAAAAGCGGGTTCAGTGGTTAATTGAACATTCTACCTCGTATCAACATTTGTGGTATATTGACAGTTTTGAGCTCCGAAATCCGCTTCTTCGCAAAGCCGCCAACCGTTAACCGTCAGTTTGGCGGAACGCGAAAACAACGACAAAATATGAATATCGAAAGAAAGCATTTAATAGAATTTTGCGACAAGTTTCTTAATGGAGAAATTCAAAAAGTTGACTTATTAAATTTT
>Ga0247844_1004391_pt1 | contig 19198 bp, 15 predicted proteins | sample LaCtaG_FD_192421 | JGI IMG/M metagenome (GOLD analysis project Ga0247844, IMG submission 192421) | Freshwater microbial communities from meromictic Lake La Cruz, Castile-La Mancha, Spain - LaCruzMarch201714.5m_1 | ecosystem: Environmental > Aquatic > Freshwater > Lake | place: Spain: Castile-La... | reverse complement strand
TATATAGATTATTTTTCTATTTAAATGATAAAAATATTGATTTTAACTCCAATATATATAAATATAGTCTATATGCTGGATAAAAATATATTAAAAACAAATACTCCTTATTTACAGACAGGCCTTTTGCTTGAAATCTTTCGTGATTACTCCTCCCCTAGAGACAAATTAAAAAATCTCGTTAAGAAAAATAATCTTATTAACGTTGTCCAAGGTCTTTATGTTCCAGGGCCTGATTACAACAAAGCCTATTCCAAAGAAGTATTGGCCGGAATCATTTTTGGGCCATCTGCTCTCACATTTGAATATGCACTCTCCTATCATGGACTCATTCCAGAACGTGTTGAGAGAATCACAAGCTTGTGCTTCAAGCGCGACAAATTATTCAACACTCCCCTAGGCTGTTTTTCTTATAAATATATTGCGCAGAAAAAATTCTCAATAGGACTTGAGTATGTCCAAACTTCGTTAGGTAATTTTATTATTGCCAGTCCTGAAAAAGCTATTTTGGATATGGCCTATTTTGAAGCAATTCAAGGCGAAGACGATGCCTATATTTATTTAACAAAAAATTTAAGAATTGAAGAAAAATCCCTTCGGGAACTCGACCATCAAAAACTTGAAGACATCCAAGAAGTATACTCCAAGAAAAGCACATTCTATGTTCTGCGTGTAATAAAAGAACTCATACGACAAAATGGAGAAAATAAATGAACTTTATTCTCAAGCAAATGCTTGAACCTTATCAATGCAAAACGCCGACTGATTATAAAAATGCGTTCAAAGAAATCATTCAAGAAATTGCTCTTCTCGGGTTATCCCGCCAAGGTTTTTTTGATCATGCAAGTTTTTATGGTGGGACCTCGCTTCGAATCGCACATGGGTTAGATCGGTTTTCCGAAGATTTAGATTTTACATTAATGTCCGCTAATTCTGAGTTTAAATTAGAAAAATACTTAAAAGGCATTGAAGAAGAATTTGTAACTTATGAGTTAAAGTTAAAGGCAGAAAAAAAAGAAAAATCAAAAAAAACAAGTTTAGAATCTGCTTTTTTAAAAGGCAATACTTTAGAAGTCCTTCTTTTAATCGAAAGCTATGAAAATAATAAAATAAATTTTAACAAAAATGATTCTCTTAAAATAAAACTTGAAATTGATATCGATCCTCCCATTCCCTCAGGTGAAACACAGATGACTTTTGGTCAAATGCCCATTCCTTTTGAGTATAGAATTTTAAAACTTCCCTCACTGTTTAGTGGAAAGCTTCACGCACTTTTATGTCGTGATTATCTGAGCGGAAGAGTTAAAGGACGTGATTATTATGATTTTGCTTGGTATATGAAAAAGAAAATTACACCTGATTTTCCTTACCTTGAAGCAAAGATGCATCAAAGTGGGCACCTTGAAAAAAAGATAAATCTTACTGAAGAAAAATTAAAAGAACTACTCGTTAAAAAATTCGAATCAACAAATTGGGAACAAGCAAAAGATGATGTCATCCCTTTTATTAAAGATCCTTTTGCGTTAAAAGTCTGGTCGAAAGATTATTTCACTTCTTTTTTCGATAAGAAAAATTACTTTTTTTCCGAGTTTGATAAATAATGATAATTCGAAATATTTTTTTCCAACTCAGACTTTGGAACAAAAAGATAACCTGTTTCAGTATCACAACTCAAACGAGGATTACGCATTCTAGTTATTTTTTCAATAGCGATATAAAGCTCATAAGCGAGAACCGGACTCATTTTGGAAGAATAAAATGAAATATATGCTAAAAGCTTACGCTTCTCTCTTTTGATTTTTGTAATTTCTTCAACATCACTTGAGTCCGTTATGGCCAATTTTTTTTCCAACTCTTTGATTTTTTTTCTAGCTTTAGATCGATAGTCCGTTACTGTATCAGGTGCTTTACCCCAAAAGCCCATCTCTTTATAAGTCTCACAAGAAGCTCCCCAAGAATTTCGAAGAATGTATTCCCACTCACAAGTTTTTTTATTAAAACGTCGTCCCACAAGTGACGAGGCGTGATTGGCGGCAATTCTTCCTGCAGTGGAGTCAGGGACTTTTAAAAAATCAGAATTATATTCAATTCCAACAATTTTCCCTTCATCAAGTGCATTATCAATACTATTGAAATCCTCAGGACTAACAAAATTTCTATCCTCAATTTCAGGAATTAGTTCCTTATTTTCAACAAATGCGATATGACAAGAATTCTCTTCTAAATCATACAAAATTTTCTTTTCATTAATGAAGCTCATCAGTTGTTTTATATTATTTGATTGAGTATTAGGAAATACGTTTTTTAATATTTCTTCCATTTCACAAGTTATCGTTGGGTCTCCGTTCGATGAAGAACGATCAGTAATCATCTGTAAAACATCTTTAAGACGAAGAGAACAAATATCTTTTTCGCGACAAAATTTTTTTAAAACAAATGAAAATGAATCTGAAGGAAAATTTTTCTCAAGACAAACTCCACTAATTGACGAGGCTAAAGCCAAAGATATACTTCCACCTTCGGGAAGCGTTTTTCCATCTGTCCTCTTTTCAAAAAAATCGGGAAAATTCATGCTAGCATTACTTAACCCTATCCCCGCTGCAGAAACTAAATTTTTTGATCTATCTTTAAGATCAGCTTCTGGAATCTTACTTGTAAGAACTAAATTATTTTTTATTTTTGAATAAAATTGCCCAAGAAGATCAGCGGCAGTAAAAGCATCGCACCAACCGACAGAATCCTGATCACGAATAGGCCCAAGTTCTGAACGAAGATCTACATCTTTTAAATCAGTAGGGATTTTACATTCCTCAGAAAAAGAAAAATTCGAAATTAGAAAAAAAATCAGTATATGTAGAATCTTCATCATAGGATACCTTTAGACAAAAAGAACTGCCCGCGGTTCTAAATCTGAACTAGAAAGAACTTTCATTAAATCTTTTTTGATAACGGACTCACACAAAACCTGATTAATTCCTTCGAAAATTTTATATTGCATTTCTGTATTTTCTTCCAGCGACACATCTTTTTCATTTCGAAGTTCATTCACCACTTCAGTCATTTCTGTATTGCGTGCGATGTGTGGCCCATCATGAAAAAGACCTCCCCCATCTCCAATGAAGTTAACATGCTTATTTACATTTTGAGGAATAATGTCCGAAGGACTTGCGGAAGCATCGATCGTCACAAGAAGATCAATCGAACGAAAACCATTTTTAATATTATTTAACTTATTGGCCATATTAAGAGCTGTCCCGCCTCCTAAACCATAACCAACCATCACTATCGGCTGGTCAATAGGACGTTTTTTTATTTCGCTCATCATTTTTTCTTCATCATCCCAATTAAAATGTTTCCCATCAGGAATGTACTTTGACATCTCCTCTAAGAATGAAGCCCCCTTAAGCCCTCCCATCTTAAAACCACTGACAAAAAAGACAGCAGGTTTTCGTATCACACTAGGAACATGTCCTTCATCTTTATCTGCTAATTTTTTTACCTTAGGGAGAGTTGGTGTAGGAAGTGAGGGCGCAGAAACTACTTTTTTTAAAAGAGAATCAGTTTCTAAATTTTTATTACCGATTTCTTTCGGCGTTTCTTTTATGTTTTCTTTTATATTTTCTTTGATGCTATTTTCTTTAGGTAAATTTTCTTTTGAAATATCATTTTTCGCTGCACCCTTATTTTTTTGAAGGGTTCGCCATTGATTCCGAGTTGATTGTTGAATGATATTTGCATCAGTCATAAGATCATTATAGATCTTATAATTGAATATCTAAAACTCAGTACTTTTTTCCTGACTAATCTACTCTATCTTTAGATTTTTAAGCTTGTCGGCCAAACTTTGTTTTAAAGGCCCCGTATCTTTTAAAACTTTCGGAGCTAACTCCACAGGATGAGAAGGAGAAACAGAAGTCACAACTTCAGGGGTTGTAAGATATTTGTCATAATGGGGAAGCTCAACCTTATAAATAATACGGTCAAGATGCTTTATATAGCTCGTCCAATTTCCAGACATATTATCTGATAATTTTGCCGCATCAAAAGAAGCCATTTGTGAATCCATTAAATCAATCAGATGGACTAAATTAGCTTCGCTCGTTTGAGGAGGCTTCGGTGAACCATATTCAGAATTTCCGTGATGAGAAATGAGAATATGTTTAAGATGAAGACGAGTTCCGCTTGGGAAATGACTAATCTTTCCTGCGGCCCAATCAAGAAGTTCAATCCCTTTCACAAGATGACCAATAAGCTTTCCTTCTTCGGTGTAATCCGTAAGATTTCCATCAGTCAGTTCATAAATTTTGCAAATGTCATGTAAAAGACAACCTGCTACAACAAAATTTCGATTGACTCCATAGTGTTTGGAAAGTGTTGAACCTAGTTTTACGCAAGAATGTAAATGCTCAAGTAATCCACCTTGATAGGCATGGTGTATAGACTTTCCAGCAGGCCACATTTTTATCCTGCGCTCTATTTCAATATCGAACATAATATTTTTTAAAAGATCACGAATATAAACATCATCTAAACTTTCAACAATCTCCGTTATTTCTTGATAAAGTTTGTCGGCTTCTTTTTTACTTTTAGCAACGTAATCGGCAGGATTAATCTTTTCAGGGAGTGCCGTGCAAATTTCTTGGACAATAAGTTGTTGCCGCCCTTGAAAACTGTTCATTTTCCCTTTTATAAAAACATAATCTCCACGGGTAATACTCTCCGCAGTATTTTCGGCTTCATTCCATTTCCTTGCCTCTAAATCCCCAGTCATGTCAGAGAGAATGAGGTTAAGGTAACTCCGGCCATCACGGCCTTCCATCATTGCGATATGCTTGACCAAAAAGATCGACTCAACATTATCTTTGACCTTCAAATCCTTAGCGAACTGTTTTTTTTCCACTTTAAAATTCCTTAAGAAAATAAGCTAACAAAAAAAAAATTTTCCATATCCTACTCGATAGGCTTAAGTTGTGTCTACAAAACACGATACGGTTGTGGCATATTCTTATAGAATATATTTTCTACCTCATAAATAAGGAGTTTCTTATGGCCCTCAAATTTGTTGACGAGATTGATCTAAAAGGCAAACGTGTTATTGCTCGCTTTGATTTCAACGTTCCTCTAAGCAAAGATGGAACAAAGCAAATTACTGACACAAACAGAATCGACAGTGCCCTTCCAACGATTAAGCACATTTTAGATAATGGGGCCACAAAGCTTATCATTATGAGCCACCTGGGCCGTCCTGATGGCGAAAGAAATATGAAATACTCACTCGAGCCAGTGGCAAAGTATCTTGCAGCGAAGCTTGAACAAGATGTTTTACTCACGGAATCTTGCACTGACGCTGGCATTAAAACAATGCTTAGCATTGATAAAAACAAAATTATTCTTTTAGAAAATCTTCGTTTTCATGCTGAAGAAGAAGACAACAACAGAGACTTCGCAAAAACTTTAGCAAGTTATGCTGACATTTATGTCAACGATGCTTTTGGAACTGCTCATCGTAAACACGCTTCTACTTATGAAATGAACGCTTTTTTTAAGGGCAAAGCTGTTGGTGGTTTCCTTCTTAAAAAAGAAATCGCTGCCCTTAACAACGTTGTTGAAAGTCCAAAACATCCCTTTGTCGCTATCGTTGGCGGCGCAAAAGTGGCCGATAAAATCAAAATCATTGAACGACTTCTTACCAACGTCGATAAGATGATCATTGGTGGTGCAATGGCTTATCCGTTCCTTAAAGCTCAAGGGCATACAGTTGGAAGCTCTCTTTGCTCTGAAACCGACGTTGATTTAGCTCGAAAAATTTTGGCCTCAAATTCAGGGCATAAAATTTTCCTTCCTGTCGATCACATCATAAGCACTGGGACTGAAGGTCAACCTGAGTCTATTAATGGAGTTGATATTCCAGAAGCAAAAATGGGATTAGATATCGGGACGCGCACTCTCGAAAATTACAAGTCAATTTTAAGTACGGCCAAAACAGTTCTTTGGAATGGCCCAATGGGTTATTTTGAAAATAAGGCTTTTGCTAAAGGAACTTTTGAAGTCGCCAAACTTTTGGCCACACTTAATGGTGCTTTCACTCTTGTTGGTGGTGGTGATTCTGTTTCTGCAGTCACAAAAGCTGGAGTTTCAGATAAGCTTTCTCACGTCTCAACTGGGGGCGGCGCTTCATTAGAGTATATTGAGCAAGGCAGCCTTCCTGGCATCCAAGCCCTCAAGTTCGGCATTGATTAGTCATAAGTTAGTCGTTTTTAGTCTTTTTTAATTAAGGAGGCGAAATCGCACGTGCTTTCGCCTCCTCTCTTGCCAAGCAATACTTTCTCCTTTATAAGTATTTTTCAACTCGATTGAAAGGATTTGTGCCCTATGACTTCTACACTCATGGTTTTCCAAGCGGTAATTGCTGTCATTCTTATTATTCTCGTTCTTATCCAATTTGGAAAAGGCGCTGAAACTGGACTTATGTCATCTGTTGGCGATACAACAATGTCAGGGGCCACAAAAGGCAATATCCTCACAAAAATCACTGTTGTGATTTCTGTTATTTTCTTAGGCAATTCACTCTTTCTTGCTCGCCTTGAGAGTAATAAAAATGCTAAATCAATTATGGACACTGAAGCTCCTATTCAACGTCCCCTTAATAATGATGCGAATGCTGCAGTCAGCGCCTCAGCCACTGCTGTGAAAACTGCTACAGTAACGGCAGCAACACCTGCAAGCGCAACTCCTACAGCTCCGAAAAAATAATTTTTTTTCACAACTCTGTTTTAAACCTATCGACTCAGCTCTTGAGTGCGGCTATATTATTTCCCTCTTAACAAAATTCTAAAAGGGAGTTTTCGTATGGCAAAGATGCGCGCTCTTGTCAAAAAGTATGCAAAGCCAGGACTGTGGATGGATGAAGTTGATATACCAGAACCAGGTATTGATGACGTCGTCATAAAAATTTCTCGCACAGCAATTTGTGGGACTGACATTCATATTTACAATTGGGATGAATGGGCCCAAAAAACAATTCCAGTACCAATGGTTGTAGGCCACGAGTATGTGGGTACAGTTGAAAAAATTGGAAGTAACGTCAAAGGAATTAGCATTGGCGAACGAGTAAGCGGCGAAGGCCATCTTGTCTGCGGACATTGTCGTAACTGCCGAGCGGGTCGTCCCCATCTTTGTCCTAATACAAAAGGTGTCGGCGTAAATCGCCCTGGCTGTTTTGCTGAATATCTCTGCATTCCAGCGACGAACGTTTGGCATGTTGATCCAAAAATTGATAGCGATGTAATTGCCTGCTTCGATCCCCTTGGGAATGCTGTTCACACAGCTCTCTCTTACGATCTCGTTGGTGAAGACGTTCTTATCACAGGCGCAGGCCCCATTGGCGCAATGGCCGCTGCTGTTTGCAAATACGCAGGAGCACGCAATATTGTGATCACTGACGTGAATGATTATCGCTTAGGCCTTGCTAAAGAAATGGGGGCCACACGCACTGTAAATGTGACTCGCCAAAAAATTCGCGATGTCATGCATGAACTTAATATGAAAGAAGGTTTTGACGTAGGCCTTGAAATGAGCGGCAATCCAGCAGGCTTTAACGATATGATCGCTCATATGATCACGGGGGGAAAAATTGCTCTTCTTGGTATTCCTGCGCCTAATACAACAATTGATTGGAATAAAGTTGTTTTTGGTAGCCTTAATATTCTTGGAATCTATGGACGAAAAATGTTTGAGACCTGGTACAAAATGCAGGTAATGGTGCAAGGAGGAGGATTAAATATTAATCCTATCATCACTCACCGCCTGCCCATTGGCGATTTTGAAAAAGGCTTCGAACTCATGCGCTCAGGTCAGTCAGGAAAAATCGTTCTTAATTGGGAAAAATAAAAAATTATCAGAAATTAATTTTCAAAGGCCCCAAAGAAATTTGGGGCCTTTTTTTAGGGCAAAAATACTTAGTAAAATTCTATTTCAAGCTTTGTACAATCAAAAGACTTCCTAATTTTTCTACCCGCGATAAAAGGGGGGACTTTTTAGCAAGCGCTTCTAACAAACGATCTTGAATCTTCACCACTCGCTGCATATTTTCTGAATATAAAATAGTTCCCTTTTTCAGATCTTCAAGATTCGGAAGCGGGATAAGCATATTATTGACAGTTAAAATAAGTTCCCCATTTTCTGCGTCAATATTTAATTGATAAGGAATAACCCCTAATACTTTAGCAAGAAAGGAAAAATCTTTTTTTAAAATGGCATTTTGATAAGATTCAAAAGTTAGCTCTGAACCTCCTGATTGAATTTTTTTCCACAAAAAATAGCTTAAGAGATTTCTAGTAAGCAAGCGATTCGAACGGACAGCATTATACGTTTGAATGTTTAACTTCTCAGACTGAACGTAAGGAGCGCTACCTAAAAGTGCAGGTGCTACTTCGTAAAGTCCCTCAAGAAGAGGTTCGCCTGCAAGTAATGTTTCTTGAGCAATAATTGACTGAGTAATAAAAAGAGCATTTTTCAAATACAAACTGCTGTTGGCCTCAACTGCTGTACTTTCCATGTTTGTAAAATAAGTTTTCATAAGACCAATAAGGTCATTATCCGTCCAATCGCTTCTATTCAAGTCAAGAAAAGGATAAAGGGCCAAAAGTTGTGCAACATAACGTTCTAAAATTGTTTCAGAATAAATGACGTCTAAACGGTATGAGGGATTTTCATTGCCCTCTTTGTTTTTATTTTTCTGATAAGCATTTTTTTTAACTTTAAGATGATCAAAACTTTGTACAGGAACATTTAAAAAAACATCTTCGGCCTTAAAAATCTCAGCATCATTTTTTCTAAGCCCTAATTTTAATCTTGCAAGAAGTGGACTATAAACTTCTGTGGCAAATTTTGTATAGCGATGAGTTTCGTCTGTTTCAAAGGTAATTCGAAGTGGACTTTCAAATTCAGAAGCCCCCCCAAAGGCCTTTGCCATCGCATCTTGACAAGAAGAATAAGAATTCTCCCCAAGTCCTCGTATAAATTTTTGAATATCGCCATAATTTTGAAAACTTTCATAAAAAGAATGAGGGCCTTGAGTTAAAAAATTTATATTTTTTTGATCTTTAGAAAATTGTTTTGCTAAAATCATTTCGCAAAAACGAAGATCTTCATGCAATAGCGACTTGCTAATTTCAAGACCGGCCAAGGTGTATTCTTTAATCTCCGATAGAGCTTCCATTTCTACTTGATGGTTCGCATCGACAAGAACAGCAAGCTCTTTAATCATTGACATCGTTTTCTCTTGGAGCTTGAGCATTTCTTTTTGTCCTTCAAGAAGTTGATCCATTTTTGAATCAATCATCGCAAGCTTTGAATAGACAGGATCAGTGGCAAGACCTAAAGACTTTGTGAGCGCAGCGGTTGCACCCAAAATACCTCCACTTGCAAATCCGTTAATCACACCTGAAACAAGAGAAACTGTCCGAGCTACTTTTTCAGAAGTTTCAAGAACCTTTTCAAGATCTTGAGGAATTCTCACATTCAATTCTTTAGCAAGGACACGAGTCGCCTGAGTTAAAACACCTAAGCTATTGGCCATTTTAATGGAGGCCGAAGTGCAAATTTTAATATTTTCTATGTTAAACGAAGGCCGAGATGCATCAAATGGCTTTGCCCCTTTAAACAGTTGTTGATAAATATTATTATAAACTTTTTTTGCTTCGAATGAAGTTTGCCCTGAAACAGCTTTTATCTGTAAGTAATCTTCATTAATGCCTTTTAATCCTCGAGCAAAGTCAGCATGAGTATTCTCTAACTCTGTGTGAAAGCGATCAAGAGAGGAAACAAAAAGATTTATGGCCTGGGCCTTAGATTTTAAATGATCAATCTCTGTTTTTATTTCTTTATAGGTATCAAGAATGTTTTTAAAACTTTTTTTATCCTTAATCTCTGTATAAATAATTCCAACAACTGTAAAATTTGCCATTGCAAAAGCTTGTTCTGAATAGCTGAGTCCGGCCATAACCGCACCTACTTTTTGAGCAAGGAGTAGAGATTTTGAAATCTCGCGTGCCACCTGTTGCACATCGCTTGCCCCCAAAATAATTCTCTCAAGTTTTATCGCATCGCTAGGGTTGCTTCGTAAATACTCTTTTATTGAAGCAAGAGCGATAGGTCTTGTGAGATCTTGAACCTGAGTTTGATAGGTCGAAAGAATTTCATTTAACGCCTTGTTTTGAATATAAGCGTAGGTCTGAATTTTAACTTGGGCCAAATAGGAGTCAGTTTCTGATTGCTTAAATAATTCACTTCTAAAAATTGAGGCCGCTTCAAGTGCTTTATCTTCACTTCGATGAAAGACTAGCTGATTTTCAATATCTTTTTGTGAAGCTTCAACAGAAGAGAGAATTTGTGCAATTTCATTTTCACTTAATCTCGATACCAGTTCTTTAATTTCTTCTTTACTGTCATTAGCAACAGACTGAGAAAGAAGTTCCGCTAAGGCAATATTCGGAGTTTCTCCTTTTATTAATTTTAACCATTCCTGAAGTGAAGCGCTTGGTAATTTTTTTTCAACTTTATTTTCAACTTCCGATTTTAAAAATGGACGCTCAAAAAATAATTTTGATTTTTGTCCACATGATGTGCTTCCTAACAAGACTAGAAAACTTAAAATAATTCGTTTCATATATTTCTCCCTAATTAAAAATGATTATTGCCCATTTGAAGCAAAGTATTGGCCGTCTTTAAGATTTGTCACAGATGAAAGATGAATAATTCCATCAATGCCGTTTTGTCCGTTGGCGCCAGGACTTGCTGTATTTCCTGAGGGGCCAGTTCCTGTAGGACAATCGCCTCCAGCACCAGGAGATGATGGGTCTCCTCCCTTACCGCCCAAACCTTTTTTTCCTCCTGCACTATGAAAAACAATGTCCTTCAATGTGTACTCTAAATTAACTCTCAAAATAAACGCCCCACTGGCGCCACCATTTGTTCCAGGAAAACCTTGAACGCCAGGGAAAGCATCATTTCCTTTACTTGGTTCAGCATAAGTCGTAACAGGGTAACCTACGCTGATACCGCCAGTTTTTCCTGTCGTTGGGTAATAACGCGTGATAGAAGCACATGTTCCAACTGGTCCTGGTGCTGCAGGAGTTGGGGGAACAAGTGTTTGGGCCCCGCCGTTTTGTCCAAACATATTTACACTTAAGATATCTCCAAAAGCTTGTTGAGCATTGATCGTAAGTACTCCACCAGAAAGACCGGAAGAGTTCTCTGGAGCCGTTAGTTCATCTTGTTTAAATGTTGTTATTTCTGGATTGTGTTCATTAGAACTCATTACTAAAAGAAGTGGCGTATTAAGAGAATAATTAGAATCGCGAATGAATAGTTTTCCACTCGACTTAATGATGACAGGCCCCACATCATATTTGCCATTATTTACACCAAGAAGTTCAGTCATTGTAATTTCCTTATCCACAATAAAACCCTTTTGAAGTTTATATTGGGGAAAAGGATTTTCGCCTACTAATCGACATTCATAAGTTGTCTTTAAGTATTTTGAAGCATCAAGCTCAATGGAAACTTCGCCGTTCACCACCTTTTTTTCTAAAACGGTAGCATCTTCGGCCCTTTGGTTTAAACATTGAACCGCTTTACCTTCCCATTCGGCCTTAGCATTTTTAATTGTAAAAACGTATTTATTGATATTATTTGAAAACTCGTCGAGATTTGAAAGATCTCTTTCAAGTGCCGTTTTTCTAACTACGCCTACGAATACTTCACTTGTTGCTACTGACGAAGAATCACTTTGCAAGATGACAGGATTTTCTTTAATTTCAGGGGGTAGTTCCGAGAGTTTTTTAGCCTGGGAATGAATTTTAGGCCCACAACTTCCCAAAAATAAACCAAGAGACAAAAAGGCAATGGCATTGATGTTTTTCATAATTTCCTCGCATAAAAAATTGAACCGCATGTCTAATGCGATGCAAGCGAGGTGCCAAGTCTTGAGCGCGGAAAAATTAGCTCAGCTTTTCTTTTGTTAACTGAATAATTTCTTCAAAGGACAACTCTTTGGGAAAAATTGTCTCTTTAAATTCAAGATTAATTTTCACAAATGGAATAGGAAATTTCCTTTTCCGAGGCCAAGCTTCAAACGCTCCTGAAATTTTCATGGAGACAATCGGAACTTGAAGTTCTTTAGATAAAAAGGCGAACGTTTTTTTTAGCTCACGCAAATTCCCATCATGAGTTCGCGTTCCCTCGGGAAAAATGACAATATTTTTTCCCTGCCTTAAAACTTGGGCCATTTTTTGAATGGATTCTTTAATATCGACATTGTAGTCAACAATAATCACATTATTCGTTGCCGCAATCGAATGAAGAATGGGATTTTCAAAATGTTTTGCCTTCGCATAAAAGTAGGTATTTTTAATCATTTGATAAGGGAGTGCTGAGACAAGCAAAAAACCATCCAAGAAACTTTGATGATTGGCCACTAAAATGCATGGGCCTTTTGATGGAATATTTTTCGAACCACTTTTGGATACTCTAAAATAAAGATGAAGAAGAAGGGAACTAAAATTAACAATAAACCACAACGTCATCCACGTCCTCGGAAGTTTTAATTCAATTGTATTTGAAAAAATTTCCTTCCAATCCATTTCTTTTTTCTTAACCAACATTGTTTTTTCTTTCAAAAATGTAGCAAGCTTAAAGGGGGTCGAGTACGTTTTTAAGGTTTCTTCATTAATCTCACATCTAAAATTTTCTTTAACTAAAGAAAAAAGAGACACGCGACTTAAAGAATCAAGGACTAATTCTCCTATAAAACTATGATGAACATTTATTTCAGAGTTTGTCTCTTTTTCTAAAAAATCTTTAAGGAAAACTAATTCCTTAAAATTTTCATCAACATTTTTCTCTAAAGTACTCGTGCGACTATTCATTAAAAATTTAAGTTCATGTCGTTTTAGTTTTTCAAGACGTGTGCGAGGAAGTGAAGCATGAAGAAACTCAAAACTAAGAACCTTTTTATAAGAAGGAACATCTTCATTGTAAGTTGTTAACAATTGTTCATAAACTACTTTTTTGTAATTTTCTTCTTGGTCTGATAAAATCCTCAATGAATCCACACATAAAAGTGCATGTAATAAATCATTTCGATCAACCACCGCTAGCTCTTTTATGGCAAGATTTTTTTCGCGGCAAAGGTGATCCAATTTATGCTCAATTTCAACAGGTGAAATATTTTTTCCATTCGAAAGAATAATTAACTCTTTATTTCTTCCAGTAATACGGACGTATCCTTCGCTGTCGATTGAGGCAAGATCGCCAGTTTTAAGCCATCCATCCTGCAATGTTTCTGCTGTTTCTTTAGGCTTGCGGTAGTACCCCTTCATGACGTTAGGGCCTTTTACAAAAATCTCGCCATCGACAATTTTAGTTTCGACTCCCGGAAGAGGTCGACCGCAAGTTCCGAGTTTAATTTCACCAGGAACAGGTAGTGTGATCATCGGTGCCGTTTCAGTCATTCCATAACCTTCGAGAACTTCAAAGCCAAGAATACTAAATCCTTTGGCAATTTCAAGGTCGAGGGCAGCTCCCCCCGAGACAAGGTAGGAAATATTCCCCCCCATTTTTTTGTGAACGCTTGTAAAAATAAGACGTCGAATTGATCGTGAAGGAATTTTTGAAGCTAGTAAGTACAGTTTTCGCGCAAGAGGACTCTGATCAATTTTGTTTTTAATTCCTCGAAAAATTTGCGTATACAGCCGTGGAACCCCCACCATAATTCCAACTTTATTTTTTTGCAAGGTCCCCATGAGTTCGCTAGGTTCAAGACTAGCGGCACAAGCAATCGTTGCTCGCACGTAAAGAGGGGCGAGAATCGTTCCCACAAGAGGAAGGACATGATGAAAAGGAAGAAGTGCTAAAACAGGTCGCTCTTTGGAAAATAGAGAAACTTTGTTAGTAATCATATCCAGATTAGCAAAAAGATTTGCATAACTTAAAACAACACCCTTGGGGCCTCCTGTTGTTCCTGATGTATAAATAACTAAGGCTTCTGTTTGATTATCAGGGTTAATATTATCTGTTATCAATTTCAGTTCATCATTTGAGGTAACTTGAGGTTGCAAATTTTCTTGATCAAGATGAATTAACTTAGGAATATAATCCGATGCAAGTTTTGATAAAGCATTTTTCAAAACCTCTTCCGTTTTAGAGGAACAAATCACCCATTCAGCACGACAATCATTAAGGATATAAGCGACTTCATCAAGCGGTGACATGTGGTCAATAGAGATAACGGCGCGCTTAGAGCTCAGTCCCCCTAACAAAGAAAAAATCCATTCAGGCCTATTTTCTACATAAATGGCCACTTTAAAAAAATCGTGATGTGATCCTTTTATTTGAGGATCATTTGAAAAAAGGGAACGATAAGAAGAGATATATTGATTTAATTCGTTGTAAGAAATTAAACGATCTTTCCAAGTAATGGCCGGGCCCATGTGGTACTCCTTAATGTCATAAAGTCTATAGGTATCATCATCACCACAAATAAAAAAGTCCCATCTTTTTAAGATGGGACTTTTCGTCGTTTATTACTATCTAGAAAGAGACACTAAGCTACTAAAAGTGGTCAGCTATTAGCGCTTTAAATTCAGAACTTCTTGAAGCATTTGATCTGCAGCGGTCAATGTTTTGGCATTGGCCTGAAAATTTCGTTGCGAGGTCATGAGATTCACAAACTCACCGGCCATGTCGACGTTTGAAAGTTCAATCGACTTGGAAAGAACTTCACCACGTCCACCTTCTCCAGGTTTCCCCATGGCCCCTTGTCCAGAGATACGACTTTCTTTAAAAAGATTTTTACCTACTTTAAAAAGACCTTCGTTATTTTCAAACTTAGCAACGGCCATCTGTCCTAAATCTACAGAGACACCATTGTTATATACCGCTGTCAAAATTCCATTGTCGTTAAATGAAAGTGAAGCAATACTTGCTGCGCTTGATCCACTTTGAGTATGACGAGCAACGTTTGAATCAGAACCATATTGAGTTGAAGCGTCTAATCCTGTACCACCATTTTTAAGTGTTTTCCCGAACGTAAAATTAATTTTTTGCCCAGGAGCTGCGCCTTTATTAAAATTAAAAGCATTCGAAACTTCCTGCACGTCTTGCAAAACACCTTTGTCGTTAAAAATAACTTTCCCTTTGCCCATTTCCATGGCCTTTCCAGGGACACCTCCGGCCGCATCTTTTCCATCAACCATGGCGTGATATTCCCATTGATTGTCGGCCACTTTATTAAAATAACTTGTGATGATACGAGCGGTTCCAACGTTGTCATATACCGTGATACTTGTATTAAAACTCGAACTCTCATCTGGTTTTTCAGGATTAAATTGTTTGATATTTTCACGAGAGTCAAGGTTCATCATCATGTCGACATCTTTTGTCGCACGTGCTGGAACAGTTGTACTTCCAAGTTTTATAGGGTCTAGTTTATTATTTATTTTTCCATTCTCATCAGCAGAAAAACCAATGACTTTATAGCCATCAGAATTCACCATAAATCCTTCTTTATCAAAATGAAAAGATCCATCACGAGAAAAGCCTCTTCCAAAAGGAGCTTCTATTGTAAAAAATCCATTTCCATTAAGAGCAAGGTCTGTAATATTGTCTGTTCGAGAGACGTTACCTTGAGTAAAAAGAGGCTTCACGTGAGCAAGCTTAACACCTGCCCCCATCTGATCGCCACCATCAACTCCCTTTAGTGATGTTGCTAACACATCTTGAAACTCTGCACGTGACGATTTGTAGCCAGTTGTTGCAGAGTTTGAAATATTGTCTGCAACAATAGACATTCCATTACCAGCGGCAGCGAGACCAGTGACACCAATATTCAGCGATTGTAAAATACCCATGCGTCCCTCCTAGACCTAAGTAAACTGGGTAAAGTTGAATCAAACAACGACGGATTTGATTCTTAGGCTTCCGGAAAGGACCGGCCTTTTTTCTCTACACCAGAGTTAATAATTTTTAATCGACAATCATTGTCGAATCTATTTTCGTAAAAACATTTTGAGTCATACTGTCTTTGTCCATTGCTGTTACAATCTTACGATTTTCAACATCAACAATATAAGCTCCCTTACCTGTAATAATCAGCGAATCTTGCCCTCCTTTATCTCTAAGCATATTCATTGCATTTTTAATTTTTAAAAATTCATTGCCATCAATTTCCATTCCTCTTTCTTTTAAGCGACGAGCAGCATGTACAGAAAGATTAAGTCCATCGGTTCCCGTTCCATTATTTTTTCCAATCTGCTCGTTAAGAAGATTTGAAAATTCGCTCTGTGAGTTTTTTTCAAGTTTATTGCTAACATCAACCGCTTTCTCTGTGCCGATCTTCGACACATTTGGGATAAGAAAGTTGTTAATCTTCGCTGCCATTTTTTTTCCTTATAAACTTGTTGGAGCGGCCATCTCACTATAAGCAGTGTTTGCTGCTTTAGCATTTTGATTAGCTGCACCCGTACTCTTATTATGCTGCGGAATTCTAAAATTTTCAACATCGCGCAGAGCGACACTTTTTTGCCCATCTAACTCAAGAATTGTTTCACCATTTTCAAAATGAACACCCACAACAGTTCCCTGTGATTTTGTTTCACCTTTAAAAGGCGCTAGTGTCTCATCAAAAGCATCCACTTGAATTGTGTAAACACCTTTTGAAGCGAGAGCTCCATCAGTCGCCGTTCCATCCCATGCAATAGTGTGATTGCCCTTACCCATATTTTCTCGAGTCATCTGGCCAGTGATCTGGCCTTTCTCATCAAGAATACGAATCACCACATTCTTTGCTGTCTTTGGAAGAGCAAAAGACAAATCAATATTTCCTTGTCCTTTGTAATCAACTGTTGATCCACGAGTTGTTATATCTTTCCCTAAGAAAGTTGCTCCATAAGACTTCATCTCAGATGAAGTATTTCCGGTGAGCTTTTCAAGTTTCGTATTCATGTTTGACATTTGCTCGAGAGACGCAAATTGGGCCATTTCAGAAGAAAATGCTTTTGAATCCATTGGTGATGAAGGATCTTGATTGGCCAGTTGAGTAGTGAGTAATTTTAAAAAATCATCTTTGCCTAATTGGTTATGAGTTTTTCTATCAGCAAATTGTTTCGTCGCAGTCTGTCTGCCTGACAATTCATTGAGTTGATCACCTACAGATTTTTTATCAACTTTTTTATAAGTATCAGGCGCAGTTGTTATTTGTGCATACTTTTGTTCTTGAGTAGAAATAGGACGTCCTATTGTTGGCATTAAGCAAAACTCCTTTCTTTAAATTGCTCCCAGAGTTCTTGTCGACGACGTGAGTCTCCTTGTCCAGATTCTTGTTTCTGATTATAGTAGCGCTGTCCATTTTGATCATTACCGGAAAAGTTTCCACTAAAACTCTGTTCACTATTTTGCTTAAATCCCATCATGTTTTCAGTCGAGAGTGTTCCAAGACGAAGATCCATTACTTTTATACCAGCATCAGATAAAGCTTTATTAAGAAGTATTTCATTTTTTACAAAAAAGTCATGTCCAGCATCTGTATTTGTCAAAATTTGAATGCTCACTTCTTCGCCATTTTTTGCACGCTGAACATTCACATTAAATTGCCCTAGCGATTCATGCTTCACAGATACTTCGATATTTTCTCGATTTTGAATGTTACTTTGCTCAAGATAATTCACAATTTTATTAACGATTTCAGTGCTACTAGAAGCATTTGATAAATCTAAAACCTTACCCGACTGAGAAGCCCCTGTAAGATCAATATTTATCGCCTGAGGTTCACGTGAAAAATGCTGAACAATATTAGAAGAGTCTCTTGAAAGATAGTCAAATGACTTTATTGCATCTTGCTCAGGTTTGAGAGATTCTTTTTCAAGAATTGATTCTTTCTTTAGTTGTATAATATTATTTTCAAAAGGCGAAGAAGCATTACTGTATTCTTTAGAAGCAAAAGATTTTGAGTTTTTTATAGGTCGATTAAAATTTAAGATTTCACCATTATCAACAAAAGCTACTTCACCTTTTTGAATCGGCATGTCGGGCTTTGTTATTTCATTTTTAATAGCATTTTCTAATTCTACTTTTGAATAAACTTGTGGGTTTTTAGCATCGACGATTTTAATAGGCTTATCGTCACCTTTGCTAAGAATCTGTTCAAGATTCATCTCATCTGTTTTTTTATCTACTGCTGGCAAATGTGATTGAACAAGTGTCTCATTTTTATTTTCAATTAATTCTAATTTTGAAGATGGAAGATTTGAAGATGGAAGAGATGATGACTTAGTTATAATTTTTTTATCAGTGGTCGTAGAAATTAGGTCTTCGATACCCTGAATCGGTTTTTCTAATTCATTTTTTTCAATAGCATTTTTTTGAATAGCGACTTTTTCGACAGCCATTTTTTCTTCTGGAGATCTCTTTGTTGTTAATAAAGTTGCTGTCTCATTTTTAGCAAAGGCCATTTGAGCTTCTTTCTTAGAAGTAAGAAGGCCCTTTGATTTTAAATCCGCCGCTTGCAAAGGAGTTAAGTCGGCCGAACTTGTATCTCCATCTAACAGTCCTTTTACAACTGTGGCCTCTTGATTTTTCTTTGCATCTACCGCAGGAACTGATCCTTTCTTTCCTGTAAAGAGAGAAAGAATATTCGAGAAATCTTGTGGCGCATTTTCTCCATTGAGAACTTTACCAGAAGACATTTTCCCTATGGGAGATGCAGGCGTTTTCCCTGTTATCCCTTTTGTTGTCTGAATGTTCATCGGTAAAACTGAATTCATATTATCCTTAAAAAAAACTTTATGAAGCACTGTCCTATTTTTTCATATTCATGTACTGTTTTTGAAGCCGGGCAGAAATTTCCTTATCCATCAAATTAAAAATTTTAGAAATTTTTGAAGCATCCAGTTGTGAGATGATTTCCACTGAGATATCAGCTTCTTGCACTGATAAAATCTGTGCTGCCACCTCAGGTTTCATCCCCGAAATCACCTCAACCATGTGCTTTACTCTGTTATTCTTTTTTTGTTCTAAATCTTCAACACAGCCTAAAAATTTATTTTGACTGGCCTCAAACGCCTTAATTTTTTCTTGAAACTGTTTTGTCGACAATTTAAATTGCTCTTCTTGGCGCGAAATTTCTAATTCTTTTACTTTT
>Ga0247844_1004378_pt1 | contig 19260 bp, 25 predicted proteins | sample LaCtaG_FD_192421 | JGI IMG/M metagenome (GOLD analysis project Ga0247844, IMG submission 192421) | Freshwater microbial communities from meromictic Lake La Cruz, Castile-La Mancha, Spain - LaCruzMarch201714.5m_1 | ecosystem: Environmental > Aquatic > Freshwater > Lake | place: Spain: Castile-La... | reverse complement strand
TGCTGATGGGATCTCTTCTATGACAGTCTACATCAGAGGCATGACAGAATAAGTCATACACTTATATTTATTTTTTGTGCCTCAAATTATTACTGGCTGAAGCACGACACTAATCGGTTTCCATTTTGCTCGAGTACTTCAGGCTATGCGCTTTGGCGCGTAGCAGATCTGCAGACAGGGACTTGTCCGCCCGCGCTTATGAACTGCTGTTTAAAGTGCGCACGGCACTGGAGTCTTCAATCCAGCGCTCGATTGACTTTTCCTGTTCAAACCTGGCTGAAACTCTTGAAGGGCTGTTATCCAGTTCTTTCTTTGGCAGCAGCAAGAAACAGGGAACCAGCCTGAGACTGCCATTGAACACCTGCATCCCGACATCATTGTGCGCAAACGGATGCTATGCCCATGATGCTTTGGATGCTGCTCCCGGAGCCGTGGTTAAAGGCGCAATAAACGGCTGGGTTGCTAAGGATGCGTTACATAATTACATGAGCAATTTTTCTGGATATAGTGTGTAGTTCCATTCACCGTGAAATTGTTCTCGCTTACACACGGCACCCCGGTTCTGCCAAGGTGAATCCGAAAAAGTGGATTATTAACTACACGCTGGACAAATCATCAGCCGACACAATGCAACTTATCCCTTCCAATGCCCGGTTTGTGTACTCGGCATTCGACGGTGAACTGTCAGCAACTGCTGCAGCCAACTTTCTTGAGCATCACCGCTGGTCTCACTGCCTTCCGAAGGGGAAAGGCAAGGTATGTCCAGCAACCGCTCCTTCAACAGAAGACCGGACCTGTGATGCGGTTCGCTGCAACTTATGCTTCAAACCCGGTAAACGGTAAATGGACAGATCGGAGAACATGCGGCGTATAAAAAGCCGTGACACGCTCCCTGAAAAAACAGTCCGAAGCCTTATCCACGGCATGGGCTACCGTTACAGGCTGCATGGGAAGGACCTTCCAGGTAAGCCAGACCTGGTTTTCAGTAAAAAGCACAAGGTAATATTTGTCCACGGCTGTTTCTGGCACCAGCATAAAGGCTGCACCAATGCCCGTATCCAGAAAACCAACCAGGATTTCTGGGTGCCCAAACTGGAGGCCACCCTTGCCCGGGATGCCAACCATCTGTTGAGGTTGAGGGAAATGGGATGGGAAGCTCTGGTTATATGGGAGTGTGAGTTGAAGAAGGATGCAGATTTCGTAAAGGCAAACATTTCAGCATTTTTAGAATAGATTGGAGGAATGTATGGAATTTAGGGAAAAGCTCAGGGATATACAAAGGGTATCCAGGGTTTTTGAGGCACTTTATCCCTTGGTGCTTATTGCCTCCTCAGATGATCCAATTAGTAAGATCACAGCAGCAATAGACGACAGCGATACTGATATACTGCCTGAATTCAGCCTTGAAGAATGTTCGCAGGCATGCGGACTTGACGTTGAGACTGTAAACCGATGGAGCCGCGCCATTGAACGAAAAGGTCAGGCAGTGATATACGGCCCTCCTGGAACCGGCAAGACTTTTACAGCCAAACTTCTGGCAAAGCACCTGACTGGCGGTGGGGATGGATTTGTAGAGTTGATTCAATTTCACCCCACTTATGCCTATGAGGACTTCATTCAAGGCATCCGCCCAAAATCAAAAGATGGAAAGCTCACTTACCCACTCGTTCAAGGAAGGTTCCTTGATTTCTGTGATGAGGCAAGACGCCGTAAAGGCAACTGCGTCTTGATACTTGATGAAATCAACAGGGCAAATCTCTCAAGGGTATTTGGCGAATTGATGTACCTGCTCGAGTACCGTGGCGAGAGTATCCCGCTGGCAGCCGGTGAGCGGTTCAGTATCCCGGAGAATGTACGGATTATCGGGACAATGAATACGGCTGACAGATCTATTGCTCTGGTCGATCATGCCCTGAGGAGACGCTTCGCTTTCCTGGAACTGTGCCCCAATTACGAAGTTCTCGAGAAGTTCCACTCTGGTACTGGTTACCCAGCATCCGGTCTGGTGGACACTTTAAGACAAGTCAACAAACAGATCAGCGACCCTCACTATATGATTGGCATTTCGTTTTTTATGAGGGGTGACTTGAAGGACCAGATAGAAGATATCTGGCGCATGGAAATTGAACCCTATCTTGAGGAGTACTTCTTCGACCAGTCTTCAAAGGTGGATGAGTTCCGTTGGAATAAAATCAAGAGCAGGTTTGCTGCATAATGCCTGTTCAGGAGCCAGAATTGCTCGAATGGACGGAGTTCCAGGCTGAACGCTATTTCCCCTGTCCATCCCGAGACTCTGTTGGCTACAGCCTTTACGAGAACTTCAGCAACTATGTCTCAGTAGGCTTCCCTACCCCCGTTACTGATGGCATGTGGGAATTCATACCTCAGGGATGGGTTGGCACTATCCCTGTGAGCGATTCAGTCACGGTCTCAATATTGCCCAAGGCTCCTCTGACAAGTGTTTTTCGTATGTGGGAATACGCTTACCGTCTAAAGAGTTTTCGCTTCCTCAATGGAATTATAGGCAGTCAATCGTTGTCTGAGTTTTACCAGAACCTGGCTGGAATCTTCGCCAGCAAAGTATTGGACCGTACTCGCAAGGGGCTCTACAGGGCCTATATTGGCAGAACGGAACGCCTTCCATACATTACCGGCCAGTTGAATGTGCGCCGGTTGGCATCAGAGCCATGGCGCGTTGATCCTGAATGCTCTTTTGAGGAGCATACAGCTGATGTCGAGGAGAACCAGATTCTCTGTTGGACACTTTCTGTTATAGCTAGAAGCGGCTTGTGCGATGATCCAGTAATATCCAAAGTTAGAAGGGCATACAGGGAGCTGCTTGGCTGCACAAATCCAGCGCCCGTCTCTTCAAAAGCCTGTGTGGGCAGGCTGTATAACAGGCTTAACTACGACTATGAGCCTCTGCATGGGCTTTGCCGCTTTTTTCTTGAACATCAGGGCCCAACTCACAAACATGGAGATCGTGTCATGATGCCATTTCTTGTGGACATGGCGCGACTGTTTGAGCTCTTTGTAGCGGAGTGGCTGAAGCTCAACCTCCCAACTGAGTTTGAATTGAAAGATCAACATACCGTCAACTTTGGCAACAATGGCGAAGTGCAGTTCAGGATGGATGCAGTGATCCGCGATAGGATGACAGGAACTCCACTCTATGTGCTCGATACAAAATACAAGGTACCTGATTCCGCCGGGAGTTCAGATATACATGAGATTCGCAGCTATGCCGAGTCGATTGGCTGCACGGAAGCTGTGCTGGTATATCCTATTGAGTTGGCAAGTCCTCTGTATATGACCGCTGGTAAGATCCGGACACGTTCGTTGACTTTCCGGCTTGACTCAGGATCTAGATGAGGCGGGAAATGATTTTTTAAGAATATTGGAACTTCCACAACCGAGTTTATAAAATACGTCTAAAAGATAATTCTGAGTAAGCAGGAGAATAACAGTATGCCATCGATTAGAACCGTTTTGAGAGAAGCAAAATGTGATATTCCATATGGCAGCTTGTACTATCCTTTTTGCGGGCATGACACGTATAAATATATTTCAAACTTTTGGAATGATATTAAAGAGTTTCATTTTTCTGACATACACTGCCCTTCACTACCAATAGAATCCGAGGTTTCATTAAATACTGATTCATTGAATAGATCACAAATTAGACGACATATATCTCGTAATGAGATTAGTGAGTTAATTCAAACAAAAAAAGATTATCCTGCTGCAGAATTAGTGATCGAGGGGATCGGAAGAATAAATGTTCCAAGGCATGTAGCAATCAGAGACACTTTTATACAGAATAAAACAAAACAAAAGATATCAGTATTTAGCCACAAGTTTGACAGTCTGTTGACTCTTGCAAAGTTGAAAAACATTTCAATCCTAGTGTATCTTGGCGATAGTCCAGGCGAAGGAGGCAGTGGGCAACTCTGGATGGAACCCCCAATTTTTGAGGTGCTTGTCAGCAAAATGATAGGCGGTGGCTTTATAATCACAGACGCTTTAACGCCAAATAATTGTAGAAATGAAAAGAGAGGTAACACTTTTCAGTATCATGATACGATCCCTCACGAAAAAATTTATCATTTCGTTCAGTTTGGGAAAACAATTAACCACATAACCACAAACGGAAGAAGATATGGAGATATACATATTTGGCAAGTTACTTGAATAGTAGGATTGTTGGGAATACCAAGACACATTAGAAGGAAATAGTATCATCATGATACTTTTTACCTTGACGAGTTGATTCGTATTTGCTACTAAATAACTAAAGCGCGGAGATATCTGAGCTCATGGAAAAACGAAAGCCCCACTATTCTCTATCACTGCTTCAAGAACTGCTTAGAGATGAGCATACTCGAATAATTACCAAAACATGTAAGGTTGAAGCCGCTCAAATTGGGTATTTCGATGATTTGATGATTGTAGAAAGGGTCATGCAACTCACTTGGAAAGAGTTCCAAAAGTCCATGACTGCTTACAATAATTCGAAATTATGGCAAGACGTTTATAAGTCAGAGGATGAAGATCGGTCGCTTTATATTAAACTGCAACTGGCAATTGGTGATGTAAAAGCCGTAGTAATCCAGTTCAAAACCGATACTAGCAAGGAGTACTAATATGTATGAACATGGAAATGTTTGCCCGATCTGTGGCGTAGGTACCTTAGAAAAGAACGTTATTGAGGAAGTTTTTACCTACAAGGAAAAAACTTTAACTGTTCCAAATTATGAAGTGTATGAGTGTGCCGAGTGCGGTGAGGGGCTTGTTGACCCAGCATCATCTAGTAGAGCTTCAAAGCTGCTTAAGGAATTTGGCAAAGAAGTCGATGGCCTACTTACAACTGCAGACATAAAGAGAATCAGGAAAAAACTTGGTCTCACACAAGAAGAAATGGCAGAAGTGTGTGGTGGGGGACTTAAAGGATTTGCTCGGTATGAATCTGGACAAGTAATTCAGAGCAAAGGAATGGATAACTTTCTGAGAATTATAGATGAATTTCCTTTTACTATTGATGTTATAACTAATCGCCATTCGAAAAAAGGCTCAAAAGTTGTAAACTTTATGGAATATAAAAGTAAACGCACTTATTCATATGCAGAACAGCAGGATGTTGTTGCATATTCAGATAACTTGAAAAGCGCTTTGGGGTAATCCATGAACGATAAAATAAAATTCTCATTAGATGACATATTTCTTCCACTGATAATGTTTCGGCTTAACCCCAATTTTAAGCCTAAAGATGGCAAGATAAATATTAACTCATCTATAGAAGTAGATTATTCTCTCAAAGACAAGAGTCTTTCGGTCAATGTTCAAGTTGAAATGCCAGACGAGGAAAATGTACCATTTTCTTTTATGGTTGTGGGGGTAGGCAAATTCACACTAAGTCAAGAACCGCAGAATGATGAACTAGAAATAATTGCCCAAGTCAATTGTGCTGCAATGATTTACCCCTATATACGTGAAGCCGTAGCTGATCTTACTCGTAAAGCAGGAGTTCCGCCTTTACATCTACAGCCGGTCAATTTTTATTCACGGCTGAAACATGAAAAAAACAAGAATGATTCGACAGCAGTAAAGAATGCAAGAATACCAAAAAAACGGACTAAACAACTAAAAGTCAGTAAGTTAGACTAGACTTTCAATTCATATTTTCAGTACACAAAAGCCCTCAACCTATAACTGCCACCTGTTGAGGGTTTATTTTTTAAAATTTATACATGGATATAAATGATGGGGAATTTCAAAACGGTAATAATCGATTTCGAGACATCCGGCCTCTCACCCAAAATGGGAGACAGAACTATAGAGGTCGGAGCAGTTCTGGTTCATGATCTCCGAATAGTCGACAGATTCCAGAGCCTAATGAATCCAGGGATGAAAATCAGCTCGTTTATCGAGGATTACACCGGTATTACCAACGCAATGCTCTTCAAAGCACCACCCGTCAAAGATGTCATGAGAAGCCTGGCAAAGTTTCTTTCGCAGCACCACTTGGTTGCCCATAACGCATCTTTTGACTCGAAATTTCTCGACGCTGAGTTCAGCAGGATCAGTTACAAACGCAATAATGAGTTTGCCTGTTCGATGTTAGCGGCCAGGAGAATCTACCAGGAAGCTCCTAATCATAAGCTCGAGACGCTAGTACGCTATAAGAAACTTAAAACTGATGGAACCCACCACCGCGCCTTGGCCGACGCTGAGATGACTGCGCACCTCTGGTTACGCATGATATCGGACATCAAAACTGACTACGGATTGAAACAGGTTAGTTTTCAATTGATGCAGCAGTTGGGAAGAATACCGAAGAAAAACGTAAGGGAGTTCATGCTGAGAAGTATCGCTAAGTAGTAATCATGTACGCATGTTACCAAAATCCCTTTGGTGTATTGCCTGAACTCGCTTGAGTTTATAAGCTAATAAGACTATATTTCGCAGAATAATAGCGCCGTGGGCACCAAAGAATAAACCGGGTACATAACCGGGTACCGTTTCAATATTAAATAATAATATTCAATTATTTAAAGAGGTTATACATAACATGTTGCTCATGATCGATAACTATGATTCTTTTACCTACAATATTGTTCAATATTTCAGCCAACTCGGTGAAGAAGTGGATGTTCATCGCAATGACAAAATAACGCTGGCTGGGATAGAGTCTCTCAATCCGGCTCGCCTTGTTATCTCTCCGGGCCCTTGCTCACCAGAAGAGGCTGGTATCTCCGTTGCGTCAATCAAATATTTTGCCGGGAAAATCCCAATCCTGGGCGTCTGCCTGGGGCACCAGTCTATAGGAGCCGCCTTCGGTGGAAACATTGTGCGCAGTTCCTCACTTATGCACGGTAAAACATCCCCAATTCATCATGACGGCAAAGAACTTTTCAAAGATCTGCCCAACCCTTTTCAAGCCACCAGGTACCATTCACTCATAGTCGATCGCCCTACACTGCCCGATTGCCTTGAAACCACCGCCTGGATTGAAAATGGTGAAATCATGGGACTACGACATAAAACCTTCCCTCTCTGGGGTGTGCAATTCCACCCTGAATCTATTCTGACTGAGGCTGGCATGGATTTACTGAAGAACTTTCTCACCATCAGTTAATCCTGATTCTACAACTACACTATTGCACAGTCAGGTTCTGTGGCGTTTTTTACATTGACTTTTCTCTTTATAAATTGCTATGGTGGCAACTTATTGAAGAACAAATTCAGGAGGAAGATGTATGAAGTGTCAGACTGTACTTGCAGGTACCGAGTGTACTTTTTGGGGGAAACAGGGGTGTATATTTCCAGATGGTTCTTGCCAGATTATTGCTGAAAACTGCGAAGGATGTGATCGTGTTGTAACAGGTAGTATCGGACAGGTCTGCAGCGCTTACCCTGACCCTGCAAAGAAATGGATTGGCGGAATCTGCAATTTTGCCTCACACGTAAAAGTAGATTTTTCCATTGCTGAACTTAAGGTCAACCCGCTCAAAGCTTCCAAAAAAGCCGCTGGAGCCAAAAAGAAAAAATAGTTTCAGGGCTTATTATCAGATCAGTATAATCAAAAGGGGGGAATTATATTCTCCCCTTTTTATTTACAGAGGTGCCTCATGTCATTCACCACCCTATCCTGTCCATCGTGCTTTTCAGACGTGAAGCAGTATCGTAATCCTTTCCCAACGGTAGACATAATAATCGAAATTAACAATGGTATAGTATTAATCGAACGAAAAAATGAGCCTCTTGGCTGGGCTCTGCCGGGAGGGTTTGTTGATTACGGGGAGACGCTTGAGGCGGCCGCTGTTCGGGAAGCATACGAAGAAACTTCTCTGGAAATTTCAGATATGCGCTTGCTGGGGTGTTATTCTGATCCGGAGCGGGATCAACGGTTTCATACCATTTCAACGGTATACATTGCCAAGGCGCACGGCATTCCTCGCGCTGCCGATGATGCTGTAAATTGTGCCGTTTACAAACTTAATTCTCTGCCGGAGAGACTATGTTTTGATCATGATAAAATCATTGCAGATTATGCGAAAACGCTCTGATTCCATTTTTCAATGAAAACAGTCTCTTCGCTAATTCGCTTTTGAAACCTGTGCGTCAATAAAATTCAGTTTTGGAACAACGTCGATCAAGCCGCACTGAAAACATTTCGTGTAATACAGCATCAAGCCAGTTATGGCTTGGTCATCAAGCTGATACGAAATATTATCCCGCCAATAAGACAGTAATCGCTCTTTTCCCATCCAGTCGGCTTCTTCAGCCCTTGCCGCAATTTGTTCCAATTGTCCATTAACCAGATCTTTAGCCTCAACCAATTGCCGGGAAAGTTTATGGAGTGCAGAGTCGTCGGCCACCTCGCCCCGACAGAGCCAGAGAGCAAAAACAAACGGGTAGCCGGTCCATGAGTACCATAATTCACCAAGGTCATACATATATGGTGCAGACTTTTCAAGGGACATCTTAAGTGCGGAATCGCCGATAAGCAGAAGAGCCGATGAGCTATCCTCAGCATTAATTGATATTGACGATACTGTTTCATACCTGCATGAGAGGCCAAACCGTTGCTGGATCAAGATTTTAAGAAGGTTTACAGATGTTGCTGATTCAGAGCTGAGCCGGATCAGCCCCCCCCCCAGATTTGTAATAGGAACCGGGGAAAAGAGTAGTACGCTCGCGACATCTCCAATGCTTGAAATTGAGAGTTGGGGCAGTATCAAATAGCGATCGGGATGGTAGGCGTATTCAATAGAGGAAGATGGGCATACATCAACTTTACCGGCCAGAAGTAATCCGTTTAACTCAGCGGGGACGCCAAAAACAAATTCATATCCCGAACAGTCGAATTCCTTACGCAAAACATGAAAAAGCGGGGAGCAATTTGCGTAATCAATTTGACCTATTTTAAGCATCAGCGAATGGCAGAGTACAATTTATCGGCATCTCCCTCAACAACCCTGATCCCTTCTTTCTCCGGCAACTCTCCAGTCACCTGCCAAAAGGTGGTAAGAGCATTGGCGTACCCGACAACGGCTTTAATCTGATTACTCTTGGCAATAGCAAGGTCATTTTCAACATCCAGAACATCTTTGGTAGTTGCCAAACCGACTTCGTTTTTGCGAATAAACGCCCGCAGACGCTCCTCCGCGAATTTTGCTCCCCGGTCAGCAACATCAATCTGTTTATAGCCGACTGCAAGCCCTCGAATGGCCGCTTTAACTTCTTTTGCCGAGCTTTCCTCCAGACTGCGAATCTGTAGAGCTGTCTGCTCAGTTTTCAACCTGCTTCTACGGTAGTCGTTTTCAGCAGCACCATTTCCAAGCGGATATTTTAATTCCAGCCCAACGCTCCAGGCCGGATTCTCAATTGAGATGACATCGTTAATATTGCGGTGGTATGCATTATTAAGACCTGCTGACTGAGTTGAAGCAGTGAAAATCAAATCGGGACGACTCTTCTGGCTGAAATTTTTTGACTGCAGTTCATATAACTCCAGATTCCTTTTTTGCTCACGGATATCAGGGCGATTCAACGCTTTCTGAACGGCATCATTCTCGTTTACATCTAACAGATTACGCGGAGGCAGATCGAGCGTCTTTAAATCACCGGCTTGAGAATCCATCTGGAGCAGCAGGCGAAGAACGTCCACCTGATCACTTACCGCCCTTTCAGCATCGATAAGTTCTTTTTCACGGGAAACGGCACCAAATTCGGCGTTTAATATCTCCATGGCAGGCAGGACACCAGCTTTGACCCGTGCCTGGGTATCAGAAAGAATTTTTTGAGCCAGCTCAAGCGAAATTTTTTTAACATCCCGCTCCTCACGCAAGCTGTAAAGTTTGAAGTATTCGGTTCGAACCTGTGCCACTGTTAACAATAACCGTGCATTGAAACGTTCGAGAGAGGCAAACTTGTTCAATCTTGAGATATTTATATTTATCTCCGTAGCTTCCCTGCCAACGTTTTTCAAAAGTGGCTGAACTACAAAAATCCCCAGATTCGACTTCCAGAAATCAAATGGGTTGCTGGTCGTGTTGCTGTAGTTGTTATTGAAGCCGGCCGAAACGGTAGCTCCTGTCCAGAGTAATTGGCTCAGGTCGGCGTTAATTTCAAAGGCCTTTCCCGCAACAGAAATCGGCGAACCCAGAGTTGGAACCGTTGCGTCAGAATAATTTGTCCTGGCCGTGAACAGCGGGTCATAAATGGCCCGGTTTCGCCTTATATCCGCCTCGTACGCTGCTGAATTATAAAGCTCAGCCCGCACATCCAGGTTCTTTTCTACAGCCATACGGATGGCATCGTTCAGAGACAGCGCGGTCGTAATCTCTGCAGAAAATGCTGTTACAGGTAAAAATAAAATCAATAGCAATATCAGCAAATGCACGTTCAGCTCCTTTTTAAAAAAACAGGCGAAATCACCGCATGACCTCGCCTGTACAAGATACTTAGTTTACTTCTTAATCACTATTTTCAATATAATCGGCATAATCTTCGGCTGACAGAAGGTTTTTAAGCTCTTCGGGATAGTCAAGCGAAACTTCAGCCAACCAGGCTCCATCATATGGGTCATCATTAAGCAGTTCCGGATTATCTATAGCCTCATGATTGATACTCTTAACCGTCCCGCTGAAAGGGGCATAAATTGAGGTAACCGTTTTATGAGCCTCAATAGAACCTATCGGATCATCCTGTTCTATTTCGTCCCCTTCATCAGGCAACTCAATCCCCCTGATTGTTCCAAGTTCTTCCTGAGCATAATCAGTGATTCCAATAACGGCAGAATCGTTCTCAATCCTGACCCAGATATGCTCCTTCGAATATTTCAACTCTTCAGGGAAGTCCATGATAGTTACTCCAGCACAATTCTTTCAAGGAAAGATGTGTCTATATTGCCTTCAATAAAATCCTTATGAGCCATGATGCGTTTATGAAAAAAGATGGTCGTTTTAATCCCTTCAATCCGGTATTCATCAAGTGCACGAGCCATCCGCTTGATCGCTTCTTCGCGGGTATCAGCGTGGACAATCAACTTTCCTATCAACGAATCATAATTCGGCACGACGGAATACTGGTCATACACGAAAGCATCGACACGAACACCGAACCCGCCTGGAGGATGATAAGCCGTAATCTTCCCTGGAGATGGAGTAAATTTAAATGGATCTTCGGCGTTAATACGGCACTCTATGGCATGTCCTCTGATCTGGATATCTTCCTGTTTGTATCGCAGCGGTATCCCGGCAGCCGAACGAATCTGCTCACGAACCAAGTCGACACCGGTAATCATTTCGGTCACCGGATGCTCTACCTGAATGCGGGTATTCATCTCCATAAAGAAGAAATTATTCTGTTTGTCAACCAGAAATTCAACCGTGCCGGCACTGTTGTACCCTACTGCAGCTGCGGCTCTTACTGCCGCATCTCCCATCGCTTTTCGTATTTCAGGAGTAACAACGGTAGAGGGAGCTTCTTCAATTAATTTTTGATGGCGACGCTGAATCGAACAGTCACGTTCACCTAGATGAATCACATTGCCATGCTTATCGCCCAAAACCTGAATCTCAACATGACGCGGTTTTTCGCAATATCTTTCGATATAAACTTCAGGGTTACCAAAACCGGACTGTGCTTCGGCGCGAGCGGTCGCAAATGCATTCGGCAGGGCAGCCTGTGAATGAACAATTTTCATGCCTCGTCCACCGCCTCCGGCAGTGGCCTTAATGATAACCGGAAACCCTATCTCCCTGGCTACTTTAATGGCCTCCTCAGCCGAATGGACACCCTCTTTGGTACCGGGGAGAATCGGCACACCCTGCCTGATGACCGCCTGACGAGCACTTATTTTGTCACCCATAATACGCATGCTTTCGGCTGTAGGACCAATAAAAGTAATGCCGCATTTTTCACATACTTCGGCAAATTTGGCGTTTTCAGACAGAAAGCCGTAACCTGGGTGAATCGCATCAGAATCGGTTAACTCTGCGGCACTGATGATGGCATTGATGTTGAGATAACTCAAGCCGCTGGGAGGAGGACCGATGCAAACGCTCTCATCAGCAAGTTTGACATGCAGAGAGTGAATATCTGCCTGGGAATATACCGCAACGGTCTTAATCCCCAACTCCTTGCAAGCCCGTATAATTCTTACGGCAATCTCGCCGCGATTGGCAATTAGTACTTTATGGAACATAAAGGTGAACCCCGCTATGAAGATAAATTAAATTTTCTGTATGACAAATAAAGCATCGCCAAATTCTACCGCCTGAGCGTTTTCTTTGCAAATTTTAAGAATTTTGCATTTAAACTCTGCCTCAATTTCATTCATTAATTTCATTGCCTCCACAATACAGAGAACCTGACCTTTTTCAACAACCTGGCCAACAGTCACATAAGGTGCCGCTTCCGGGCCGGGAGCTGCGTAGAAGGTACCAACAATCGGTGAGTTAACTGTATCGCCGACATCGGCAGCGGGTACAGAAACTGAAGCCGCCGCAGTGATCGGCGCGGCAAGCGGGGCAGGCTGATAACCTGATGGAGCAAACTGCTGGGTTGCTGGAGCCGCAACGGTAATATATTCCGGTTTATGACCACGTTTAATAATAATCTTTTCCTCAGAATTATCCATTTCAAATTCGGTTATGTCTGTTTCAGTCACAAGTTTGATCAGCAGTCTAAGGTCTTTGATATCCATTTCAGTTCATCTCCTTTTATAATTGGTCTAAGATAACAATTAAACTCATCTTTTCTATGGCGTCAACTGCATAATTACAAAACAAGCAATTGTTTATCGGCAGTGGTAAGTACATTACAACCGTTAGCGGTCACTACGACTGTATCCTCAATTCTGACCCCGCCAAAGCCTGGTATATAAATTCCAGGCTCGATAGTTATGACCATTCCCTCATCAAGCACTGCACTGCTGCGTGGCGAAAGCGTAGGCATTTCGTGAATTTCCAAACCGAGACCATGTCCCAAGCCATGACCGAAATTGTCACCATACCCTTTTTCGCGGATATAACCACGGGCAACTTCATCGAGATCCTTGCAATTGATACCAGGCCGCACTGAATTGACAGCCAAATCATGCGCTGCCTTGACAATCGAATGAATTTCCTCTGCCCGAAGCCCAGGTTTTCCGCAGGCGACTGTGACGGTTTCATCGGAGTGATACCCGTTTTTTAAAGCGCCGAAATCAATTGTTACCAGTTCACCGGTCTGAATTATTTTGTTACTGGCAACGCCGTGCGGCATGGCACCGCGCACTCCTGATGCAACAATAAAATCAAAAGCTTTACCGTCTGCACCCAGGCGTCGCATTTCGAGTTCAAGTGCCAGAGCAATATCTATCTCCCGTACTCCCGGCTTGATTTCAGTAAGAATTGCCGTTAGAGAGCGTGATGCAAGAGTGGCAATTTCAGAGAGCATAGCGGTTTCAGCATTATCTTTACGAATACGAATTTCATCAAGCGTAGCGCCGACTTCAACCAGTTCAATTCTGTTCAGATTTTCTGATAGACGACGGAAGGAGGAGACCGTCGTATGTGCTGCCTCAAATCCGATCCGGTCAAGACCAAATTCGTCTGCTAAGGCAGCAATAGTTTCAATACGTACTGTGCCGCATTCCCTGACCTCGGCACCATGGATTTCTTCGGCAGCCTGAGCCGTGTAACGTGAGTCGCACAAAAACCAGGCATTATCCGGAGATATCAGCAGTGCGCCCTCTGTGCCGGTAAAGCCGCAGAGAAAACGGATATTCCTGAGATCGGTAAAAAGTATCGCTTTAAGCGCATGTTCTTCAAAGAACCGATTAAGATGGGAGCGCCTGTTTGATAGCATGAATGAAACCCTGGCTACAAACTGTTTTTCACATATTTGTGCAAAGCCCGTAAGCCAAGCAGATAACTGTCACCGCCAAACCCACAGATCTGACCGATAGCAACAGGAGCAACCATGCTGATATGGCGGAAAGTTTCCCGTCGGTGAATATTGGAAAGGTGTACCTCTACGACAGGAAGCCCAACTGCAGACAGGGCATCACGAATTGCAATACTGGTGTGGGTGTACGCAGCCGGATTGATCAGAATGCCGTGGCATTCCAATACAGAGCCATGAATTGCATTAATTAATTCCCCTTCGCTGTTTGATTGAAAAAAAGCAAGGTTGCATCCTAATTCAGTAGCCAGTTCCACCAGCGAAGAATTAATATCATCAATGGTTTCACTCCCATAGATTGCCGGTTCACGCTTTCCAAGCAAATTCAGATTAGGACCGTGTAGTATCATGAATTTCATTTTCAGGAGAGCTCCCGAAGTATTTCAAATGATTTGAGCCTGAGCATATAGCGCCCCTTACCGATATTGCCATCATGGCTCAGAATAAGTGCTGCAAAAATATCATCATTTAAAATTTTGACGAGAACAGATGTTCGAGAAGTTGTTATGGAAACCTCTTCAAGGTCACCCATCCTGATGACATTAACCGCACGCTTGATTTCTTTAAGCACCGTTGCATACTCAACAGACAAAAGCTGCATATCCAATTCAGAGTGCAAAACCGTGACCTCCTCAATCGGAATACCGTCGTAGGCCATGATCAGTGCAACCAGTGTTCCATCAACGCTCTGGGCGATACAGTTCAGTGTATCTCTTAGCGACATGCTTTAATCCTCCTGACATTTCCAAGCCACCCTTCAAGAGTTAAAAGCGCATTGTCAGCCATTCCCTGTAAAGGCACAGCCGGTGCCGGTGCGATAGCCTGAAAGAATTCTTCCACAGGCGCGGCAATAACAGCCGCGTCAACCGCTTCATCTTCAAAATAATCATCACTTTCAGCAACTGACTCTGGCAAACCGGCGTTAAGAGCCTCAAGCTCGGCCAGCCGCTCTTCAATGGTTCTATCCAGCGGATTTTCTGCCAGAATGGCGCGATAAATCTCAAGCGCCTTTGAAATAAATCCCTGGTTAACATAGAGTTCAGCCAGTGTAACAGTTGAAAGAGGGTCTTGAGCCGTTTCGGATGGCAAAGGCTCCGTTTCAAAAGACTCCTCATCAAACTCTTCCAGTATTTCAAGATCCTCAATAATCTCTTCATCCTCGGCGCCACCTTCATCAAACATAAAAAGAGGTACCGCTGTTCCGACCGATTTTTCAAGAGATTCGAGATGGAGAAGACATTCCTGGTCATCGGGTGCAAACTCCAGTGCAACCCGATACACCTGAATAGCAGCATCCTGGTCACCAGCCTCAACAAGGAGACTGCCCAGTAGTTTTTGTGACGGTATATCCTCAGGAAGCGCCGCTGTAACACGTTTCAGCGAGGCCAAAGCCTCATCGTTAAAGCCCTTGGCGTGACAGGCGAGTGAGAGGGCTCTTAGCCCACCAAGATAATCAGGATGCTTTGCAACCCCCTCTTGAGCAACACGAAAGGCGACATCAATCAGACCAGCCCTAAGGTAAAGCGTTGATAATGCTGCAAAACAGAACGACTCCGGTGCTTTTGATAGCTGTTCTTCGAGGATGTTTATTTCTGTCCGGAATGAAGCTGAATCGTTCATGGTCACGCCTCCAACCCGCTCAGAATAAGCAGTTCTTCAGGTGTATGGTGCGACATGGCATACATGCCGATGCCCTGGTTACAAATAAAGGTGATGTTACCGCACCTGGATTTTTTATCGGAGGCTATTGCATACAGAAGCTGCTGTCGATCATACTCCGGAATACAAACCGACAATCCGGCTCTGATAAGTAAAGCAGTGATCCGCGCTACATCATCTTGACTGCAACGTCCCTCAGCCGCCGAAATTTTAGATGCCAGCACCATTCCCACTGCAACCGCTTCACCATGTATCAAACCACGGTAGCAGGAAATGGCTTCAAAGGCATGTCCAAAAGTGTGGCCAAAATTGAGAATGGCACGTAAACCGGCCTCTTTTTCGTCCTTCTCAACTACTTCTGCCTTCAACTGACAACAGTGACGAATAATTTCAATCAGGGTGTTCGGCTCCATCGCCAGAATTACGTCAATGTTAGCTTCTAAATATTCAAAGAAATTATGGCTAACAACCACACCGTATTTAATTACCTCACCAAGTCCGGCACGAAACTGGCGCTGATCGAGAGTAGTCAGCGTATCAACGTCAATCAGTACGAGTTTCGGCTGATAAAAGGCACCAATCAGATTTTTACCCTTTGGGTGATCAATGCCGGTCTTGCCGCCAACACTGCTATCCACCTGGGCTAAAAGCGTGGTCGGTACCTGAACAAAGGGGAGACCTCTCATCCAGGTTGCAGCGGTATAACCGGCGACGTCTCCAACAACACCGCCGCCTAGCGCAACAACAAAAGAGCTGCGATCAATACCTGCCAGGAGAAGATCATCATAAATCTGATTGAGCGTCGAGCTGTTCTTGTACTCCTCACCATCCGGCATCTCTATCAGAGCAACCGGATAACCTGACGCTTCCAAAGAACTTATTACACAAGCTCCATACAACGCAGCAACGGTTGGATTTGTGATGACAGCAGCTACTCCATTCAATCCAACGGCGCGGCACTTCTCACCAATGGACGCAAGAACACCTCGTTCAATGACGATATCGTAGCTGTTTTCGGCAAGATTTACATTCAGCACACTCACGCTAAAAATTCCTTCAAACGGCACTGAATCTCTGCTGCGACATCTTCCACGGATTTTCCATCCGTGTCAATTCTAATATCGGCGTCAGCATAAAATTGTTCACGATCATTCATCAGTGTCTCCGCGCGCTCTGCAGCACTGTTACCGGCAAACAGCGGGCGGTTGTCGCACCCCTTTAAACGGGCGGTTACCTGCTGCATCGTCACCTTCAGGTTGACAACAACACCCCGTTTGCGCATCAGCAGACGATTATGCGGAGATATTACCGTCCCACCTCCGGTGGCAACAACCCCTCCCCCATCTATTGAAAAAACCTTCTCAAGCATCGAACTTTCAAGCTTGCGAAATTCCTGTTCACCATCACGGGCAAAAATAGTGTTGATTGAACATCCGGCATCGGCAACAATTTCAGCATCCAGATCAATATACCGACAGCCAAGCCGCTCCGCCAGAATAGCGCCAACCGTACTTTTACCGCACCCCATAAAACCTGTCAGGATGAGCATTTTATCAAGCATGGCGGATCTGTTCGCGATACCCTTCAAGGTTGCGTCTGATTTCAACAATAGAATCGCCACCAAATTTTTCCAGCAGGGCGTTGGCAATTTCAATAGCCACGACCGCCTTGGCGACTACCAGAGCGGCAGGAACGGCACAGGTATCAGAGCGCTCAACAGTCGCTTCAAAAGGTTCATGAGTAACCATATCTACTGAACGGAGCGGTGAATAGAGCGTAGGAATCGGCTTCATGGCGGCACGTATGACAATCGGCTCACCGTTTGACATGCCACCCTCAATACCACCGGCATTGTTGCTGATACGGCAATAGCCGTCATTATAGAAAATTTCGTCATGTACCTTCGATCCGGGTCTGCGGGAGGCTTCAAAACCGATTCCGACTTCGACCCCCTTGATGGCCTGGACACTCATCAACGCCATAGCCAGACGTGCATCCAGTTTTCGATCCCACTGCACATAACTGCCAAGTCCGGGTGGGACACCGATGACCTGGACTTCGACAACACCGCCCAGAGTATCACCGCCGGACTGAGCGGCGTCGATAGCACGCTTCATATCAATTTCCGCAATTGGATCGCAGCAGGAGGTTTCAGAGTCCGCAGCCTTAAGCCAGAGAGCTTCAAGCTGTTCATCGGGAGGGGTAGCGGTGATACCACCAAGTTCGGTGACATAGCCGCCCACTGTGATACCGAATTCAACCAGAAGCGCTTTTGCCACACCACCAACGGCGACTCGCACTGCTGTCTCACGGGCACTGGAGCGTTCCAGGACGTTACGAACATCACTCATGTGGTATTTCATGGCTCCGGATAAATCGGCATGTCCGGGACGTGGACGGGTCACAGCAGTGGAATCATCACGAAATTCAGGAAGTGTCGACATTTTTTCGCTCCAGTTTTCCCAGTCGCGATTTTTTACAACCAGAGTCACCGGAGATCCGATCGTCTCCCCCCAGCGCACTCCGGAAAGGATTTGAGCGGTATCCTTTTCGATTTTCATCCTGTCACCACGACCATACCCCATCTGCCGCAGCGCCAGATCATGATTCACTGTTTCAACGGAAAGGCGGATCCCGGACGGCAACCCTTCGATAATTGCACTCAACTGCGGCCCGTGCGACTCACCAGCAGTCAGATATCGAAATTTGCGCATAAAAAAGCCTCCACAGATGATTCAAAGCGGAGGCAAAATAGCATTACTAAATCGATAACGGCAAGATAAAAGAGGCCACAAACGTTGGGAATACTTCTGGGAGTATCGAACGGCAGTCTGATAGCCGATAATGGCTCCAATAAATTTGTCGCACACCCCTGAATATTATGGATTATGGATATTACACGTTTTTGCGGCGAAATAAAAAGAGGCTTCCGGTAAAAAAGGAGGCCTCTTCTGTTTCAAACTAAAACTTTAACCAACAGTTTTCTATATCAGTTAAGCATTGACATCTACCGATGAATTAGATTTCGGCTCTAACTCCCTTAACAATAACAATAGTTTTGAAGGCACCTGGTAAATCAGTTCACCACTTAAATCAAGGTACTTTGTAATCAAATCACCTTTCTGGTTATAAATAAACTGAACCCCTGCTGACGCAGCTTTCAACTTCAGATTATTTTTTTTGCTTACATCTGCTAAAATATCTTCCTTCGCCTCAGCCTTTTTGGCTTCTTCTGTCTTAGCATCTGAAGCAACCCTGAATGCCTCGGAAGATATACTCACGGAATCAACAGAAACGGGCTTGTCAACTCTTATAGCAGCAGTAACATCAGGAGAACTGACTTTGTTAGACACTTCCGCATTGGCGGGTGGAGCTGAAGGCGAAGAAACAGGGTTGACAGATGCATTCTTTGTAGTAGCCTGCGCTAAGCTAGTATCCAATGTTGTCTTTTCCACAATACACATCCCCTTTCAAAATAAAGTCATCAACATACTGGAGCCTTGCAAACATAATGAACCGAAAAAATATATATTTCAAGCAAAATATTTCAGCAAAATATTTATGTCGCCTTATACGCGACAGTTGATTCATAAAGGAGCCTTGATAATTAATGCTGAAAATAGTAGAAGTGGTGAGCATAAGGAATGA
>Ga0247844_1004374_pt1 | contig 19269 bp, 19 predicted proteins | sample LaCtaG_FD_192421 | JGI IMG/M metagenome (GOLD analysis project Ga0247844, IMG submission 192421) | Freshwater microbial communities from meromictic Lake La Cruz, Castile-La Mancha, Spain - LaCruzMarch201714.5m_1 | ecosystem: Environmental > Aquatic > Freshwater > Lake | place: Spain: Castile-La... | reverse complement strand
TTTGGTTGATGAAGCTCTGTAAAAAAATAAAATTAGTTTGGGCAGACGGTGGTTACCAAGGTCAGGATTTAGCCAAGTGGGTGATGAACTTATTGAGTTGGACTTGGGAAGTGATTAAAAGAAGTGACAATATCAAAGGATTCGTTGTTATCCCTAAAAGATGGGTAGTAGAAAGAACTTTTGCTTGGCTGTCATTCAATAGAAGATTGTCAAAAGATTACGAAAAGCACACTCAAAATAGTGAAAGTATGCGGGGCCGCCCGTGCGGTTTATTTAGCTATGATTCAGCTAATGTTGAAACGCCTTGATTGATATTTTAAAACAGTTTCTAAAACAAAGTCTATATAAGTACCGCATTTTATATCGAGTCAAGGTTTACTTTTTTTGAACGTCTCAAAAATTGGTTTTAGTTTTAGCCCGATTTACTATGACCGCAACTCTCCATGACTCTCCAACAAATACAGGAAGCTACCCACTACCTTCAACAACAAACCAACGGTTTTATCCCTCAAACAGGCATTATTCTGGGAACAGGACTTGGCGCACTGGTCAATGACATTGAAATTGACTATACCATTGAGTACGAATACATTCCGCATTTCCCAGTTTCTACCGTTGAGTTTCACAAAGGACGATTATTGTTTGGGATATTGGCGGGCAAAAAGGTCATTTGTATGCAAGGACGCTTTCATTATTACGAAGGTTATACCATGCAGCAAGTGACATTTCCCGTTCGGGTGATGAAATTGCTTGGTATTCAACAACTGTTGGTTTCTAACGCTGCGGGCGGGCTCAACCCTTCCTATCAAACGAGCGATTTGATGATTATCAACGACCATATCAGTCAGTTTTTACCCGAAAATCCGCTACGCGGTGCCAATCTCGACTCTTTAGGCGACCGTTTTCCGGACATGAGTGATGTCTACGACGAGCAACTGATTGAAAATGCGCTGCAAATTGCCCAAAAACACGGCATTCGCGCACATGCAGGGGTCTATGTGAGCGTAACTGGACCACAATTGGAAACCAAAGCCGAATATCGAATGCTACGTTTGCTGGGTGCTGATGCCGTTGGAATGAGTACTGCGCCCGAAGTAATGGTGGCCCGACACATGAATCTGCCCGTTTTCGGCGTGTCCGTCATTACCGATATGTGTATTCCCGAAACGCTGGAAAAAGCCGAAATCAGTAAAATTTTGGCGGCTGCCTACCAAGCGGAACCCAACATGACGCTGATAATGAAAGAATTACTGAAACTTTTACCTTAACTTTTTACAATCCTCTGGTCGCTTTTTTGTAACGTACCGACGCCACCAGAAAGTTATAAACACTCGTCAGGTAATTGTTTTCGGCATTTTGAAGGCTGTATTCCGTATTTTTAAGGTCTGATAGAAGAAGAGTTCCTTTTTCGTAGCGCAAACGGTCGGTTTCCAGAATTTGTTGGGCCAACGCCAGATTCGCTTTTGTATCGGTTAAATTGGCTTTTTCCTGACTCAAGGTATTGGAGGTATTGCGCACCTCGTACCCGAAATCCGCCTTTAATTTTTCGACCGTATTCCGATTGACCTGTGCCCGAATGGCATAATCCCGTTTCAACAGATTCGTTTGTTTCCCGTCAAAAATCGGAACATTCACTTTCAGACCCACATAATTATAAGGAAACCACGTTCCTGCGGAAAAAGGATTGAATTTATCGTTCAATTGCAAGGCGGTATAATTTCCGTAGGCCGACACCACGGGAGCCAATCGCGCCTTTTGTTTTTGCTCGGTCAACTCATTGATTTTCAGCGAAGCCTGCTCCTGTAAAACCTCAGGGCGTTGTTCGGCAGTACCCTCCGATGATACCACTTGATTTTGTTGAAACAAACCAGTTAATGTCTCCACCAATTCAATAACAGCCTCGCTTTTCAATCCAATTTGGTATTTTAAATTTTCCAAGCCCAACGCATATTCCTGTCGTGCTTTATTAAGGGTAGTTTGGGCATTGTTTACGTCCAACCCCAAACGGTCGAAATCATTTTTGAGCAACGTCCCTTTTTCTAACTTTGTTTTTCCCGCTTCCAAATACGCTTTTGTCCGCTCCACTGATTTTTCAGCCAACGCTACTTTCTCCCCGTTAAACAAGGCAGCGAAATAAGCTTCGGTTACGGCCAATTTTACGTCTATTTTCTGTTTTTCAAGCGTTATCGCCTGACTTTGGACAGAAGCCTGATTCAATTGACGGTCATATTTTGTAGCGGCATCATACACTTTTTGCTCCGCATTGAGTCCGAGATTATTATTAAAGGGAACTCCCAACACCAATTTCACATCCTGACCGTTGGCAAAAGGGGCATTTTTAAACACGGACGTTTGGAGTTGGGTATTCCAACGCAAATCTGCCGAAGCATTGACTTGCGGAAGCCATTTTGCGCTTAATTTATCATTTTCCCCCTCCGCCAATTGAATCTGCAACTGTTGATTTTTGAGTTCCCAGCGGTTTTCAAGGGCCGCTTTGAGCGCATCATCGAGCGTAAGTCGCTGCGCTGTTGCTATATAAGAATAAAGTGACGAAAAAATCAGAGGAAAGAAATAGAATGCCTTTTTCATGGCGACTTACGGATATTTTTAGGTTCTGAATACTTGAGCAGGCTCCATCTTAATGATTTTTCGCATGGCAAACAGACTGCCCAAAATGGCAATAAAGAGAGTGACGCCAATCAGGAAAAGCGTTAGATAAGGGGTAATTTTGATATTAAGGCTGGTTTTGGTCACATTCACAAAGCCTTTTAACAAAACAAAAGCGATTCCAAAACCCACCACCGAATAAATAACCGCCTGCCACAAAATCAATTGCCGAATGATTCCGTTGGTCCCGCCAATGGCTTTGAGGGTACCATAATCTTTCAAGCGGTCGTTGACGGCGGAAAACATGGTTAAACCCACAATGGCAAATCCTGTTATAATGGCAAAAACAACCAATAGCCCAAACGAGGCCACAATACCGCTGTTAAGGGCAAAATACTTCAAACTTTCATCGGTATAGGTCTGACCATCACGGGCTTTTACGCCCATGAGTTCCTTATTTATATTGTCAACCACTTGCTGATTGGTGTATCCGGGTTCAATTTCCACCAAAAAAGCGGAAGCTTGGGTGGTCGGAATCTTGCAAAGCTTACGCACTCGTTCCACCGTAGTAAAGCCGTAGGCTACTCCGAGACCTTTGGCTCCCCGGGTATTTCCGCTCAGAAAAGCGCGATTTCCGTTGAACTCAAAATGGTCGCCCATCTTTATTTTTTTGGAAGAAATCTGATCATATTCATCCGTTATAATCGCTCCCTCCTGCTGTAAATCTTCCAAATTACCCTTTACAAAATTCCACGGCCCTCCAATGTGACGCGGCGATTGGGTCCCAATGAGCGTAATGGGTGTTTTGGTATCGTCTTTGAATTTGGCACTCCCCGCTCCCACGACCATCGTATTGGCGCGCAACACCCCTGCAACGGTCATCAACTCCCGTGAAATACGCATATCCAATAAAGGCAAATCACTGACTTGTTGACTTTTATCGCTGACCACCCAGATGTATTGTTTGTTATTTTCGGCCAATGAGATCGTACCTCCTAAAAGCGCAAAACAGATCCCAAGCTGTTGGCCGATCAAAAACACCGACAGAATGATACCGAACAAGATTCCAAACATCTTGGCCTTGTCGTACCACATGAATTTAAAGGCTTCTTTGAGCATTTTATGTTAGTTCGTTAGCTGTTATCCGTTTATCAGTTACCCGTTTACCGTTATCCGTTACTTCAAAAGAATAATACAATCAACGCGGCTACCAATCAACGGCATTTTCCCCGAATCCAGCCGAATTGAAACATCACGCACACGGCGATCTTCCTGTTCGGTAGACTGATCTTTAAAAAGAGACTTTTGTTTGAGATAATCCGCCGCATAACTGACCATTCCCTTCGCCAGCGTATCGCCCGTCGTTTGAGAAAGCACAAAGGCTTTTTGTCCCACCTGAACCCGTTCCGCGTACAATTCGTCCACTTCCGTTTTGGCATACAAAGCTCCTTCGGGCGCAAAGTCCGCTATTTTGGTATCGTTATTGACGTAATCGCCCGATTTAACCAATACTTTCAGCACTTTCCCGCCGAGTAATGCGGTTACTCTTTTCTTTTCAACTACCGTTCGGTAATAGTTAATATCAGCCTGCATCTCTCCCACTTTACTTTGTGCCTGACGGATGTTAGCCTCGGCAGTTTCTAAGTCTTTCACCAATTTGTCGAGTGCAGCTTTACTGTCATCAAGCCCCTGTTTGGTTTGAGCATTCCCTTTGAAAAGGTCTAAGTTTCGCTCGTAGGTTTCTTTCGCATTTTTAAGGTTTACTTTCAACCCTTCCAATGTCGCCTGATTTGCGGCAATTGTCGCCTGTTGGGTCCCCACTTTGCTCTGTGCCTGACGCAGCTGTGCATTTTCGAGGACTACTTCTACATTCAACAACTGTTGTCCCTTGCTGACAGCTTGGTTGTCATCGATCAAAACGGCCAAAACGCGCCCGGTGGTTCCTGCCGTCAGGCTCATAATACCATCTTCGGGCTCAATACGCGCTACCCCTAAGATTTGATTTTTTGTCGATGGTTTCGGAATGGAATCTGCTTTAGCGGCCGCTTCTTCCTTGGCTTTTTTGTCACCGCAACTTACCAAGGCAAACATCAGGGCAAGCATCAGTAATCCGTTTTTCATGGGTAGGATTGAATTCATGCGTTTTTCAATTTATTAATCCACTTTATTCAAAGCAATCGGTGTCACAAAACCGTTTTTAACTTCTACCGCCCGGTCAGCGTATTGTTGAAGTCGCGGGTCGTGGGTCACTACCGCAACGGCTTTTCCCTGCCGCGCCAGCGATTGAAGTTCTTTCATTACAACTACTAATGAGTCTTTATCAAGGGAAGCGGTAGGCTCATCGCACAATACCATTTTAGGTTCGGTCACCAAAGCCCGCGCAATGGCAATTCGTTGTTGCTGTCCTCCGGAGAGCGCCTTGGGCAGGCTTTTCCGTCGGTCGGTCATTCCTACCGTTTCCAGCGCTTTCTGTACCCGGCGTTTACGCTCGACTTTTCCCACTTCCAACAGTTTAAGGGGTAGTTCTACGTTTTCTTCTGCACTGAGCGGTGCTAAAAGGTTAAAGCTTTGGAACACAAACCCAATCGTTTCCAATCGTAGTCGTGCCAATTGCCTTTCTTTTAACTCATTGATATGCTTTCCATCTACCCACAAATCACCATAACTCGGATAAATCACACAACCTAACATGGAAAGCAGGGTTGTTTTCCCCGAACCTGATGGCCCGATGATCAAAGTCAACTCACCTTCATTCAATTGGAAATCCGTTGGTTGCAAAGCTACAATCGTCTGATCGCCCGTTTTGTATTCTTTTCCTGCCCCTTTTAATTCCGCAATCATCATTTCATTTCAATATTTATGCAAAAATAGTACGAATTCATACTATAAAACAAAGATATCAATCATATTTATTTTTAAATCGTAATTTTAAAACTATTTTTATTGACAATTGTTACGAAATTTTAGTTTTATTTTGTCCTACAATCCACCTAAAAAGCATTTTACAGTGAAAACAATAGTACATTATTTACTGAGCATTTTATTTTTTGCTCAATCCTTTGCTCAAGCGCCCTATATACTTGTATTAGGTACTGCCCAAGACGGTGGCTACCCTCAGGCAGGGTGCAATAAAGATTGTTGCCGGGCCGTTTGGGAAAAGAAGTTGGCCTTTCAGGGTGTTTCGTGTTTGGCTTTGGTGGATCCACATACGGGGCAACGGTGGTTATTTGATGCCACTCCAGACTTTAAAGAACAGTTAGAAGCCTTAAAGTCGTTGACGAAAAACCCTTCCAATCAATTAGCCGGCATCTTTCTGACCCATGCACACATAGGCCACTATACGGGCCTGATGGATTTGGGACGCGAAGTGATGGGAACGCAGCAAATGGGAGTATACGCCATGCCTCGAATGAAACAATTTTTAGAAACCAACGGTCCTTGGAGCCAACTCACCCAAATTGAAAACATAAAAATTCAACCGCTTCAGGATTCACAAGACATCCAACTCAATGAACGCTTGAAAGTTCGCCCTTTCCGTGTGCCTCACCGAGACGAGTTTTCGGAAACAGTTGGCTTTGAAATCATTGGCCTTACTAAAAAGGTTATTTTTCTACCGGATATTGACAAGTGGCAAAAATGGAGTACCTCGCTTAAAACCGTCATTGAAGGGGTTGATTTTGCTTTTATCGACGGAACATTTTACCAAGACGGCGAAATCAATCGACCAATGAGTGAAGTACCGCACCCATTTGTGACCGAAACCATGTCGTTATTAGAAGAATTACCGCCAAACCAAAAAGCCAAAGTACAGTTTATTCATTTAAACCACACCAATCCCTTACTGCGTAAAAATTCACCGGAAGCACAGTCAGTAAGAAAGAAAGGATTTGGAATTGCCGAAACGGGACAACGTATTGAATTATAAAGCCATGGAGAAATTAGTGGAATTGGTCAACCTTTGGGCATCCTATAGCCGCGAAAACCCTGATATTGACATCAAGGATTTTTGCGTCAGGTATTTGGCCGAACAACACATTCCTGCCTTTCAGCCTAAAGAAGAAATCAATCAGGAAAGTGATGCGAATCAGGATGACTTTTGGAGTACGCAAAGCCTTCTTGACGGGGAATTGAGTGCCTTGGTAGGCCGACTATCTCGTTTTGCTTATTTTTATTCAAAGAAGGCAGTCGAAAAGATGCGTTTTAAAAATTTAGACGATATTATTTACCTCTTTCTGATGATTGAGATGAAGTCTCCTAAAAAAAGCGAACTGATTTATGCCATGCTGTCCGAATTTGCGTCAGGCATCGACATCATCAATCGCTTGCTGAAAATGGGGCTTTGCGAAGAATTTCCTGATGAAAACGACAAACGTGCCAAACGAGTGAGAATTACTCCCACCGGCATAGAAGCATTACAGGAAGCTTCCCCCATTATGGCCCAAATCAGCAGGATTGCCTTCAACGAATTGACCCAAACGGAGAAAAAAATGATTACTCACATTTTACGCCGCGCCGACCGCTTTCATTCTGAGCACTATGCAGATTTCAGGGGGCAGGATTTTGATTCGATTTACGAAAGCGTAATCAACCCCGAAAGTTGAAGAAGCCCGTTGTTTAACTTTTTTAAGTATTAGTTCACTATTTGTTATTTTTTTAGTGTTTTTTTTACACACTTCTTGCAATTCTCACAATTATCGTTTTATCTTTACACCCAAGTTCAAGGAAGCACCTGAATTATTAAAAAAGTAAAATTATTGAGAGAAATCTTTACCTCAGTCATGAATTCAGATTTTACGAGATTTAGTACAGTGGCTGTGCTTATATATTTAGCCGCACTTTCTCGGGTTCTGCCGCATCCATTCAACTTTACACCGATTGGAGCCATTGCTTTGTTTGGGGCAGCACACTTCAGTCGCAAGTTCCTTGCATTCATGATTCCAGTTGTCGCCATGTTATTGAGCGATGCTTTCATCGGCAAACCTTCTCTCCCTACGTACATTTCGTTTACGCTGATTACAATTTTTGGCATATTATTTTTGAATAAAGTGACTTTCGGGCGCGTTGTCGTTGCCAGTTTGATTGCTTCTATTTCGTTCTTTTTAATCACTAACTTTTTTGTGTGGTATGGTGGAACCATGTATCCTCAAAATTGGCAGGGTTTAGTCACCTGCTACGCTGCAGGGCTTGCGTTTTATCAACCAACTCTATTCGGTAATCTATTTTTTAATACAGTAATGGGTGATTTGTTTTACAATGCTGTATTGTTTGGTAGTTTTTACGGAATACAACGATTTGCTTTCAAGCCCACAGTGGCATAAAAATATTTGTTTTCATGGCTGTTAATAGGTAGACAAATAGCCCCGAGTTTTCGGGGCTATTTTCTTTTGCAGTCACATCAAAATTTTCAGGTCCTTATTTTGTTTTTCCCTGCAATCCGCCAGTGTGCAAAGCTACGAGTATGTCTCCCTGCTTAAAAAAGCCTTTTTTCACTAAGTCATAGATCCCAAACATCATTTTACCCGTATATACCTGCTCCAAAGGGATATTGATTTGCGTTTCAAATTGTTCGATGAATTTCCATAACTCGTCCTTAACTTTTCCGTACCCTCCAAAATGGTAATCAGTCATTATTTCTGCCTTTATTTCCAGCACGGAAAGATGCTGAAGAATCATTTGCTTTGCCTCTTCCCCTTTGATTTTTAAGCTTGGGAAAACCAACACTTTTGCTTCGGAAGCAGAAAGCAAACCGGCCGCAGTGCCTCCGGTGCCTAAAGCCGTACATAAATAATCAACTGGACGATTCAATTGAGATTGAATTTCGGCAACAACTTCCGCTACTCCTTGTACCGCCAAGGCATTAGAACCACCTTCTGGAATAATATAACAACCCTCCCCAACTAATTGAGCCAATTTTTCTTTATCTCGATACTCTTCACGGCTTACAAACAGTAATTTCATTCCGCATTGAGACGCAAATCGAAGGGTTGGATTAGCATCTGCCCGCAGTTCGTCTCCTCTAATAATTCCAATGGTATCAAAACCTGTGGCCTGCCCGGCTGCCGCAGTGGCTGCGATGTGATTGGAATAAGCTCCGCCAAAAGTCAGCAATGTAGTAAAACCCTTTTTTTCGGCCTCAAAAAGATTATATTTGAGCTTTCGCCATTTGTTTCCTGATACGTATGGATGAATTAAATCATCCCTTTTGAAATATAGCGTTATCCCCCGCTCTATAAAAAACGGGTCTTCAACGATTTGAAGAGGCGTTTGGGCGGTGTTTTCCCAAAATGCAGTAACTCGACCCACAATAACAATTTACTTTTTACGTACTTTTGTTTGTTTCAAGCCCAAGTTTTACCAACTTTCACCAAAATCACTACACAATTATGAAAAAAATAATTTTGAGTCTCTTCTTTGTAGGAGCAATCTATGCCGTGTCAGCGCAGGATACGCCTTCGGCAGATGCCATTATTGACAAATATTTGGCCGCAGTCGGCGGGAAAGAAGCCATTGCCAAAATCGAAGATTTGACCATCGGCACCATTGCCGAAACCCAGCGCGGTTCGATGGAATCCGAAGTAAAAGTAAAAAAGCCCAATAAGTTTGCCTCTGTGATGTACATGATGGGTAACGAAGTAATGCGCGCTACCTGCGACGGAACAAAAGTTGCTACTGTGTCCGGTTTTGGTGGTAATACCAACAACCGCATGGCCGAAGGAAACGATGCCGTTGCGCAAATCTTACAAAACGTTCCTTTTCCTGAAATGCTGTATGCAGAGTACAAAATTGAAAAAAAGGTGGTTGGGAAAGAAGCCGTCAATGGAAAAGATGCCTGGAAAGTGGAATTGGCCATTCCAGAGGGAAGAAAATGGAACGACTACTTTGACGTAGAAAGCGGATTGAAAGTAAAACGCACTGCTGAAGGAGGTATGAGACCAGGCGGAGGCCAAGGCGGCCCACGTCCTGATGGACAACGTCCCGAAGGTCAGGCTGGCGCACCTGCACAAGCCGGCACACCCGGTCAAGGCGGAGGCGGAGGTCAGCGCGGCGGCATGGGAGGCATGGGCGGCGGCATGATGAACGTGACTTTTGGCGATTACAAAGAAATCAAAGATGGTAATGGCGTCAAAATCCCCTACACTCGCGAGCAAGGCAACGGTCAGTTTAGCTCAAAAGCCGAAGTATCATCCGTAAAAATCAACAAAGGCATCAAAGACAGCAATTTTGTAATTAAATAGTTTTCAGTTTACGGTTAAAAATAACAGACTTTTATTGAACCATATAAGACATATAAGTAATTGTTATTCAAGTATTTAAAAACTTATATTGCCTTATATTTCTTATATGGTTCGTTATTATGCAGTAGCTAAGCTTATTCCTTCTTAAAGTGAAGCGTATTGATGAGATAGCCGTTGTTGGTAACGCGCATTAAGATATACACCTGAAATTTACTTCCGCTGAGGGTTTGGTACGTAGCTGTACAGTACCGAACTTTGGAAGCTGTCCCCTGAAAGCCGTAACGGAAATCTTTCGGGGGATATTTTTTGAAAAAGGTTTTCAAAATCAGTTCCGCCTGTCCATCTCGAACGCGACGAAAATCTACGCGCTCGGCATCAATCACCAATTCTAAGCTTTTCTCAAAATGGTCGGCCAAGGAGTGCGCATTCCCACTTTTGAAGGAACCTTTGATTTTTTCCGCGATTTCTACGTCGCTCGGGCTGCCGATGGAAATAAAGCTACACAAGGCAATCGCCCCCATCAACAACGTTCCTACTTGTTTTTTGAAAATTCTCATGACGAAAGAGTAATTTGCAGTTTGATTTCAAGTAGTTGTTGGCTAAAATTGTGCCAAACTATGATGTTCCCTAAAAAATGAGCCAAACCCATCAAACCGTGCAAAAATCTATTCTTTCAACCGAACAAACACATCAAAAAATAAAACGCATTGCTTTTGAGATTTACGAACGCAATTTTGAAGAAGGTGGCATTATTTTAGCGGGAATCGTAGGCGAAGGCTACGAAATGGCCCGATTACTGAAAACTTTTCTGGAAGAAATCTCCCAACTTCAGGTACAGCTGATGCAGGTGAACTTAAACAAAGAACAGCCGCACCTGAGCCCCGTGCAGTTTGATTTGGAAAAAGAATCGCTAAACGGAAAAGTCATCATCGTGGTGGATGATGTACTTAACACGGGAAGAACGTTGGCCTACAGTCTATCGCCCTTTTTGGGAGTAACGGTCAAGCGGGTGCAGGTAGCAGTGATGGTCAATCGCGCACACCATTCGTTTCCGATTTCGGCCGATTACGTGGGTTATGCACTCAGTACCACCCTCAACGAACACATTCGGGTACAATTGACGGGCGATGAAGCAGGGGTGTATTTGAGTTAGGGTTTCTTCAACCCTTTACTCATATACGATGGCCGTTCCGTTAGCGCTGACCATCAGCATAGATCCACCTCCTCCGATGGTTTGGAAATCTAGGTCAACGGCGATGATGGCGTTGGCACCCAGACGTTGCGCCTGTTCAATCATCTCTTTGATGGCAATTCCTTTGGCTTCGCGAAGTCCCTGTTCGTACGCGGTCGAACGCCCCCCTACGATGTCGCCGATACCCGCAAAAAAGTCTTTGACTAAGTTGGCTCCAATGATTGCTTCTCCGTTGACGAGGCCGATGTACTGCGTGATTTTTTTACCCTCGATGTTGTTGGTAGTAGTAATGAGCATAGATGTAGCGATGAGAACGATTGAAAGTACACGCAATATTAATGATTATGGAAGAAAGTGACGTTAAAATCCGTGAACAACGGTCTTTGTAACGTATCAACGTCTTAAATTCTCCATGAATTTTGACGCCTTCCTCCAAAACTTACTAAAGTAAAATCAGATGAAAACATTCCGTTTGCTCACCATTGCTTTTTTATTGAGTGGTATGAATGCGTATGCACAACAACCCAAACCGGCGCTTCAATTGTACAGTTTCCGCGCGCAGTTTGCCAAAGACGTTCCCGGCACGATGGCCAAAGTACAGGGCATGGGTATTCAATTCGTGGAATTGGCAGGAACCTACGGTCTCAGTGTACCGGATTTCCTGAAAATGCTGCAAAAACACAACCTAACTCCTATTGGCACCGGCGTAGATTTTGACGTGCTCGAAAAAAATCCTCAACAGGCCGTGGACGACGCCAAAACGCTGGGTGTGAAATACGTGGTTTGCTTTTGGATTCCGCACAAAGGAAATGAGTTTACCATTGAAGACGTCAACAAAGCCGTTGCCGTTTTTAACAAAGCGGGTAAACTCCTCAAAGACAATGGTTTTTCTTTTTGTTTCCATCCCCACGGCTATGAATTTCGTCCGTATGGCAACGGTACGCTGTTTGATGAGTTGGCAAAAAACCTGGACCCGCGTTACGTTAATTTTGAAATGGATACCTATTGGATCAAACATCCGGGACAAGACCCTGTTGCCCTATTGAAAAAATACCCCAAGCGTTTCCCTTTATTACACGTAAAAGACCGTAAAATTGGAACCGTTGGCAACCAAAACGGACAAACCGACGTAGAAACCAACGTGGTGTTGGGCACGGGCGATGTGGGCCTACCTGCCATTATGAAAGAAGCCGCCAAAATCGGAGTAGAATACGCCATCATCGAAGACGAATCTTCCCGCTCGGAGGCTCAAGTGCCATTGAGTATTGCGTTTTTGAAGGGGATTAAGTGAAGATTTTGCGGTTATTTGTTAGATTTGGGGTATAACCGCCATTATTGCGTATACAAAGTCGTTGTGCATCGTACTAAAAAGAACTATAATTAACAAATGGCGACACTAATTCCATCATATGACAAGATACTTACGCTGAAAGTTAAACCAGAAGAAGGAGAATTGCATTTATTGAAATTTTTAGATTCTCAACTTGACAGTTCTTTCGAGGTTTACTTTAATCCATATATGAATGGAGACCGTCCAGATATCGTTGTAATGAAGCAAGGACAGGGAATTTTAATCATAGAGGTTAAGGATTATGACCTTGACAGTTACGAACTTGATGATAGAAAAAACTTTGTAATCAAAAGCAATAAAGCGAAAACGCACAAATCACCTATCTCACAAGTGCTGAAATATAAGGATAACTTATTTGAATTGCATATTGAAAATTTGCTTGAAAAGAAAATTAAAGACATAAGGCACTTCAATATTGTTTCTTGTGCAGTATATTTTCATAATGCTAATTTAAATAGAATCAAAGAACTTCTTGTTGAACCATTTAAGCACGATAAAAAATATCAAACATTTCTAAAATATAACATTGAGCTAATTGGAAGGGACAACCTAAACGAATTTGACCTAAAAGAAATTTTAAAAAAACTATATTTAATATCCGAGAATCCCTCGTTTCTTTTCACTGATGACATTTACAAAAGCGTAAAAAGATTTCTTAAACCACCAATACACTTAAAAGAAGAAGGTGAGGAAATTAAATATAGCCAAAAACAACTTGAAATCATTTATGACTCAACGCGTAGGCAGCAAAGAATTAAAGGCGTGGTTGGTTCAGGAAAAACAACAGTGCTTGCCGCGAGAGCAGTTCAGGCTCATAAACGAACAAAAGGAAATGTACTAATCTTAACCTTTAATATCACGCTAAAAAACTTTATTAAGGACAAGATAAGCAAAGTTAGAGAAGAGTTTGCTTGGGAACATTTTGTAATTTCAAACTATCATTTATTTATAAGCTCTGAACTCAACAATTTAGGCATTCCTATTAAAGTACCCAATGGATTTGAAGAATATTCAGAGGAAGAAAAAGATAATTATTTCGAAAAAGAGTATTATTCCAATAAAGATTTGTTTCTTGAAAATAAGAATAAAATAAAACCATATGATGTCATTTTGATTGATGAGATTCAGGATTACAAAAGACCATGGATGGATATTATTAAGGAATGTTTTTTGAAAGAAGACGGTGAATATATTTTGTTTGGGGATGTAAAGCAGAACATTTATAACAATAAAACAGATTCCAAAGATATTTCAACTAATGTAAGAGGTGTAACTGAATTAAAAAACTGTTTTCGTTCCGATTTTAAAATCAAGGACTTAGCAATTCACTATCAGAAAGATATTTTCAAGGAAAAATATGAGATAGACTCATTTAACCAAAAAAATCAAACCCTTGAAATAGCATTCGAAAGAAATCAACAAGGAAGTATCAACTATATGTATCTACCAAATGCTGACAATGTTTCTAGTTTATACACCATAATTTACGAGAACGCAATTAATAGAGATATTCCACCTAACGACATTACAATCTTAGGAAACTCTATTGGCCTGCTAAAAAAGTTTGACACTTATTATCGTTATTCTTCAAATGAACGTACAAACACAATGTTTGAGACATTTGAAATGGTTTATCGAATGGGTCTTAATTATTTAAAGAATAACAGACCTGAATGGCTTAAAAGTGGAATTTTACTAATAAAACGACAAAATGATAAATCTGAAGCCAGAGCTTTTAACCAACTTAGCATTTTGTTCACATTAAACGATTTGTATACCGAATACCCGGAGCGTTTCAAAAAAAAGCTTGAAATATATTGCAATAAATTTTCCACCAATACATCTGAATTCTTGAGTTATTTGGAGAAATATAAAACAGAAATTGAAAGTTATAAAAAAGAATTTGGGCCAGATAGACAAACAAGCAATCTTAAGATGATTCGCAACAACAAAAAAATCCATTTTTATATGAATAGTGGGACTTTAAAACTGTCAACCATTCACAGTTTTAAAGGATGGGAAAGCGAAACAGTATTTCTAATTTTAGAGAATTACAGTTTTCAAATGACATTTGATGAAATTCTGTATACTGGAATTACAAGAACTAAAGCGAACCTTATTCTGATAAATTATGGAAACCAAGAATATCACAATAAACTGAAGGACTTAATTGAAAAAGTTAAATAAACAGTCCGAGAACGTAACATTGTATAAACGTAATGCTGGCTGAAAAGCTAAAATTGGGTGTTTCGGCTCCTAATAAACTTTGTGATGGGCAGACAGTAAATCACTCTGAAATCTGCACTACGCTTATACTTGACCGTTACCCAAATCGTTGAAATCTCCCCATTACAATGACCGAAGAAATCAAAAAAGAAATCTCACGGCTGGAACGGCAACACGACATTAAAATTCTGTATGCCGTGGAGAGTGGAAGTCGTGCCTGGAGGTTTACAATACCACACACTTATCACATCTTTGTAAAAAACCAATAAACCTATGACACTGGCCCGATTAGATAACGAAGTTTTTTTCAAGAAAGCCTTTACCGACGAAATTGTCTTCAAGGCTTTTGTCAAAGATATTGTCGGTATCGAGGTTCAACCGGATAAAATAGAGACGGAGAAGGCATTTCAACCCAAGTTAGGTAACATCAATTTTAAGTATGACATTTTTGCGGAAGACATTAAGAGAAGAATCGTCATAGAAATCCAGAAAGTAGAGTACGATCGCGCAGCGAACCGTCATAATTTCGACCGGTTTCTCCACTATCATTTGCAAGCCATTACAGAACAACAACGCAGTAGTGAGGATTATTCAGTTGATAAAACCGTTTATACAATCGTCGTAATGACGGCACCTTACAAAATTAACGAAAAAACAAGAGAATTTTATAGAGACGAAGTTTTGATTTTTAATTTGAATCCTAAAAACTTAAAGGGGGTAGAAAGAAGATTGTTCAATCACGAGCTGATTTACCTTAACCCCAACTATAAAGGACAAGATACGCCGCAAAACTACCGGGATTGGTTAGAATTGATTTATGAAAGTATTCACAATCCGGAAAACCCAAAAGTAAACACCCAAAATGCAGGTATAAAAAGGGCAACCGAAATTGTGAGTTACGAAAATATCAGCCCCGAAGAATGGGAAGATGCAAAAATTGAGGCTTCTAAACGGAAGGTAATCAAACTTGAACGAGAAGCCGAAAAAATTGAAATTGCAAGAAAAGCAATCGTAAAAGGATTTGACAATGAGACCATTGCAGAACTGACAGACTTAGCAGTCGAGCATATTCAAGAATTACGAAGCGATAATCAGGAATAAGTGTTCTTAACGATATCAGTGGCTTCGTTGATACTTATGAAAAAGGTTCTGTAGCAACCTCGCCCCCCCCAAATGACCGAAGAAATCAAAAAGGAACTTTCTCGGCTGGAACGGCAACACGACATTAAGATTTTGTATGCCGTGGAGAGTGGAAGTCGTGCTTGGGGATTTGCTTCGACCGACAGCGATTGGGATGTGCGCTATCTCTACATTCATAAACCGGATTGGTACTTAGACATTGACGATAAAAAAGACAGTCAGGAAGAAATCTTGCCAAACGACATTGATTTATCGGGCTGGGAACTCAAAAAAGCGTTGAGGCTTTCCCGAAAATCAAACCCACCGCTGTTGGAATGGCTGCGCAGTCCCATTGTTTATTCCGAATCTTTTTCCACCGCCAACCAACTGCGGGAGTTGACCCAACATTATTTTAATCCCAAGTCGTGCATACATCATTACCTGCACATGGCCGAGGGTAATTTGAGAACGTATTTGCAAAAAGAGGAAGTGCGCGCCAAAAAGTATTTTTATGTATTGAGACCCCTCCTGGCGTGTGATTGGATCAAAGAAAACAACACCATGGCCCCCACGGAATTTCAACTATTGGTGGATACGCAGGTGAAAGACAGTGCCTTAAAACAGGAAATCGAAAACTTACTGGCCCGAAAAATAGCGGGAGAAGAATTGAACGAATCGCCTAAAATTCAACTCATTAATGACTTTTGGGAGCAGAAGCTGGATTATTATTCCACCTTTGTACAATCCCTCGAAAAACAGGCGCCACCCGATACGGAACGTTTGAATGAATTGTTTAAATTTACCCTGAAAGAAGCTTGGCAATAACCTTGCAGCTAACCGAGAAAAAATCAGTTTTAACCGGTAAATTGAAAGCATCAAGGTGACCCTCAATTTAGTAAGAACTACACCTTATGCAAACCCCGCCCACAAATAGCTTTTGGCAATTTGATGCCAACCATTGGTTTCAGCAATTAAACAGCTCAGAAAAAGGACTGTCTCAAAAAGAAGCCGACAACCTCCTGCATCAATCTGGACAGCTAAGCCCCAACAAATCGGTTTTCAAAAAAGAGGCGTTGCTGCTTATCGGGCAGTTTACCAATCCTTTGATGCTCCTTCTCATTGGGGCCGTTATTATCTCGGCTTTTTTAGGAGATACGTCCGATGTGTTCATCATCCTCTTCATTGTTTTGTCAACGGGCCTGCTCGGTTTTTTTCAGGAACGAAACGCGGGACGAGTGGTGGAGAAACTGCAATCCATGATTTCTTTGAAAAGCCTGGTGCTGAGAGATGGTCAACCTCAAGAAATCATTTCCACCAATATTGTAGCGGGAGATGTGCTTCTATTCAAAGCCGGCGATATGATACCCGCGGACTGTCTGCTGATTGAAGCCAATGAACTGAACGCCAACGAAGCGAGTTTGACGGGAGAATCGTATCCGGTCAGAAAAGAAGCGGGTATCTTGGACGAACACACCGAATTGGCAAAAAGAACCAACTGCCTGTGGGAAGGAGCCAACATTGTGAGCGGTAATGCCAAGGCGTTGGTGATTCATACGGGTGCTAACACTATTTTCGGAAGCATCGCCCAAAGTGCCACCACGTCCGTCGAAACTACTTTTGAGAAAGGAATCAAGGATTTTGGGTATTTTCTGATGAAAATTACGCTGGTTCTTTCCGTATTTATTTTGGTCGTCAATTTATTGAATGATAAAAGTGTCATTGAGTCGGCTCTGTTTGCCTTGGCATTGGCCGTTGGGATGGCCCCCGAATTATTGCCCGCCATCACGACCATTGCCATGAGTGCGGGGGCCAAACGGATGTTGGCAAAAAAAGTAATCGTTAAGAAACTGGCCTCCATCCAAAATTTAGGGGAAGTCAGCCTGCTGTGTACCGACAAAACCGGCACCATCACCGAAGGCTCGATTACGGTGGCAGGATTGGTCGATGGTTTTGGACAGGAAAGTGAATTTGTAAAAGACCTTGCCTATTGGAACGCCATATTTGAAACAGGCTACGCCAATCCGATTGATGACGCCCTGAAAACCTTAACTTTGACTACAAAAACAGTTCCGAAAAAAATCGGCGAAGTTCCCTACGATTTTATCCGCAAACGGTTAAGCATTGCCATTCAAACCGACTCCGAAAAGTTGCTCGTCATCAAAGGCGCTTATACTCAGACTTTAAGTATTTGTTCTACCGTCAAAACAAGTAACGGAACCATCGAAGACCTTGCTTCGCACCGGGCCGCCATTGAAGATCGATTTGAGCAGTTTGGAATAAATGGCTTGCGGGCCATCGGTATTTGTTACAAGAATATTGAGACAGATACTATTTCGAAGGCGGACGAAAACGAAATGACATTCGCCGGATTTGTCTTGTTTGAAGATCCCATCAAAGTAGGTATCATTGACACCATCCATGAACTGAACAAATTGCAGGTAGGCCTAAAAATCATAACGGGCGACAATAAAAACGTCGCCAAATCAATCGCTTTAAAAATCGGCATTCAGAACCCCGTCGTCATGACAGGGCAGGAACTGTTCAATACCAGTCCAGAAGCTTTGCGACAATTGGTCAAGAAAACGCACATTTTTGCCGAAGTAGAGCCGCAACAAAAAGAACGCATCATTCAGGCATTACGAAAAACCTATACCGTCGCTTATATTGGTGACGGTATCAACGACGTATCGGCCATTACGGCGGCCGACGTGGGTATCTCCGTCGAAAATGCAGTGGACGTGGCCCGAGAAGCCGCTGATTTTGTGTTGATGGAGAAAAATCTGATGGTTTTGGTAGACGGCATCAAAGAAGGACGGAAAACATTTGCCAATACCCTGAAATACATTTACATCAGTACCGGCTCTACGTTTGGAAATATGTGCAGTATAGCGGCGGCTTCGCTGATATTGCCCTTTTTGCCGATGCTTCCCAAACAGATTTTATTGACCAATTTCATAACAGATTTCCCCTATCTCACCATTGCCTCTGACAACGTGGATGAAGAGCAATTGGAAAAGCCTGGAAAATGGAATTTAAAACTGATTCGCAGTTACATGGTCGTTTTCGGAATTCACAGCTCACTCTTTGATATCATCACTTTTCTTACCCTTTTATTTCTGTTGAAAGTCAAAGAGACGGAATTCCAAACCGCGTGGTTTATCGAATCCATCCTTTCAGAATTGTGTATCCTGTTCATTATCAGGACCCACAAAAATTTTTTCAAAAGCAGACCGAACAAATACCTGTTTATCCTCAGTATTCTTGGGCTTGTCATGGCCGTTGGATTGCCCTATACTCCTTTTGCCGCCGAAGTCGGCCTCTACCCATTGCCTATGCTTAATTTAGGAGCTATGCTTCTTATCGTGGCGGCGTACATCATCACCGCCGATCTATTAAAGGTTTGGTTTTTTAAAAAAGCAGGATTCAAGTTACAAATGCAACTTCTTGATGGTTAGTTAATTGATTAAAAATTTGATTTGGTGTTTGAAAATCATGTCTTTTTCTTGGCCTGTTATTAAGTTCATTCTCTACAAATTTGA
>Ga0247844_1004371_pt1 | contig 19276 bp, 25 predicted proteins | sample LaCtaG_FD_192421 | JGI IMG/M metagenome (GOLD analysis project Ga0247844, IMG submission 192421) | Freshwater microbial communities from meromictic Lake La Cruz, Castile-La Mancha, Spain - LaCruzMarch201714.5m_1 | ecosystem: Environmental > Aquatic > Freshwater > Lake | place: Spain: Castile-La... | reverse complement strand
TACCTTAACCGCCTTAGAGTTTTGGTCTGCCAGACCCATCATCACCATACGAAGACCAGTGCCAGCCATAGACGCTTGGAGTCCAGCATTGGACAAGACACCCATCGCAGCGGAAGTCTCCTCAATGTCACGACCAAGTCCAGCGGCAAGGGGAGCCACATACTTCATACCGTCACCTAACTGCTCTACGTCAGTGTTTGCAGCGGCAGCAGTTCTGGCGAGAACGTCAACCACCCTCCCCATCTCTTCAGCCTTCATGCCGAACATGGTCATAATGTTAGAAGAAATGTCGGCTGCTCTCCCCAATTCCATGTTAGAGCCTTGAGCAAGCCTCAGAACTGCCTCTAAGGAGGTCATGGACTGCTCGGCTGTAAATCCTGACATAGCTAGAAATTTTAGACCCTCGGCGGCTTCGGTGGCGGAAAACCTAGTAGTTGCCCCCATCTTTCGAGCAACCTCACCCATCTCATTGAATCTCTGAACAGTGAACCCCACGTTCTGCTCAGTCACAGCCCTAACGACCTGCATAGTGTCCTCAAACTCAGCGTTCATGGCGATCATCCCCTGAACTCCCTCAACGGCTCCAGCCAGAGATAGGTAGGCTGCGGCGGTAGCTACCACCTGCCCAGCAAGGTTATTCATAATCCCCCCAGCACCAGCAAGTTCAGAATTAGTGTTCTTGGCTGCACCAGATACCCCCCTTAAATTGTTACCGACGGCGGCTAATGCAGCATTCACGCCAGTAGCGTTTGCGGTGATGTTAATTGTTACTGCGGCGTTGGACATGAGCGTAGATTACAGGCTTGAAAGCAAATCTTCAAGGGATTGCTCAAATGACATCACTTTGCAATCATAGCCGTTCTGCAAGTAGTAGAGGTGTTCAAAAGCGAACACCATCTTCAACGGCATTTCTTGGATAATGTAGGTAGCCCTCTCACCGCTGGTCACATGGACGAGACCCGCCATACGAATCAGCCACGGAGGGCCGATTAGTTTCCCAGCGGATTCCTGTCCTTACCTTTTTCCTTTTGGGTAGCGCGAACCTGAGTGGAGGTAGCATCCTTGAGTAGCTGAACGATGGCTCCGGTGGTCTCCTGAATGTCTGCTGCGCCAATCTCATCCGCGAGCTTCAAAGCAGCAAGCCTGAGGTTGTTAGGTGAATCAAACGCAAGTGCGGTAGCCTCCTCCAGCGAGACTGAGTGAAGAAGAAGGAAGATGCAGCAATCGAGAATGATGTTAGAGGACTCCTCAATCACTACCCCAGCAATCAAGTCTGAATTGACCTGCTTGAGAAGGGCGATAGACGCGAGGGTGACTGGTCGCAGCTTCTTCCCTAGAAGGGTGACGTTATGACCAAGCACCTCTGCTGCCACGGAGTCATCCATAGCCTCTTGAAGGTCTCTCGGGTTTAGGTCGGAATAGGGGCGGGACTTCTCAGCTACTGCTTGAGTTTGACGTTTTGGTTTCTGCGGATGTGTCATAATGTTTATTGTTAGAAGCAACTTCGGGATGGTGGGTCACTTTTGAACCATACCCTTTGCTACGCACCGCTCATGCTTGCGGCTGTTTTCACGAACGTAGAGAGTGGCCGCGCCACCCGAAGCTGAAAATGCAACGTAAGGGACATGCCTGACCATGTGCGCCTTGAAAATATCAAGGTTCTTCACGGCAACCATTGCAAAAGTGAATGGGTGCTGTGGATTCTGTGCAATCCACTTCATGTCCTGCGAGAAAGCGGAGCACAGGTCTATCGTGTTGTAAGTCTTATCGGATGATCGAGGGTGGAAATTGAATGTCCACTTATCCTCACCATTCGACAAGCGAACATGCGTGTAGGGTGGGTCTTTACGCAGAGGAACCCCGACACTCACCAGACAAACGGCAAGTTCGAGGTTCCTAACGTGAACAATCTCAGTTCCCTGATTAAAGTCTCCGGCTGTAATTTCTGTGCTCATGCGATTCAGTTTCTATCAGTCCTCGGCTCAAAGTCCTCGGACTAGGTTTGACCATTGGTCAAACTATGTCGCTGTAATTCCTTCGTAGGCGGTTGCTTTGATGGTGGACTTCACCCAGTCTTCATTCGACTTCTCGACCGACACCTCGTCGATGTAGCAAGCCCCGGCTAGGTCGATACCGAACGTGCCAGCAAGCGAGAGAAGGGTTCCGACTTCGTAAGTATCTTCAATGGTTCCAAGACCGTCAATGGAGACTTCGGAGGTCTTGTTATAGAAGGCGAGAGCCTTTATGACTCCGCAGCCGTCTCGGGCTTCTTTCTTATCTTGCTTATGAGTGACGGAGACAGACTGCGTAAGCAATCCGGCTTCTTCCTCTATGATTCCAAACTCAAGGTCTGGGGTTCCGACAACAGTGGCACAGGGCATAATGGTAGTTGGTTATGGTTTAGGTTCGGGGATATAGTGCAACAGACCTTCGGAAAAGTCAACTCAGTTTTTCTGGAAACGTGTAACCCCTCTCCCCTCTGTGCGAAGGATGAAGCGTAAGCACCACCTCAAGGAATGTGTGGAAGGCTAACTGAGTGGTCTCGGTCTCCTGAACGGAGAACTTCATCGGCTTAGAAGTGGAGTTGTTCAGAGAGGAGTCAACCACGCCGGACGGGTCTGTCTCAATCGCGTCCCTTATCAGGGCAAGCCACTCAAGGATTCCCTTCTGAGAGGTTGGGTCTGAAGGGTTTCGACGCATGAAGCCTCTATCTCTCCTACAAGCTACACGGAAGACCAAGGTAAGCTCCTCTACCACGGGCTGATTCCTGTGACTTATGGTGGAAGTGTCGGACTTCCTAGCAGCCCCAGCAAAAAGGGACTCGCTGATATTCAGAGACCAAGGCTGAAGCAAAGGAAGATCATCCTTACCATCGACCTTCAGAGTGCCTTCACGATCATACTTCAACCCAGCAAGCATATTGTTAGGTTGCGTGTGGTAAACGAGACGCTCGTTCATAACCCATACGGCGGCGGTAACTTGTAGTGTGTCGCAGATAGTGCTCATGTTGATAGGACTTGTCGAATGTATTGGCGCATAGCGGACTTCAGAGTGACTTCCGCAAACGGCCTGTGGTCTCTCACGATGTGTAAAGCCTTAATACCTCTCACCTTCTTGGTAAAGACGAAATCCCTACCAGCGATGAATCTAGGTTTCTTGTTAGTCCCCTTCACAGCATTGATAGCAGCCATCACGCCCTTCGGCCCGGCAAAGGCAGCTTTCCTGTTGAGCGGAACAAACAAAGCCTTCGCTGATTTGGGGCCGTGCGCCTTTGTTCCCTTCTCAAGCCAAACCATCACTTGACTCAGGTTGGTGACGGAATACCAAGAGGATCGTCGGCGGAGGACTCTCCAGTATCTACGAGTCTGACCAGTCCACCTCTTCGGTGTCCTCTGGACGAGTCGCCTATGGGTAACAAACGCCACCCTGTTTACTACCGCATCCATCGCATCAGGAGTCATTGCGGCACGCAGCTTTCTCAGCTTCGCAGTTGCCGCAGACGTATTGGCGGACACGGAGAACCTAGCCATCAAAGTGCATAGTTAATGACCTCTGTCCACTTCTTCAAAAGCATCCTAGCCTCGGAAGGGACGCTCATATCGAGCACTTCACTCCGTGAACCGTCCAGCCCTACCTGCTCCTTATGTAACTCCCCAGACCACGCCGCCGCGATCATTGCGGTAGCCCTACGGACTTCCTCTGGAATGGTGGGTGGTGGGGACTGGTCAGCGTCTTCACCTTCAGCCAATGGATAACCAAAAGTCCCCCTAATAGCCATGTATTCCTTGAACGGGTATTCGGAGAACTCACCTTCCTCACAATGAATGGAAGGCTCGCCCTCAGCATAGTAATACTCATCCACCTCAAGCACATCCTCCGGTAACTCACCGATCAATCGGTCTGAGTATATGGATACCGAATCAAGCGTAAGTATGGGGAAAGGAAGTATCACGAAATCACCGATTACCCTGCGCCTAGGCACAAGGTATGAGTTTACGGTGTAATCGTGAAACCAGAAGTCACGCTGACAGATAGATTCAACCATGCGCGAAGCCTTACCGATACACTGCTCGTAAAGAGCAGTTACCTCAGGCTCAGAGTTCTTGGTCTCTCTCTGCACGTCTGAAACTGTGCAGTATGGTCTATCGAGTGGCATGACTGACTATTGTAGGGTTATCCTTTTGTTCCACGAGCGCGTCTCGCTGGCTTAACGGCATCTGGCACTGACTCGGATTTGTCCTGCATTGACTTTACACCACCGAAGCGAGACACAAGAGAGCGATGAAACTCTTTGCGGGCTTCGGGGGTGGCGCACTGAGAGAACTCAGATACGATATTTCCGAGTGCTTGCTCGGATGCGTCATTTGCCAATGCTAGGCGTTCGATGGTTGCTTTAGTGATGTCTGACATTGTGGTTGCTGTTTATTTGTTATTGTTAGATCAAGCCTCTACCCGAGCACGTTTTCTGACGGCTTGGGCGATTGCGGTTTTCGGTGGAAGTGATGCGGCGATATGCCACCCGGAAAGACGTGACGCTTCCACGATGAAATCAGCAAGGTCGCTCCGTGTGGTAGCGTCGTCGTGAGGACGGACGATGCACCCTGCCTCCTTCATGGACGCGAGGATGTCGATACACTGCTTTCTCGGGATGCGTGCGTTGATCGTCTCATATAGCCTCTTACTAGTCCAAGGGACGATAGTCAGGTCGAATACCTTCCCGTCCTCCTTCTTGGCTTTTGCTGCTTTGGCGATGTCGGACTCCGAGTGGTTCTCGTGGAGTAGTTTGAAGTTAGGGTCTGCGGCAAGGCAGTCCCATTCATACTCGTGAAACTTGATAATGGCTCCTTTTTCGATATCCCCGAAACGTCCTAGGTTGATAGGCTGCCCTGTGTATTTTGCTCTCTTCATGTGTTGTCCTGACGGTAGCTGGTGACAACGGTTCTACCTCACGCCTACCATAGAAGCAAGGGTAAATCTTTTGACCCTTGGTCAAACAAGACAGCCCTAACAGTTATTTTGGAAAAACGTGTCACCAGAATTGCCCAGGATCGCACCAAACGCTACCTCCCTACCGAGACCCCACACGGACATCAAAGACCCCTAAGGCATACTAGAGAGCAAATGCGAACGAATCTTGATTTCGATCAATGTAACAACAAAACAGCCTCCCCGTTTGACCGAGGAGGCTGAGTGCTACCAATCGAGGAGGGCAAATCCACGATAGGAATTATTAGGTGGCTTAGGCGACGTTGTTGTAGCCGAGAACCACGGTAGGGATCGAAGTCGAAGGAGTTTCCTTAGGCTTGAAATCACGGCGGAAGGAAGCGATGACAGAGTTGATCTGACGCTTCTTATCCACATCAACTTCGACTGTGAAGCCACGGCGCACGCCGAGAATCCACGACGGGCGATGAACCAGAAGGATAGAACCCTTCGTGGTGGTCGTTCCGTCATAAACACCGGAGGCGTTAAGGTCTTCACGAACCTGAGACGAGACCACGATACGGATACCGTAGATCGAACCAGCTTCTCCAGTGAGGATACGGGCAGCGTTCGCGTTACCCACCTTGTCAAAGGTAAGGGTCTCGGGAAGGTTGACCACATCGTTGTAACCGTTGGGGCCGACGATCAGCATCAGGTCGCGTGGGCGGACACCCCAACGGGACATCTGCTTACGCATTGCGGCGATGTTCGCAGCACTGATGTTGCCGGAGCTAAGGCTCTTCGTAACACTGCCAGCCATGGCGTATTTGCGTAAGCCCTTGAACAACTTGGCATGGTTTCCGGCAGCGGTGTCGGAGTCCATGTGTGTGGCAGTCGTGTCACCGTTGATTATCGCACCCTCAAGCGCGTCAGCAGCACCGGAGGACATGTTCTCAAGCAGCATCGGCAGAACGGCGATGATCGCATCTTCGTCGGACTCGTAGCTGTATTCGGAGACCCCGATCAGCTTCGCGGCGTTGAGGATGATCTTGCTAGTGCCAGGCTCGCTCGTGGTTGGGTCAGAACCCGGAGCCTCCGAACCCGTATAGAATCGGGTGCGGGTGGTAGCCAAGGGGAACTCAAACGGGCTAGTGGGCATGTCAATCTCGGAGGCAACAAGCTCCGCAGCGAGTTGCGACTCAAGATAGAGGCGGGTCATAAGCTCACCGGAGAGGTCGGTTGGGATCAGTTCAGCACCGGAGCCGGAGCCACCAGTGGTGAGTGCTTTACCGTAGAGAGCCTCGTGACGAGCACGCTTTGCGGCGACATCACCGTTAAGACGTGCGCGTTTGAGTTGCTCCTCGGTGATACCATCGTTCATCGACTGAGGAACGACAAGACCCTTGGACTTCATCTCGTGTTGCTTCTCCTCGCTCACATGCTTCATACAGATGTTGAGGAGTTGCTTCTCGGCAACCGACAGGTTTCCTGCGCGGTGCTCGATTGGGAAGTCACGAACGTATGGGTCTTCAAAGACCATCTTCGTCGGCTGACGAACGGACTTTGCGAACTCATCCAGAGCCTTTGCGAGGTCTGCGCCAGTGAGGTGATCCTTAGGGATAGCTGCCTTGACAGCATCCACGAGAGCCTTCTGGTCGATGCCTTCACCGCCGAGGTGCTTCTTGACAATCTCCTCAACCTTCTCGGGAGTGAGTGCTTTCGCACCACCGTCCTTAGCGGCTTGTTTGATTGCGTCGATGACTTCGGTATGATCGAGCTTGTTGAGCGAGAGAGCATCAGCGACTGCCTTAGAGATAAGGGTCGTCAGTTCTTCGTCGGTGGTCTCGACACCAGCGGCTTTGGCAGCGATGGCTTCGTCGAGTTTGGTGAGGTCGATGCTTTCGGCAGCAGCCTTGGTTTTGAGGGAAGCAAGTTCCTTCACTTCATCGGCGGAAAGGGCATCCGCCTTAGCGGAGAGAGCCTTCAACCGGAGCCATTCAGAATGTGTAGTTTTCATGGTGGTAGTAGTGGTATTGTTTGTTGGTCTTTGGTCTTGGCTTTCCGCTGTCAATCCTACTACCACTAGGGTTTCGGTTGCTTGAGGAGAAATCGTTAGAGCGACTATCGGTAAGACCCGACTGATAGTCAATTAGAAAGTGACACTTTTGAGCGAACCTCACCGCCGTGAAGGGAGGCGTGGAGTTTGAACGCCTTCGCAGCGGTCTCTACGTTGAGAGTTCTGACGTTGAACATCGCGTCATGATTGGCGGGGACGGTGACAAGGCTCACCTCATACAGGCGAATCTCTTCAATGCCACGATAGTCTTCCAAATAGAAGAACATCCCACCGATGGAAAGAGTCTTCAGATGCTTCTCGTAAACGAGAGCGCGGACGTGCTGTGCGTCTGGGTGCTGGCTATTAGTCAGGTTTCCGGTAAGAGCTAGTCCTCGTTCGGTGATACCGATCTTGGAGTAGGAACCCATCATGTGAGCCACGCGACGGTCATGGTCTGTGAGGAGAACGGGGTTCGACCTGAACTCCTTCAGCGTCTTATCGAACGCTCCCGGAAGGATGTAGTCGTTGTCGCGGTCAGCGGGAGTGGTTCCTTGGAAGGTCGAGCCATAACCGTCGAAGGTAACGTCTCTGTAGTCGATGACGTTTCCGGCAGTGTCCTTGACTTCAACCGCCTTCATGTTCTCCACCGGATTCGACGAAGACCATTCACGCACATCGCGCCCCATCACAGCCAAAGCCTCGACGTAATTCAAATCCTCCACGGGAACCTCGACCACCGCGTCCCGTGCCACCACGAGAACCCCTGAGTGATTAGGGACGGCTAGAGACACCAAGGCAACGCCGCCTTTCACTTCCTTGACCACACCGCCGATCTCATGCGGGAGTCCGGCAGTCCGAAAGAAAACCGTCTTCCCGATAGATGCCTCCTTAGGCTTCTGGGCAGACTTTGGCTTGGTGGGGATTGCTCCCTTGTAGATGGTGATGGTGGGCATGACGAATAGGTTGCCGTGAGATTACGGCAACCTATTGCTGAGTGCAAGACTGGAAATTTGACCATCGGTCAAACCCGTAAGCAGAGGGAGTAACCGAAGCTAAAGAGCGAATCGCACACCCAGTAGTTCACGAAGGACTTGGCGAATCTCGCCATATCCGATCCCGTGATGCGGTCGTAAGCGTGCATCCTGTCATTGTTGTAGCAGGACTGAGTGGACAACTCGGTGCATTCGGATTTAGCGATGTCCCAAGTGAAGAAGCGGTAGTCGCCGCAGGTGATGGTGATTTTACCGTCCTCCATCCGCCCCGTCACTTCTACAGGGCCGTATTCGGTAGGTTCGGTGAACGAGAAGCGGATGATGGCTGGATTGGTTTTGTCAATTTTCATTGTGTTGTTGGTTAGAGTTAGGCGACATAGGCGACAACCTCGACGTATTCGCCTTCGATGTGCCAGTTGAAGGATACCCGACTATTTTCGATCATGGGGTGCTCACAGAACGCATCGGGGTGAGTCACTCGGAAAGGGAGTTGGCGTGAGCCAGAGTCTCCGAGGAGCAAGTCGCCGGATACCATATCGAGGGGGAACCCGTGGCGACCCATCAGGGCAGCGAGTTCGTTGATGGCGCGTCCAAGAGTGATCTTCCGGTCAGTGCCAATAAGCATGGGGACTTTGTGGATGTCGTTGTTCATCTTGCGGCGGAGTGGGCTGGTGAGCGTGGTGTAGGTTGTCATAGTCGTGGTGTTTGGTTAGGTCTCGGGGATTCTTTCTCCCTCCGACAAAGTGAACCTATCTTCACTTTCTGTTAGAAATCTGTTAGAAATCTGTTAGAGTGATTTCGACCAGGATCGGTCTTTGGAAGTTTTCCATATACTTACCCCATAAGTCAGCAGCCCTCGCCACAGAGCCTTCTAGGGGCATTTGCGACCAAATCCAGTTTAGGCTGGGCCGGGCTCTTCCTGACCGTTTCCAAGTATAGGGTCTTCTGGAATTTCTCCATTCTGCTTCACGAAACCAGAGGCAACGATGCAACCCGTATGATTGATGTGAAACTCGATCTCCTGCTCGTATCGAATCGGGACACCCGTTATGTTACAGGTAGGGACTCCGAACAGGTTTGCTACACGAGGAGGCTCTACCCGCTGACATCCGATCACATCGAAGTGAGTAACAGTGCCTCCCCAGACCATAGCGTTTTTGATAGCCTCATCTGAAGCGCGACCCATCTCAGTCCTAACGATTGTGGCGACCCTGTTGCTGGTGATGGATGGGATTTTCTTCCGAACCTCTTCGATGGTCTGAAACACTGTTAAGTTTTGCCTGATTGCATCAGCGACGACTTCCTGAAGTTTCTTTCTGGTAGTGGTGTTGATACCAGAAACCTTTCGAGCAAGTGAACGAGTTCTGACATTCAGTGCGTTGATCTGCTGGCGCGTAGGCTTCGACCCTAAGAGGATGGCTACCTTACCGTGAACGTCTGCCGCCACCGACTGTATGGCTGGTGTCACTGTCGCCGTCACAGCCATATCAGATTGCGCGAACTCCTCTTCGATTGCGGTAGCCCACATCGGCGCATGTGAGGGGACGTTGAACTCTACGGCAGACTTCAGCGGGATTCCGTAAAGGGAGACGTACGCCTTCTCGACACGAAGCAGGATGCGCTCAATCTGCGCCTTCATCAGCTTATCCAAGTCCCTAGGAAGCATCCTCATCATTCTCAGTACGGCGGATCGGTGAACGAATAGCATGTCCTGACGAAGTTTGGCTCTTGGCTCTCCGACGAAGTTCTCATTTGTCCAGCCGTCCTCAGGAACCTGAGATTTCCTGTATCGAACAAACATCTTCATAGAAGACGGCAAGTGTCTAGCACTAGCCGCATTCGATCTAGCAAAAGCTGTCCCAGTCGCAGGCATAGTTATCTTCCCTTCCAAGCGTTACAAACAAATCCGCCCTCGACATACTCACCCCACTGCACGCACCTAGCCCTGCCGTCGGGTGCAGCATCTTTCTCGTTAGAGAACGAGCAAGTGCCGCAGGCGTGACCTGCCGGAACGTCTGAGTTCGTAGCTGGTCGATAACTACTAGGAAGACCTGCTTTTTGTTCCAAGTATTTAGGGGTAGGCGGACGGCGTTTCGTCTTGGTTTTAAGTTCCTCCTCAATAGCTTGCTCGGGGTCTCCGAATCCTACCATCTCTATAGGCATCAAGTTTGAGCCGACAAGGAACTGGTCAAGTATCACGTTATCGGAAAGAGGAAGACCGACCATCTCCCTGAGTTCGTTTCTGGTCATCGCACCCACGTCCACAAGCGGCTTGTATTCCTTTACGATCTGTTCGACATCTATCAGACCCGACAACTCGTAGGTCAACTTCAGGTCTCCCTCGTTCGGTGCGCGGAAAAATCCATCGGAATTGATCTTGGTTACAAGGAGGTCGATCAAAGGGACGACCTTATAGCGACGGAAGTTTATCTCGTCCTGCTTTGCGGTGGCGTAGTTGGCTGCGCCAGCAATCCCAGCCACAGACAGCGGGACTCCGTGGTTGAGGAAAATTTGCTCCACTCCCCACTTCTCACGGTCAAGAGCCTGCATTTCGTTCATCGACATGCCGAGCTTATGGTATGCCCACTTGCCGTTCAGGAATGCAGTCTTCCCCGCGTTCTTCTTGCCGCCGTAGTCCTTGATGAATCGCCTCTTCAGAGCTTCCCATTGTGGCTGACTCTCTACGGCATCCTCGCGGACAAGCACACCAGATGGCTGCGCTCCGTTTTCCATGAACTTCTCCTCAAGTGTGTTCTTGTTGATGAAGTTGTTGTAGATGCTTTCGGAAGGCTCAACCGAACCCATGCCCATGACTAGGCTTCCCGGATTGGTTGACTTGAAGTGAATTATGTCCTTCGGGTCAAACTGCATCTCTCTACCCGAAACATGGTATATGTATTTCGATACCTTCGTAGTCTCGTCTGGAACCACCCTCATGTGTTGAGGCAGCAGCGGGTAGATAGCCTTTGGTCGCCCGTAAAGGTCAGGCTCGTCCTTCAGCCAGTAAGCATTTCCTACAAGCTCCATGTGGAAGACCCACATTTCTATGATCTCCTCCCACGAGTCGTAAGGGTTGGGTTTATTCACGAACCAGCCATAGGATCGTGTAACATCGTCAGATGCTCCCTGACGGTCACGAACCACCTTCATTGTGGCACTTACGGCAATAGATGAAATGATGCGACACGAGCGAAAGGTAGCCCATACGGTTTTGTTACCGCACGCAATATAAGACGAGAAATCAGTCAGGCGGTTGATAGGTATCCCTAGCCGCATCTCAATGTAATCCCGCTCCTTAGTTCCCGGAAAACGAGACATCATAGCCAACTCGGAGGGTGTGGCACTGGAAAGGTCAAGCTCATCGTTCCTTCTGAACGCTTTGGCTAAAATGTTTGAAATTGCGTTTGGCATGTTGTCTGTTGGCTGGGGTGACTATGGTTGTCCTCCGTCCTATTGTCGAGTGCGCTTCCTACGCGAGGGTTTAACGACAACAACATCGAGGACACCATCGGTCACTTCCGACTCCTCAGGCTCAAACTCTGATGGGTTAGCGACCTCCTCAGGAGTCCCCTCACTGATGGCATTCGGCTCTGAAGGGGCAACCTCCGGCTGAACATCCGGCACTGTGAGGTCGATAGGGAAGCCTTTGGCTTTCTCAGTGCAGGCTGTGCAGTATCCGGTGACTAGGCGAACGGACTTAGATTTTGGAGACCATACCATCAGACTAGAGAATGTAGCCTCGTCATCTGGGTAAATCTCTCGAAATTTCTTCATCTCTGACTTCTCAAGGATCACCTTATTCAAGCCATAGTTCAAACGCTTAGGTCGATTAACGCCTATTTTGTTGGTAGTCAGGTATTCGGCAATATCGTGAGTAGCTATCACGGTATCGAACTTGGCACTCAGCCAATCCTTCTGCGGGTGCATCCACAGGGGAGCGTGTTCCCTCAGGTTCTTATCTGACAGGAACTTGACGGCGAGCCTTCCACGAACCCAGCTACTTACGTCCCTGATCGACTCGATAAACTCAACGAACCCCTCGGAGGCTCCGGCTTCGCGTAGTGTCTCCAAAGTGACTGAGAGACTCAGTGAGATTCCAGTCACGAATCTATCGACTGGCAGGCGGACGACTACAATCTTCTGTGCGCGCCTCCACACATCCTCTCCCACAATGTCACGCGCCTCGGAAGGCTTGCACCACTTCGGAATTTGAACATCGGTCAAATTCAACCCTCTGGCGATGGAACTACCACCGCACAACGGGTTTTCTACGAGTATCACTGACTTGCTGGCGTTAGTTCTCACGGAAGGTGTTTATCATGCCCAGTGGGATAGTCAAGATTCACCTGTTGCGCCTGCGCGAAGCCTTCGCCGTCTTTTTCTTCTCACGAGTCTCCTTACGGTGGTTCAGCTTCACGATGTTCTTGGCGTGAACTTCCTGCTTCACAAAACCCAGTTCCATCTTGATGAACCCTCTAAGTTTCTCAAGACCAGTAAGGAGGGATGACTCCTCGTCTTCGGTAAGGCGCGAGCCGTCCGTTCTGACGTAGTAGCCTCCGTGAGTCATCATGGGTGCATTCTTGTTAGTCCGCTTGTGGAGAACCAATCCTCCCTTGGCAACATGATCCGCGACGGGTGAGTTTGACTTCTTCATCTGCTTGTAAACCTCCAAGGATGGAGACCTCCACTCATAGGCGACTTCCTTCAGGTCAACGTCCTCAGGGAAGACGCTATACCATGCCGACATCATGTGACCAGAGCACGCGCTGGCTTTCCCACCACCTACCAACTGGATTACCTTGGAATCGGACGCAATGCACGGAATACGCATCGGTGTCGTTCCTTCAGCAACGTCAACGGAGTATGTGACTTTCCCGCACTTCTCGCAGATGTAGGCGTTGACCCTCGGGAAACTCTCCGGTGGGTTTATACCTGCGGTTATGCGCGTGCTGACACGGATAATCTTCTCAGTCTTTTCGTCCTTAGTCATGGCGGCTTATTCTTCAATTTTGGCGGTGATCTTGTTTTCCTCGACCAGAATGTAGTCGATACCGGAACTGCGGTAATGCGTCCCTTGGGTAGGTGTCACGAACACAAGGTCTCCTTCTTTCAGTTCCTTACACTCGGGCCCGGCAGATACCACCTCGCCCCATTCCTCGATCCTCTGAGCACGCTCAGGGATGACGATCCCGCCTTTACTAACTTGGTCTCTCTGACGAAGCGCGATTTGTAGCTTATTGCCTATCATTCTCATGGTTGTATTTCGGTTATTGGTTTGTCTTTTCTGTTGCTTCCTGCGACGGTGCTTCCGGTAGCGGAATCCACGGCACATAGGAAAATTCGTTTAGGTCATAGACTCGGCACTGATGGAGGTTATCAACTACCAGTGTGTAAAATTTGTCATTGGGTAGCTTCCACAGAATCCCCACCGCCCACCTCTCGCGCCACCGCCAATCACGTCTTCGTTCCACACGTCAATCGTTTCCTCGGGGATGAAGTTCTTCACCACCCGACACCATGTTGGTAGGGGGTCTGCGGCAATGCAGTTCCTCAGGATGTCGTGGCGGTCATCATAGCGGTAAAGGAGCCAATCCTTATGTCCCGGCAACTCCAGAGCATCGAACACCATGAGCAGCCCGCCAACATCGGTCTTGGAGGACTCTGAGACACTGCGGTTGGTTCCCACGAGGTACTCACCCAAGAGAACCATATCGGACACGCCCGGTGCGGGCAACTTTGCCTTCAGTTGATTCTGGCGCGAATAAATGCTGGCTACTTCATCGGATATCACCACCCTCGCCCACCAACCATCGTATTTGATCTGAACGATGTCGAATTTGCGTTTAGGGCAAGCGATGGCTGCGGTTGGGTTGGCGTGGTTCTCATACCGCTGGACACGGCCTGTCAGGTCTTTTGGTGTAGTGCTCATTTGTTCGGTGAGTGGAGTTTGAACATTGGTCAAATCAATCGACCATCTCAGCATAGTCGTGGTAGTCGCGGCATCCAAGCTCCTCAAAGACCACCCTAGCAATCTCGTCATCGGACGGGATGTGCTCCTCAAGAAGAGCTTCGATACGACCCATCACGATCAGGTGGGACGACCTATCGAGGTCGGTGATGCTCACAGGCTCACCGTCTTCGTCGTCAACGTATTCGATGAGGATGTCCTCAGCGTCATCCCACTCGCTCTTCATGTAGTTGAAGGTAGCGGAGAACGTGACGACGACATCGGCGTTCTGGTCAGGCAAGTGCATGTGAATGTCTATTTTCATAGTGTGGTGTTGGTTAGAGTTTCTGGTTAGATTAGCGGGAGACCTCCATGATGGTGACAGTGGTTTTGACTGCGCCCTTGACCTTCGTCTTGGGCAGACCACGAAGGAGTGACTCGGTTTGTTGCTTGAAGGCAGCGTCGATGTCGGAGGCAGCGGCGACGAATCCTTCACCCTTCGTGCCTGCGGTCATGGCATCAGTCAGGGCTTCCGACAACAGCTTCATCGAAGCCTCGCGGGTAATGCCGGAACGGGCGATGAAAAGCGCAAGGACTTCCTTCAGCGGGATACTCACGGTTGGGGTCTTCTCGGTGTCCTCAGCGACGGTGAACGATCCGACGATGCGGACGGTCTGGTCAATCTCGTAAGTTCCCGGAGCGAGGCTGTCACGGGCAGAGGTGATTTCCTTAGCGGCGATGCCTTTGGCGATTGCAATGGTGGTGGTAGCATTCATGGTGTTGGTCGTGGTGTTTGGTTATTAGGTCTCGGGGATTCTCTTTATTCCCTCCGACAAAGTGAACCTATCAACTCCACGTTCCTTTGCAAGAAAAATCTGCATAAAAATGAAAATAATTTTTTTTTTTTGACCATTGGTCAAAACCAACCACCAACAACAATAACGATATGTCCGATACCACCCCAAAGATCGTGATGGTTCCCATCACCCACATTCGCCCTTACTGGCGCAATCCTCGCATCAATGACGAAGCCGTTCACGCGGTGGCAAGCTCGTTGAAACGATACGGCTTCCAGACTCCTATGGTTCTTAATGCCGACATGGAGATTGTCGCAGGTCATTGCCGTTACCGCGCCGCTCAGTCACTTGGTCTCACTGAGATTCCATGTGTGATCGTCGATCTGCCGGATGCCGTGGCGAAACAACTCCGAATCATCGACAATAAGACCGCTGAGTTCGCCAAGTGGGACAACGAGAAGCTGGAAGAGGAATTGAAGTCACTTATCGAGCTTGATGCCGTCCGAGAGTTATTCTCTGGTGACGAGTGGGCAAATATGTTCGCAGACCTACCATCCGCAGTAGCGTCGGCAGCCAGAGCCGCAGCCTTACCTTCCGTAGGAGCCGATGCCGTGGGTTCATCGTCGAAGAATGAGAAGCCTGTAAAGGGCGCGGTGGAGGTCTTCGACGTTCCATGCCCTCATTGCGGTGAGACTCAGACCTACAAGATCAAAGACCTACGGGTAATCGACAAGGACATGGCTGATATTCAGAAGCGCACTGACTCAGAGCGTGCCGAGTCACAGGAGTCCGACAATACGCCGAGTCAGAGACAGGCTAAGAAGCGTGCTCTGAAGAAGGCAAAGTCCGAGGCTAAATCCTCCAAACCCAAAGACAAGGCTACTAGAAAGAGAAAGCCGAAGGAAAGCACCGCTGATGGCTCAGAGGGTGCGGCTGTTGAGTCTGGCGGGGACGAGTAAGGTTTCCGTGAGAGGATAAGTTGAGCCCATTGTGGGAGCGTAGGCAGTCTTGAGTTGCCATCTCCCGCAGTGGGCTTTACCTTACCCACCCAGGGCGCGGGATGCCGTGATCTAACAAACATACATAACCATGAAAGAGACCGACAATGCCAAAGGCGTTGCTACTCGCAAGAGGACGCGCCCGACTGGTAATCCACTCAACCAATCACCCACCAAAGCAAAAGCGGCGGTGGCAAGTGCGAGACCATTGAGAAAGGGCAAACCAGAAACTCAAGCCAAGGGTAAACCTGAGGCTGTCAAACCTACCCCGAAGCCGTCACCGGAGCCGGGAGCAGGGACAACCCCTAAAGGGAAACGCAAGGGAGAACCGTTCAAGATTGCGTCAGCCAACTACGTTCATGTAACGGGACAGAAGCCAGCCGTTCTACGCGAAGGACTGACCAAAGACCTCTGCGATGCACTCATGGCAGGCAACACAATCCGCAACTCATGCGCCCTTGCCGGAATCACCGAAGCCACCTACTACCGCTACATGCAGGAAGCTGGACGTGCCGAGGAAGGCTCTCCGTTGTCTGAGTTCTGCAAGTCAGTTAAAAAGGCACTGGCTGATGCTGAACACCGGAACGTCCTTGTGATCCAGACCGCTGCCAAAACTCACTGGCAAGCGAGCGCGTGGTTCCTCGAAAGACGCTACCCGCAGGAGTGGGGACGCAACGACAAGATGCGCCTTGCGTCTGATGAAGAGGCTCCGCTTGTCGTCGGCACTGTCTCCCTTTTCGAGAAGTCCATAAGTGAGAACGGTGCGTTCGCCGCACTGAAGGCTGTCCTTAAACGCAAACCGGAATTGATGGAGGCATGAAGACGATCCCACTACTGACACTGCTTACGGCACTGTATTTCTCCGGCGCACAAACAAGCGGGATCATCGTCCCCATTGTGCGCTGGAGGGAGGTGATGAAGTGGGAGCAACCAAATAGGAAATGCAGATGATCCAAACAGCCCGCAGGATGCGCCAACCAAAAAGCCCGATACTCAAACCCGCTTTCACGAAGGCGAATAGATACCTGTTCAATCCCGATGCGTGGTCGTGGTCTATTCATTCTGGCACTACCTGTCCGGGAGCAGAGACCTGTCTTACCTTTGTTGATCGGCACACTGGAGAGATGAGGGCTGGCGCGAAGAGGACATTCACATGCTATTCCGCAGTGACTGAACGCTACCCTAGTGTCCGTGCGCGATACTGGGCAAACTTTGATGCCGTGCGCGGGAAGTCCGAAGGGGAGATTGTGGACGTGCTCAGGTGCATGAAGAAGAGCATCACTGGTGTTCGTATTCACTCAGCAGGGGATTTCTTCTCGCAGACCTACTTCGATGCTTGGCTCCTTTTCGTGAGGGAGAACAGGTGGACAAGGTTTTGGGTCTTCACCAAGTCGCTGCCATTTTGGATCAATCGCATGGGTGACATTCCGCCTAATCCTGAGATACAGGCTTCCTACGGCGGAAGGCATGATGCCTTGATCGCACAGCACGGACTAAAGTTCGCCAAGGTCGTCGCATCACAGGAGGAGGCTGACGCTTTGGGGTTGCGCGTCGATACGAACGACATTCTAGCCGCCTTCCCGGGTGAGTCCTTTGCACTAATAGACAACTTCGCCAAATGATCGCTGAAGCACAAGAACCGCAGATGTCAGACGCGGAATACGATGCAATCCTTAAAGTCTTATTTGAGACCGCACGGGTTGACTTCCCGTGCTGGCTCAACGTCATGTGGCCTCAGGTAGAGGGGACGAACTACATACTATCCAAGTTCCACGTCTATCTAGCAGAGCTTGTGCAGGACGTGGTTGACGGGAAGAGGTCTCCTAACCAGTGCGTCTCTGTCCCACCGCAGCACGGTAAGTCGAGGATGCTATCTGTGCGGGCGGTGGCGTGGATCGTTGGGAGGTGTCCTGGAATCCACATCGCCATGACAGGCTTCAGTTTCTCACTTCTCGCGGACTTCCTCATGGAGGTGAAGGACATGATTGACTCCGACGTTTACCGCGCCGTCTTCCCAAACGTCAAACCTATCGACGGCTACAACCGAAGGGGTTCGGTGATGTTCTCTAATGGCACGTCCATTCAGGTGACTTCCTCAGGCTCAAAGCTGACTGGTAGGCGTGTGGACTGGCTCATACTTGATGACCCACACGCAGGACGTTTCGAGGCAGAGTCCGCAGGCGCGAGAAAGAAGATCGTCCAGTGGTTCTATGGTGACTGTGTGTCGCGTCTTTCTCCTACCGCCAAGGTCTTCCTTATCGGAACGCGCTGGCATCCAGAAGACCTTCACGGTGTCGTGACCAGTCCCGAGAAGGAGCAGGAGTTGAGGGATGCGGGTTTTGAGTCGGAGTTATTTGAGGTGACGAACATGCGTGGTATCGCTGAGGTAAATGACCCACTAGGCAGGAAGATAGGCGAGGCGTTGTTTCCAGAACAAAGACCTATCCGGTTCCTAGAGTCCCTGAAGGTCAAGATGCCCGGATACGAGTGGGACTCGCAGTATTGCGGAACACCCCGCACATCCACAGGGGACGTGGTGGACATCTCCAAGTTGAGGAAGATCGAATACGATGACGTTCCGAAGGACATTGAGTGGTATCGTGGCTGGGATCCGGCCATAACCGAGAAGACCAGTTCCGACTACACGGCAGGTGCTCTTTGTGCGGCACGCATGGACGAGCATGGGGAGATCATGGAGTTCTACATCATCGACATGGTTCGTCAGCAGATGGCTTGGGCGAAGATGCGGTTCACCATGATAGAGACCGCACGCAATGACCTTATGAGGGGAGCACTGTGTCACCGGATGGGGATCGAGGCAGTAGCCGGATTCAAGGCTGTCTATGAGGACGTGAAGCGTGAGCTTTCTGGCAGGGTCAAGGTTGAGGAGTGCGGCGGCAGTCGTGGAGGGAAGTTGCTTGCCGCGCAGCCGTGGTTGAATTTAGTCGAAGCCGGAAGGGTCTATATGGTTCGTGCTCCTTGGAACAAGGAATTTGAGCTAGAGCTAGAGAAGTTCCCTCTTGGAAATCACGATGACCAAGTGGACGGTGTGTCGATTGCCTACAAGGGACTGATCGACGTGCCTAAGTTCCTCATCGCTTGAGTAATTTGCCGCGAAACGCGATTTGGCTGTATTTGCGCCAGGATGCCACTGTAAGCGCAGATGGCTCCGTGTGAGGTAAGGTATAGGGATACCCGTCAAAAGCCGATCCTGGTTGAAATGCCTCTAACGGATTGCTAACAGATTTCTAACAGAAAGTGAAAATTGTTATATATAATAAGGGCTGTAGAGCAAAATCTAAAAGTTTTCTCCATCGTTTGACCATTGGTCAAAATTATTTTTCATTTTATGAAGATTTTTCTTGCAAAGGAACGTGGAGTTGATAGGTTCACTTTGTCGGAGGGAAACCCGAGACACCAACACCACAGACACCACCTCAAATGAAATTCACACCACAAGACCCAACCAAGACTTGCACCCGTTGCCAAGGGACAGGCTACCTTAGGCAACTCAGCCACGTTCACGACGGACGCTGCTTCAAGTGCTGGGGACAGGCTACATG
>Ga0247844_1004357_pt1 | contig 19324 bp, 30 predicted proteins | sample LaCtaG_FD_192421 | JGI IMG/M metagenome (GOLD analysis project Ga0247844, IMG submission 192421) | Freshwater microbial communities from meromictic Lake La Cruz, Castile-La Mancha, Spain - LaCruzMarch201714.5m_1 | ecosystem: Environmental > Aquatic > Freshwater > Lake | place: Spain: Castile-La... | reverse complement strand
ATTTAACATATAAAAAATTTAAGAAATTACAAATAAAAATAGCCCAATAGGTAGGACTCTATCGGGCTAAATGAGGTAAATGATTTCCTCGAATACCTTTTGCAAGCGTCCTACTTCCTGCAAAAGATATGTAAAGATAATCAATTTATTTACATTTCCTCATCCTCGTTAAAAATCCTCATTAAAGGCAAATCGTCAACAAAGGCAAAGGCTAACAATTCGCCTTCTATGGGTAGCATTTTGTACTCTTTTGTTTCAAAACAGAATCTAAATTGTGAGATGCGTTTATAGCTTTTTTCGTAAAATCCAATGGCGTATTGTAAACAACTCCAGCCCATTGTACTTTCATGTTTTACCAAAATCATCAAATCTATCTGGTCAAAAGCATTTATAATATTTTTAGAATCGGTAAACTCAATGGCTTGGGATATTGTGGTAGTTTTGGCATCAAACCATGTTAATGAATGATGGAAAATATTATGTTTTGCAACTACAATGTGATTTTTATCTATATCGCATCCGTAGGTTTCTTCTATACCATTCCAAAAGTCATTTATTTCTATCTTCATGTTTTTTTATTTTAAAAGGTTGATTCTGTATTAAAAAATTTGTTTCTATGTACTTTACAACTTGTTTTGGTGTTGTGTATGTAAATATTTTGTCTAAGCCTGTTTTAAGGAAATTTGGCATCAGTTTCTTTCGTTTAAAGTTTTAATATTCTCATTTCTCTTTTCCTCAATAAATCCACTCCCCTGGCTGCTTCCAACTATCTTTAAATATTGATTCTCCACAGATGCTGAATTAATAATAGTTTGCGCAACGTTGGCAATAACCTTTGCTTTTTCTAAATCGTAGTTAGATTCTGGGTCGGAAAGTTCTTCCAGTACGACAAATAAGTGGTTACGAAGGTCGCTGATTTTGTTTTTCATCTGATTATTGTTTATTTTGGTTTGCAAATCTTACAAATAGGTCATTTAAATCATCGTGTGATGTTCTGCCATATCTACGCTTATCATCACCAAATATTTCTAATTTGTGCTGTAAGTCGTGTAGTTTATTAAACAAACCTAATATTTTATAACTACTATTATTAGCTACTACTTTGTACTTATACTCCTCCATGGCTTCACCTAATATGCGAGCTTCATCCTTTGTTAGTCTCATTTTACTTTTTGTTTAATTTGGTTTATCAATATTTGCACTTCCTTTAATTCCTGGGGAATTTTGTTGTGCTTTCGATTAAATTGTGCTAAGTCCTGTCTAGTGACTAAACACAAATTACTAATGTCATCATTCAGCCGATCACCATCCAATTTAAACACGCACATATTTTTAAGAATTTCTCCGTGAACTTGCTGCCAATTATAACGGGCTAAAGAAATCCATTTATGATTTGCGTATTTAATTTCATTGTATCCGTAAATATTCCTGATGCTTCCAATAGGTAACTCATTGTGCGGTGTATTTCCTTTTAGGTAAAATCCTTTTAATTTTGCTATGTGTTCATTAGACAATTTTTGTCCTTTGTTCCATGGTTTATGACCTTTAATAAAACAAGTCTTTCTTGCAATGCTACTTGTTTTTTCATTTTGCCATTGGGCTAAAGCTATCTTTCTGGCCTGTTCACCCAAATACTTTTTATCTTTCCTTAATCCCATATCATTCGCTTTCTTGCTAATGGAAATAGAAGAGTGGGGCATCCAAGTTGCGATAACTTTAGCTGGTGTAGTTGCGTATAACTTTGTAATTATTAGCAACTCTTCTTCGGTGTAAGGTAGCTTTCTATTTTTCATAACCATTTGGTTGACATCACCAATATGTTATTCATTTTCGGTTAAAATCTTTAGGAGAATTTCACCATCTTCGAGCTTCAACCATTCCGTAGGAAATTCACAATAAGATTGGTCAAAAGTTCCATCGTACATAGTTACGGATACTGTTTTGCGACTGATATAGGATTTAGTTAAATCATTATTTAAATCACCATACTTTTCAGGATTACATTTTTTAAGCAAATCTAAAATTCTAAATATTCGCTTTACAAAAACTTTAGTATCTATAAAATAAACGGCTTTTTTATATCTATTTTCCATTTATTTTTTTGACAATTTATGTTTAGCAATATATTCTTCTCTCGAATTTTTACATATCAATATTTCCTTTACTACTTCTTCATTGGTAGCATCAAGCCATTGAATGTCGATATAGCAGTAATCTTCATTCTTAATCAATTCAGAATTAATTACTGTAAAAGTTTGTCTTTCGTCCCAAATGAAAAGTAAATCTTCTTCAAGAATGTCCGGATAAAGGTCTGGGTCATGTTTGTGAAATAATCTACAGATTTCAATAATCCTTTCTTTTAATAAGGAATGTTGGGTAAAAAATTTTTTGTACTTGCTCATAATTTTGGTTTTTTAAAAAGTAGCAAGGCTTTTGTCACCTTGCTACAAAGAACACTATATAACTAATCACTCACTAAAATCGTCTATAAATTAATAGATTTAATATCTTTTGTTGCGTGGTATGCTATTCTTTGTTCTGGTGTCATGATTAAAAGGGTAGTTCTTCGTCAAAGTTTAGTTTAGTATTGAACTCCTGTACTGCTGTATTATTAAGTAACTGATTATTAACTGTAGATGTTATTGCTTTACTTTCTGTAGAAGCGGCTGATTTACCGCCAAACTCCAATGTAGCAACCCTACAGTTAAGTATCGCAGCAGGTTCTCCGTTTTTTTGCATATAAGAATTTACCATGCCCGACCCTTCTACGACTACAAAAGACCCTTTGGTTATATGTGGCTGCAATTTAGAGCCTCTTTCTCCCCAGATATTACAAGAAATCCATATTGTTTTTTCTGATGGAGTTGGGCCGTATATCTTTTCCGTGTGCGCTACACTAAAGGTGCACACAGTTGTATCGCCTACAGATTTAAGTTCTGCATCATTGCCTACTCTTCCGCTTACTATTAGCTTAATCATTTAATTGGTTTTTGTTATTATAAGTTAATATAGATTCTATTGAGCTGATAAGTCCAGGCAATACAAGATAGGTCCAGTGAATGTTGCATTCAAATGCCATTCCTATGAATAGCACCCAGAATACTATTTCGGATACTGTGGTTTTGTATAACATATAAAAGGTTTTAATGTATGTTTAATGATTATACAAAACTACATAAAATAATTAAACAAAATACTTTTTAATAAAATAAAATGTATATTTGTGCAAAATAATATCAATATGACACAAAGGAAGAAGAATGTTATGATGACAGAAGAAGTACACTGTTCACTCATGGAAATAAGAATGCAAATTTACAAGGAAAAAGGATTGTTATTGACTATGGAAAAGGTAATTGCATATCTTATTGATACTCAAAGGAAAGGTTAATGTGCTTTGTATTATTTATAGTATGGTTAAGATGTGGTTTTGTGCCATTGCTTTTTTTTTGCATCAATGTTGCGAAGGGTGCGAACTCTGAAAACCCGGGGGGTGGGTTAAAACTTTTTTGATTTTCCCTACCATCGTACTGCCCAATCAAGCTTGCATCAATCCATTTTTTCCGAAGGGTGGTGTAAAAAAAAATAATGTATATTTGTAATATGCCAAATTTGAACAATAAAAGCTATAAACGCTTTAAAAATCCTTTAGAAAAAAAACATTTTCAAGATAGAGTTGAAAATAAATTTTATGGAACTTCTTTATGGAAAAGAATAAGGAGTTTACAAAAGACTAGGAAACCGATTTGCGAAGTTTGCGAAGCTAAAGGTATTTTTACGGATTGTTCTGATGGGAATAATAACGGAATAGCTGATCATGTTATCAGGCTTTTAGAAGGCGGTCACCCTTATGATGAACAAAATTTATTTACACTTTGCAAAAAATGCCACAATACTAAAAGCAATATGGAAGGTAGAGGTTTTAGCCCAGGCAAAATATCAAGTATAGACGGATATTACCTTCCACAAAGCAAAGAGAACATTATTAAGGCTATTATCAAGAAAAAAGTTAACGAAAATGAAAACACAGAAATTAAAAGACCTTCAGGGAACTTTAAAACCTAGTCGGGTTAAAAGAATCACTCCGCAACAAATTATTGCTCATAATCCGTTTGAATTGACTAATGAGGAGCAAAATACAGTAGAATTGGTTAAAAGACACTTAGAATCCGCCGATGCTAGTTACAATGTGGATATAATTGCCATTAATATGCTGGCTAGGTTATTGACGGTTATAAAACACGCGGCTAATAATATCTTAAAAAATGATGGTGTAATGGTTTATCCTAATGGAATGCAACAGATTAGTCCGGAGTGGACGATGTTTAAACAATCGGTTGAGATTTATAACGACATGTCGGATAGGTTTGGACTAGACCCTAAAGCAAGATTAAAGCTTGAATACTTTAATAGGGCTGATAAGAAGGAAGAAGACCCTATCATTAAGCTAATTAAAAACGCCTAATGTTTGATTTAGAAAACGAATTAATAGGCGAATATGCTAGACTAGCTATTCAAAGACATTACGATGATCTTAAAAAGTCAGAAAATAGCAATTATCCCTATTATTACGACCAAAAGGCAGCCGAAACCTATATCTCCTTTATGAAGGTGTGCAGATTGACAAAAGGTGAATATGCAGCCATGAATGTCAATGTCATGCCGTGGCAGGAGTTTTTTTGGTCTATTATTTTTGGCTGGAAACGTAAAATTGATAAAAAACGTAGATTTAGAAAAGTTTACTTAGAAATATCAAGAAAAAACGCTAAAACTGAAACTGCTGCTCTTACTGCTGTAGCGTGTTTTATCCTTGACCAGGAAAAAGGAGCTGAAATTTATACGGCTGCAACTACCAGAGACCAGGCCCGTATATGCTGGGATGCTGCTAGGGTAATTTTAGACTACCTTAAAAAAGATAGTTCAGCCGTTAACAAAATGGTGCAGGTTAGAGCGCATTCAATTTATAGCACTCATTATAATTCAAAAATGGTACCAGTATCTTCTGATGCCAAAACACTGGATGGTTTAAATCCGCACGTGGCAATCATTGACGAAATGCACGCGCATCCGGATAGTTCTATTTTGGAAATTATGGAATCTGGTATAGGCTCCAGAAGTCAGCCATTAATTTTAATTACCACAACGGCTGGATTTAACAAAGAAAGTCCCTGTTATCAGTTGCGTAAAGTTTGCTTGGATATTATTAAAGGTCATAAACAAGATGATGCGGTTTTCCCATTAATATTTTCATTAGATGAAGAAGATGATTGGCAAAATAGCGATAATTGGGTAAAATCAAATCCTTCCATAAATGTAACTATTGGAATGGGTTATTTACAAGACCAATATACAAAAGCCATAAATGAAGGAGCCGCAAAGCAAATAGGTTTTATGACTAAAAACCTAAACTATTGGACAAATACTCATGCCACGTGGATAAATGAAAATATTTGGAATGAATGCGAAATGCATGTTAATGATGACTTTTTTTTAAAACGTCCTGCATTTGGCGGTTTAGATTTAGCACAAACGGTTGACATTAGCGCCTTTTGTTTGTTTTTCCCAGAATTTGACGGTAAAGCAGCTTTTTTATTGTGGAAATATTGGATTCCTGAAGAAAATGTAAAGGAGCGTAGTTTAAGAGATGGTGTACCCTATATGGATTGGGCACTTAATGGAAATATAAAGGTAACGAATGGTAATATAGTAGATAACGATGCTATTATTAATGATATTTATCTTTTATATCAAAAATACAATATTCGTAGTTTAGCTTATGACCCTTGGAGGGCAACGCACGTAGTAATTTCTTTACAAGAAAGAGGCGTAAATGTAAAACCGTTTCCTCAAAGTTTTCCGGAAATGAATACGCCTATTTGCGAATTTGAGAAAATGATAACAGGCAAAAAGATATTTCATAATGGGGATCCAGTTGCAAAATGGATGCTATCTAATGTGGCGTTAATTATTAACTCTACAGGACTTGTAAAATTTGACAAAAGGAAGTCAAATGAAAAAATAGATGGAATGGTAGCGGCTGCTATGGCTATTGGTGAAGCTATCGACCCAAAAAATAAAATTAATTTAGATTTTAATTTAATTATTGGATAAAAATTTATTTGCTTAATAAAATTAATATATTCATCTTTGCATTATGGAATTTTTAAATAAAATTGTAAAATTCATTAAGCGAAGTAGAATCTCTAAATTAGGGCCTGCTAAAGATTGGAAATTATATCAGGAACTTTTTGGTAGTAACCAAAAAAAAGTAAGTCATGAAACTTCTTTATCAATACCTGCTTATTTTCGCGCTATATCTATTTTATCCGAGCAAATAGCAAGTTTACCATTTTCAATTTACGAAACTAAACCGGATGGAAATGTAGTTGAGGCTATCAACCATCCAATGTATAGCTTAATAAAATATAGACCGTCAAATAAATACGATACGTTTAGTTTTCGCGAAGCTATTCTAAGACAAGCTGTAAATGGTTCAATGACTACAAAGTCAGGAAATGTTCTTATTATTCCTAATCGAAATCAGGCAGGAAATGTAATTGATTTACGTTTAGTAGATGAACCTTGGGAAATGTATAAGATTAATGGAGAATTTTATTACAAGCTAGAATCTAATAATGAAATTTATTCCCAATCTGAAGTATTACACATAAAGTCGTTTAGCGATAATGGGTATTGGGGTAAAAGTTTGATAGAAGCTGGAAAGACTACTTTTTCTAGGGCTTTACACGAAATTGAATACGGAAATGATGTTTATGCTAAAGGCACTAATTTATCTGGCACTGTAGAAACAGATATGATTCTGAATGAGGATCAATTAAAGGCTATTAAAAAAGGCTGGGAAGATAAATATTCAGGGCCTAATAATCAGCAAGGCGTAGCATTTTTACAAGCTGGATTTAAATTTAAGCCAGTATCTTCTAAATTAGATGCAGCCGATATAGATGCTAGAAAGTTAACTATTGAGGATATTTCTAATTTAACAGGCGTACCAGGATTTCTTTTATTAGGTCAAAACAATATTTCAGCTACTAATATTGAAATTCTTAATAGAATCTTTGTTCAATACACTTTAAGGGCTTGGACTAAGCGAATAGAAAACGAATTTAATACAAAATTATTCCCTCAAAAGGATTGGGGAAAATATTACGTAAAATTAGATTTAGACGAGTTGTATAGAGGTGATGTTATGGCTAGAGCAGAATTTTACACTAAACTTTATAATATTCGAGCTATTGCACCAAATGAAATTAGAAACCTAGAAGGATTTAATCCTTATGAAGGTGGGGATAAGTTTGGTATGCCATTAGCATCAAATAGTAAAGAGGTAACTAATGATAATAATGGCAATGGAGGTGCAAAATAATAAATTAATGGAAACAAGATATTTTAACATCGAATATAAGAGCCTTGATAATAATGAAATTCAGGGCACAGCATCTTCATTAAATTCTCCTTACGATATGGGTGGATTTGATGAAGTTATAGACGAACACGCTTTTGATGAAGCTGATTTTTCAGAGGCAGCCGCTTTATTTAACCATGACCAAAATATTGTTTTAGGTCGCGTTAAAAATGACACACTAAAGATTAAAATAAATGCTGATAAATTAGTTTACACTATTAATCCTCCAGATACTTCTGCTGCTAAAGATGTTGTTACTTTAATTAAACGAGGTGACATTTATCAATCTTCATTTGCTTTCGATTTAAAAGAAGATGGTGATATGTGGGAATATATACAAGGAAGATACAAAAGAATAATCAAAAAGATTAATAAAGTTTATGATGTTTCACCGGTAACTTACCCGGCTAACCCTAACACTTCGGTGGCTTCTAGGAGCATGGAAAGACATATTCAGCAAAATGAAAAAGCGGAATGCAATTTCACAGAGTTTGTTGAATTTTTAAACAATTTAAAAAAATATTAGTATGTTAAAATCTGATGAATTAAAGCAATCGCGTTCCGCTAAAATAGAAGAAATGCGATCTTTAATTTTGGCCATTGAAACATTAGGGGCAAACGCCAACGATGAACAAAGGTCGAAATTAACCAACATTCGGAATGAGGTGACTAATCTTGAAAATGATATTGAAAATCATTTGATGTTAGAAGCTGAAGCGAAAAGAATGGCTACTCCTGCGGTTAGGGGTAATGAAAACAAAGTTAGCGACGATCAAAGAGTAAAGAAAAACTATTCTTTTCTTAGAGCTGCTAATCTTGTAGCCAATAATAAAAGCTTAGACGGCTTGGAGCTTGAAATGCATCAAGAAGCGGAAAGAGAATTTAAGCAAGCAGGAATTTCAGCATCTGGAAATCTTTACGTTCCTAAAATGTTTGTTAGGAGTGAAAAGAGGGATATGACTGTAAGCTCAGCGCCTGGTGGCGGTAACACTGTACCCACTATTTTAGGCGACTTGATTCCTTTTCTTGATCCTAGATTAGCGGTTATTCAAGCAGGTGCCACTTTGCTAACTGGTTTAACCGGTAACTTAGATTTCCCTAGAAATGATGCTGCTGCTACTGCGGTTTGGGAGACTGAAAATTCTGCAAACGACGAAACTAGTCCAACTTTTGATAAAATTAGTATGTCACCAAATCGTTTAGGTGCATTTACTGATATTTCTAAACAGTTATTAGTTCAATCGTCTATTGACGTGGAAAACTTTGTAAGAAATCGTTTAAGCGAAGCAATTAACAGAGCATTGGACTATGCTTTAATTAATGGTGACAATTCCACACAACCATTTTTTGGTATTTTAAACACTGCTGGAATTGGTTCTGTAGCTATTGGCACTGATGGAGGTCCGCTTACTTACAAGCACATTATTGATTTGGAAACTGCTTTAGCTACAGATAACGCTGATTTTGGTACTTTAGCCTATCTTACTACTCCAGGCGTAAGAGGATTTTTAAAGAATACTGAAAAAGCATCTGGAACTGCTCAATTTGTTTGGTCAGATGGTGCGCCTCCGGTAGGTCAGCAAGGTATTAGAACTGATTTGTTAAATGGTTATAGAGCTTATGTGTCAACACAGGTGCCAAACAATTTAACTAAAGGTAATGGTATTAATTTACATTCAGTAATTTTTGGAAACTTTGCCGAAATGCTTATTGGTCAATGGGCTGGTTTGGATGTAGTGATTGACCCATATTCATCATCTAAAAACGCATTAGTTACTATTGTAGTTAATAGCTGGTGGGATGCTGCTGTACGTCACGCAAAATCATTTTCCGTAATTAAAGATGCGGATATTACTGGCATATAAATCTTAAAAAAATGAAGAATATTTTAATAGGTTTGTTTGTTTTTGCTGCCATTGGTTTGACGGCATTTAAAAACGACAGAAGCAAAACTTTGGATGCTAATTACGACGATGCATCTAGTACGTTTTACAGCTATTCAGTAAGTGACACAATCACTAACAATGAAATAGACACAATCACTATTCCTGTTAGCTTGTTAAGCCCTTGGGGCGGTTATTGGAGCGTAGTAGCCACTAATTTGTCGGGCACTACTTATATTTTGCCTACGGTTTTGCAAGCTGCTAGTTCTACTGATTATACCAACGTCGCAACTTTAGACACATTAAACGTAAACGGTTTAGTGCAATCTAATGAAGATTTGTATATTGGTGGGACTAAATATAGATTAGTGTTGACTGGTGTTGGTACTCAATCGACTAAATACACGGCTTATTTTGTAGCTAAAAACCCATAATATGAAAGTGAGATTTATAAAATCTCCTTCAGGTTTGCCTCATTCCCTTGGATATTTTCAGGGGGATGAGGTAGAACTAAACGAGATAACTGCAAAGGAATTGATTAAGCTAGAAATAGCCATTGAGGTAAATGACAATCCAAAAGATACGGAATCTAAGCCTGTCATTGAAAATACAAGTAGCAACAAACCAAAAAAAGCTATTAAGAGATGAAACCCTGGAGAGTAACCGTTGACCAGACTAATGAATTATGGACTTTAAGCGAAGTCAAAAACTATTTAAAAGTTGATGATTCAGCAGACGACTCTCTTATAACTACTATTATAAAAGGAGCCAGGGAAGCGGTTGAGGCTAGGCAAAATATTAGTACATTGAATAAAACCATTGTACAAAGATTAGAAAGATTTCCATCTTCTTACAAAGTTGCTACGGATTATGAGAATGTTATTAAACTTTTAGTTTATCCTGTCATTAGTATTACATCCATTACTTATTTAGATGAAAATGGAAATACGCAAACATTAGCACAAAATTTATATGAAGTTGATACATACAAGGGTATTATTGGTGAATCTGTAGATCAAGATTTTCCAGATACCTATCTTTCATTGAATGATGTTACGATTACTTATGTGGCAGGTTTTGGTACGGCCGCAACAAGTTGCCCTACAGATATTAGAATAGCTATTTTAAAAATGATAGCTAGCATTTACGAAAATAGAACAGATAGCGTTTATAAAATGCCTACGGCTTCCGATGTTATGTTAAATAGACATAAGTATGACTGGGTATAATAAGAATGAAGTTATTGGGAAAATGAGGGACAGAATAATCCTTCAAAATGTTAACCGGTCACGGAGTTTAACTGGTTTTGCTTCGGAAAGTTGGGCAGATATTGCGACTATTTGGGCATTTGCAGAAAGCAAGTTGCCAGGATCAAACGAGACAATTATAGAAGGTAAAAATACGGCAAAGAATATTTGTGATTTTACCATTCGTTATAATTCATCCATTACCGAGGAATCTCGTGTAGTTTTGGGAGATAAATTATATCAAGTAAAGAATTTAAAGGTTAGTCACGATAGAAGGTTTATTTCATTTCAAGGCGTGTTCTATGATTCATACATTCTTACGGGTGTAAACGTCGCTGCCTCTGTAAATGGCATTGCTACTACTTCGGCTAATCTTAAGCTAATAATTTCGGTCATTGGGCAGGCGAATGCCATAGCATCTACATTTGCAGAGCTCACAGTAATTTAGGAAGGAGTTGTAGAAGTCGCTGCTTCGGTTGATGCTTTGGCTACATCTTCGGCAAATCTTACAAAGGTTATTTCTATTAGTGGTGATTTAACTGGAGGTGCTTTTGTAATTGCTAATGTAGGTATTGTTTAAAATATTGAAGCTAGCGTAAATGCAGAATGTACATGTGGAATGAAGATATTTTAAATTGGATAGAAATAAATTTTTAACGTTAAAAACTATAAATTATGGCAGCTTTTTCAAATTACATGGAAGACGCAATTACAGCCTGGATAAATGGAACAACCTTTCCAAGTGCTCCGACGAATACTTTTGTTCAGTTATATAGTCAAGACCCAACCGATAATGGTTCCGCTACGGGTGCATTGTACACACGTGTAACTTATGCAGCGGGTGGATGGACAAGGGGCATAGGTGGTGCTGGAACATTGTCTAACACAAATGCAATAACTATGCAAGCAAGTGCAGCAAGTGCAGCAACGGCTTCACATTTTGCCGTATTTGATGCTATTACAGGTGGTAATTTATTATTTTATGGTGCTTTACCTGCATCTAAAAGTATCGCAGTAGGCGATGAAGTGAAGTTTAATGCTTTGCAGCTTACATTAACCGTAGCTTAAAAACATTCCTGCCCTGAAATATCGGCAGGATAAAAATAATACAATGGGATACCTTTCGGCTAAACAAATAAATCACCTTAAAAACCTTCAAAAATCTAACTATGCAGGTAGGCGAAGCTTTCAGGGAATGAGCCTAAGAATAGTAGGTTTAGCTGATTCTGTTATTGAATTTGCAGAGTTAATGGAACAATGTACAGTAACGGAAAGAAGTAGGGTTATTGATTCAGCTACTCCCATTGCATTAGAAGTTTATAGGTCGCTAGTTCCTGTAAGTAGTAAAGCGCACCGTATTTCTACCAATCCTTTTAAAAATAAAAAGATGCAAGGTTGGGAACAAAACGACCGCGCTTCAATGTGGGTACAACCTGGCAATTTAAAAAAGTCAATTATTGATTTATCTAAAAATCTTGTATCTTACAAAAGAGCTGTCGGTGCTATTGGTCCATTGTACAAAAGAAATACAATGAATAGAGGTGTTAATAGTAGCGAAGGAACGAATGGGTTTTACGCTCACATGGTGTTTGGAAGTACGCGAGCATGGTACAATAAAATAGTAGTGAAAGCAAGAAATTTAAGTAGGGATAAAGTAATTAAAACCATGCGTGATGAATGTATTTTTATCATGCAGGAAAGACCTAAAAAATTCTGGCAAGTATCATGATAGGTAAACTAATATATAATAGATTATTTACTGATGGTGAAATATTGGCTTATGTTGGGAATAAGATATATCCTGACATTGTGCCTCAAAATGTACAATATCCATTTGTGGTATATACTATTGTAAATAGCCTACCTGTTGATTTTAAAGATGGGCAAAGTAACTTAGAGGAAATTACACTACAAGTAGATGTTTACACGCAAAATTACGACGATACGCAAATATTATCTAACCTTATTAGAAATAGATTAGACAGATTTGTTGGCATTGTTGAAGGTATTGAGGTGCAAAGTATAAAGTATATGTCAGCTACATCACAAGTTTTTAACGCAGAATTATCCGTATATTGGCTAAGTATTGACTTTATGATAAAAATGAAAAGATGAAACTAAGACTTTTAAAAGAATGGAACGGGAAAGCACCTGGTAAAGTAGGTGTTTTTCTATCTGAATATGGTGAGCAAATGGTAAAGGATGGAATTGCAGAACTACTTGATGAATCTTTTGTCGTTGAACAAATGCCACAGAAAGAGCAAGTTCAGCAAGACCCAATCTATATTCCTATTCCAGTGCCTAACTCATATTTTAGTGAAGATGCAGATGAAGAAAAAATTACTAAACAAAAAAATAATTAAAAATGGCAACTACTGGAATTATTAATGGTACGTTGATGCGCCTATACAAAGATAGCACTGCTATAGGTTACGCTACATCATGCCAAATGAATATTTCATCTGCTATGCGTGAAATTCTTACTAAGGATTCAGCAGCGGGCGGATGGAGAGAAGTAAAGAAAGGGCAACTTTCGGGAACCCTTTCTACTGAGGCGTTGTACGCGGGTCCGGGCGACGCTTCTACAAATTATTTGTTTGATGATTTATTTAATGATTTAACTGCTGGTACAGTATTGACAATTAAATTTACTACAGACGTTGTAGGTGATAACATTTACACTATGAGTGCCATTTGTACATCATTAGACCTAAACGCAGGCGTGGAAGAAAATGTTAGCTATTCAGCATCATTTGAAGTTACAGGTGCCATCGTAAAGACAATTAAATCATAATTTTAAAATCCTAACACATGAAAACAATAACAATCGCCAACACATCTATACCGATTAAATTTGGTATGTATGTGTTAGGTACATTTCTAAGGGAGAGGAAGCTAAAACTTAGTGACCTTTCCCTTTTAGGAGATGATCTTCTTCTAGCTCTTGAATTAGCCTTTACCGGTGTTGAACATGGTTATAAAGCAAAAGAGGAAAAATGTCCTTACACTTTACAATCATTTTGCGATTTGGTAGATACAGACATGGGAGGTATTACTCGCATTATGGAAATGATTTCAAACGAGATTTCACCTCCAGAAGATGAGAGCCAAAAAAACGTATTGGCGAAGGCGGAGAGCTTACTCTTGAATACATCGAAAGGTTTTGTTTCGGAGTTTTAAGATTTCTTCCTTCGCAATACTATGAAATGAGTTTTAAACAAGTTGTTATAGCTATGCAAGGTTATAACAATCAATTTGAAATACAGGAACAAACACAGTGGGAACGAATTAGATGGCAAACAACGCTTTTACTAAATGTTTACACAGCAAAAGGGAAAAGTTTAAAGCCAAAAGATTTGATAGAATTTCCCTGGGAGAATCCTACAAAAAAAGAAACTAAAAGAAATTTGACAAATACTGACAAGTCAATATTTGACAAATGGGATAAAGAACTATAAATGGCAATAGGTAAACTTAATTTAAAGCTTGGTGTAGACGTTTCAAATCTTGACAAAGAACTTGGAAAAGTTGAGCGTAGTATGTCAAGGTTTGGTAGTAATATGCAGAACATCGGTTCTACATTAACACAATCGTTAACTTTACCTATTATTGGTTTAGGTGCTGCCTCTTTAAAATCTTTTGCCGACATTGAGAAATTACAAAATGGCTTAATAGCCATTATGGGAAGTAGCGAGGAGGCAGGGATAGAAATGGAGAAACTCCGCAAAGTTTCCGAAAATCCGGGCCTCGCTTTACCTGAAGTTGTAAAGGCATCAGCCTCTTTGCAAAGTGTTGGCATGAATGCCGATGCAGCAAGGGAAACTATAACACAGTTTGGCAATGCTGTAGCACGTGCAGGAGGTGGCGCAGAACAATTCGATGGTGTAGTTTTAGCATTGTCACAAATAAGCGCGGTTGGAAAAGTTACACAGGAAGATCTTAATCAGATAAAAGAAAGGCTGCCAGAGTTTGCCAGAGTGATGAAGGAAGAATTCGGCGTAGTAACGGCTGAAGGAATTAGAGAACTGGGAATAAGCAGCGAGGAATTTATAAAAAGGTCGGTTGGGGCTTTAGGAAACTTGGAAAGGGCAAATGGTGGCTTGTCTAATACTTTTGATAATTTAAAAGATAATGTAGGCGCATCATTAGCAGAACTTGGAAAAGCAATAAACGAAACATTAAATTTAGAGGCAGTCGTAGCAGCATTAAGTACAGGATTACAAAAATTAGTAGATGGATTTAAGTCACTTAATCCGGAAACACAGGGATTTATCGTAAAGGCAGGTTTATTAGTTGCGGCTTTAGGGCCCGCAATATTTATAGTAGGAAAATTAATTACTACTTTTGGTGCATTAGTAGGTACAATAAAACTTATAAGAACTACTATTTTATTTATGACAACAGGAGTACAGGCGGCTTTTGCTTCTTTACTTTCTAATCCTGTTATACTTGGTATTGTGGCCGCTATTGCTGCTATTGGTGCAGTTGCTTTATATGTCTATGACAACTGGGAAGCATTTTCAAGTAGGTTTCAAAATATTTGGATAAACATAAAAAACAGTACAATGAAAGGTGTAGCTGATTTTATGAAAAACATAGATAAGCTACAAAAATTTTTAGGCATAGAATTATTTGACGTAAGTGGTTTAACTAATTATCAAGAACAACAAAGAGTTGTACAAAAAGAATTTAAAAGTATAGGAGATACAGTTGATAGCCTTAAAGGTAAATTTAAAAGCCTATTCATGGCTGCACCTGGCAAATCTACGGGAGGAGGCGCAACACAAGGAACTGGTGAATTAGTATTTGGTGATGGTGGCGCACCCACAGGAGGAGGAACGGGAGGAGGTAAAGGTGTTGGAGCGGCTTTAAATACTCCAATAGATACAGTAAATTTATTGCCTACTTTAGATTTACTTCCAGATAAATTAGAAAGTATATCAGCCGCAAATGAAAGATTAAAACAAACAAATGAAGATGTAGCTAAATCATTTAATAATATTGCACCTACGGCAAAAAGTGCTTATGATATGTTAGGTGATGGTCAAACAATAATTGCTAATAGTATTTTAAGTTTTGGCGAATTAGCAGCAAGTGGATTTGAAAGCATGAAAGAACTTGCTGCGGCTGTAAGAAAAAGCATTGCTGATATAATTGCTAATTTTATTCGAATGTATGTAGCAAAAGCATTGGCATCCGTACCATTGTCACCTTTTATGGTGGCTATTGCTCCTGCTATTGCTGCTGCTGCTGGAGGTGTAGCAAGGTCATTAATAATGAAAATTGGAGCGCCTAAATTAGCAGAAGGCGGTTTAGCATACAGTCCTACTATGGCAACGGTTGGGGATAACAGAAATGCGAGAGTTGACCCTGAAGTTATTGCACCTTTATCAAAGTTAAAATCAATGATGGGAGACATGGGAGTAGGTGGCAGCCTTGAAACAAGGATAAGCGGAAATGATTTGATTATATTACTTAACAGGTCACAGAAAGGTCTTAACAGAGTACAATAATGGCAGCAAGGTTTCAAACGACAGTATATAACGAGAAAGGCAGAAAAATAGAAGTATCTATTAAAGACAATGTCTTTTCCGGTATGACTTACGACTTTGATACGATTGGTTTGCAGCTGCAATATGACAGTGAAAGCTCACAAGGGCAGGAAAGATTTACGCCTATTATTGGCTCACGCTGTTCACTATCTTTATTGATAAATAACGATGATTTACAAACCTTATTTCTTGACATTGGGTTAGCGGTTGAGGGTAGATTTACCATGGAACTTACAGCCTACGAGGATGATAATACGACAGTATCATTTAAATGGTATGGTTTTATAGTTACCGATTTAGTAGAGTTTGAAGATGTGCCATTAGTCATAGGTTATCAGGCTCAAATATCCGCAATAGACGGATTAGGATGGCTAAAAACATTAGATTACAAAAGTGCGAATGGGCCCTACAATGGACAGGATACAGTTGTACAGCATATTTTAAATTGCCTTAATCAACTGGATTTTGTTCAAGAGAATTTAGTGGCAAATAATTTGCCTGTATTACATACAATTTTTAACTGGCATGAAAACACAATAGCCTACAATGCTGCCTCTGATTATTCTTTATTGACAGTTATACAGCATAGAGCATTTTACCATAAAGACACTAAAAGCAATTATGTGTACCAAAGTTGCTATGATGTTTTAAAGAAGATTTGTCAAACGTTTGGAGCAAGATTATTATTTAGCGGAAATCAATATTGGTTTATTCAAGTAAATGAATATTCAATAACACCTGCAACTAAAAGATACTTTAAATACAATGCTTTTGGCATTCAACAATCAGGTACATTTACAGCAGATTTAACGCTATCTAATATTCAGACTAATCTACCGGAAAGTGATTTAATAAGATTAAGCGGTGGTAAATGGACTTATTATCCTGCTTTAAAGAATGTAGTAATACGTTATAATCATTTTGCTAAACAGAATTTATTGGCAGGCGTGGAATACAACTACGCAACAAATAGCACTCCGGTAATTACAATTACTCCCACATTGGATGCTTCTAATCCGGATGCTAGATTAAGTTATACAGGCATACTTGGATTTTATGCACAGGCTTTAAACCCTGTTAATTTTCAACCGTTTCAATTTGTATTTGCCGTTAAGGTAGTTTCTATAATTAATAGTTTTCCGTTACAAGGTTTTGAAAATGCAAACTGGACATTAGGCAGCGGATGGTTGATTGACAATAAAATATTAAGTGGTGTTTTAATAACAACCGAAGCATTTTATACAACTTTTTCTGTAGTCAATGGAAGAAAATATTACATAAAAATAAAAGTTGATATTGATAACGCTGGATCACTTAGATTAAGATTAGGAGGTGTAACAAAAACAATTTCAGAAAGTGGCGATTACGAATATGCAATAATTGCTACAAATACAGATACCCTAAAATTTGATAGCATATCATCACCAAGGTTTACAGGTAAAATAAAATCTTTAGAAGTTAAGCAAGAAAATAAATATTTAAAAAGGGATGTAAATTATACAAGTGGTTTTAACTTTCAATTAGAAGCTGCAAGTTGGGAAAGTACGTTTAGCGAATTTGAATTTAATACAGAAACAATAAATAATGATGCTGCTTTTGTTGCGTACAAAACTATTACATTTGATACTTTAGATATACCAGATACTGCGGAGTATATTTGGGAAATGCGATTAAAAGAAATGCGAAACGAGGCAGGAACAAATATTATTTCCAACTTTGCCGTATCTTATTTACTTAGCAATAATTACCTTGAATTTCTTCCTACTGGTGCAGTCTCTGGTCAAAGTGATATTCTTGAATACGGATCTGACAATGACAATAAATCTTCCACAGTATTTAGCCTTGATACCTACATTGGCGATGGTCCAAGTAAAACAACAGATGGAGGACTAAAAGTATTAGAATCTGGCACATACCAAAATAGTAGTAGTTGGGATGTTAGCAGTGGGCAAGGCTTTAATAATGTCACACAGTTATTAGTTAATGAAGTTATTCGAGGACAACTTACTCCAAAGTTACGCATGGTAGATATGCCATTTCAAAATCTATCAGTTGACAATCCCTACCTTCCTCACAAGGTCATAGAATATTCATCTGGATATTACGTTTTTGAAAGAGGTAGTTTAGATTTAAAAACAGAAATTTGGCAAGGTGATTACTTTAAAATAGAACTCGATGCCTAGTTATACAGAAAGAACAATATTATCTAAACCTCGTGACTTTAATCAGGTGGCAAACAATGCCGGTAGTGGTGGAGTGGTAAATAATAATGTCACAGAAACAATAAACAATGTGACAGTTACTGGTTCTGCTGTTTCTATTTTTAATCAAGAATTTCTTGATACAACTTCCAATATTTTGACATGGACACAGAATAGCGGAAACCTACCAACTACAAATTTAAACGCCTCTATTCACGTTTATCAGAATGGGCAGAAATTAATAGATAGTCAATATACTATTACATTACCTGCAACTATTACCATAGATTCTAACAGCCATTACGATGGAAGTAATTATATTATTTTCGCAATAAACATAAACTAATGGAAGAAATTAAGCCAAAAAAAGAAAGAAAGTTTTTAAAAGCCATGGCAGAAGTTGCACTTACTTTAGTGCGCGAACTGCTTTTGAATGTCGGTAAAAAGGTCATAAACAAATCAGGTAATAAACGACAGGGCCTTGTTATTGCTTTTATTATTTTAGCATCTACTTTTGCTATTGCCCAATACCCAACGACAGGAAATAAACAACGACTTGGTTTCCAGACTACGGGCGACGGGCTCGTTTGGCGTGGTGCATTGTCCGATACGGCTTCCATTCAACCGATAAACAATACAAGTGCATGGGTTATTCTTGATACAGTTAACCTTAAATTTTATACGTTTGATTTTACTTCCAACGTTTGGAGCTTGGTTGGCGGTAGCGGTTCGGCTTTTACCCAGCCTGTTGATTCATTATTTTTTAATACAGGAGTAGCAACAAACAATGTCGATACTGCAAAAATGCGTTGGGATTCTGATTTAGCAACGGTGGTACTTGGATTAAATGACAATGTACCCAATGAACTTGGATTTAAAAACTTTTGGTTGGTTAAGAATCAAACAGGCGCAACTATTACCAAAGGCAGCCTTGTTTACGCCAACGGCACGGTTGGGGCAAGTGGCAGGATAACAGTTGCAAAGTTTATCGCCAACGGTTCAATAGATGCAAAATATT
>Ga0247844_1004342_pt1 | contig 19370 bp, 10 predicted proteins | sample LaCtaG_FD_192421 | JGI IMG/M metagenome (GOLD analysis project Ga0247844, IMG submission 192421) | Freshwater microbial communities from meromictic Lake La Cruz, Castile-La Mancha, Spain - LaCruzMarch201714.5m_1 | ecosystem: Environmental > Aquatic > Freshwater > Lake | place: Spain: Castile-La... | reverse complement strand
TTTATCTCAAAGGAAGCCGGAATGGGCTGAAAGCCTGGCTGCGCGGCACCCACCTGAACGGCGAGAAAGAGCACGGAGAAAACTTGACGGTCGAACTTTCGACCGAGTGGCAACGCTTCTCGATCACCGGCGTGCTCCCGCCAAAGTCATCCGAAGCAATTTTTGAAATTCGCTTGAATGAACCCGGCACGCTCTGGGCGGATGCAGCCCAGCTCGAGCGGGGCGACGAACCCACGACCTATGAAGATTAGCCATCTGGTGTTGAAAACAGCCCAGTGCGGTTTTTTTGCGGCATTTTGCCTTGCCGTGTTATCCATCCCGCCCCGTGTGGCGCTTGCATCCGGCGACGCCCTCCTGGTTGAACCGGCGGGGCCCTTGAAAAACGGAGGCTTTGAATCAAAAGGGGACTGGCAACTGCAGGGGGCGGTGGTTTCCCCCGGGCAGCCGCGCGGCGGGGAGGCTTGTTTGGAAATGTCCAGCGACTCCGCCAAGAGTTCGACGGCCCTGCAGTTTGTCAACCTGGAGCCGGAGACTTGGTATGTGTGCGATTTTTACTACCGCATCACTGGCGCCCCGGGATTGTTTCAAATGCGATTCATGTCGGATAACGGCGGCGGTGGACATGGCATACCCGCACAAATTTATTACTGGGACGCGTGGCAGCAGGATTCATGGGCAAAGGGGACACAGCATGTTTATTCCGGCCACGGAGGCCCCTGCGAGTTGGAGATCCGCATGTTTCCCCTGAGTGGGAAAACCGCCGATGGATCGCAGGACGCCACGCTTTTCCTCGACGACATCGCCCTGAGGCCGATGTCCAAGCAGGATATCGGTGCCGAGTTGCTGGAAAACGGGGGCTTCGAGAATGGGCAGGTAGGCAGCCCGCCGCCCGGTTGGGTGGTTCCGCAAGGCATCCCCTCAGGCTCCCTCGCGATGCAATTGACCGGCTCGCAATTCCACACCGGCAACAAGGCCTTGGAAGTCCAGTTGACCGGGACAAGCTCCACACGTGCGGTGCCGCTCGCGGCCACAGCCGGTTTGCGCAGGCTTGCCGTTGGCCGGAACTATGTTTTCACCATCCGGGGCAAGGCCAGCCGCCCCATCAAGACCAGCTTTTCGGTTTGGGGACCGGTGCGCGCCCGCCGGGATGTGGAACTCACCACCGATTGGCAGGAATTCCGCATGGATTTGAATGTTTCCCCCGAGGAACAGGCTTCCAACCCCAACCACCCCTCCTTTCAGGTGCGGATCATGGCCGAACCCGGGACCGAACCGGCGACCCTTTGGTTCGACGATGCCAGCCTGCGCCAAGCCCGCCCAAAAACCTCCCCGTGACCGCGCCCGCCTGTAGAAACCCGAAAGTGCCGATTTCCTGCCAAACTCAAATTTTCCTTTTATGAAAAAACTAAAAATTGCCGTTGCCGGGCTCGGACGGACCGGGTGGCGCAACCACCTGGCGAACCTGGCCAAACTCCCGGACCTCTACGAAATTTGCGGGGTCTGCGATGCGATGGAATCCCGCCGAAAAGAGGCGGAATCCACCTTCGGGTGCGCATCTTACGCAAACCTCGAAAGCATGCTGCGGGAGGATGGGATCGAGTGGGTCGTGGTGGCGACCCCACAAATCCTCCACCACGAACAAACCATCGCCGCATTGCGTGCCGGCAAAAATGTGATTTGCGAAAAGCCCATGGCCGTTAACAGCAGCCAAGCCGAGGAAATGGCTGCGGTCGCTTCGGAAACCGGGCGCCACCTCACGGTATTCCACAACCTCCGCTATGCCCCGGATTTCGCCTTGGTCCGGAAGGTGATTTCAACCGGGAAGCTCGGCCGCATCCTCATGGTAAAAATCCATCGCAACGATTTCTCGCGGCGCTGGGATTGGCAAACACTCAAAAAATTCGGCGGCGGCAACCTGGCCAACCAAGGCCCGCATGTCCTCGACCACGCCCTTTGCCTGATGAACACGACCGAACCCGGAATCGTCGCCCGCGCCGAAGCCGCCGTGACGCTGGGCGATGCGGACGACCATGTCAAAATCCTGCTCCATGCCAAATCAAGCCCCCTCGTGGATATCGAAATCTCCAGCGCCGACGCCACCGGGGCCGACCGCTGGAAGGTCTATGGAACCAGCGGCGGGCTGGTGGGCGATGGCGTCCAATTCCAATGCAAATATTTCGACCCTGCCGAATTGCCGGAGCGCACCGTCCAGGAAACCCCGCCTTTGGATAGGACCTACAATTCGGAGACCATTCCGTGGCGCGAGGAATCGCTGTCCCTCACGGAGGCGGAGGTGACGCGCCCCTTGCCCTTGGACTACTACACCGACTTGCACAGGGCGATCTGCAACGGCAATCCGCCACCCATTTCCACCGCGCACGCCCTCGCCATCATGCGCCTGATGGACCGGGTTTGGGAAACCGCGATCTGAGCAAAACCTAATCGGTTCTCAACTTCGTGCCGTCGGGCAGGGCGTTGGTTGAAGCGGGTCGCGGACACCACCTCACGCTGTAGTCCGCGAACAGGATAGGGGTTTGGCTTGATCCATGCCGCGCGTAGTCGATTGTTTCTGCGCGCACGAAGATTCCATTGTTGCGCCCACCAAATGTGAAAAGCCCCGTATGCGGTTTGTAGGCGTTGTTGCCGATAAAGTTGTTGATTTCGGCCAACAAAATCGTTTTGGGTGCAGAGGTCACCACTACCACCTTTCTGCCCGCAGTTTCTTCATTGAAGCCATAACTCAACGACCTGGCCGGATGTTCCGGATAAAAATGGCGCGTGCCAGGGCTCCAAAAGATCGTGGGATTTTTGTTCCGGCGACCATCATAATCGCCTGCAGAGGTTGAATATCCCAAGTAGGGCATGATCTGCACATCCCATTGACCCCCAATTCCATTCCTCTCCACTGCAGTCGCACCTTGAGGATTTCCTGCGGATTGTGGAAACGCCCCGTTGTTGTCCCCGGAGTAGGCAGCGATCCCGGAACCAATCTGCCGCATGTTGGCAATGCTTTTGGCTCCATTCCCGCGCTTCTGCATGCCTCCGATCATTGGTAATGAAATGGCCGCAAGAATTGATACCAAAACCACCACCGTTAAAATCTCAATCAAAGTAAAACCACCCGCCGCTCGTTTCATTTTTTCAATCGTATGGTGTTTGGTGATGGACGAATTTGAATCTCGTCATCCTCATTCGAAATCAGGGAAAGATAACATTTGATTTCTTCAAAAACAAAAAAAGCGACTGATTCACTTCGCCTGTTAATACGAGTTTTCAAAGTGTCAAAATCGTCCCCTTTGTGATCCGTGCTTGAACAGCACTATCCCGCCGGTCTTTTCATCTTGGATCCGATTGCAGCGCTTTACTCATACGTATGAGCTTGCTATTTCCAAAAGGCGAACCCAGACTTTGCATGTGCACTATTCATCGGCTCCAACCCAGAAGCAGATCGCGGAGCATCTTGGGGTTTCCCAGGCGCTTGTTTCCCGCGCGCTCTCCGGGCGGGCGGCGGAAATCGGGGCGTCGAGTGAGACAGTGGATAAAATTTGCCGTATGGCGGCGGAGTGGAATTACCAACCCAGCGCCACGGCGCTGGCTTTGCTTGGCGCTCCGACACGCACAATCGGTGTCGTTGTGAAGAATTTCGACGACCCTTTTTTCGGCGGCCTCATCGGGGCGCTTCAGACTTTGGCCAGGAAAGATAAGCATTCCCTTTTGTTGACAGGGCCGGGCAGGGAGGATCTCTTCGGCTTGCAGAGGCACCGTGTGGATGCCGTGATTTTTGCAGGCAGCGATTTTCCGCCGGAGGAACCCGTCCATTTCAAACAGGTCATCCAAATTGGAACGGGGAGGGTTTTTTCCAGTGCGATGCAGATTCAAATGGACGAACCAGCAGGAGTCGAAGAGATGGTTGATTACCTGGTTGGGCTCGGGCATCGCGAAATTGGATTTGTGGGGCGGGAGGTGAAGGCGACCCAACGGCGAGCCGCACAGCTGCGCAAAACTCTCCAGGCAAGAGGACTCTCCATAAGGGAAAAATCCTTTATTCCTTTTGTTGGAAGCGATGGCGATGCCGCCGAAACCGCGGTAGAAAAGCTTCTCGGCCTCACCCCAATGCCGACGGCGGTGCTGGCAGCGGAGGATTCCATCGCACTCGCACTTCTGCGCGTTCTCCATGAGGCGGGCTTGCGCGTGCCGCAGGACATCTCAATTGCTGGTATCGACGACATCTCCGCATCGTCACAGGCCATTCCGCCCCTGACGACGCTTCAGCAGCCCATTTTCGAAATGGCCGCCGCCGCATTCCGGGCCATCTCGGATCATCGCCAACAGGTGGTTTCCATTCCTGGAAAACTCATGATCCGTAAATCCTGCGCACCTCCCCTCCCCCGCTCCAAAATCCCATCCATATGAAAACCACCATCGCAAAAACCAAAGACGAAACCGGCGCGGCCGCCGCCACACTCGGTGCCAAGCTCATCCTGGAAGCCATCAGCAAAAGGGGAAAGGCCAATATCATCGTTGCCACCGGCGCATCCCAGTTTGAAATGATCGGGCGCTTGATCAAGGAGCCGAAGATCGATTGGACGCGCGTCACGGCCTTCCACCTTGACGAGTATGTCGGCATGTCGATCACCCATCCCGCCTCGTTCCGCAGGTATCTGTGGGAGCGATTTGTGTCCCGCCTCCCTCTTCCGCTGGCGGCCTTCCATTACATCAATGGAGAAGGGGATCCGCAGAAGGAGTGCCTTCGCGTGGGGAAGATGATTGCTGGCCACCCGATTGATGTTTGCTTTGCCGGCATCGGAGAAAATGGACACCTCGCCTTCAATGATCCACCGGCCGATTTCAAAACAAAGGCGCCGTATCTTGTGGTGAATCTGGACGAGGGCTGTCGCAGGCAGCAGATGGGCGAGGGGTGGTTCAAAACCCTCGCGCAAGTCCCGAAGCAGGCCATCTCGATGTCGATCCACCAAATCATGAAATCCCAAGCCATCATCTGCACGGTGCCGGATGAGCGCAAAGCCCAAGCCGTGAAAGATTGCTTCTCCGGAGGAGTCTCGCCGATGCACCCAGCCTCAATCTTGCAAAACCATCCATCGACCACTTGCTTTCTGGATGAAAAATCCGCCTCGCTTCTCAAAAAGCCGTCTAAATCCTTATGATCCTTGATGCTATCACGCACACCCCCGCCTACGCGAACCTTGGCCCGGACTTCGCAAAGGGGTTCGATTTTTTGCGTTAATTCAACGACTCCCAAGCGATGGGGCGCCATGAGATCGATGGAGACAGGGTTTTTGCTTTGGTTCAAAATTATACAACGAACCCGATTGAGAGCGCCCTCTATGAGGCGCACCGCCGCTATAGCGACATCCAATTTGTTTTCAGCGGGCGCAAAACCCCTCTGGGCTCCACTGGCTGAGATGAGCGAGCAGACCATGGCCTACGACGATGCCAAGGACGCCGCTCTCTGGAAATGTAATCCAACAGATTCCACCCTCCTGCGACTTTCCGAAGGCCATGCGGTTGTGTTTTTTCCACAGGACGCCCATGCGCCCGGGATGGAATAGAACCGCCTCTTTCGCCTGCCGATGGATCGGACTCGACGAAAGTCAGGCCCGCAGCCTCTTCTCCACAACTGTTGCCGATCTTTTTGAGATTGAACTGCCGATTTTAAAATGAGTTTGGAATATCAGAACCCTCGCCTGGAAAACGCCGACAAGGCAGGCCGCTTCCGGAATCGAAAAGATGCCCTCTCGATGGTTCGATTTGGAATGTCGATTTGGAAACGCAGGCGATGTCCGGTTTCGGCACGCTCGATGGTTGCTCCCATCGCCATTCTCGAGGCTAGGCTCGGTCAGCACGATTATGATATCAGCCTTCATCCAGTGGTTGGTTAGGGAGACTGTTCAACAATGTGATTCCCGCTGAGGTTGTTGCGCCTCTTTTGCAGAGCGCAAATGGATTGGGCGGAGACGAAATGAACCTTCAAAACAGGGGCGTTATGCCCACCGGATTAAGGCGCTTTAACTCGAAAATCGGGGGGCTCCAAAATGGACGATTTTAGTTTTTGGGCGACTCATCGCTCCAAGCCCACTTGACATAATCGTATTCCACGATTCCTGCGCCATCCAGCGCTCCGAAGTTCCCAAACGCGACCCAAGTCCCGACAACCGGTGTAGGAGCAACCTCCTTGAGGGGATCGGGGTTGCCGTCAAGGTAGAGTTTGGCGCCGGAGGCATCGACAACAATGCGGTAAATGTGGAAATCGTTTCCGATATCCTCCGAAACAGGGCTGTTCCTCCCCCCTGAACCGAACTCGATGGCGTTCGCCGAAACCCTGAGGTTGGCCCCGCCTGCTTCCCCGTTCCTCAATTCCGCACCCACCAGGAATCCATCCCCGCTCACGATCCGTGCGCGCACTTCAAGGACCAGGCACGCGGCTTCTGCAAGCAATGGACCTGGCGCCAGGATCCTCCACCCCCAGCCGCCCGATCCGATTGTCTGGCGGAGGACCGAATTCCCGGGAGCGTCTTGGGCGACCTCCTCCACCGGATCCTCGCCATGGCGGTCCAGGGAGAAACGGATCGGATCGTCCTCGGTTGGCAAAGCATCCCCCCCATAGACGAAGTTCCACACAATTCCCTGCTCCTGCACATCCTGTTGGGCAGCGCCAGCAGGGGTTGCGGCCAAAAGCGCGGCCGCCAGCGTATTGATCATTCTCTTCATGGTTTTTGGTTGGTTTTTAGGTTGAATTTTCCGAGCTCGGTTTCCAAGCGGCTATGGAGTTCATCGGATTGGAGGCGGGTCAAACCGGCCGCCGGCCGCCGGAAACATTTGGAAAGGATTCCGCGCCTCTGGAGGATGGCCTCGATGCCCTGCATGAGCCCGAACCCTTCCAAGATGCCGAAAAAAACCGAGTTCCGCTCCTGGAGGAGTTTCGCCCGGCTCCAATCCCCTCCCTGCGCGGCCTCCCACAATTCCACATAATGTTTCGCAAACGCGTTGTAGGTGGAACCCACCCCGGCCTGCGCGCCGAACATCAATCCCGCCAGCAGTTGCTCGTCCCTGCCGTAGAGCAAAAGCATTCCGTCCTTCATGGCAAGGAGCCGCCCGGCCAAATGGAGGTTGTAATCCGTGAACTTCAGCCCCGCGACGCCCTCGATGCCGGCCAAATCCCTGAATTGGTCCAGCGAAGGCTGGGAATGGGTGTAAACGGGAATGTGGTAAATGAAAACCGGCAAGCCCGCCGCGGCACGGGCCAATTCCCCGTAGAACCTGCAAATTTCCGCATGGCTGCGGTTGATCGGCGGGATGGCGGCAACCGCATCGACGCCGCACCCGGCCGCGTGCTCGGCGAGCGCACAAGTCGACCTGGTATCCTGTGTCCCGACATGGGCGATGGTATACCCGCGCCCCTTGGAAAGCGAAGCCCCGATCTCCGCCGTGCGCCTCCGCTCTTCCACCGTCATCAGATACCCTTCGCCGGTCAAACCGCAGAGATACAAGCCGTGGACGCCGTCTCCGTAGAGGGCCCCAACCTGCCGGGCAAGCGCCGCTTCGTCCAAACGGTCGTCGATGCCGCAGGGTGATACGATAGCCGGGCAAATGCCATGGAACTTGGGTGGGGTTGTCGCCATACCTTGCAAATTAGCGCGCGCGGACCACGGGGCAATTCCGGCCCCCCGGCCGGCCCCGATAGCGACTCATTCACTTCGTTCCACCGGGTCGAATCTTCGTTTGATCCAAAAGGCACTGGTGCGATGAATTTCGTGCGCATCCTCCCCCGCGCCCCAAACGATGAGCATGAAAAAAACGATCTGCAGTCCACAGGTTGCAGCCGGCTGGACCGGCGGTTTTCCTGCGAACCACAATTCCTTTCAAACCCAAGGAAAAATGGGTCCCGCGGTGCATTGCCAAGCGCGCACCCAACACCCCCGCCATCCAACCCCCGGCACCAGTCTGGAAATACAATCCTGCCGCACCCCTAAGTGCACCACCCCAACCCCCATGGATTCCCCTTCCTCACCGAATCCCCGTTCCTTCGTAATCCTTCCACCCTTCAGGGTAGTCAGACCGCTTCTATTGCTGGCATCGGTTTTATTCGCGATTTGCCCGATCAGAGTCACCGCCCAGACGACCTATTTCTGGCGTTCGGAGTCGACCAATGGAAATTGGAACGACAGCAACAACTGGTGGAACGGTTCCACGACAGCAGTTCCTGCAGGAGGCGACATCATCCGGTTCAACAACGGCATCCAGTTGACGATGACAAACAACCTTGCTGCCACAAGCCGCTATCGCATTTATTTCGACAGCGGCACCGGCGCGAGGACCATCGGCGGCACCACCGCAAACACTTTTTACGATTACGGCGGACTCGCCCCCCTCATTCAAAATGACGACGCCGATACTCAAACGATTAACTTCGATATCATCAACGGAAACAGCAGTGGCGTAAACGCCTTGGATATTAACGCCAACAGCGGCCAATTGATTTTCGGCGGGAATATCAGCGCCTCAGGCGGCGCCCGCACCATCTACGCCGGCGGAAGCAATAACCTCACCTTCAACGGAGCCCTCCGGGATGGATCCAGCGCGGCCCTGAGCTTTTACAAACAAGGCACCGGCACCGCCACCCTGGCTGGAAATGGCAACTTTACGGGAACCACCAGCGTCACTGCAGGCGTTGTCGCCATCACGCATGCCAGCGCTTTGGGCTCGACCTCCGGCGGCACTACGGTCTCCAGCGGAGCTGCCCTTCAGCTTTCCGGCGGAATCTCCGTCGGCGCCGAGGCCCTTACATTGAACGGAGCAGGCATCTCCAACGGCGGTGCCCTTCGCAACACCTCCGGCAATAACTCTTGGGCCGGCGGCATCACCTTGAACTCCGGCGCCCGCATCAACTCCGACTCGGGGACGCTCACCATCAGCGGAACCGTCGGTGCCGGCGCCAACACCCTCTATGTCGGAGGCGCCGGGGACACCACGATCAGCGGTTCCCTCTCCGGGACGCAGACCGGCGGCGATGGTGCCCTCTTTAAAAACGGCACTGGCACGCTCACCCTTTCCGGGGCGAACACTGGGCTCACCGGCCTCACGCTCCTCGGCGCCGGCACGCTTTCGGCCGCATCGAATTCCAACCTCACCTCCGGCACCATCCAGATGGGCGACGGCGCCACCACCGCCACCCTCGCCATCACGGGTGGCGACACCACGCGCACCGGAGGAATCGCCATCGCGAACACCTCGAACGCCAGCGTCATCAGCATCACCTCCGGCACCACCTACATGAACGGCACCCTCAGCCAAGCCGGCGGCACCACCGACACCACCAAGTTCGGAAAAGCCGGCGCGGGCACCCTCTACCTCGGCAGTGCGAACACCTACGCGGGCCAGATTCAGATCGGCGAGGGCAATGTCATCCTCGCCAACAACACCGCCTCGGGCACCAATAACAGCACCACCAACCGGGGCATCGACCTCGGCCTCAATGTCGGTGATGTCTCGCAAGGCAACAGTGTCGGTCTTTATGTCCTCAACGGCATCACTTCGAACGCCTCGATCTACGTTGCCCCCAACACCTCCTCCGCCACCCGCACCATCGGCCTCTCTGGCTCAGGCTCCGGCGGTTTCTCGAACGAAATCTTCATCGACCAGGGCGTGAACCTTACCGGCGGCAGCGGCACCGCCACATTCAGCGGCGCTTTTACAGGTTGCCTCACCAACAGCCCGACCATCCGCATCGCGGGTGGCACCGTCGTGTTCACCAACAACAGCAGCGCGTCGGGCTACAACGGCACCACCGTCATCAACTCCGGTGCCACCCTCCAACTTGGCAATGCCGGCACTTCCGGCTGGGTGGGCAACACCAGCGGCATCACCAACAACGGCACGCTCCGTTACGACCGCACCGACAATGTTTCCACTTCCCTCGCCATTTCCGGCACCGGCGCGCTCACCAAGAACGGCACGGGCACCCTGACCCTGTCCGGCGCGAATTCCTATTCGGGCGGCACCACCATGAACGCCGGGGTTTTGAACATCAACAGCGCCACCGCCATCGGATCCGGCGCCTTGGTCTTAAATCAGACTGCAACCACGATTGACAACACCAGTGGGGCCGCCATCACGCTCGCAAACAACAACAATATTACAGTCCATAATTTCACCTTCACGGGAACCAATGACCTGAGCTTCGGATCCGGAACAGCCACTTTGGGTTCAACTCGCACCATCACTGTCAGCGGAGGCAACCTCACGATTGGCTCGATCGATGCCCAATTCACAAATGTCGGGTTGACCAAATCCGGGACCGGCAGATTGATCCTGTCGAACGCCGCAGGCTCGAATTTCCAAGGCGGAACCACATTGTCCGCCGGCACCCTCTCGCTGGGAAACAAGAGTGCACTGGGGACCGGGACACTCACGATCAGCGCCGCCTCCACAGCCCTGTCTGCCACCGCCAACCTCGGTGGCGCCAACGCGGTGGCCAACGCGATCAACCTGCGGGCGAACTCCTCGATCGTGGGAAGCAACAACCTCACGCTGTCCGGAGCCCTCACCCAGAATGGCTCGAACTTCTCGTTGACGGTGAACAACTCCGGTGCCACCGAGTTTTCCGGTCCCATTTACCTTTCGGAAGCCTCGGGCACCGGGCGCACGCTCACGCTGGTGGCGACCACCAACGCCACGGTGAGCGGCGCCATTTCGAATTTCAACGGATCGGGAACGGCGGGCGTGTTGAGAAAGGACGGCGCCGGGGCGCTGGTGCTCTCGAATTCGTCCAGCTCCTACACCGGCAGGACGGAAACGCAGGCCGCGGGCATTTTGTCAGTCGCCAAGCTCGCCAACGGGGGCAGCAACAGCAGCATCGGCGCTTCCAGCAACGCCGCGGCCAACCTGGTCTTCGCCAATGGCACCACGCTGCTCTACACCGGATCCGGCGATAGCACGGACAGGCTCTTCACGATTGACGGGAATGGCGCGGGGTTCGGCGTGGCGATCGATGCGTCAGGCTCCGGCGCGCTCAACTTCACCAACACGGGAAGCATAACCCACAGCACCAACGCCCAGACGCGCACGCTCACGCTGCAGGGCAACAACACGGCAGACAACACCTTCGCCTTGCTGCTCGCCAACAATGGCGGCGGCGCCCTGTCGCTTGCCAAGTCGGGCACCGGCACATGGGTCCTGACGGGCAATAGCACCTACACTGGGGCCACAACAGTCAATGCGGGCGCGCTGACGGTTGGCCATGCGAATGCCCTTGGCGCCACTGCGGGCGGGGTGACCGTATCCAGCGGGGCAGCCCTGCAACTCACCGGCGGCATCGCGGTCGGCGCCGAGGCCTTGGGCATCAGCGGCGACGGGATCGGTTCCGGCGGCGCGCTGCGCAACCTCTCCGGCGCGAACTCCTATGCCGGCGCCATCACGCTTGGCGCGGCGACCCGCATCAACTCGGATGCCGGCACACTCACGCTCTCGGGCGGGATCTCCGGCACGCAAAACCTAACCATCGGCGGGGCTGGCAACACCACAGTCAGCGGCACCATCGCCACCGGCACCGGCACGCTCGCCAAGGATGGCCTCGGCACACTGGTCCTCTCGGCAAACAACACCTACACCGGCGCGACAACCATCACCGCCGGCACCCTGCAACTCGGCGCCGGCGGCACTGCGGGCAATGTCACCAGCGACATCACCAACAACTCCGCACTCGTCGTCGACCGCTCGAACAACTTCACCTACGGCAACATCATTTCTGGAAGCGGCACTCTTACCAAAAACGGCACGGGCACCCTCACTCTCACGGCAAACAACACGATGTCCGGCAACACCACCGTCAATGCCGGCGGGCTTACCCTCAACAACGCCAGCGGAAATGCCCTCGCCGGCAACATCACCGTGGCGGGCGGCACTCTCACGCTCTCCTCCGACAGCCAGACCGCCGCTGGAAAAGCGGTGGCGATGACCTCGGGTTCCATCGCCCTCGGCACCACCACGCAAACCTTCGGCTCCCTCGCCATGTCCGGCGGCAACATGACCCGCCAAGGAGGGGTCCTTACCTTGGCTGGCGCTTCCAGTTTTACGGGCGGAAATGTCATCTTCACCGCCGCAGGCTCGGGAATCACGAACTCTGCAGCGGTGACGCTGGGCAATGCGAATTTTCTCTACGGGGGCAGCGTAACGCATACCGCCGGCTTCGTCCTCGGAGGCAATGTCGATGTCAACAACTCCGCCACCGCATCCTTCAACAACACCGACAGCGGCGCCGGCGAACTCGATCTCGGCTCAGCCACCCGCACCTTCACGGTCGGCAATTCCGCGAACCTGAATGTGAATTGGGTTGTTTCCGGTTCGGGCAACCTCACCAAATCCGGCGCGGGCACCATGACCCTCAACGCCACAAACACCTATTCCGGCAACACGACCGTGACCGCCGGAACGCTGGCCACCAGCGGCGCCAACCAGATTTCCACCGGCACCAGCCTCGATGTGCAGGGCGGCACCTTCCAACTCGGCGGCAACCAGCAATTCGCCTCCGCCCAGGGGGCGGGCAACATCACCCTCGGGGGCAACACCCTCACGCTGGGTTCGAACAACGCCAATACCACCCTCTCCGGAACCCTCTCAGGCGCGGGGGGTGGGCTCACCAAGCAAGGCACCGGCACACTCACCCTCTCCGGGCCAAACTCCTACACAGGCGCCACTGCCATCAATGCCGGTGCGGTCCGCGCATCGAATGCCACCGCGCTGGGCACAACGGCGGGCGGAACCACCGTTGCCAGCGGCGCCGCCCTGGAACTCTCCGGCGGCATTATAATCGGGGCGGAAGCCCTCAACCTTTCGGGAACGGGAATTTCATCGGGCGGGGCGCTGCGCAATATCGACAGCGACAATTCCTATGCCGGCGCGGTCACCCTCGCCGCCGCCACCCGGATCAACTCCGATGCGGGCACATTGTCGCTGGGCGGCGGTATCTCGGGCACATTCAACCTCACCATCGGGGGCGCGGGCAACACCACGGTCGGCTCGGTGGTCGGCACCAGCTCGGGCACGCTGACCAAGGATGGTGCGGGCACCCTCACCCTCTCCGGCAACAACACCTACAGCGGCGGAACCACATTGTCCGTAGGCACCCTCGCGCTCGGGCACAAGAATGCGCTGGGCACGGGCACCCTCACGATCAGCACCGCCTCCACAGCCCTCTCTTCCACCACCGATCTCGGTGGCGCCAACGCGGTGGCCAACGAGATCAACCTCCGCAACAACTCTTCGATCGTGGGAAGCAACAACCTCACGCTGTCCGGAGCCCTCACCCAGAATGGCTCGAACCTCTCGTTGACGGTGAACAATTCCGGCGCCACCGAGTTGGCTGGCCCGATTTACCTATCGGAAGCCTCGGGCACCGGGCGCACGCTCACGCTGGTAGCGACCACCAACGCCACGGTGAGCGGCGCCATTTCGAATTTCAACGGCTCGGGAACGGAGGGGGCGTTCCGAAAGAACGGCGCCGGGGCGCTGGTGCTCTCGAATTCGTCCAGTTCCTACACCGGCAGGACGGAAACGCAGGCCGGGGGCATTTTGTCGGTCGCCAAACTCTCCAACGGGGGCAGCAACAGCAGCATCGGCGCTTCCAGCAACGCCGCGGGCAACCTGGTCTTAGCCATTGGCACCACGCTGCTCTATACCGGATCCGGCGACAGCACGGACCGCCTCTTCACGATCGACGGGAGCGGCGCGGGGCTTGGCGTGGCCATCGACGCATCGGGTTCCGGCGCGCTCAACTTCACCAACTCGGGGGGCATAACCCATAGTTCAAGCGGTCAGACGCGCACGCTCACGTTGCAGGGCAACAACTCGGCGGACAACACTTTCGCCTTGCTCATTGCCAACAACGGGGGCGGGGTCATGTCCCTCACCAAAAACGGCACCGGCACATGGGTCCTGACGGGGAACAGCACCTACACCGGGGCCACAACAGTCAATGCGGGCGCGCTGACGGTTGGCCATGCGAATGCCCTTGGCAACACTGCGGGAGGGGTGACCGTGTCCAGCGGGGCGGCCCTGCAACTCACCGGCGGAATCGCGGTCGGCGCCGAGGCCTTGGGCATCAGCGGGGACGGGATCGGTTCCGGCGGCGCCTTGCGCAACCTCTCCGGCGCGAACTCCTATGCCGGCGCCATCACGCTTGGCGCGGCGACCCGCATCAACTCGGATGCTGGCACACTCACCCTCTCGGGCGGGATTTCCGGCACGCAAAACCTAACCATCGGCGGGGCTGGCAACACCACCGTCAGCGGCACCATCGCCACCGGCACCGGCACGCTCGCCAAGGATGGCCTCGGCACATTGGTCCTTTCGGCAAACAACACCTACACCGGCGCGACGACCATCACAGCCGGCACCCTGCAACTCGGCGCCGGCGGCACTGCGGGCAATGTCACCAGCGACATCACCAACAACTCCGCGCTCGTCGTCGACCGCTCGAACAACTTCACCTACGGCAACATCATTTCTGGAAGCGGCACTCTTACCAAAAACGGCACGGGCACCCTCACTCTCACGACCAACAACACGATGTCCGGCAACACCACCGTCAATGCAGGCAGCCTGACGCTGAACAACGCAAGCGGCAACGCCCTCGGAGGCAACATCACCGTGGCGGGCGGCACACTCACATTGACGGACTCCGACAATCAAACCGCTGCAGGAAAAGCCATCACGATGTCTTCCGGTTCCATCGCCCTCAGCGCCTCAAAGCAAACCTTCGGTTCCCTCATGATGAGTGGCGGCAACTTGACGAGAGGCGGAGATATTTTGACCCTTTCCGACGCATCCAGCTTTACCGGGGGCACAGTCAGCCTCACATCAGGCAGCGCGCGAATCGTAACCGCCGGCACAACCACGCTCGGGAATGTCAATTTCACCACTGGGTCCACGATTTCAGCAAACAACGGTTTGGTTCTCGGCGGCAATGTCCTGATGACCTCCGGAACGGCGAATTTCACAAACACTGCTAACCTCGGCCGCATCGACCTGGGGTCCTCTGACCGCACTTTCGATCTCGGAGCCGGAACAGCCTTGAATTCGGATTGGGCCATCGTCGGCACCGGCGGTTTGGTCAAATCCGGCGCAGGCACCATGACCCTCAACGCCACAAACGCCTATTCGGGCAACACGACCGTCACCCTCGGCACGCTGGCCACCAGCGGCGCTAACCAGATTTCCACCTCCACCCACCTCGATGTTCAGGGCGGCACCTTCCAACTCGGCGGCAGCCAGACCTTCGCATCCGCCCGTGGCGCTGGTGCCATCAATCTCGGCGCAAATACCCTCACCATCGGCTCGAACAACGAGAGCACCACCCTCTCCGGCGTGATCTCGGGATCAGGAGGCGGACTAACGAAGCAAGGTTCCGGCACACTCACACTTTCCAACACCGGCAACACCTACTCCGGAGCCACGAACATCAACGCGGGCACGCTTGTGCTTAGCGGCACCAACACCTCCAGCGCCATCACCATCGCCAGCGGCGCCACCCTCGCCGGCAGCGGCACGGGCGGAGCGGTCACCGTCAACGGCATCATTTCGCCCGGCACCTCACCCGGCATCCTCACCGTCGGCGACCTCACCCTCAACAGCGGCGGCAGCTACACATGGGAAATAGCCAACGCCACCGGAGCCGCCGGCACCGGCTGGGACCAGATTGTTGCCTCGGGGCAGCTCACTGTGGCCTCCACTGCCGGATCAAGGTTCACCATCGCCATCACATCCACGGGGGCGCCCACCAATTGGAACTACCTCACCACCGGGCAAACATGGGACATCATCGACTACGGCACCATCAGCGGATTCGACGCAACCAAGTTCACGATTTCTACCAGTGGCTTCGGCGGCACCACGGATGCCGGATCCAGCTGGAGCCTCTCGGATGCCGGCAGCGCCCTGCGCTTGACCTATACCTACACCGCAGGAACGCCCACTTGGTCGGGCGGCGCCGGCAACTGGAACGCGGAATTCACCCCCGCGATCTCCAATGGCTTGGACGCAATTTTCACGGGCTCGGGCGGCACGGCCACCAACAACATCCCCTCCGCCACGCTCACCAACATCGGCAGCCTCACCTTCAACTCCACTGCGGGAGCCTACACCCTCGCCGCGGATTCCGGTTCCTCAGGCTTCAATGCCGCCTCCGCCCTAGTCATCAACGGGGATATCACCAACAACTCCACAAACACGCAGACGATCAACCTCGCCCTATCCTATGCGGCGAATGAAAACGTTCTGGCAAATAGCGGCAACATCGTTCTCGGCGGTCCGGTTGCCGTGGCCAACGCCCAAACGCTCGTCCTCTCCGGCAACATTACCATGAGCGGTTCCGTCACTGGCGCGGGAGCCCTCTCGAAAAACAGCACGGGCGTCCTGACACTGAGCGGATCGAACAGCCTCAGCGGGGGCGTTGCGGCCTCGGCGGGCACTTTGCTCCTCGGCAACAACAACGCCCTTGGCGCCGGCAACTTCACCACCACCGGCAGCGTCACCATTGCCAGCACCGATTCCACCGCACGCATGCTGGAAACAAGCTACACCAGTCTGAGCGGCAGCAGCGTCACAGTCACCTTCGGTCAAGCCAGCGGTGGCACAGGGGCACTGACTTTCAATGGCACTGGCGATCTCGCGCTTGGCACAGGCACCCGCACCTTTCAAGTCCTGAATACCACCACTCTCAATGGCGCTCTAACAGGAGCTGCCTCACTCACCAAAACCGGTGCCGGCACACTCGTCCTCGCCGGGAACAGCACATACGGCAGCGCTGGGACGACTACCATCAGCGCCGGCACACTCCAAATCGGATCAGGCGGCGCCACAGGTTCGATCTCCACTCCGTCGATCGTCAACAACGCCGCCCTCCTTGTGAACCGCACCGGCTCACTCACTCTTTCTGGCAACATGAGTGGCACCGGCACGCTCACCAAAAATGGTAGTGGCACACTAATACTGACCGGTTCGAACACCTACGACGGTGCCACTACAATCAATACCGGAGCCCTCAGAGCCTCCACTTTGAACGCTCTGGGCAGCACTGCTGCAGGAACCACCGTTGCCAGCGGAGCGGCTCTCGAACTCATCGGCGGAATCGCCATCGGCGCCGAAGCCCTCTCGCTCACAGGCAGCGGCGACTCCAGCACCGGAGCACTCCGCAACATCAGCGGGGCGAATTCCTACGCCGGTGCCATCACGCTCGGGGGCGCCACCACCATCGGCTCCGATGCCGGCACCCTCACGCTCACGGGCGGGCTCACTGGCACGAATACCAACCTCATCATCGTAGGCGCAGGCGCCACCACGGTTTCCACCAACGGCCTCAGCATCGGCAGCGGCACCCTCACCAAGAACGGCAGCGGCACCCTCACGCTCAACACCGCCAATACCTACACCGGCGCCACCACGGTCAACAGTGGCACTCTCCAAGCCGCCGCTGCCGGAGCCCTCGGCGCCTCATCAAACATCGACATCAACGGCGGATCCCTCCTCGTCACGGCCGCAAGCTCCATCAACGACAGCGCCGCCATCAACCTCAACAGTGGCACCCTGGCAGTGAGTGGAAGCTTCGATGAGAATGTCGGACAGCTCACCCTCAGCGCCAACTCGATTATCGATCTCGACGGATTCTCCGGCATCCTCCGCTTCGGAGGCGTTGGCTCTTGGGCCAGCGGCGCCACGCTGGCCATCTGGAACTGGAGTGGCCAGCCGCTGTGGGGGCCGCCGGTCAACAATTACGCCAACCCCAGCCAGATTGTTTTTGCCGACAAGTCAAATCTCACTCCCAACCTCGCAAGTATCAGCTTCTACAGCGGCAGCGGCACGGGATTCATCGGAAATGCCTTTGAACAGGACTTCAATATCTCCGATTTTAACGGCACCGAAATCATACCCGTCCCAGAACCCGAAACCTATCTCACCGGCCTCATCCTCTTCCTCGGTTTCGGCATCTACCAATTCCGATTGGCTCGACAAGGCCGAGGCCACCTCCACCGGTTCACCTTCCTCCGCCACGGATTCAAACGATAATCCGTGGATACTCAACCCGGGGTGTGACCCGGCATTCTCCGAAACCTCTGACGCCTTGGGCATTCAAGGCGGGCTAACCCAAACCAAAAAGCTGAATGGTTTCTGGGCAACCTGATTCCAAGGAGCGTTCCATAGCCTTCCGGGTTAGGGCCAGCCCATTGAGAGCTGCCCCCCCACAGTCCCGCATGAGCCCAATTAAGGCATACGGTTCTTCAAGCTACGACTTCGCTTCGTATATCGAGTGGACTACCGTTGCCGGCGGGAACGGGAATCGCCTCATCAACTCGGAAAAGCGTTGCCAGGACATTCCGCCCCGTTTCTGACTTCTCCGGTCGAGCCATTTGTGCCAGAGGCGCTTGACCTCTTCACGGAACCGCTCCAGCTGATTGCCATTTCCGGTTATCCCGTAGCAGCCAAAGTGCCCTCGCAGTTTCTGCACCAGCCCCTTCCACTGTTCCCCCACCCTGAGGTGCCGATTTTTCGGCATCCACTGCCTGATTGCCTTCAGACTCCTGCTTATCCGCTTTCGCGCCGTCTTGCGACGGACCGCAAAGCCTCCCTTTCTGGTCTTCCCCAGTAGTCGGTGAACCCACAGAAAGTCGAATGTGCTCGGTTCTGCTGGCTCCTGCTTCCCGCTTCCCTTTCGGGGGCGAGCGAACGGGATCAGCCTCGTTACCACTCCATCCCGCACCCTCTGTCCGATGATCTCCCGCCGTTTTCCGTGATCAAGAGTATCGAAGAAACTTTTGATATCCACGTCGAGCAACCAGCTTATCCCACTTCCCATGGACTTTTTACAGAGATCCTCCAGAGCATTGTGCGCACTGCGTCCCGGCCGCACCGCCGCCGAGCTCAGTCGAGCCCTCGCCACCTTTGGCGCCCACACCCTCGGCGCGGAGGAAAACGAACCCGTCGCCCGCACCTTTCGTCCCGTCATAATCCTCGAGGATCACTTTCTCCGCCAGCCAGAGCACCGGCATCGCGTGATGCCGCGTGTGGCGTTCCATCGGCCGACCCGTGATCCGCACCCGGCGACCTGTCCAGAGTTCGGCCTCCGCATAGGCCTCGCGGTCGAGTCCCGCCAGCTGCGGAAACTCCGCCTTCACCACCTGCCCATCGGGCGATTTCCAAACCAGCGACCGATCCACCGCGACGCCGAAGTAGGATCCACCCTCCTCATCACGAAAAGAGCCGAGCACGCCGGTGATCTCGCCCGCCGAGAGGATAGGCAGCGGCGCGAGGCAGGCGAGACAGAGTAGCGCCAGTGCGAGGAATTTCCGGATTCCGGAACA
>Ga0247844_1004338_pt1 | contig 19371 bp, 22 predicted proteins | sample LaCtaG_FD_192421 | JGI IMG/M metagenome (GOLD analysis project Ga0247844, IMG submission 192421) | Freshwater microbial communities from meromictic Lake La Cruz, Castile-La Mancha, Spain - LaCruzMarch201714.5m_1 | ecosystem: Environmental > Aquatic > Freshwater > Lake | place: Spain: Castile-La... | reverse complement strand
CATATTTTGTGCTTTGGTATTCCCAACCGTCTCCGACCCCAAAAAATCGCTTCAGAAATGTGCTTTCCATCCATCAGCATCTACCCTGTTTCCCCTCTGTAAGCACACTTTTTGCGGATGAACCCGAGATCGGAGGCCAAGCCCAACATTATCATTATTCTCGCGGACGATCTTGGAGTCGGCGATCTCGGGATTGGCGGTGCCACGAAGATCAAGACTCCGAACCTAGACCGATTGGCTGCGGAAGGCGTTCAGTTCACGCAGGGATACGCTCCCTCGGCAACCTGCACCCCGTCGCGTTTCTCCATGCTGACTGGGGAGTATGCCTGGAGACAAAAGGCCAAGACCAACAGCATCCTTGATGGTGACGCACCACTCTGCATCGAGCCGGGGCGGTTCACCCTGCCGGAGATGCTGCGCCAGGCGGGCTACCGGACCGGTGTGGTTGGGAAGTGGCACCTCGGCCTCGGGGATGGTGAAACGAAGGTGGATTTCAACAAGGAAGTCAAACCCGGCCCGCTGGAAGTCGGCTTCGACGATTCTTATATCATCCCTGCCACCGTGGATCGCGTGCCGAGCGTCTGGGTTAAGAATCACCAAGTGGTGGGTCTCGATGCCGCCGATCCGATTGACGTTAGCTACCTCGAAAATATCAGCGACGAGCCGACCGGCATTGATCGCCCCGATCTGCTCACTCACTACGCCGCAGACGAGCAGCATTCCTGCACAATCATCAATGGCATTAGCCGCATTGGCTATATGAAGGGCGGGAAGGCCGCGCGCTTCAAGGATGAGGAGTTGGCCACGACCGTTGTGAGAGAATCGGTGGATTTTATCGAGCGAAATGCCGGCAAGCCCTTCTTTCTCAGCATCGGGCTTTTTGAGCCGCATGTTCCCCGCGTGGCTGAGCCTCCGTTTGTCGGAAAGAGCGGCACCGGGGTGCGTGGCGATGTCATCGCTCAAATCGACTGGCAGGTTGGTGAAATCCTCGGGACGCTCGACCGCCTCGGCCTCGCGGAGAATACGATTGTCATCTTCTCCAGCGACAATGGACCGATTCTCTTCGACGGTTACTACGACCGCTCCGTTGAAGATCTGAACGGACATGATCCCACCGGTGGCTTACGCGGGTGGAAGTATCAGACCTTTGAAGGAGGATGCCGAGTTCCCTTCATCGTGCGCTGGCCTGCGGAAATCAAACCACGAGTGTCCAACCAATTGATCAGCCTGGTTGATGTGATCGCCACAGTGGCCGCTATCACACATCAGAAAATCCCGGCGGCCACGTCCCCGGACAGCATCGATCTGTCGGCGGTGCTGCTCGGTAAAACCTTGGACAATGTGCGTGATCACACCGTCCAGCATGGTGTCGCTGGCACCATGGCGCTCCGAAAGGGAAACTGGAAATACCTGCCTGCCACCGCAAAGGATGCGGGCGGCGGCATGGGGACCGGAGCGAACGCTTCCGATGAACGCTTCGCGGCCGCCTTCATCCCTGAGCCCATGCTCTTCGACTTAGCCGCCGATCCGGGCGAAAAGACCAACGTCATCAAACAGCATCCGGAGAAAGCCAATGAGCTGGCGGCAGAACTCGCCAGCATCGTTGCTGTTGGTGTGAACCCAACAAAGCAAACCTCTAAACCGTAAATACTCCACTTTCCCCAACTACTATCATGACATTCTCCACCTTCCTTCTAGCTCAAGCGCCCGTCGAAACCAGCGCGATGAGCACTCTCGACATGGTTCTCTTTTTCGTGGCTGTCGTCGGCGTCATCGCCTTCGGCATCTGGCAGGGCAACAAAGAAACAAAGGGCGCCGCTGAGGCCGGAGGTGCAGCCGGATACTTCCTGGCCGGACGCGGGCTGACGTGGTGGCTGGTGGGCTTCTCGCTGATTGCCGCCAACATTTCCACGGAGCAGTTTGTCGGCATGTCGGGGCAGGCTGCCGACTGGCTTGGGATGGCCATCGCCTCGTATGAGTGGATGGCTGCCGTTACCCTCGTGGTGGTTGCCTTTGTCTTTCTGCCGAAACTGCTGAGGTGTGGCATCTACACGATCCCGGAATTCCTTGAGTATCGCTACGGGGTAGTCGCGCGGACAGTGATGGCGATCTCCACGCTCGTTATCCTGGTCGGCGTGCCAACGGCTTCGGTAATTTACTCCGGAGCCAAGGTTGTGTCTGTGTTCTTTGCTGGGCAGCATGTGTTGGGACTCGATCTCGGCTCCATCACGGTCGGTTGTTGGATCATCGGACTTTCGGCTGCCGCTTACGTGTTCGTCGGGGGATTGAAAGCTTGCGCGTGGACGGATCTGATCTGGGGTGCTGCTCTCATTGTGGGCGGCTTGATTGTCCTGACTTTGGCGTTAGGTGCTATGAAGGACGCCGATCCTCAGGATTTGATCGCAACTAAGGTCGCCAATTCGAGTGCCACCGTCGAGGATCTTAAAAACGCCGGCGGATGGGAGCGGTTCATGCTTTTGAATGCTGGCAAAAACTCCGAGGCGGTCGCTGTCGAAGGCGAGAACCTGTCTGGAGGCAAGTTGCACATGATTCGACCCAAGTCCGATCCGGCGATTCCGTGGACGGCCTTGCTCATCGGTCTATGGATCCCGAATTTCTTTTACTGGGGCCTCAACCAATACATCGTGCAGCGAACCCTCGGATCGAAATCCCTTGCGGAGGGACAGAAGGGAATTATTTTCGCAGCCGCGCTGAAGCTCATCATTCCGTTCGTGATCGTGATTCCCGGGATTCTCTGTTTTAATCTTTACAGTAAGGATCTGCGAGGAGAGGCGATGAAGAAGAATGAACAGATTCTCTCTGCCATTGAAACGGTGGATGTTTCCGGCAAGCTGAGTGTTCACCCTATTACCGGAAACTTTGCCAAGGTGGATCCGGAGAATGCAATCAAGGTGATCGAACACAATGCACGTGTTCTTGGGGAGAAAGTCGAAGGCCTTGCCAGCGCAACGGATGAAACGCTCGCTCAAGTGAACAATGATCTCGTGGCGATGGCGACCGCGAAGAGTGTCCCTGTCGGGACGAAGTTGATTGGTTACGACTATGACGCCGCATTTCCGGTGCTGTTGCGTAATTTGATGCAGCCCGGGATCACGTGGTTCGTATTGGCTGCAATCTTCGGCGCCGTGGTGTCATCGCTGGCCTCCATGCTCAATTCGGCGTCGACGATTGCCACGATCGACATTTTCCAGAAACTCAAACCGCGCAGCAGTCAGGACACCCTCGTGGGGGCTGGAAAGTTCTTCACGGTCCTGTTCGTTTTGATCGCCTGCCTCATCGCCCCGAACCTCGGGAATCCGGCCTTTGGCGGCATCTTTACGTTTATCCAGGAGTTCCAGGGCTTCATTAGTCCGGGCGTGCTCATGGTATTCCTGTTTGGTTTCCTGGTGCCGCGCGCCCCCCGGTTCCTCGGCTGGCTTGGGATTCTCATCAACGTCGTGCTTTACGGCTATCTTTACATGTTCCAGAGCAACATCCCATTCCTCAACCGCATGGCGATCTGCTTCGGGGTGATTTTTGCGGTGATGATGATCATCACTCTGGTCAGGCCAATGGCCAAACCAGTGGTGATGCCAACCACGGACTTGATTGCACTCGAATCGTCGAAGACCGCAAAGATCTGGGCTGTTGGAGTCGTGGTCGCTACCATCGCGCTCTACATCTTCTTTTGGTAATGCCCCGGCTAGCATGAACGCCAAACTCTGCTATCAAAGAACGGTTCAATGGAAACGAAGGGCAATCCTCATGCTGCGTCTGGGATGTAGAGCGGCGCATCCGCACCGGTGTTCGGATTGCCAGCCCCAAGTGGTGCCTAAAATGCCGGCGGTGGCTGTGAATGTTTGATTCATGGATGCCTCCGTCACCAAGAAGCTGTTTGGAAGAGACGCCGTCGGCAATCGCGTTGATCTGTTTACGCTGACCAACCACAGCTACTTTAACCTTGCCGGCGGCGGGAACGTCCTTGGCCATAAACTCAAACTTGCCGCGAAATATTACACCCCGGTCGATGCGAACTCCATTCCGAGCGGCAAAATGGCGCCGGTCGCCGGCACGGCATTCGATTTCACCAAAGCGAAAGTCATTGGCAGAGATTTTGCACAGCTCACGGAAAAGCCCATCGGATACGACCACAATTTTGTGATCAATGGCGGCGGCAAAAAACTTGCGCCGTGCGCGACGGTCACCGAGCCGACCACCGGGCTTGTTATGGAAGTTTTAACCACCGAGCCGGGAGTGCAGGTTTACACCGGCAACTGGCTCGACGGTACGCAGCGTGGCTGCGGCGGCACTTATCATACTCAGCACAGCGCTTTGTGTCTTGAGACGCAGCACTTTCCCGACACGCTCAGCCGACCGGAATTCCCATCCGTCATCCTGCGTCCCGGGCAGACATACCGGCAGACCACGGTCTACAAGTTCTCCATGCGCTAACTCGACGTGGTCGTTGAGATCGCCGAGGCCATCGGCGAGCAGGGCGGGGTCTATGGATGCCGCATGACCGGCGGCGGCTTCGGCGGCTGCTGCGTGGCGCTGGTCAAAGCCAGTGCCGTGGATGCCATTGCCAAAAGCATTGCCGCCGATTACAAAGTGATTTCCAGCTCGTGGAGGTCGGTAAAGATGATCGCCTTTCCCAACACAATTTGTTCCACAGCCGCGCTTTCTGGCTCGGGATAATAGAGTTTCACCAGACAGCCCGTGTCGAGATACAGCACGGGATTCGCGCAATCGCAAAATCGCTCAGTGAGGCCAACCAAGAATATCAAATAAGACCCAATCCCCATTGTCTGGTGGAGAGCCCAATTTTCAAGCATGGAAGGGGAACGGAGTCTACGGGGCTCGAAAACGTGGGTTTTACTATGGTAATTGACAAATTTATGCCGTTGGGTAACAATTGGGTAACAATTAAGGTTCTCCAATGGCAACAATCATCCCCAAGGACAGCAAGAGCGAGCGCGGCCCGCTGGAAATAATCGAAGGTAAAGGCACCAAGATTCCAATCTACCTTGCGCTGCGGCGTGGGGAAGAAAGTTTCCTCCTCGCCTATTACAAAGAAGGCCGGCGAAAGATGGAACGGGTGGCCAGCATCGAGGACGCCCGGCGTCGGGCAAAAGTTCTCATTGATGAGCTTGCGGCGGGCAAAGTGCATGTCACGTCGTTCACGCTCAAGCAGACAGCGGCAATCATGGATGCATTGGAGATTATCCAGCCCTTCAACGTCGGTCTGACGGATGTTGCCCGGCAATACGCGGAAGCTCGGCGGATTCTGGAGGATGTTTCCATTCTCCAAGCTGTGGACTTTTACGCCAAGCACCGGGACCAGGAAAAACGTCGGGGCGCATTGCAACCGATCACCTTTCCCGACCTGGTGGCGAAATACCTTCTATCCATTAAGGGCAAGAAATCGAAGCGTTACGTTGAAGACATGACATCGAGGCTCAAGCGGGCTGCCAAGGCATTCACCTCAGAAATACGGGACATCAGAGCCGACGACATTGACAAATGGATCTCCGGAATGGAGAACACCGAAAATCGGACGAGAAACAATTACCGGATGGTCATGGTCACGCTGTTCTCTTACGCCCGCGACAAAAACCACCTGCCGCGCGGCGAGCAAACCGAAGCGGAATTCGTCACCAGATATGACGATAAAAGGGGCGGTGTTATTGGCATTTACACCACGAAAGAGTTTGCAACTCTGTTAAACTGCGTTGAAGAGCGGTTTTTGCCCTTTGTGGCCTTGGGGGGCTTCGCCGGTCTGCGGAGCATTGAAATCCTTCGTCTGGAATGGAAAGACGTTTGGTTTCATAAGGGCTACATTGAGGTGGGAAGAGACAAATCGAAGACTGCCACGCGGCGGTTGGCTCCGATCTGCCCAGCTTTGAAAGAATGGCTCAAGCCCTTTGCCAAGGAGGACGGCTTGGTTCTTCCGGGCATTCGTGATGAAGTCCATTTCGGGAAAATGTTTCGGGCCGCCAAGCAGACGCTCAACGATAGCAAGGGCAAGCCCAGGGTGAAATTGGTCCACAATGGCCTGCGGCACTCGTTCTGCTCCTACCGCATGGCGGAAACGAAAAGTGCTGCTCAGGTCGCTCTCGAAGCCGGTAACAGCCCCAAGATGCTGTTTGAGCACTACCGGGAGTTGGTCACGGAAGCCGAGGCGAAAGAATGGTTTTCCCTCACTCCCAAGGCCGTTCGGCGGCGCCTGCATGAATAGCGCAATCGATGCGCTATCTGTGTTGAACGAGCCCTTTGAGTCCTTTGTGAGCCGATTCCCATCACGAGCCCTTTGAGCCCTTTATGAGCCCTTTCATTCCCTGCACGTAATGGGTGCCCCTTCCCGTGGTGCCGACTTTCTCAAACACGCCTTTCTTGGAAAGCTCGTCCAGATCGCGGGAGGCGGTTGGTTTTGAGACGGTCACGAAATTTTGATATTCTTGGTTGGTGATGCGTCCATGCGTTTTGACGAAAGCAACAGCCTTTAGTTGCCGTTCATTCAAGCCAAACTCCGCGAGGCGCTGATCCGTTAGCCAGTCACGCCAGAGCGTGGCGACGAAATGGGGGCCATGTTGCGCAAAATCCGGCTCAGGAAGTCCGACGGCCCGACAATCAGCGATCATGTCGGGGATGCCGGATCCAGCTTTCTCGGCGTAACCGGCACGAAAGAGTGGTTCTGCAATAAGTGGATTACGCGGAAGCGGGCCGTGAGGTTCGCGCATCGTTTCGATGGTCGTGCCGGGCGGAAATTCACCCGGGTTCCATATTTCAACGCGATCAGCAAAGACGATGACTTGCACGAATCCCGCACTGTCGTAATCCCGATGGGCTACGGCATTCACAATCGCTTCCCGAATCGCCGATTCAGGGATTTCATAGGAAATGGGAGCAATCGGGCCGTTTGACGCAACGTCCACCCGGCGAACCAGTTTTTCCATCGTGAAGTCCACCGCACGATCAATCACGCTGAACGCATTTCCCTCATAGGGCTGCTGAGAATCAATGGGCTTCCGCTTCTCGGTTCCGCGAAAATAGAGACAATGCACTTGGGCGTTTGACAAATACCGGGACGGATCGCGTCCAAAAAGGAGCACGGCCGCGTTCGTGGGAACTCCGTCCGAAATGAGATTAAAATGGGTCAATACCGCTTTGGGTGACGTTTGCCCGCGCAAATTCAACCGGCCCCTGCCTGCTGCCGTTTTGAGAAAGAGGTCGATTTGCTGCACGTCAATATCAGCGAGTTTACTTCCGGTGCAGGCGGCGGCGTCAAAGGGGCTCATCCGAAGCGCACCCCGCCGTTCCAGAAAATCCACCAAACTGGCATAAACCTCTCGTTGTAGGCCGGAGATGTCAGTAAAGCGTCTGCGGGTGAGCTGTGCTCCGGCCCTCCGGATAAACGCCTTCATTTCGGGTTCACGATGCGAGTCGTCTTCCCCTTTTACAAAAATCAGGCGTTCCCGGTGCTTCGCCGTTGCGCGAACAAATTCCAATTCCGTCGCGGAGAGACCCTGTGTATTCTTCGACCCGTATTGGTTTCCCAAGATGCCAATATAGATTTCCCGCTGGTCAACTTCACTGAGATAAATCTCGTCGGGCGTTTGATCCTTGGCTGGAACGTCCTCGAAGAGAAAGATATCTCTGAAAAATCGGCAAAGCAGAGCGTCATGCAGGATGAACTCCTTGATGGCTCTCCTCTCCGGTCCCAGCTCTTTCTGAACACTGCTGACAAAAATCTTGTAGGCGTGCGGCATAGTGCAGGAACGATAAACTCCCATCCCCATGTTACCAGACGGTTTCCTGCGCAAAAGTTGGAATCACCTCAAAATTTCATTGAGGCTGGCGCGGGTGGCCTGTCGCATGGCTTCGAGAAGTTCGCCTTTGCGGAAGAGGCGGTGCCGACCGAGTTTGTATGAAGGCAGCATTCCTCGGGACACATACTGACGCAGAGAGGAAAACGGCACCCCCAACCAATCGGCTGCCTCCCGGATTTGAATGAATTCTGCATTTTCAGATACGGTTTTTTTTGTGTTCTGCGGCATGATTTGAGGGACATGGGAAAAGTTACGTGATGGGTTTCAAACACCGTGCGCCGGGGCTGGAACCCGGCACACGGCGGGGATGTTTCAGCCGAGTTTGATGCCGGTGTTGCGGATGAAGTTTTTCGCCTGAGTGACGATGACTTGGTCCTGTTTTTCAGCGGTCATGTTGGGGCTGATGGTGGCCTTGATGCTCTTCACCAGGTCGGCCTGTTCCGGCCTTTCGAGCCAGGATTTGACCTTCGCGGTGTAGTTTTGTTTCTGCTCTTGATCCTGCATTTTGCGCAGGAGGAACTTCCGCTCCAACTGCTCGCGGGGGAGTTCCTTGACGTATTCGACCAGGCCGGGCTCCGCCTTCATGAAGGCGTCCAGTCGGGTGTTTACTTCGGGGTTGATTTTGAACTGTTGTGCCAGCTCTTCTTTCTTTTTTGGTGATGCGATTGCCATTTTGACATGTTTGGTTGTGCCGGACGTTTCGACCTTGCGGCCCCGTAGTCCGGCGTTTTGACGGTTTCGGTTATCGAAATTCAGGCTTTGGTGGCCCGGACCTGCGGGATGGTTTCCTCGTCCTCGTCGTCGAGGGCTCCGTTCTGCAACCCGCCGATTTGCTGGATGACGGATTTCAGGAAGCGCTGAGCGATTTTTCGGGCGCTGAGGCGATGGATCTCCGCGTTCAGCATGGTCTGGACAAGCTGACTTGTTGGGACCCGGATTCCTGCTCTCTCGACGATTTCCGATGCCTCCGTGAAGGTGGCAAAGGTGTCCTCATCGAGGGTGACTGTGACGTTGGCTGGTTTGGTGGTTTTCATAGAGTGTCGTTGGTGAGAAATGCGTATTGCTTGCGGCGGAGGAGCGGTGCTGGGAAAAGCGATTCCCTTCGGCGCCGCTCCAAGGATTCGAGTTCGGCGGCGAATTCATCATTCAGGAGCATCTGGGAAATGAGGAAGGCTTGGTTGTCTTCATCCTCCTCAGCGAAGAGGACGATTTCGCACGGGTCAGAAATCCCCTCCTCCTCCGGGAGCGGAGGCTCAACGAAGGAGAAGGCATCGTCGTTCGAGAATTCGGCGGGACTCGGAGACGGCGATGGACTGAAATCAGGTTGGCTTTTGAGGCGTTCCACCTCCTGCTGGAGTTCTGGCACCTTGGCGGCTTCTTGCTGCAAATCCTCCAGACGCTTTTTCATGGCTCGGTTTTGTTCGAGGAGGGCCTCGGCATAGGCCTTCTGCTGGGCGTTCCGCTGCTCATCATCCGCCACCTGGTAAAAACCTGGCGAGGGGTTGGACTTTGCCACGGTCGGCCCGAGTGGCAGTGCGTAGTGTTCCGATGGTCGGTAATTCCAATCGGCTGATTGTTCCCGGCGATAGACGGTGTGCCGTTCATGCATTTGGTCTGGGAAGTTGGGGTCGGTGTAACGGCCCACCGGATAGGCTTTCACGGTTTCCGGGACTCGCACGCTTGGCATATCGTTTCGGGAAATGCCTTCAGCGGCGGACTTGGATGGGATTTTGACCGGCTTGCGCGTGGCGCAGGCCGAGCACATGCAGAGGGTAAGGATGGCGATGAGGTATTTCATGGGTTTGTTGGGGTGGATGCGGAAAGTCCGGATGTGGCCTTTTGCAGGTCCAAGGTTTGAGTGACGTAGAGGTAGAAGAGCGTCCCGGCGGGAACGCGGACGTAATACGGATCGTTTTTCAGGCTCTCCAAGAGGCGCTGGGAATAAATTTGCCCGCCGGCTTGGATGCCTGCGGAAATCGCATCGGTGAATCCACCGTTCTGGATCTGGGTGGCTCCGCCGGTCAGGGGAGAAATCAAGTTCGTCGTTTCAGGAAACGCCCCCGCCCCCGCGGAAATCATGGAAGCAAGGACCGCCTTCGCTTCGGCAAATTTGTCGGAAGCGATCATGTAACCGCGAAGACCGGCGGAACCATCGGTTTCGCTCCAGCCTCCAGGCTTCGCCGCATCGGGCGCATAATCGAGAACCGTGCCTGAGAGCGGCAACTCCCGACCGTCTTGGAAGACGAGAACCCATTTCCTCTCGGAGCCAATCCGTTCACGGGCGGCTGCCTTTTGGGCAATACCATGAACCTCCGCTCCTGCCGGGATAATCAATCTACCGTCATGCCAGACATCCTCGGTGATGAGTCCGATGATTGGGGTTTCGATGTTGGTGGAGTCCACCGTGTTGACCAGTTCGCATCGAAGAAGCCGCCCAAACGGAAGATACGATTCGCTGCGGGCCACCTCCCGCGTGGCAAAGATGGCTTGGGGAATTGGCGGCGGTGGCTTGGGCGTCGATGATGGCCGTGAGGCCGAACTGTCGGACACCTTGGGAGCCGGGGAGTGTGGCCGCGCAGGGGGAGTGACCGGGATTTCCTCGGTGAACGAATATCCCTTCGCCGCGGTTGCCTGTGCGGGAACAGAAGGATTGATGGCTGTAGTCGATCGGTGGCCTTTCCCGGAAAAGAGGAAGGCGAAGACCAAGGCTCCTGCCAGCAGGAACAGGATCAGCCGACCGGCGGGTTTTTGAAAAAGTTCAGTCCAGAGTTTGCGGATATTCATTTGAAGTTAGAGGTTGAGGGTTCGGCACGCACGACGAGCACGTTCCATTTGTTGTCGGGATCGAGATTGTTGCGTCCGCCCTGCCCGTTGCCGGTGATGGCGAAGAATGCCGGAGTGACGGACTTTGGCGGCATGACGCCCGAAGCATCCGCGAGCGATTGCGTATAAATCCGGTCATCCAGGCGGACGGCCAAATCCTGCGGCTTGTAGTAAATCGCCCGGTCGGAAGTGTTCCCCAACTCGACGCGAAAAATCAGCGTGTCGTCTTGTTCGAACCGCCACACGTCGCGAATACGCACCGTGAAGCCCTCGTAGAAATTCGTGATGCTCGGGGCTGCGTGGAGAACCCCGGCCAAGGCATCCGGGCGATTCGCCGCAAAGAGCGGGTATGCCTTGGCTTTGTCCATCAGGGAAAGCAGTCGCTCCGGCACGATGGCGGCGCGGCCTCCATCCTTGCCCTTCCGTTCATCCTGATAGAACGTGACGTTGTAGAAAGGCTGCTCCGATGCCTTCAAATGTAGAACGTATGCCTTGCGGTTGAAAATCACCGTCAGATGATCCTCCGCGTCGGCTTTCAATGCCCGTATGCTGAAATAGAAATTCCCCGGCGTGAACGAAATCAGGAACCCGGCGTTTTCCTGTTCCTGCGCAGCGACCGACTTTGCAAAGAGCCCGGAGATTTCCGCCGGGAACATGACGGTAGTCGTCCCCGATTTCGACGCCACCGGAATGTCGTAGATGACAAATTCATCGAGCGGCTTCTGGGTGATCGGCCCGGCGCAAAGCGCCAGAGGCAGAAGGAAGAATGCAAGGGTGCTAGTAATTTTCATGCGCCCAATTTGGCACAGAAAAACTCACCCCCTGCTCCCGGTTGGGAGCAACTTCACCAGGGCCGCTGAAATACAAATCGCGCCCCAGGAGAACAGTCGAGATCTACGGCTTGCTCAAGAGGTCATCCAGCATTTCTCGGAACACCAAGGATGTTGGTTTCCAATCTCCGCGCATCGCTGATTCACCAGATGCTGCGTAATCACCATCCGGTCGGGGACGAAGTCGGACAAATGGCGGTAACCCATACCGCATGGCAAGGCTGTTGGATAGGAGCCTGGCAGTGCGTCCGTTCCCGTTCGCAAACGGATGAATCCTTACCCATTCCGCGTGAGCCCAGGCACACACGTCAAGCACTGCGGCAAGTTGGTCGACACTGAGGGCACTTCCAACAGAAATCACTTGATCGAGTCGGGCGACAACCCGCTTCAGCGTGTTCTCGAAGCCCTCAAGGGCTGCTGCAACATCCGTCGCTGACACCCCATAATACATTCCAATCTGCACCTCGACATTTTCAAGACCGGGCTCGCCGCGAAAATGTCCCACCATAGATTGATCTGGCACGGTGAGTCCTTTCAGTGCCCGCTTGTGCCATTGGCGAATAGTCGCGAGGCTGAGTTCTCGCCTCTGGAGTGCTTCATCGCGAATCTGACGAAGCAGATCCGCCAAGTTCCGGCGGAGCGCGGGGCTGTCCGCGTCCCAGTCAGGCATGCAGGAGGTGCTGGATTTCGGTTTGGACCGAACCTTCGGAGGAGATGGGATGGCCCTCAGCCGGATCATAACCCGCCAATTGCGCCTCCGCATTCACGAAAGCATCAATCGACCTCTCAAAATCTGAGTCTTTTCGGCGATACTCCTGCAGAGCAAGCAAGGTCGCTTCGAGTTCCCGCTCGACTTGCCGACCACGCTGAGCAACGTAAAGTTTAACCGCTTCGTTGATGAGACGGTTCTTTGGCTGGCGCAGGACCTTGCTCAACTGACTCAGTGCCGCTTGGACCTCTGGCTCAAACCGATGAGTGGATGCTTTCGTGGCCATGAGGCAAACATGGCGAGCTGACAGATGATGTCAATTCTTAAAAATGGCATCATTTCATTGTGCTGGATCACCTGCACCCTCTGCTGGTGCGACTGGGGAATTCAACTTGCGGGTCGAGTTGGTTTGCAGCGGGTGTGGCTTGGAGGCTCCGGCGTCGAAGGATTCCACCGCTACGGATCGGATAGCGGCGCGTTTTCGCGGTTTGCGCCACTAAAGAAGCCTGTTTGCTCTCGTGAGAAAGGCCGAGGATGGGGAAAAAGCTCCACGTAGTGGCGCGAATTGAGAATTAGAGCGGCTGCTCGGTGTATTTAAAATCCTGCACGACGAGCGGGAGACGCCCATTGCCAAGCAGGTCGGGGTTGCGAATGAAAAGGAATTCTGTCTGGAATTTCACTGGTTCGCGGAATTCGAGATTGTTGACGGTGCCGGTGCGGACGAGGTTGCCCTCGGCTCGGACGCTCACCGCTTCGTAGGATTTTCCCGAACCGTCGCTGATTTTGCGGGTGTCGAGGATGTCGATTTTTGTGACTTCGGCTTTTTGGTGGATCTGTTTTTCTTTGAATTCGGGGTTTTGGGCTTTGTAGAGGGCGGCGGCTTTTTTCCGGGCGGGCTCTTCTAAATAGAGCCGTTTCATCAGGTCTGGAAGATCCGGGCCGATGGGATTGCGTTGCAGCAGGGCTAGGCAAGCGAGCCGGACGTGGTAGGCGTGGAGGTTTCCGGCGTCCTCGAATCCGAGAAGAGGGGCGTAGATCAACGTCCCACCCGGGTCGAGAATGACGACTTTTTCCTGCTGCTTCATGGCTTGGATCGTCAGGTAGGGGGCAGCCACAGCGAACCCGGTGGCCAGAATGGCAAGCCCCATCCAGAAGCGGGCGGCGATGAGGTTGTTGGTGATGGAGGTAATAGCGGATAGTTTCATGGGAATCAGGATTTACGGGTTGAGAGTGGAGAATCCGGGGGTAACGGTTGGGCCTTGGAGGTGTGGGAATTGAAAGCAGCCTGGGCGGTGTGGGGAGTGGCGATACTGCCCTTGTGGTGGGAAACCGTGCCCCGGTCGTTGTCCACGACGGCGAACGCATTGCTTGCAGTCTGGTGAGCGGTCATGGCCGGATTGTCGGGGTTGGAAACGGAGTTGCTTTCGGATGAGGACTGCGGAACAGGCGGCGGGGGTGGAACGTCGCTTGATCCGCCCATCGAACCGGCTATATCGCCAGCAATGCGCCCGGCAGTGCTTGCTGCTCCGGTGGCTGCCTGGGTTCCTGCCATCGCGCCTTGCACGGCGGCCGATCCGCCGAAGGTTGCGGCGGCGCCCGCAGCCGTGACCCCCGCCCCCACGGCAAGCCCGGCGGCTTGCATGGTTCCTTGGATTCCGGCCTGGAGTGCGGAAGTGGTTCCGCTGGCCCCTTTCATGATGGCCCCGGCCACGAACGGAACGGACAGATAGAAGAACACCGTGATCAGGGCCGCAAAGGCCATGATGAACGGAAACATCAGCCAGTTTTGGACAACGATCAGGTTTTGTGCGGTCTGGATCAGGCCGCCTGTCGTGATGGGAAGAAATAACGTTTCGCTGATTGCGACGATGACAATGTCCACCAAGCAGATCGCCACATGCCAGAGCAGAACGGTCAGAGAAGTGACACAAAACTGGATGCCGAAAGACTGCGTGAAGGAAAGGAACAGAAACCCCAGTAAAAGCGGAGAGACGGCAATCAGGCCGGCGATGGCGAATTCCTGAAAAAACCGCAGGACGAGCAACATGAACCGCCCGATGCCCTGGAAGAACATTCCGATGGCTGCGGGAACAATTTTTCCGATGTCCGTCAGCGAATCTGACGGTTGGTTTTCGATCCGGGAGCGAAGGAGTTGGACGAACTTGGCATCACGGGCATTCGTGAACTTGGTTCGCATTTCGACGAAAGCCTTCTGGCCGCCTTCCATGGCGGTCGGGTAACCCGCGAGTAACCCGACAACAAGGATGGTCTTAATCAGAGCACCCAAGATGGCACGGGTATCCGACCCTGCCCGCCAGCCCATTTCGCCGATGCCCATGACGCAGAGGACAAAGGCAAATGGCATGAGAAGTGTGCGGATCTCGAAGGCGGCTTGGTAGAGATTGGAAAGGGAGGAAATCATATTGTTGGTGAAATAAAAGAGGGCGAAGGTCTCAGAATCCTGGAGGAAGGTCGGTATTGTCTTCGGTGAAGTCGGGCAAATCTGCCTCGGCCTCGGCCGATAGTCTGGCGAGCTCGCGATTTCGCTCTCGGCTGATTTCATCGGCGGCGACTTCCTCAGCTTCCTTTCGATTTTGGTTGAGCATGTGGAGCGACTCGACCTGGCCGCGGGCCGTGTCCACCATGTCATCGAGATCGTTGAGGGCGGTTTGAGCGGTGGAGAGAGAACCCACCAGTTTTTGAACCTCGGCATCGTCCTGAGCGTTCTTCAACTGCGTGTTGAGGCGGGCAATTTGCCGGTTGAGGACTTTGCGTTTGTTCTGGGCTCGACCGAGGAGGATCTCAAAGCGGGAAAATGCATTATCCACCACCCGGAAGCGTTTCAGAGGATCAGTGGAATCCCGGAACGAGGCGATCCCCTCGAAATTTTGGACCGTGTCAGATGACAGGTTCTTCCAGGAATCCAGGTTGATCGGCTCAAACAACTCGCTCACCGTCGCGGAAAGTTCCGCCCCCTGCTGGGCGATGCCGGCCAACTCGCCTAGAGTATCCGCAATCCCGGAATCCTCCAGATAGCCAGAAAAGAGCCCGTTATCGATCAAGCCGATGGCCGCGACCGGATCCCCGATGGCCTGCTTGACCTGGTTGGCTGTTTGCAGGTGCTCTTGAACGGTGGTCAGAGTGCTATGGAGAGTGGCGAGCTTTTCCGCCCATTTTGCCTGCTCCCACGCATATTTGAGGGCATCAAAAATGTTTTTCTGATCCTGTCGGACCTCGACGCCGGGAGCGGTGACAACAAATTGGGCGTGGTTGGTGGATAAACTGGCCGCCGTGACGGCAGCGGTGATGAGAATGGATTTTTTCATGGGGACTGATTTGAGTGGCTGGGGTTACTCGTAGATGGGGATGGTGATTTCGTAGGGAACCGTCTTCACCGTGGCGTTCGGATCGGGGTTCACCGGCATTCGATAGAGGGAAAGGCGCGGCTTCTTTTCGTCGCGCTTCTGCATGTCCTGCAGAATCCAATACTGTCGCTTCACGGTATCGGACGCGCCGCGCTCATAGCCTTTCTGATAGGGGCTGCGAGACGCACACGCCGGGAGCAGGCAGGTCACGAGAAGCGCCGCACACACGGATTTCATTTTCCTACTGGGGTTTGTTTTCATGGGTTATTTGGTTTTGTTGGAAACAAGAGCGGCCGACTCAGAAAGAATCCCGCTGACGATGTCTTGATGGTTGCGAAGCACTCGGCTCCGCTGATCGAAGTCCTCCCCCGTCGAAGAGGAACAGAATAGCATTTCGGGAGAGACGCGGTTATGAATCGTCCCGCACCGGGGCTGCTGAGCGTCGAGATGGTAATACGTCAACGCGGCGTATTTGTTGTTGTCCGGCAAATGCTCTGGAAGCGGATACCGCGAAATTGCTTCCTTCGTCGTCTCGGACAAATCGATGTCCTTCGCAACATCCTCGATATCGCGGCGGTCATTCATCCGGGTAAAAAAGAACTGCTTGGCGTTGCCGAAGACGATGGGGCGAATGCCCGAACGTTGGAACCGGCTGTATTGCTGAACAATGGAAATGATCCAGGTCGAGAATTTCGACAGTTGGGCGTAAAACTCCGAAACAAGCTGTTCCCCTCCGGGAATATCCAGCGTTCTGGCAACCTCCTCGAAGATGACCCTTTTGCGAGCACCCCTTGGCAGAGTGATGATGTGCTGGCGCCCGTAGTTCGCGATCAGGAACCCCGCCAATTCCTTCAATTGACGATTCGACTCCGGGATGTAGGTTAGATCGAAGTGGGCCAGCTTACCAGTGAGCGACAACGTGGAATGTCCACATACCAGCCGCTGCTCGTTCCAAGGGGCGAGCAAGGTTGCCAAATGATTGATTTCGTTGCGGTCGTGTTCCGGGAAAGGAGCCACAAGCATCATCTGCTGCAACATGTCGTGGGTCGGGTAATCCGTTGGTTGGAAAAACGCGAAAGCGGTATTGCGAACATATCGCTCCGTGTCGGGGGATTTGATGAACCGGGAGACATCCTCCGAACTCGGAGCGGCGATCAGGGTTTGCCGTTCGTCCTCGGTGGCCGCGTGGCGCAATTCCGTCCAGGCCTCGAGAAAAGTGGATGAAACCGGCAAATGCGCCTTTTTGTAGGCCAAGGCGGCCATGGCATGACGGGCAGCAAATTCCATTCGGTTGGAATCCTCCGAAATCCACTCTTCGAATCGATCCGCGTAGAGCTGCTCGATGTATTGCGTGATTTGAGCCAAATGCAAATTGCGCCGGTCCTCGTCGGCGGGATGCCCTGCCATCTTGGCCACCAGCGCGGCGGCGGTCGTAATTTGAAGGTTCGTCAGCGGAGCGCCTTGGGTGTCGAGGTAGTTCAGGCAAAGATCGCCGTCTGGCTGGATCACAATCGGCGTTGCCCCCTGCGCTTCGGACCAAATCCCATAGGAAAGGCCCTCTTCGACAATCAGGGTGAAGTCGTAATATGGATCGGTTTGCGAGAGCATGTCTGACATGAAGGCCGACTTTCCGGCACGAGTCATTCCGAGCAGAACCGCGAGTTGCGGCGTGCCGGACAGGAAATTGCGAACACCGATCAGATTCCGGTTGCTGCCATCATAGAGGGCCTCTGCCCCATCAAGATGTCCGGTGAATGTGGAAGAAAATGGCAGCATGTCAGCCAGCCATTCATCCAGCCCGCTGTCGGCATGGTGGGTGTATTGCCCCCAGACCCACCCCGGCCAGGTCTGGAACCAGATATTCTTGGTCGTGGCCGCTGACGAAACATTGCTGGTCCAGCATTGGGCGTCCTCCATCTGCCCAAAGGCGGTTTCGATTTGCCGGGTCTTGGAAATCAGCCCGTCCTCGGACGAGTCCCACACGTGAACCACGTAGTCGTAAAGGAGCGGAACCACGGCACCCTGTGCGAGATTCTTGATGCGCTGTTCCTTGACCTCCTTCGAGGTCAGGAGCGAATGCTTGCCCTCCGCCGCGTAGTCGCCTCGGACTCGCTCCAGAGATCGTTCCGCTCGACCAATCTCCTTGCGGATGTTTTGCGGATACAGATTGACCGTAATGGCATAGTCCAAAAAGGGCAGCGACGTCAGCGCCCAGAAAATCCCACGCCGGGTCCGCTGCGGACGGCGTTTCAGAATAATCAGGTTGTGGTAAAAACCATCGGCGAAGAATCCGAACGTCTTCCCAGCCTGCACTCCCTGGTGCCAGCAGTTCTGATGAATGGTTTCCTCCTCCCGGAATTGCCCAATGGGATCGTAATTGTCGCGCCGAAGATACGATGGATTGAAGAACGTCGCGTAGTAGCGGAACAAATCCGCCGTGGACATGCCCGTGACCCGGCATCCATGCGGTTCGAGCAAGGAGGAAATGACCCGACCATGCTGTTCAAACCCTTCGTTGTATTGAGCGAGAATACGCCGGTGATGTTCATCCAAGACCGCCTTGCTCGCACCAGAAGGTGGATTGGCCGCGATACGCTTGGACAGAAAGATTACGAGTTTTTCGCGTCGAAGCTGCCCAGATTGCATCGCCTTCCAGTAGCGGTTGAACCGCTCGTTCCGGCTGATCGCCGACCACGATTCCGGTTCACATTTTTCATCAGTAACAGTTTTGTAAGCCGTCAGTTCATCCCGATAATTGGAATCGACCGACCAGCGAATTTGAGCGCGGGTGGATTCGTCCAAGGTGTGGAGGAATTGCCGGACCGAAGTATAAAACGCATCGAGTGCATGTTCACTCGCATGACGGAGATCCGGCATGTCGAGCACGAAGCCCTTGGTTACGAATCCGCGTTTATCGAGGTCGTTCCAGATGATGAGGTCCTGAGAAAACCAGCCGTTAGGTGCTTGCATGGGATAGTGGATTGCGGGGTTGATGGGCGGGCGGCATCCATCCGGAGCCGCTCGCGAGGGTTTCGAGCAAATCCGTATCGAAGGATTTCGGTTTGCCCTGACGGAGGGTGAAGACGTATCCGGTGACCAGGGCAAAGGGCATGACGCCCGTGCCGAGGCTGATCGCTGGCGGATGATGCCGCGTGAGCATCATGACGAGCCCGATGCTGAGGAGCAGTCCCGCGAGCATGAACAAAATGTTCACGCCCTCGATTCCCCAGATTTTGCCATCGCTATCGTCTCCGGCATGAGTGGGGACCATCACCGTGAAACGCTGATGGTTGGCATTCCGCCTGCGTTGAAAAGGGCTTCAGCGATCAGGACGGCGAGACCGAGGAGGAGCCCGCCGACAATCGACATCTTGCCCATGTCCGCATTGCCGCTACGAACCTGCCATCCGCCGTGGGCGATGACAACAACCGCGATGATGAAGAGGAACTTTGCAATGATCCCGAGACCTTCGGAAAGTGCGCCGTCCAGTGATGCTTGAGCGAGGAGTAGTGTTTTCATACGCCGGTCATCCTGTCGGCAAAATCGAGAACCCCTGCTCCCAGTTGGGAGCAACTTAACAACCCGAAAATGATGGCCCCGTAACGCGAGGCTTTCGACATGCTGATGGCCTCGTAGAGCCGTTTCGCCGTCCGAATGAAATCCGGATAAAGCTCCTCCATTGCCACGCCAAGTGCGCGCGATAGGAAAATCAAATCATCGTCGGAAATCCAGACGAGCCGAGATTCGATTTTGGAGATTTTCGCACGGGTGGCATTCTCCATTCCGAGCAACTGGAGTTTGATGGCAAAGTCGTTTTG
>Ga0247844_1004337_pt1 | contig 19373 bp, 17 predicted proteins | sample LaCtaG_FD_192421 | JGI IMG/M metagenome (GOLD analysis project Ga0247844, IMG submission 192421) | Freshwater microbial communities from meromictic Lake La Cruz, Castile-La Mancha, Spain - LaCruzMarch201714.5m_1 | ecosystem: Environmental > Aquatic > Freshwater > Lake | place: Spain: Castile-La... | reverse complement strand
GAATAAATCCCGTTGATTGTTTTTATGTTAGTAAAGACTTGTGCATGAGCCGCCGTTGAGCAAATGACGAAAGCCAGCATGGCCATCAGTAGCTTCATGACGTCTTTAAATGCCGCCAAAGTTGATAAGCTAAATCTGGAAACTGAAAGCATGCTTTTACCTTGATTCAATAAACTAGACATTTTTATAAAATCTGCAAATAAAAAAGTGAGTGAATACAAGGATCAATGAGAATTTTGTTGCATGAAAATATACCCTGAATGGTAGCTTCTCGTCTAAATCGTTCAAAGCATATCCCCGCATGCGCGGGGGAAACAGGTGGCGGTTAGTGCCAGCTTTATCGGTCAGCCTGCGCTGCTTTCGTCTCTTCTTAATCGCAAAGTCTCTAATGTGATTTTTTCTGAATCATCTGCGCTTGGCTTTTCGCTAAAGCCTCTGGTCAAAATTCAATCGGCACCCCCAGTGGCTCAGTTTTTAAAGCCAATCAGCAAACAAGCACCCATGCGCTGGGTCATGGTGCTGCCTAATATTGACTCCATAAAACAGTGCAGCCCATGTGTTTGACTTGCCACTTGTTTTCCCTTGACCTCATTGCGGGGGGCGCAACCTGGATGTTATTCTGCCTTGATGTTGGCGTCCTTGATGACTTTGCCCCATTTGGCATAGTCGCTCTTGATCTTTTCGACCGTCTGCGCAGGCGTCAGAAATTCAGCGTCGCAACCCAGCTGCTTGAACTGCTCTTGCAGGTTTTTGTCCTCGCCCGCCTTGAGCAGCGCCTGTGACAGTCGCGCCACGAGCTCTGGTGCCATGCCAGCCGGGCCCATCAACTCGAACCAACCGGTGGAATCAAAACCCTTGTAACCGAGCTCGTCCATGGTGGGCACATCGGGGAAGGCGCCTGAACGTTTGGGCGAAGTCACCGCCAGAGCGCGCAGCTTGCCGGACTTGTAGGGACCCACTGCCGCCGCCAGTGAAGAAAACAACATGGGCACCTGGTTGCCCATCAGGTCGGTCATCGCTGGTGCGCCGCCCTTGTAGGGAATGTGCAGCAAGTTCACGCCGCTGACACTCTTGAGCAATTCGCCGGAAAAGTGGTGCGGACCGGCAATGCCCGAGGTGCCGTAGCTCCATTTGTCCGGTTCTTTTTTCGCTGCCGCCACCACGTCGGCCACGCTCTTGAATGTTGAGGAAGGATGCACCACCATGATGCTGCCCGTGCTGCAAACATGGCCAATGTGGGTAAACGAGTTGAGGTGGTGGTAGCTCACTTTTGACAGGTGTGGCGCTGTGGTGAAGGGCCCGCCATCGGCAAGATAAAGCGTGTAACCGTCCGGCGCCACCTTGCTGATGAACTCCGCCGCCACGCCGCCGGCAGTGCCCGGTTTGGGTTCGACGATGATGGCTTGCCCCAGCAGTGGCTCGAGCACACGCATGAGTGGGCGCGCAACAGCGTCCGCCGCGCCGCCTGCGGTGTAGCCCAGCACCACGCGGATGGGTTTGTTCGGGTAGCCCTGGGCTTGGGCGTGTGTGGCCCATGCAGAGGCGAGGGCCAGCGCTATGACGGTTATTTTTTTGAACATGGTTTGTCTCCGAGTGATTTGAGGGATACGAAATGTAAGCCTACCCATAACGGGTGGCATCAAGTTGGCAAGAGCCGCTGATCAGTCGACGCGCACCACCAGTTTGCCAAGGTGCTGGTTGCTCTGCATGCACTGCTGTGCGGCTGGCAGGTCATCGAGCGCAAAAACCTGGTCGACCAATGTCGTCACGCGGCCATCGGCCAACATGGGCAGCAGGTCGCGCTCCAGCGCCTTGGCTGCGGCAATGCGGTGAGCCATGTTGCGCATCTTGTTGGACACGCCGAACAGCTGCAACCGTTTGCTGTGCAGCGCGCCGAGGTCGATGCTCGCATCGACCTGGCCGTCGACATAGCCCACCATGGCCAGTCGCGCCTGGAAGCCCATGGCTTCGATGCATGCGGCAAAGACACTGCCGCCGACGGTGTTCACCACCAGGTCCACACCTTGGTTTTGGGTGGCCTGCATGACGGCTGGGACGAAGTCGGGCGCGCGGGTGTGCAACGCGACATCGAGGCCCAGCGCCTTCAGACGCTCAAGTTTTTCCAACGACCCAGAGGTGCCGATCACCCGCGCACCCAGGGCCTTGCCGACCTGCAGCGACGCCACGCCCACGCCCGACGAGATGCCGGTCACCAGCATCGTTTCGCCTGCAGCCAAACGGCCATGCGCCATCAAGGCTTCGTAAACTGTGAGGAACACCACCGTCGTCGCGGCCGCCTGTTCCCAGGTCAGGCGCGGGGGCGCTGCAAACACTTCCTCGGCATTCATGCAACCATGTTCGGCGAAAGCGCCGTCGCAGCGGCCCATGACCCGGTCACCCAGTTTCCAGCGCGTGACGCCTGCGCCCAGCGCCGTCACTTCGCCCGCCGCCTCGAAACCCGCAGGTCGTGCCGTAGCCGCCGTGTGCAAGCCGTGGCCCGCGATGAACTCGCCACGATTGAGCGAGGCCGCACGAATGCGAATGCACACCTGACCGGGGCCCGGTTGCGGTATTGGAATGTCGCGCAGCTCCAGAGCCATCGCATTGTCGGCCGTTCTAATCCACCATGATTTCATGTTTTTTCTCCTATTCGCGAGGAATCTTGGCATCGCGGATGACGCGCACCCAGCGATCAATGTCTGCGCGCAGTTCTGCCCCAAAGTCGTCGCCAATGCTTGGCTCCACGTCGAAGCCGGCGTTGCGCAACTTGTTCAGCAGCTCAGGGTCTCGCAGCACCTGCGCGGACGCCTGCTGAAGTCGTGTGGTGATGGGACGCGCAACAGCAGCAGGGGCCACCACGCCGTACCAGACTTCGTAACGCTGGCTGATCAAGCCAGATTCGATCAGTGTCGGCACATCGGGTGCTTGCGGTGAGCGCTTGCCGCCGGTGATGGCCAGGCCGCGCAGCCGGCCGGAATTGAAGTGCGGCACCATAGGCGACAAGGTGGAGATGATGAAGTCCACCTGTCCGCCTACTGCATCCGCCGTGGCCGGAGCCGAACCCTTGTAAGGGATGTTGGTGAACTTTGCACTGGTCTGCATCGCGATCAGCTGCCCGAACAGGTGCGGCCCGGTGCCGACGCCGGGTGACGCGTAGTTGAGGCTCTTCGTCCTGCCCAGAGCAATCAGTTCCTGGATCGTCTTGATGCCGAGGCTGGGGTGCACCGCAATGGCGGCGGCATTGCTCGCCACTTTGGCGATCGGTACAAAGTCCTTGAGCGAGTCGTAGCGGATTTCCTTGAACATCAGCGGGTTGGTCGCCAGGAACTCGTTGGCGAAGAGCAGCGTGTAGCCGTCGGCAGGGGCGCGCGCGACCAGTTCGGCACCGATGTTGCCGCTGGCGCCCGGCTTGTTGTCGATCAGCACAGGCTGCCCCAGCAGCGCCGACAGCTTCTCGCCGTACATGCGGGCAGCCGTATCGGCACCGCCGCCTGGCGGGAAAGGCACCACCAGCTTGATCGGGCGCTCGGGCCAAGTTTGGGCCGAAGTGCCGAGCGCCAGGGTGGCAAAGGAAAGCAGCAGCACACGGCGACTGCGGCGGAAAATCTGCAACGGCATTGTTTGTCTCCTGTGGGCGCTTCGGACCAGCACCTTTGTTTTTCTCGTCGCGTGGGGTCAGAAATCCGACTGCTCAAAATTATTATGGCACCCATTTGGGATTACCAAAAAGCCGTTGAGCAGAGCCCCAGCAAGCCACTCGGTCAGGCCTCCACCGCCTCAGTCCTCGGCGTGCCCAAACTGCGCAAAACATCCCGCACCATCTGCGCCCGCGCCTTGGGGTCGGGCAGTTCGCGTTCGATGCGGATTTTGTCGTTGCCTGCCAGCTTGATGTGTTTGTTTTTTTGGATCAGGCCGATGATGGCCATGGGCTCCACAGGCGGATTGGGCTTGAAGGTGATTTGGATGACGCCCGGGGCGGCGTCGACCTTGATCACGCCATAGGGCTGGGTCAGCACGCGCAGGCGGTGCACATCCACCAGGGTCTGTGCTTGTGGGGGCAACTTGCCAAAGCGGTCCACCAGCTCTTCGAGCAGGGCGTCGATTTGGTCGCTGGTTTTGGCGGTGGCCAGCTTTTTATAGAACGACAAGCGCAAGTGCACATCCCCGCAGTAGTCGTTGGGCAGCAGGGCGGGGGCGTGCAGGTTGATGTCGGTCGTGACCGACAGGGGGCTGAGCAAATCGGGTTCTTTGCCCAACTTCAAGCAGCGCACGGCTTCGGACAGCATCTCGTTGTAGAGTTGAAAGCCCACTTCGAGCATGTTGCCGCTTTGGTTTTCGCCCAGGACCTCGCCTGCGCCGCGAATTTCCAGGTCGTGCATGGCCAGATAAAAGCCGCTGCCCAGTTCTTCCATTTGCTGGATGGCGTCGAGCCGTTGGGCGGCTTGTTTGGTCAGGCCGTCGATCTCGGGCACCATCAAATACGCATAGGCTTGGTGGTGTGAGCGGCCCACCCGTCCGCGCAGCTGGTGCAGCTGGGCCAGGCCGAATTTGTCGGCGCGAGAAATCACGATGGTGTTGGCCGTGGGCACGTCGATGCCGGTCTCGATGATGGTCGAGCACAGCAAGATGTTGTAACGCTGGGCCACAAAGTCGCGCATGACGCGTTCGAGTTCGCGCTCGGGCATCTGGCCGTGGGCCACAGCGATGCGGGCTTCGGGCAGGATTTCTTCGAGCTTTTGGCGACGGTTTTCAATCGTATCGACTTCGTTGTGCAAAAAGTAGCATTGCCCGCCGCGCTTGAGTTCGCGCAGCACCGCCTCACGGATCACCCCCGTGCCTTCGTTGCGCACAAAGGTCTTGATGGCCAGACGGCGCTGGGGCGCGGTGGCGATCACGCTCAAATCGCGCAGACCTTCTAACGCCATGCCCATGGTGCGAGGGATGGGCGTGGCCGTGAGCGTGAGCACATCGACCTCAGCGCGCAGGGCTTTCATGGCCTCTTTGTGGCGCACGCCAAAGCGGTGTTCTTCGTCGATGATGAGCAGGCCCAGGTCATGGAACTTGGTCGATTCGCTCAGCAGCTTGTGGGTGCCGACCACGATGTCCACCGTGCCGTCGGCAATGCCTTTGAGTGCGGCGGTGACTTCTTTGCCCGAGCGAAAGCGCGAGACCTCGGCCACCTTCACGGGCCATTTGGCAAAGCGGTCTTTCAGGGTCTGGAAGTGCTGCTCGGCCAGCAGCGTGGTGGGGGCCAAAATCGCCACTTGTTTGCCACCCGTGACGGCCACAAAGGCGGCCCGCAGCGCCACCTCGGTCTTGCCAAAACCCACATCGCCACACACCAGGCGGTCCATGGGGCGGGGGCTGATCATGTCTTGAATGACGCAGTGGATGGCGGCCTTTTGGTCGGCGGTTTCTTCAAAGCCAAAGTCGTTGGCAAAGGTTTCGTAGTCTTGCGGGCTGTAGCGGAAAGGGTGGCCCTCGCGTGCGGCGCGGCGGGCGTAGATGTTGAGCAACTCGGCTGCCGAGTCGCGCACCTGTTCGGCGGCACGGCGTTTGGCTTTTTCCCACTGGCCAGAGCCCAGCTTGTGCAGCGGCGCTTCGTCGGCGCTCACGCCGGTGTAACGGCCAATCAACTGCAATTGGCTGACAGGCACATACAGCGTGGCATCGCCTGCGTATTCGAGGTGCAAAAACTCCTGCAGGGCAGGCGTGCCGTCCTCGTTTTTTTGGCCCATGTCCATGTTGACCAGGCCCCGGTAGCGGCCAATGCCGTGCTGGCTGTGCACCACCGGGTCGCCCACGTTCAGCTCGCTCAGGTCTTTGATCAGCGCTTCAACGTCGCTGACCTGTTCCTGCTTCTTGCGGCGGCGGGTGGTGGGGCCTGCTGCAAAGAGTTCGGTTTCGGTGACCAGATCAATGCCGTGCTCAAACCAATGAAAACCGCTGACCAAAGCTGCCGTGGCCATGCCGACTTTTTCGTCGCTGGTCAAGAAGTCTTCAAGGCTGTCGAACACCGGGGGCGTGAGGCCGCTGGACCGCACGAAGTCAAGCAGGCTTTCGCGGCGGCCATCGCTTTCGGCCAGGATCAGAACGCGGGTTTTGCTGCTGTGGATGTGCGCTTGCAGCCGGGCCAGCGGGTCTTCGGCTCCGCGCACCACCGTCAGCTCGGGCAGTGCTTGGGCCAGGGTGTTGTCGACCACATCGGCGGTGCCGGTTCGCAGGGCCAGTTGCGCATGGCCGTTGGTCAGCGTGTAGAACTGCTCGGCGCTCAAAAACAGCGCATCGGGTGGCAGCACGGGCCGTTCGGGGTCGCCTTGCACCAGGCGGTATCGGTCTTTGGTGTCCTGCCAAAAGCGCTGGAAGGCGGGCTCCAGATCGCCGTGCAGCACCACGGTGGCCGCATCGGCCTGGCCAGCGCCCAGGTAGTCGAATACCGTGGCGGTTTCTTCGAAAAACAGCGGCAGGTAGTACTCGATGCCCGCCGTGGCCACGCCGTTGCCCATGTCTTTGTAAATGCGGCTTTTGGTCGGGTCTCCTTCGAGCAGTTCGCGCCAGCGGCTCCTGAACCGCGCCCGGGCCGCCTCGTCCATCGGGAACTCGCGCCCGGGCAAGAGCCGCACCTCGGGCACGGGGTAGAGGCTGCGCTGGCTGTCGGGGTCAAAGGTTCGAATGCTGTCGATTTCGTCGTCGAACAGGTCCACCCGGTATGGCACCAACGAGCCCATGGGGAACAGGTCGATCAAGCCGCCGCGCACCGCGTATTCGCCGGGGCTGACCACCTGGCTGACGTGTGAGTAGCCTGCCAGCGTGAGCTGGGCCTTGAGCTGGGCTTCGTCGAGCTTTTGTTTGACCTTGAACTCGAAGGTGTAGCCCGCCAAAAAGGACGGCGGGGCTAACCGGTAAAGGGCGGTAGTGGCGGGCACCAGCACCACGTCAGCGCTTTCGGGGTGGTTGCGCTGTTTGATGCGCCAAAGCGTGGCCAGTCGCTCGCTGATCAGGTCTTGGTGCGGCGAAAACGTGTCGTAGGGCAGGGTTTCCCAGTCAGGAAACATCACGCAGCGCAGGCCGGGTGCAAAAAACACCAGCTCGTCCATCAGTCGCTGGGCATCGGCCGCGTCGGCGGTGACGATGGCGGTGAGTTTGCCGGCTTTTTTCTCGCGCTCGGCCAGTTGTGCCAGCAGCACGGCATCGGCCGATCCGACAGGGCGGGGCAGGGTGAAACGTTTGCCGGTGATCAGGCTGGGCAGTTGCATGGTGGAGATGAGCAGAGGCGATGAAAAAAGCAAAGCACCCCCCGCCAAGAAGGAGGGGGGTGAGGAAATGATCGAATGGGTTTGATTTTATGGGCTTATGGCTGTTTGGCCTTTGGACGGGTGATGTCAACCACAGTGTTCAGAAGGTCGACGGCTTCAGCCCTGACAAATGTTTGCGCGCCATCAGCCCATGTCGGGGCTGAAGCCGCCGACCTACAATTCAATCCCATGCCGATCACCCCAGACATTCCCCGTTTTCACGCCCTGGTGCCCTGCGCCGGCATGGGCAGCCGCGCAGGCACGGCGCAACCCAAGCAGTACCAAAGTGTGGCGGGGCAGCCCATGGTCATGCACACCCTGCAGGCGCTTGCGCGCGTGCCGCAACTGGCCAGCGGCTGGGTGATCCTGTCGCCGGGCGACAGTTTTGCTTGGCCCCAGGGCGCGTGGCCTGCGCACTTCAGACGTGAGGCTTGTGGTGGCGCAACCCGCGCCAAGAGCGTGTTCAATGGCCTGAGCGCCATGTTGCACGCGGGTGTTGCGGCCGATGATTGGGTGCTGGTGCACGACGCAGCGCGTTGCCTGATCACGCCCGAGGCGGTGTCCGACTTGGTGGAGGCCTGCCGGAATGACCCGGTGGGTGGCTTGCTGGCCTTGCCGCTGCCCGACACCTTGAAGTCACACACGCTGGACGGCGGTACGGCCCGCGTGGCCAGCACCGTGCCGCGCGAAGACAAATGGTTGGCCCAAACCCCGCAGATGTTCCGCCTGGGGGCTTTGCATGCCGCTTTGGCAGACGCGGCGGCCACAGGTTTTGCGGGCATCACCGACGAGTCGAGCGCCATGGAGCGCCTGGGCTTGTCACCGCGTCTGGTGCCCGGCTCGGCGCAAAATTTGAAAGTCACTTACCCGGCCGACTTTGCGTTTGCCGAGGCGGTTTTGAAAGGCAGAACATGAACATCCGCATCGGCGAAGGCTGGGACGTGCACGCCCTGGTGCCCGGACGAAAGCTGATTTTGGGCGGGGTGGAGATCGCCCACAGCGCAGGCCTGCTGGGCCATTCAGACGCCGATGTGCTGCTGCATGCCATCACCGATGCGGTGCTGGGCGCAGCGGGCCTGGGCGACATTGGTCGGCACTTTCCTGACACGGATGCGCAGTTCAAGGGCGCAAATTCTTCAGTTTTATTGCAAGAAGCCATGCGCCGCGTGCGTGCCCATGGCTGGGAGCTGGTGAATGTGGACAGCACCATTGTGGCCCAGGCCCCCAAACTGGCCCCGCACATGGCGGCCATCAACGCGGGCGTGGCCCAGGCTTTGGGTGTGGCGTTGGATCAGGTGAACGTGAAGGCCAAAACGGCGGAAAAGCTGGGGCCTGTGGGCATGGGCCAAAGCATGGAGGCCCGTGCCGTGGCCTTGCTGCACAAGCCTTCTTGATGGCGCTGTGAGCCGGGGCCCGTGTTCAACGGGCTGGGCGGATCGCGGTTTTGGGGCGAAAGGCCTTGCAGACCTCGTCACGGGTTTCCATGTAAGGCCCGCCAATCAAATCCACGCAGTAGGGCACGGCCGCAAAAATGCCGTGCACCACGGCTTTGCCGTTGGCGTCTTTCAGGCCTTCGAGTGTCTCGGCAATCGATTTGGGCTGGCCGGGCAGGTTGATGATCAGGCTTTGGCCCCGGATCACCGCAACCTGACGCGAAAGAATGGCGGTGGGCACAAATTTCAAGCTGATCTGGCGCATTTGTTCGCCAAAACCGGGCATTTCCTTGTCGGCCACGGCCAGCGTGGCCTCGGGGGTCACGTCGCGCAGGGCGGGGCCGGTGCCGCCGGTGGTCAGCACCAGGCTGCAACCGGCATCGACCAACTCGATCAAGGTGGCGCTGATGCGGTCTTTTTCGTCGGGGATCAGGCGCGGCTCGAAGCTGATGGGGTTGTGCAGGGCTTTCGTGAGCCACTCTTGCAGCGCAGGCAGTCCTTTGTCTTCGTAAACGCCTGTGCTGGCACGGTCGCTGATGGACACGATGCCGATTTTGACCGGATCAAAATGGGATTCACTCATCTTCGGAGTCCTCGTCGGGGGTGTTGTCACTTTCGCCGCCTGTGAGCACGCTGCGCACCAGCTTGAACAGCTCGCGGTAAGCACGGCCTTGGCGAGGGGCCAGGCCTTGCGACACGGCCGCATTCGTCACAGGCACGGCGTCCTTGCGGGCCTGGCGCACCAGCGCGCGCAGCTGCTGGATGTCGGTTTGTGGGTGGTGTTCGATCCATTCGCCCACGGCGGCATCGTCGGCGATCAGGCGGTCGCGCCAGGCTTCGGCCAGGTGCAAGGCTTGTGTGTCTTTGGCGCTGCCTAAGCGCTGAATGTCGAGCGCTTCGCGCACAGCTTGCAGAGTTTCGGGGCTGAGCAGGCGCATTTGCTTGCCGATGAATTGCATCTGGCGGCGCTTTCCCTCAAAGTTGGTGATGCGTTTGGCTTCGGCCAGGCCATCGACGAGTTTGTCGGGCAGTGCCAAGCCCTCCATCAGGTCGCGGCGCAGGGTCAGCAGTTGGGTGCCCAGTTCTTGCAGTTCGGTGCTTTCGCGTTTGAGTTCGGTGCGGCTGGGGCCTTCCAGTCCGAATTTGAGTTCGCGCTTGAACTCCAGGTCCAACTCGCTGCCCTCGGCAACAAACTGACCGCGGACGAAATAGCCTTTTGTGGGTTTACGGGACATGAAGGGGGGAACTCGTTTTCAGATGCAGCGCTGGGGCTGGGTGGCAAGTATCATAGCGGCCACTGCGTGCCTGGTGCCCGCCATTTTTTTCGAGACCTTCTTCGTGAAAATTTCTGTGAAAAGCCCCGTGAAAAAAACTGCCCCTGACATCGCCTCCCACGCCAATGACTGCTTCAGCTACTCGCGTGACCATTTTGAAGAGCTGGTCGACATCGCTCTGCACCATGCCAAAAAACTCGGGGCCACCAATGCCGGTGCCGAAGCTTCTGAGGGCTGCGGGCTGTCGGTCAGCGTTCGCAAGGGCGAGCTGGAAAGCGTGGAGCGCAACCGCGACAAGTCACTGGGCGTGACGGTGTATGTGGACCACCGCCGGGGCAATGCCAGCACCTCGGATTTTTCCAAAGCCGCGATCGAGCGCACCGTGCAGGCCGCTTTCGACATCGCCCGCTTCACCGCCGAAGACCCCACGGCGGGTCTGCCGGATGAAGCCGACATCGAGACGAACCACCGCGACCTGGACCTGTTTCACCCGTGGTCCATCAACAGCGAAGAAGCTGCCCGCATCGCCTTGCAATGCGAAGCCGCTGCCCTCAAAACCAGCCGCCGCATCACTAACAGCGACGGCGCTGCCGTGTCGGCCCAGCAAAGCCATTTCTTCAGCGCCCACACACACGGCTTTCGTGGCGGTTATGCCAGCTCGCGCCACAGTGTTTCGGTGGCACCGATTGCCAAGCTGCCGGGGCGCAACGCCGAAATGCAGCGTGACGCGTGGTACACCTCGATGCGCTCAGCCGAAGAGTTGGCCTCTGTAGATGCAGTTGGCCGTTACGCCGCCGAGCGCGCCTTGTCGCGCCTGGGGGCACGCAAGATCGCCACCACCGAATGCCCCGTGTTGTTCGAGTCGCCCGTGGCTGCTGGCTTGTTGGGTGGTTTTGTGCAGGCCGTGAGTGGCGGGGCGCTGTACCGCAAGAGCAGCTTTTTGCTGGACTCACTGGGCAAAAAGGTGTTCCCCAAGCACATCGACATCGAAGAAGACCCGTTTGTGCTGCGCGGCAAAGGCAGCTCGCCGTTTGACGACGAAGGTGTGCGCTCGGTGCGCCGCAAAGTGGTCAAAGGCGGACGCGTGGAAGGCTACTTTTTGAGCAGCTACTCGGCCCGCAAATTGGGCATGAAGACCACCGGCAATGCCGGGGGGTCACACAACTTGTCCATGACGTCCCGCCTGACCCAAGCGGGTGACGACCTGGACGCCATGATTCAAAAGCTGGGCACCGGCCTGTTCGTGACGGAGCTGATGGGCCAGGGCGTGAACTACGTCACAGGCGACTATTCACGCGGGGCCAGCGGGTTTTGGGTCGAAAACGGCCAGATCGCCTACCCGGTGCACGAGATCACCATCGCGGGCAACCTGAAAGACATGCTCATGGGCATCGAGGCGGTGGGCTCGGACACCTACAACATGGGGGCCAAATCCACCGGCTCCATTTTGGTCAACCGCATGAAGGTGGCGGGCAGCTGAGCCCGGCTGCCCTGTGCAGGCTGAACTTTTGGCGGCGCTGGCCGCCTTGTCATGGGCGGTGGGCAGTTTGTTTTCTGCAGCAGCATCCAGCCGCATGGGGGCGTTTGCTTTTACCCGTTGGCGCTTGTTCTTTGCCCTGACCTTGCTGTGGGCCTTGACTGCCTTCACCGGGCAGTGGCGCACCCTTGACGGCGCGAGCGTGGGCTTGCTGGCTTTGTCTGGCTTGATCGGTATTTTCATTGGCGATACGGCCTTGTTTGCCTGCATGAACCGGCTGGGGCCGCGACGCAGCGGTGTGCTGTTTGCCTCGCATGCCTTGTTTTCCACCTTGCTGGCCTGGTTGTTTTTAGGGGAGACCCTCTGGGGCTGGACCTTGGTAGGCGGCAGTTTGCTGGTCTCGGGCGTGATGGTGGCCATTGTCTGGGGCCGCCGCGAGAGCGAAACCCACGTTTGGGAAAACACCCAAGGCTCTTTGTGGACGGGTGTTGTGTTGGGCTTGTTGGCGGCGGTGTGCCAGTCGGTCGCCACCTTGATGATCAAGCCCTTGATGGCTTCTGGGGTAGACGCGGTGGCGGCGTCTGCCGTGCGCACCTCGGCCAGTTTTTTGGCGCATTTGATTTTGCTGTGGGCAGGGGCCAAGGTGGCGCGGGTGCAAAACCCGTTGGATCGCAAGACTCTGCTCAACACTTGGGCCAGTGCCGCTGTGGCCATGGCGCTGGGCATGACTTTGATTTTGCAGGCCCTGCACACCGGGCAGGCCAATTTGGTGGGTATTTTCTCGTCGCTCACCCCGATCTTGCTGCTGCCACTGTTGTGGGTGGTGTACCGCCGTCGCCCTGCTTGGGGGGCTTGGGGTGGGGCTGTGCTGGCAGTAGCAGGGGCGGCGTTGATCTTGCAGGTTTAGCACCGCAGGGGCATCAGCCTGCCAGTTGGGTTTTACATGTTTCAGCTGGGCCGAGCCTCACGCATCAACGCCATGAACAGGCTGCTGTCCAAGGCATGCAGCGTGCCCTGTGGCTTGTGCGTCGGCATGGATTGCGCTGCAAAAAGCGCGTTCATGATGGCCTCTTCGGTGGCTTGAATGGTGGCCTCGTACACGGGGTCCAGTGCCGATTCGTCCAATGCCTGGACTGGGTGGACGAGGGGTCCGGGCCGCCTCACACCTCGGGCCTCGCGGGCATTGGCGGTTGAAAAGGCCAGGGTGATCTCACCTGAATAGTTCCCCGCGCTGCCGCCCAACAAGGCGACCCCCATGGGCACACGCCCAGCCACCAACGCCAGTTGTTTGGCGTCCAGAGGCAAGTCGGTGGCGACGATGGTGATCAGTGAGCCCGTTTCAGCCATGCCTTGGGCAAATGGCGAAGGCTGAGGCCACAGCCGACCCAAGGGTCGGCCACGCCAGCAAAATTGGCTTCTGCCACCAAAATTGGATTGAACAAAAACACCCAGGGTGCCTTGCAGGCCGTCCAGTTGAAGGGTTCTGGAACTTGATCCACTGCCGCCCTTGAAGCCAAAGGTTTGCATGCCCATCCCACCCCCGCAATTGCCCTGCGCAATGGGGCTTTTGCCCAGTTGATGTGCCCGTTTTGCGCGCAAGCCCATGCTTGTTCCAGTGCAAGCCGGGCATGCTCAGTGCGAACCTGCAGGGCCAAAATATCATTGGTAAAGCCATCGTAGGTTTCGGCGACCACGGGCATGGCCCAAAAATGGTCATTTTCAAACAGGTCTTTGTAGCGTTGAGTCATCCAGTTCACTGCGGCCTCGTGTGCCGCCCCCACCGCGTGGGTGTTGGTGATCAACACAGGGCTGTTCAGGCGTCCACTGTCTTTGATCCAATGGCTGCCAGTCATTTCACCATTGCCGTTCTGCGAATGAATGGCAGCTGGACAAGACATCAACAGGGGTGAATCCCCCATAGGCAGGATGGCAGTCACACCCGTGCGAAAGGGTCGACCCTCGGCATTCAAACCGTCATGGTCCCAATAGCCCACCGACACATCGGCCACATCGACGATGGAATTGGTCACGCCAGGAGTGCCAGAAAACGCAAGGCCGCATTCTCGTGGAGATGGACGAAGAGGATTCAAAGTTCGACTTCCTGTGTTGTTGGTCTGTATTGCTTTGACAGAAAGGCGATGATCTTTATCGCCAGTGGCGTTGCCTGACGTCTTCAAAATGCACGGCCCATTGCCGCGTCAAATCGCGTTGGTAGTCTTGCAATTTTTGCGCTGGCATTTGATCGTGCTGGGGCGTGAAGGGGCAGGGCGCTTCAGTTTTTTGGCCTGAGAGTTGCTCCAGTACGGCAAGGCCCCAAAAAGGAACAGACACCGGGCAGTAGCCCCCTTCGTGGGTCATGACCAAACGACCTTGTGCATGGCGGCGTGCCACATCCATGACCGCATCGGTCATCCATCTGAACGCGACCCCATCGAGCAGCATGCGGCCCAAGGGGTCAAAACGCCCGGCATCGTAGCCACAAGCGACGATGATCAACTCGGGTCGATAAGCCTCCAGAGCGGGCAATACGACCTGTTCAAAGGCCTCGCGGTAAGCACCAAAGCCGCAACCGGGTGGCAAGGGGAGGTTGAGGTTGTAGCCCAGTCCGAGGCCTGTACCCAGTTCGTCGGCTTCGCCTTTGACAAACAAATAGCCTGCCTGTTGGTGCACCGAAATGGTCAGCACATCGTTTCGGTTTTCAAAGCATTTTTGGGTGCCGTTGCCAAAGTGCACATCCCAGTCAACGATGGCCACTCGCTGCAAACCATGGACTTCGATGGCATGGGCTGCAGCCAAAGCGGCATTGGCAAACACGCAAAAACCCATGCCTTGCTCAGGTTCTGCGTGGTGGCCTGGCGGTCGGGTCAGGGCGTAGGCGGTTTGGGCCTGGCCCAACATCACGGCATCGACGGCGCTCAGGGCGCAACCTGCAGAACGTCTGGCCGCATCCCAGCCGTTGGACGAAATGGGCGCGCCGATGCCGGTGTCGCCGCCGCCTTGTTGGGCAATGGCTTGGACTTTGCTGACGTAATCGGCGCTGTGCAGGCGGGTGAGTTCGTGCACTTGGGCGTCCCGCGCGGGCATGACCTGGAGCTGCGACAGCATGCCGCTGGTTTGCAGCAAGTTGTGCAGGCGCCGTTTGGGGTCGGCGTTTTCGATGTGGCGGTTGTAGGGCTCCACAAAGCCGCCAGGTTTGAGCATCAGGGCGTAGTTGCCCGGATCGTGCCAAAAGCACAATTCATCGGTGATGAAGGCGGTGGTGAAGGAGGGGTTGAAGGATGTGGTGTTGGTGGTGCTGTTCATGTGATGACCTGTCGTTTGGCAAACAAGCCCGACACCAGCGGCCACAGCAGCAGCAGCAAGGCGGTCGCGACCAGGGCGGCCGAAATCGGGCGCTCGATGAAGGGCATGAACGAGCCTTCGCTGCGGCCCAGCGTTTGGCGCAAAGTGGCTTCGAGGGTGTCGCCCATGACCATGCCCAAAATCAGGGGAATGGTTGGTATGTTGGCGCGGGCGCACACCAGGCCGAACACGCCAAAGACGGCGGCGATGATCACGTAGTACATGCTGTTGGCCGCTGAAAAAGCACCGACAAAACACAGCGCCAAAATGGCCAGCCCCAATATGCGCGGGTTGACATAGGCCAGGCGTGCCAAGGGTTTGACGGTGAGCACCAGCAAGGCCAAGATCACCACGTTGATGACCAGCAAGGAGGCCAGAACACCGTTGATGATTTCAGGGCGGTCCATGAACAGCGAGGGGCCGGGCACGATGCCATGCACCACAAACACGCCCATGATGATGGCGGTGATCGCGTCTCCTGGGATGCCCAGCGTGAGCACGGTGATCATGGCACCACCTGAGTTGGAATTGTTGGCACATTCGGCGGCCACGATGCCCTCGGGGTTGCCTTGGCCAAACGGGGTGGGGTCTTTGGCACCGCGTTGGGTCCAGAAGTACGCCAATGAAGTGGACAGCGCCGCACCTACAGCCGGCAGCACGCCAATGGCCGAGCCCATGAACAAACCCTTGGCCATGGCTTTGGGGTATTTAAATGGCTCCAGAAATCCGCGCCAGGAAACGCCCGCGTTCTGGATCAGCGAAGCATCAAATCGGGGAACCGGCGAACTGACCATGACCAGGGCTTGCGCCATGCCAAATAAGCCCACGGCCACAGGCACCAGCGGAATGCCACTGAGCACGCCTGCGATGCCGAAGGTGTAACGCTGTTCGTTGGAGTTGGGGTCAATCCCAATGGTGGCCAAAAAGAAGCCCAAGCCCATCATCATCATGGCCGAGGCGAATTGCTTGCGGTAGGCTTTGCCCACACACACAGCCGCCAGAACAATGGCCATCACACTTTCTGGTGCACCAAAGCGGGCCGCAAAACTGGCCATGGGTCTGGCCGCTAGTCCGAGCAGCAAAGCGCTGACGATGCCGCCCGCAAAGGCCGACATGAAGGCCAGCGACAGTGCCCGCTGTGCCTGGCCGTTTTTGGCCATGGGGTAGCCGTCGAACATGGTCATGACGGAGGAGGCTTCGCCGGGCGTGCGAATCAGGATAGAGGTGACCGCACCCCCATAAAAAGCGCCGCAATAGACACCCAGCAACAGCGATATACCCGCCAGCGGGGCCATGCCGTAAGTGAAGGGCAGCAGCACGGCGATCGTCACGCCCGGTCCGACACCGGGCAAGACGCCCACCACAACGCCCAAAGCCGCACCGATGAACAAGGCGATGGCGATTTGCCACGTCCCCAAAGAAGCAAAGCCCTGATTCAAACTGTCGAAAAATTCCATGATCAGATCAACCAGCCGTGGCCGAAGTAGACCTTCAGCACTTTCACAAACACCGCCCACATGCCCAAAGAGAGCAGCACACTCAAGCCCAGCGTGGTGCGCCAGTTCAGGCTCAGCCAGGCCCCGCTGGCCATCAAAAAGAGCCAAGTGCTCGACAAGTAGCCCATCCAGGGCACCGCCAGCATGTACAGGCCAAACAAGGCCAGCATGCCCAAAGCTTGGCGCATGTTGGCAGCGCTGGAGTCGAGTTCATCCGAATCGGCAAGCTCAACCGAGCTTCGTCGTCGGTACAACTCGAACAAGCCCGCGATACAGACCAAAGCCAGCGCCACGCGTGGGAAAAAAGCCGCTGATTCAAACCAGGCGGCTTGTGCAGGATAGGGTGTGATCAGCTGAGGCGTGGCCATCAGCACCGTCGCAGCCAGCAAGGACACCAGCAAGACGAGGCCCTTGTCCCATGACCATGTCCGCGTCGATGCTTCAGAATGCGGCTTCACTTTTTCGCAAAGCCCAATTCGGTCATCAACTCTGCAATCCATTTGGTGTCATCGACCACGCGCTTGGCCATCTGGTCAGCGGTCATGGCAAAGGCGGGGATACCGGCTTTCTTAAACTGGTCTTGCACGGCCTTGTCTTTGAGAGACTCCATCATCACGCTGGAGAGCTTGTTGATGATGTCCTTGGGCACGCCCACGGGCGCGGCCATGCCGCCCCAGGTGTACAGGTCGCCATAGCCTTCTTCGGCAGGTGTGGCGGTGTTCGGGAACACAGGGTTGCGCTGAGGGCCCCAGGCCGACAGGATTTTGACCTGCCCGGCCTTGGCGTAAGAGATGGCGCCTTCAGCACCTGCGGTGGTCAGGTCGGCATCTCCCGCCACCAGTTCCTTTGAACTGGGGTTGGGAAAGGCCACCACCTTGTAAGCCCAGCCGTCTTTCTTGGCAATCTTGGCGGCGATCAGCGCTGGCACGGCGGCGGGCGCATAGCTGCCAATCACCACGGGCTTGCCGCTTTTTTTGGCCCAAGCGGCAAATTCCTTGAGGTTCGTGGCCGGAATGTCGCCACGCGCAGCCAGCACGAAATCGTTGATCAGCATGCCGCCCACCGATTGGTAGTCGGTGATTTTGTAGGGCGTGTTGCCCGCAATGATTTGCGAAATGCCAGGGCCTGGCGTCCAAGTGCCAATGGTGTAGCCATCGGGTTTGGCGCGGGTCATCTCGGCAAAGCCCACCACGCCGCCGCCGCCGGGCTTGTTGATGACTTGCACCGGCACGCCCAATCGCTTGCTCATGCCCTCAGCGACCAAGCGGGTCACCACGTCCATGTCGTTGCCCGGTGGGTAGGGGTAGATGATCTCAATGGGCTTGCTGGGCCATTTGTCTTGTGCCATGGCGGGCAGGGCAGCAGCAGCGGCCAGGGCGCCCAAGGTGATCAGTCGCATACGTGTTTTCATGGTTGTCTCCATTAAGGTGAGGGATGGGTGATTAAACTTTTTCGGCCGCTGAAAACGCAAGGTGTAAAACCCTGAGGGATTCGTCGACGTTGTCACGCGTAAAGACCAGGGGCGGCGACAGGATCAGCCGGTTGCCTTGCACGCGGATGATGGCACCCGCTTGGCGGGCCGTGCCGACCAGGGTTTGGATGTAGGTCGAAGGCGGCACCAGCATGGCCTTGCTGGCTTTGTCGGTCACCAGCTCCACGGCGGCCATCAGACCTTTGCCACGCACTTCGCCCACATGGGCGTAATGCATCAACTCTTGCAGCTTGTCTTGCATGTAAGTACCTACGCGGCTGGCGTTGCCGGGCAGGTCTTCGCTGGCCACGATGTCCAGATTCGCGTTGGCCGCAGCGCAGGCCAGCGCATGGCCTGAATAGGTGTAGCCGTGCATCAGCGCAGCGGGCACGCCGGGTTGGTTCCAGGCGCTGGCCACACGTTCGTTGATGAGCGTGGCACCCAAGGGCACATAACCCGAATTGATGCCCTTGGCCATCGCCATGATGTCGGGGGCCACGCCCCAGGCGCGCGCACCGCACATGGCGCCAATCCGGCCAAAGCCGGTCACGATCTCGTCGCTGATCAGCAAGATCCCATGCTGGTCCAGCAGTTGACGCAGACCCGGCCAGTAGCTGTCGTGCGGCACGATCACGCCGCCTGCGCCTTGCACCGGCTCGGCCACCAAGGCGGCGATGTTGTGCGCCCCGACTTGCTCGATCAGCTGGCCCAGCTGGTCCAGGCAGAGCTGGGCCAGCTGGGCCGGGTCGGTTTCGTTCCAGGGGTTGCGGTAGGTGTAGGGCGTTTCGGCCAGGTGGCAGCCGGGCAGCAGGGGCTCGTAGGCGCTTCGGAACATCGGGTTGCCGTTGATGGACGCGCCACCAAAATGCACCCCGTGGTAGCCCCATTTGAGCGAGATGAACTGGTGGCGATCGGGCTGGCCATTGAGCTTCCAGTATTGGCGCGCCAGCTTGAGCGCAGTCTCCACCGCGTCCGAGCCACCCGAAGAAAAGAACACCTTGTTCATCTTCTCAGGCGCAAACATGCGCATCAGCCGCGCCGACAGCTCGATGGCCGGTGGGTTGGAGGTGTTCTGGAAGGTGGAGTAATAGGCCAGCTTGTCCAGCTGGGCCTTGATGGCATTGATGACCTCGGGTCGGTTGTGCCCAACGTTCACGTTCCACAAGGAGGCGACCGTGTCCAGGTAGCGCTTGCCGTCGATGTCGTAGACGTGGACCCCTTCGCCCCGGTCAATGATCAAGGGCGGCGCAGCTTGCACCGCCTTGGGATCGATCATGGGGTGGTACATGTGTTGCGCGTTGGCGCTGCGGATGTCGATGCTGTTGGGATTCATGCCCCAAGCATAGGCAGCAAGTGGGTAATGGAAAAAATCCATTATCCTCAGGTCTTTCCCGTAGACAGGCTGTTGCAAACATGGGATTTCCCAAAGCATCCCTGGCGGCGGCTGACCCGCTGCCCCATTTTGAAAACCCGCAGTCGATCTTCGACCTGCTCAATTTTCAGCTGCACGAGTTCCTGGGCATCAGCGGCTCATTGGTGACCCGCATTTGCGAAAACGAGTACGGCATCACCCGCGAGGAGTGGA
>Ga0247844_1004333_pt1 | contig 19387 bp, 14 predicted proteins | sample LaCtaG_FD_192421 | JGI IMG/M metagenome (GOLD analysis project Ga0247844, IMG submission 192421) | Freshwater microbial communities from meromictic Lake La Cruz, Castile-La Mancha, Spain - LaCruzMarch201714.5m_1 | ecosystem: Environmental > Aquatic > Freshwater > Lake | place: Spain: Castile-La... | reverse complement strand
TGTCAGAGCCCAATTCCGTTTAAAAGGAAATTCGAAAGTCAACATTATTTTATAAAATAAAAAATAGGTATTATTGCCAACAGAGTGAATAACTATTAAATTAGTCAACCATTTTCAGGACGCTGCAGGGGGAGGTGTTTCCTTAAACTTCGCTTACAACCTTATTCGTAAATTCCTATAAATGGATCTTTTCCTTGTTTCAAATAACCACGGTACATACCATCGGAATTAAAACATAGTTCAATATTGCCAAAGGCATCCAATCCTATTAAGCCGCCTTCACCACCCATTTTTACTAATTTATCTTTTACAACATAATTACATGCTTGTTGCAAAGTATAACCTTTGTATTCCATTAAGCAACTGATATCATAGGCAACCACGGCACGCATAAAAAACTCACCATGGCCAGTGCAACTAATGGCACAAGTATTATTATTGGCATAAGTGCCAGCACCAATAATTGGGCTATCACCTACCCTTCCAAAACGTTTATTGGTCATGCCACCAGTAGAAGTTGCAGCGGCTAAATTTCCATGAATATCTAATGCAACTGCACCAACAGTTCCGAACTTTTTTTCACCAGTTTCTAAAACGGTATGGTCTAACTGATAGGTGTCGGAATCTTTCACATCTTGCCATTGTTTATAACGTTCTGCTGTATAAAAATATTCATTGTTTTGAAAAGGCAAGTTCATTGTTTTAGCAAACAATTCGGCATCTGCACCTTGCAAAAAAACGTGTCCTGATTTTTGCATAATTATTTTGGCCAAATGAACCGGATTTTGAACATTGCTAATTCCTGAAACAGCACCAGCTTCCAGGTTTTTACCTTCCATGATTGAGGCGTCCATTTCGTGGGTTCCTTTATTAGTAAAAACAGCTCCTTTTCCAGCATTAAACAATGGAAAATTTTCTAGGGTCATTACCGCTGCTTCTACAGCATCCAAACTAGAGCCACCAGCATTCAAAATTTCGTTTCCAGCTATCAAAGCATTTTGTAATCCAGTTCTATATTGAGCCTCTTTTTCGGGAGTCATTAATGCGCGAAGAATAGTTCCTGCTCCGCCATGGATGGCTATTGCGTGTTTGTTCATATGGTTGATAGTTGTCGGTTGATTGACAAGAGTTGATTGTTAATGATTGTCTGGTTTCATATGCAGTCGTCATTGCGAGGAACGAAGCAATCTCTCAGTTGTAGTGAGATTGCCGCGCTTCGCTACCATTGACGTTTTTACTTAAACTACTAATTACTAGTAAAATAAAAAACCACATAGATACATAGATTATAAAGTTTACACACTATGTTTTCTATGTTCCTATGTGGTTCAAATTTTTATTAAGCAAGGACACATAGCTTTGCGCATCATTTTATATTGATTTTTTTGAAAAAAATTATCCCTTGCAATGACGTATAAATTAATTTATTGTATTTTACGCAGTAGCTTTATCAATTACAATTTGAACGTTTGGTTCTTCTTTTATTTGATTCCAACCACCCCAAACATTTTTTACAATGGTGAAGCCTTGAGATTTTAAAGCAGAAGCAGCAATCATACTTCGGTATCCTCCTGCACAATGAACCAATATTTCTTGGTCTTTTTCTAACTCATCGCTTCCTGTTAAAATTTCACTTAATTGAATATTTTTAGCGTTGGCTAAATGTCCTTTAGCAAACTCCGTTGGCTTACGAACATCAATGATTACTGCATCAGGATTATGCAAACTATCTAACACCAATTCTTCAGCTGTGATACTAAAAATCATGTCCCATTTTTTATCAGCATTTTTCCATGTATCAAAACCTCCGTTTAAAAAACCTTTGATATTATCGAAACCAACTCTGGTTAAACGTTCAACTGATTCTTTTTCAGTTTCAGGTTTGGCAATAATTATAATTGGCGAATGAAGGTCTAGCAAGGTTGCAGCCCAAATGGCATACTGTCCATTCAATCCAAAATTGAAAGATTTAGGAATAAAGCCAAGTTCAAAATCATCGGCCACGCGGGTATCAATAATGATGGCACCTTCTACATAATATTCTTCAAATTTTGCTAAAGGCAATGCCAATAAACCTTTTTCAATAACACTTTCAAAACTGGCATAACCTTGTTTATTTAATTTTGCATCTTTAAAAAAGTAACTTGGTGCTGGCGCAATTCCTGTTGTGATGGCTTTAATAAAATCGGCTTCACTCATAGGTTGCAAAGCATAGTTAGTAGCTTTTTGAATACCAATGGTACTGAAAGTTTCTTTACCAATATTTTTACCACAAGCCGAACCAGGTCCATGAGCAGGATATACAATTATATCATCGGCTAAAGGCATAATTTTAGTTTGTAACGAGTGGTACATTTTAGCTGCTAATTCTTCCTTACTCATAAATCCATCTAACAAATCTGGACGGCCTACATCGCCAACAAATAAAGTATCTCCAGTAAATACACAATGGTCTTTTCCGCTTTCATCCTTTAACAAAAAGCTACTTGATTCCAAAGTATGACCAGGCGTATGAAGCACTGTAATTGATATTTTTCCAAGTTTAAATGTTTCATTGTCTTTTGCCACATGAACCGGAAAATTGGTTTCAGTTGTAGGACCATAAATGATGGTTGCGCCAGTTTTTTGTGCTAAATCAATGTGTCCACTTACAAAATCAGCATGAAAATGTGTTTCAAAAATATACTTAATTTTTGCTCCATTTGCGGTAGCTTTATCAATATACATTTGGTAATCGCGCAATGGATCAATAATGGCTACTTCGCCATTGCTTTCTATAAAATACGCTGCTTGTGCCAAGCAATTGGTATAAAGTTGTTCTATAATCATGTTATTTATTGATTTTTGATTTGGAGATTTAAAGATTGTTGAATTGCTAGATTGTTGAATTGTAAGATTGCTGTATTGTTGATTTGCTAATTGTTAGATAAAGTTTAAGTGAACTATAATTTTATTACTTCGCATTTTTGTCATTCCGAAATCCGAATTCCTTTTATCCGCCCGCTTTTTTTGCTTTGTAACCCAGTTTAATTAAATGTGCTAAAATTTTATCTCTAAATTCACCTTGAATCAATATTTCACCATCTTTTACTGTTCCACCCACTCCACATAATTTTTTCAAAGAAGAACCTAAAGTATTTAAATCATCATCAGTGCCAATGAAACCACTAACTGCCGAAACTACTTTACCTGCTCGGTTCTTTTTATCTAAAAATATTTTTAAGTTCTGTTTATTTATTGGCAGTGTTTCGGTCGCTTCTTCCTTATCAATATCGTAACTAAAACTTTGGTCGGTACTGAAAACTACACCACTTATATTTTTGTTTTTATTACTCATTATATTAATTTTTTAGCTCTAAAATAATCATTTTTATTTTAAAAATAAGATTCAAAATTAAACCTTTTTTTCAAGTTTACTATATAAACATTGTTGATTTTATTGTTGATTTAAAAAACAATTATTTACATTTGAGAAACAATGACAATTCAAAAAACATATACTGCAAGTATTCATAAGGAAATAGATTTATATGTAGCAACTTGCTTAGAAATAGGAACAGTGAGTCAAGGAAATAGCTAAGAAGAAACTTTAGAAAACTTAAAAGAAGCAACTGAATTGTACTTAGAAGAAATTCCTCAAACAAGTTTTTCTCCTACATTTATCAAAACTTTTTCTACTGAAATATATGCCTAAAATGCCAAGAATATTTGGTAAAGAATTATTAAAAATTTAGCCATTTTTGGTTTTGAGGTTATCAGACAAAAAGGAAGTCATGTAATTTTAAAGAAGAAAAAATTGGATGGTAAAATTGGAACTATTGTTCCAATGCACAAAGAACTTGCAGAAGGAACAATTAGAGGAATTTAAAACAAGCAGAAATTGATATTGATGATTTTATGAAAGAACTTTAAAAGTATTCTTACCCAACTATTACCTTCAAACTTTGCTTATACATTTTAAAGTTTATGTTACTGTCAAAAACCATTGCTTCACCATCAATATTGGCTACCTCTTTTTCGCTTCTAGCAATTGAAATTTGATCTGTTTTAAAAGTATCTACAAAAGGTAAATCACTCACATCGCCTTTAAATAATTTGTAAGCAATTTGAGGAACTTGCCAAATTTTAAAACTACTAAAAACTACTACATCAAATAATCCATCGTTATAAATTGCATTAGGCGAAACAAAAGCATTATTGCCAAACTGAGTTCCATTACACACACAAATCATGAATGCATTTACAGTAGTTTGTTCTCCATTATAATGCAAATGATAGCTTTTGTTTTTATAGGTTGCGAATTCTTGCAATGTAATTTTTGCGTACGTTTTAAATCCGCGCGAGCTGGCTTTGGAAAACAAATTGGCAATATGTGCATCAAATCCTACTCCTGCTATGTTTATAAAAAATTGGTTGTTGGCTTTACAAGTATCAATGGTTTTTATTTTGCGGGAATTAATTAGTTGTAACGATTTTTCTGGATTAGTTGAAATGTTTAATTCATGGGCCAATCCATTGCCACTTCCCATGGGAATAATCCCTAATATTTTATTTGTATTTACTAAGTATTGAGCCACATTATTTATAGTTCCGTCACCTCCTACGGCCACAACAACATCGGCTTCAACTGCACTGGCAGCGGCCAAATGATGGTTACTTTCTTGACCTTGAGTAAAAAATATTTTTACATCAAATAGGTTTTTATCCATGTGCTTTTCAATTAATGATGGCACATTATTTTTGTTTATTCCTCCTGAAATTGGGTTGATTATAAAATGGATTTTCTGTTTTAAAATCATGTTATTTTTCAGCCCTGTCAATAAGCGACTGTGGTAATTGTTTATCGGCTTTAGCTCCTAATGTTTTCAACTCTTCAAAACGACTAATTATGTTTCCTCTTCCATCAATTAATTTGTTCATTGCATCGCTATAATTGGATTTGGTTTGATCAATTTTTTTTCCGACTTCCAAAATATCTTTTATGAATCCTTCAAATTTATCGTATAAATCGCCCGCTTTTTTTGCAATTTCAATGGCATTATTGCTCTGTTTTTCGTTACGCCAAATACTTGCCACAGTTCTTAAAGTAGCTAGTAATGTTGAAGGACTAACAATAACAATATTCTTTTCAAAAGCATCATTAAATAAACCCGAATCGCTTTGTACAGCTAAGGCAAAAGCTGGTTCTATGGGAATAAATAACAACACAAAATCTAAGCTTTGAATTTGATGAATGCTTTGATATGATTTTGCACTTAACCCTTTTATGTGTGTTTTTAGTGAAAGCAAATGTTCTTTTGAAGCTAAAATTCTTTCTTCCTCTGTGTCGGCTGATGAAAATCGTTCATAAGCATTTAATGATACTTTACTGTCAATAACCAATGTTTTATTTTCGGGTAAATTTATAATTACATCGGGTTGCAACCTTTTTCCTTCATCGTTAGTAAAACTTTCTTGTACTTTGTACTCACTGCCTTTTACCAATCCTGATTTTTCTAAAACACTTTCTAAAATAAACTCGCCCCAATTGCCTTGCGTTTTATTTTCGCCTTTTAGTGCTTTAGTTAGGTTATTGGCTTCTTTGCTCATTTGTTGGTTTAGCTGTTGCAGCATTTCCAACTGATTTTTTAGTGAAGCGCGTTCTTTGCCTTCACTCACATAAACATCATTTACTTTCTTTTCAAAGTCTTTAATTTTTTCGCCTAACGGATTTAAAATTTCACCTAAATTTGTTTTGTTTTGCTCAGTGAATTTTTGACTTTTATCGTCAAAAATTTTATTTGCTAGGTTTTCAAATTCTTTAGTAAATCGTTCATTTAAAGTGGTAATTTCTGCTTTGTGTTCAGTCAATTTATTTTGCAAGTTTTCACTATCACTTTTTTGCGATATAAGTTGTTTCGATAAATTTAATATTTCATCTTGCAATATTTTACCTTCCGATTTTAAAGTTGCATTATCTGTTTTCAATAAATTATTTTCTGCTTGTAATGATGATTTGGCATTGCTTTCAGTTAAAATCTGTTGTTGCAATTCATTAAAAGCGTTGGTGTTTTCGACCGTTTGAGTTGATTTACTTTTGTTAAATAGCCAACCCAATAAAAATCCTATCGCTATTCCAACTAATAAAAATACTATGTCCATACTTACTTTTTATTCTATTTATTTTATGAAAAAGTGATAAAAAAAGCCATCATAAAGTTGATGGCATTTTTTAAAATAATTTTTGCTTGGCATTAATTAGCCATTTCGCTAACAAAATGAATGTGCATTAAATGCAAATCGTCTTTTGTAAATTCATCTCCAAATTCACTCATAGCAGCTTCTACTACGTTTTCATTTGTTTCTCTAAAAAAGTCCATTACATAACCAATATTTTCTTCATCGGCCAAATCGTTAACATATTTTTTCAAGCTTAATTTTGTACCAGAATAAACTATATTTTCTATTTCAGATAACAGTTCATCCATTTTCATATTTTGACTTCGTGCTATATCTGCTAAAGCAATTTTTTTATCGATATTGGTTATAATAACAACTTTTTTAGCTGATTTATTTACAACCGATTTTATTACAACATCTTCAGTTCTTTCTATTTCATTTTCTTTAACATATTTTTCAATTACTGCTAAAAAAGGCTTGCCATATTTTGTAGCTTTTCCTGGGTTTACTCCACTTATTTTGCTCAATTCATCCAAGGTAATTGGATATTTAAAAGCCATTTCTTGAAGTGATGTTTCTTGGAAAATAATGTATGGTGGTAGGTTTTTTGCTTTTGCTTCTTTTTTACATAAGTCTTTTAGCATTGCAAAAAGTTCTTCGTCATAAACCATTTCTACATTTCCACCATCATCATCATCATCGGTAAATCGTTCAAATTTGGTATCTAAAGCTACCTCAAAAGTAGTTGGGTTTAATATAAACTCATCGCCTTTTTCACTTACACTTAATAAGCCATATGTTTCTATATTTTTGGTAACTTGTCCGTTTAGCAACAAACTACGTAAAACTGATTTCCAAAAATTTTCTTCTTTGTCTTTTCCTTTACCAAAATAAGGCGATTTATCAAGCCCTCCCAATTGAACTTCATGGCTTTTTTTGCCAATAATCATATCAACGGTAACTTTTAAAATTTGCTTACTTTTGGTTGAATTGATGGTTTGTAATGCCAAAACAGCTTCTGTTTTTGCATCCATTTTTTCTTTTGGATGTTTACAATTGTCACATCTATCGTTACATTTATTGTCATTGTATTCTTCACCAAAATAATTCAATAAAAACTTACGTCTGCATGCAGAAGTTTCGGCAAAAGCTTGCATTTCAAATATTAACAACTCGCCAATTTCTCTTTCTGCAACTGGTTTGTCTTTTAAAAACTTTTCTAGTTTTTCTGCATCAGCTGGGTTATAATACATAACACATTTACCATCTAATCCATCTCTTCCGGCACGGCCAGTTTCTTGGTAATATCCTTCTATACTTTTTGGAATGTCGTAATGAATAACAAAACGAACATCTGGCTTATCAATTCCCATTCCAAAAGCAATAGTTGCAACAATTACATCAGCATCTTCCATTAAAAACTTATCCTGATGATCGGCCCTCATTTTGGCATCTAAACCCGCATGATAAGGCAACGCTTTTATTCCATTTGCTTGTAAAATGCTTGCAATTTCTTCAACTTTTTTTCTGCTTAAACAATAAATAATACCTGATTTATTATTCATGCGTTGTTTAATGTACGAAACAATGTCTTTCATTGCCTCGCCCTTTTTACCTTTTGAACGTACTTCGTAATATAAATTATCTCTGTTAAAAGACGATTTAAAAACCGTAGCATCCAACATTTGAAGGTTTTTTTGAATATCTTGTTGTACTTTAGGGGTAGCAGTAGCGGTTAAAGCCATAACTGGAACATCTTTAATTTCCTTAATCATTGCTTTTATTCTTCTGTACTCAGGCCTAAAATCGTGACCCCATTCTGATATACAATGTGCTTCATCAACCGCTACAAATGAAATATTGATTGATTTTAAAAAATCAATTGTTTCATCTTTTTTTAGCGTTTCGGGTGCTATGTACAATAGTTTTGTTTTGCCGTCAGTTATGTCTTGCTTTACAGCTGTTATTTCAGTTTTATTTAACGATGAGTTTAAAAAGTGAGCAACCTTATCGCTTCCAAGAGAACGAATGGCATCAACTTGGTTTTTCATTAATGCTATTAATGGTGAAATGATAATGGCTGTTCCTTCTTTTATTAATGCTGGTAACTGATAGCAAAGCGACTTTCCTCCTCCTGTAGGCATAATTACAAAAGTGTCATCACCATTCATTAGTGTTTGAATAATGGCTTCTTGCTCGTCTTTAAAACCTTCAAAACCAAAGTATTTATGAAGGGCTTCTTTTAAATTTACAGTGCTTGGGGATAGCATGGCTTTATCTTCCTCGTTTTTTGAAATTACCGCTTTTTTGGGGGCACTTTTTGTCTCTTTCATTTTGTTTTTTTACTTAATAAAAAGTACGCTAATTTAAGTCCTCAAAACCGTTATATAAAATTATTTATATAAAATTATTATTAATCATCAATTTAAACATATAAGAGGCTTAAATGCTTGTTAATATTGAGACTTATTATTTTTTATAAAATAAATGAAGCAAAAAAATAAAAAATAAAAGCGCGTTTTTTAAATTTTTTTTATAATAAAAAAATCTTTTTTATAACGTTTGCACAATCAAATTTTAAATTTAATTATTTCCATTTATTTAGTTCAAATGTAATGCTTGCATATGCCATTCGTCCAACATATGGTCCCCCATAAACCTGAAAAACTTTATTATCTAATAAATTACTAGCACCAATTTTTAAAACTGCATGAATTTTACTAATTGTACTATTCCATTGTGCATCAACCATACCATAGCTTTGTACAAAACCTGTAAATTGTGGCGAACCTTCAAACAAAAATCCTTGTTGCCATTTGTAATTTACGCCATAACCCCATTTTTCATTTTTCTTTAAATAGGCAATGTCTCTTCCGTTAACTCCTAAATTAAATTTGTGTTCGGGTGTATTAAAAGCAGGAATAATTGGATCTAAACTTCCACCACGGTCAAGTTTATTCCAACTATAATTTCCGGTAAAACCTAGGTAATTTTTATAAAAATAATTTAAACCAATTGTAAAACCTTGAGTGGTTACTATGTCTTTTGAATTGGTAGTTACCCTAAATGCATTTACTGAAGTAGGGAAAGGGTTTAATGAATCCCAAATAACCCTTGCGCCTATTTTAAATCCTAAAAAATCTTCGTACCAACTGAAATAATAACTGGCATCTACAAAAAGTTTTTCTGTTATATTTCCTCTGTAACCCACTTCAACTGTTCTACATTTTTCTGGCCTTATGGCATCAATGTCGAAAGACGATGTTTTCAATCTATCATCTCCGTTTGGCAAATACCTGTTGTTCTTATTAAAAATATCAATTAAAGTGTCTATTACTACCAAGTTTTGGTAACCTTTTAAGTTTCCTAAAAGTGTTGCCCTACCTACATTTAAATTAAAGTATTGATCGGTAAGAGTAGGATTACGAATGGCTGATGACAATGAAAACCTAAATACATTTTTGTTTTTAGTATAAACCATTGTTGCTGCAGGCGACCAAAGCAAATTAAAGTTTTGATTTTTATCTATTCTATTAGTTACACTTACTTTTAATTTGTTTTCAAAAAACTTTCTTTCTAATCCAAAATACGCTCCAAATTCTTGATTGATTATTTGAGTAAAACCAATGCTTTCTGAACCTATAATAGAATCTTTTCCATCGCTTTGTTGTTTTAAAATATTTCCTAAAGTATCTCTTGCATATAATGTTCTTCTTTCTTCTCCATCTTTAAAAATTGTTCCTTCCGATTTTGGAACATAAATTCTATAATTTCCACCAACTGTTACATCAATATTTGATTTACTTTTTTTGCTAAAAATTTCATCGGTATTAAATTTAAACTCAGCTGCAGCATGGTATAAAGCCGATTGATCAAAAAAACGGGAACCTCCATTTTGATTGGTACGTGAGGTAATTGATTTAAAAGCGGAGTCATAACGAGCAGTTCCTGGCTCAAAACGACTTTGCCACGAACCAGTGCTTCCTGCTGAGTTAGCAATATCCCTAGCTAAGTTATGGTACTTTACTAACGAATCAGCAAAAAAAGTTCTCCAATAATAATCAATGTAATTTAATCGTTGGTTATTTGCACCTGGAATGGTGTCGAGCCTAATACCTGCAAACAAATTTGCTTGAATCCAAGCATTTACTATATTTGGCAAATTGGCAGTTATGGAGTTATTATATTCCTTTCCCCATGAATCATCGTTTTTGGCTGCGTTTTGTAATATTAATGCGGTATTGTAAGCATCGTAACTGTTGCCAGCATCTTCATTGGTAGCGTAAGCCCTTATAAAAAATCTGTTCTCTTTTCTTAATTCAACTTTGTTTTGAAAGAACAGAATATCGCGCAAACTAAACCTGTTTTCTCCTTGATAAACCGTAGTTCCAGTTCCAAAGCTTGTGGCATAAATTAACTCCGTATTTTTGGTTACTTTATAATGTGCTGCTCCGCTTAGTTTTAAGTTTTTTGAATTGTAATCTACTAAATCTTTTTCTTGGTAACCATTTCTTAAATAATAGCCTTTGCCCACACTAGAAGGAATTTCTAATGGGGTGTAAAAAATACGACTTGTGTATTCATCTCCATATTTGTTTACCGCATCGTACCCTCCAGCATTACTTTTGCCAACAGGTGATTGTGAAGTTGGATCCATATTGGTTGCATTCCAATCGTTGGCAGTCATATAAAAAACGTTCATTTTATAAGCAAATTTTTCAACTCCTTTTTTGTTCTTTACAATTTGTGCCCATCTTATTGCTGTTTCAGATAAGTTGCGTTCGCCTACTTTTATTTGTGCACTTAAGCCCGGAAAAAGAAATGGGCTTTTAGTTTGCATATTTATAACTCCGTTAAATGCATTAGGACCATAATAAGCCGAACTTGCACCAACTACTAAATCTACTTTTTGTATATCTAATTCCGATGCTCCTAAAAAATTTCCTAAACTAAAGTTTAACCCAGGTGATTGGTTATCGACACCATCAATTAATTGTAACGACCTAACGGGTGAAGTAGAATTAAAACCCCTTGTATTAATAATTTTAAAACCAATACTTGCCGAAGTAATATCAACTCCTTTTAAATGTGCCAATCCTTCGTAAAAATTTGCCGCTGGAGTAGATTTAATTGCAATTGCATCCATGGTTTCAACAGTTAGTGGATTCTGTTTTATTTTTTCAGTTATTCTACTGTCTCTTATACTTACTTCTTTTAAGGCTTTTTCGGATTTAGAAAGTTTTATGTTTAATTTTGAATTAGAATCGGCAACAGAAACCTCTTTTGTTTCATGCCCTAAATATTTTACTACCAACACAATAGGAAATTGCGCACTTGTTTTTAAAACAAATTGGCCGTCATAATCTGTTTGAGCTCCTTTTGTGGTTCCTTTAATTATTAATGAAACCCCTATTAATTTTTCGTTTGATTTAGCATCGACAACGCTACCCAAAATATTTGTTTGAGCATAAATTGAAGTTACGTTTATAAGCAAAAGCGATATAAAAAGAATGTGTTTTTTCAAATTGTTACTTGTTTATTGTAATTCGAAAATATTATATTAATTGAATAAAAAAAGATTTTTATATTTTTACAAAAAATAAATTTTGACTTTTAAACTCTAAATAAGGGATAAAAAATAAATCCTAAAACAAAAAACATTAACTTTAAGTTGATATTGTATTATTCAAAAAAAATTAAACAAAAAATATGCAATCAAAAAAATTAAAATATATCATGGCTTATTTAATTCCTGTTTTAATAGTGTTTTCTATTTTCTCAGAAAATGTATTATGCTATTCATCAGTTGTGGTGTTATTTATATTTGTTCCTTTTATTGAGCTTTTTACTAAAGGTTCAATAGAAAATTTTTCGGAAATAGAAGAAGAAATAGCCAAAAAAGACCCCGTTTTCGATTATTTAATTTATGGTTTAGTACCTTTGCAGTATATTATATTAGTTTGTTTTTTATATAAAATAAACCAAAACGACTTGCCTTTGTATGTTAAAATAGGAGTTACAACAGCATACGGAATGGCTTGTGGCATTTTAGGAATTAATTTAGCGCACGAGCTAGGACACAGACTAACAAAGCATGAACGGTTTATGAGTAAAATGCTTTTGTTAACTTCACTTTATATGCATTTTTATATTGAGCATAATAGAGGACACCATAAAAACGTGTCAACTGATAACGATCCTGCATCAGGTAAATTAGGTGAATCTATTTATACTTTTTATTTTCGTTCAATATGGGGAAGCTGGGTTTCGGCTTGGAAATTAGAAAAACATAAACTTACAAAAAATAATCAACCATTTTGGAGTTGGCACAATGAAATGTTGCGTTTTCAGTTTTTGCAATTGTTGTTAATTGCAATTGTATTTTATTTATTTGGATTGCAAACTTTGCTTTTCTTTTTAGCTGGTGCATTTATGGGTATTTTATTATTAGAAACCGTAAATTACATAGAGCATTATGGTTTACGAAGAAATAAAAAAGAAAATGGATTTGAAAAAACACAGCCCATACACTCATGGAATTCGAATCACCCATTAGGCCGAATGTTGTTATTTGAACTTTCGCGCCATTCCGACCACCATTATATGGCAAGTAGAAAATACCAAGTATTGCGCCACTTTGATGAAAGTCCGCAGTTGCCAACTGGCTACCCTGGAATGATGCTTTTATCATTAATTCCACCTTTGTGGTTTAAAATTATGAATAATAAAATACATTTATATAAAACAACTTTGGCCGGAAAAGCACTGGCATAAATTTTTAAATTTTATAAATCCTTTATTTGGTTATTCTTTGTAAAAATTTAAAAAGCAAAAATGAATAATCAAACAGTTTATATTAATTTTTTTGATGGCATTGACCCCGTTAAAGTTAATAAATTTATACAGTTTACAACAGAAGTAATTAGACAATATAACCCCCAAGAGTTATATTTTTTTGTTGCATCAAATGGTGGCGATGTAGACTCAGGTTTTGTACTTTATAATTTTTTAGTTTCGTTGCAAAGCAAAATGAAAATAACCATGCATAATACTGGAACTATTGATTCCATAGCAAATGTTATATTTATGGCAGGCCAAAATCGATATGCGGCACCCAATACTTCGTTTTTGTTTCATGGTGTATCAATGAATTTTAATGGTGGCCAAAACAGAACAGCATTAAAAGAAGCACTAAGCAGGCTTGAAGGAATGGAAAATAGAATTGCGCAAACAGTAAGTAAACATTCAAAATTATCTGAAACCGAATTAACTTCTTTGTTTCAACAAGGAGAAGGAAAGGATGTAAATTTTGCTTTGAATAAAGAAATTATTCACAAAATAAAATTGCCATCGGTATCGCAAGGTGCAATTCATTTGGCAATGACTTTTTAAAAAAACATTGTTTTTTTGTTTTTTTATTTTCAATATTTGTATTAAAAATAGATCGAATTTATGAATCCAATTTTAAAAAACATTTTAGCAGTAATTGCAGGTGTGGTAGTAGGCTGCTTGGTTAATGGTGCAATTATTATGGTAAGCGGTTCAATTATTCCTGCTCCAAATGGTGCTGATGTTACAACTACTGAGGGATTAAAAGCAACTATCCATTTGTTTGAACCAAAACATTTTATATTCCCTTTTTTGGCCCATGCTTTAGGAACTTTAGTTGGTGCATTTTTAACCGTAAAACTTGTAGCAAATAACCAATTACGCTTTTCCATATTAGTAGGTATCTTGTTTTTTATTGCTGGTGTTTTAAACATTCTTATGCTTCCTTCACCTGTTTGGTTCAATACATTAGATTTGGTTGGCGCATACTTTCCATTTGCATTATTAGGTTATTTTTTAAATAATAAAAACCGCTAGCTCACTTCAACCCAAACTGGGCAGTGGTCAGAGTGCATAATTTGTTGCATAATTCCTGCATCAACTAGGTTGTTTTTTAAAGCTTCGGCAACCATACAATAATCAATTCTCCAACCTTTGTTTTTAGCCCTAGCTCCAGCTCTAAATGTCCACCAACTATATTGATGAGGCGCTTTGTTAAATTCTCTAAAGGTATCAACAAACCCATTTTCTATAAACTGACTCAACCATTCTCTTTCCTCGGGTAAAAAACCACTGCTATTTTTATTTCCAACTGGGTCGTGTATATCAATAGGTTTATGAACAATATTGTAATCGCCACAAATAATTAATTCTTTTTTATGGCTTTTTAATTCGTTAATATAATTTTGGAAAAACTCCAGCCATTTCATTTTAAATGCTTGCCTTTCCTCACCGCTAGAACCACTTGGAATGTATAGGCTGATGATGCTTTTTGAACCAAAATCAGCCCTTATAATTCTTCCTTCGTTGTCAAAATCGGGAACACCAAAACCATATTCTACATGGTCGGGTTCATTTTTACAAAAAAGTGCAACGCCACTATACCCTTTTTTTTCGGCACTGAACCAATAATTGTTTTTATATCCTGCTACTTCAAAAATAAATGGTTCGTTTATTTGTTCTTTCATTGCTTTTGTTTCTTGGAAACAATAAACATCTGCATTTTCTTGTTGCATAAAGTTTACTAGTCCTTTGTTCATGGCTGAACGAATTCCATTTACGTTGTACGATATTATTTTCATGTTTTAGTTCTTAGTTTATAGTTCTTAGTTTATAGTTCTTAGTTTTTCTTATTCCATTGGTTAAAGCCAAACGGCAATTCATCTTTTGTTTATTTATATGTTTTGTAAAGGTAAAGGAATCGTCAATTCCTCTCAATTCTCAATTCTCATATCTCAATTCTCATATCTCAATTCCCATATCTCAGTGTATACTTCGCATTTTTGTCACTCCGCACTCCGCAATTCTTTGCTTCTTATTAGCCAAAGGCCAAAAAAGGTAATTATTCCATTTACAATTAAGAGTTCTTGTCCAAATACATAACCACCAAACAACTGATTTGAATAGTAATCTAAAAAGTAACATATTATTGGCGAAGCCACACAAACTATAGGAACTAGCGAATCTTTAATATTTATTTTGTTAAATAAACCAAAAGCAAATAACCCTAATAATGGACCATAAGTAAAGCCTGCAAACCTAAACACTTGGTTTATTACTGCATCGTTATTCATTTCTTTAAAAACAATAATGATTAAAAATAAAATAAATGCAAATGAAATATGAATAATGTGGCGATGGTTTTTATGTTGTTTACTTTCTTGTGCTTCATTATAACCTAAAATGTCGATACAAAACGAAGTAGTAAGCGTGGTTAACACACTATCGGCACTGCTAAAAGTGGCAGCAGTAATACCTAAAATAAATACGATGGCACCAATTCCTCCAACATAATTTAATGCAATGGTAGGAAATAATTGGTCGGTTTTTTCTGGAATTACTATGCCTTTGGCAGCAGCAAATTGATATAACAAAACTCCCAAACCTACAAATAATATATTTATAAAAACCACCACTATGCTAAACCATCGAATGTTTTTTTGTGCATCGGGAAGGCTTTTACAACTTAAGTTTTTTTGCATCATGTTTTGGTCAAGCCCAGTCATTGCTATTGCTATAAAAACTCCTCCTAAAAACTGTTTAAAAAAATTGTTTTTACCTAACCAATCATCAAAGAAAAAAACCTTACTTAAAGGACTGTTTTTAACAGCTGTTATTGCATCGAAAAAATTATAATTAAGTTGGTTGCAAACTACATAAATTGATAAACCTACACCTGCTAATAAAAATGCCGATTGTAAAGTATCTGTCCAAACTAACGTTTTAATTCCTCCTTTGTAAGTATATAAAAGTATAAGTCCAATAACCAATAAAGTTGAAACTGCAAACGGTATATTAAATGCACTAAAAAAGTATAAATCTAAAACTATTAATGCTATGTATAACCTAAACGAAGCTCCAACAATTCTTGACAAAATAAAAAAAGACGATCCCGTTTTTTGAGCAATTTTACCAAACCGTTTTTCTAAATAACTATAAATGGAAACTAAATTTAGCTTATAATACATTGGCAATAAAAATTGGGCAATAATTAAATATCCAAAAATATAACCCAATACTATTTGCATATAACTAAACTGCCCTGTTCCCACAGTACCGGGTACCGAAATAAAAGTAACACCCGATAGCGAATCGCCAATTAAACCAAAGGCTACAATATACCAAGGCGATTGTTTATTACCTGTAAAATAACTATTGCTATCGGCTTTTTTGGAGGTAAACCAAGCAATAAGCATTAATAATCCAAAGTAACCTACAACTGAAAATAAAATTATATACATTGACATAAAAGCAAAAGTATTTTTTACTTTTAAAATCTCTCTATTTATTTATCCATACTTTATAGTTTAAAAGTTTTATACATTTCTTTCAATAAAATCAATTAATGAATGAATAACTTTTATATGAATTTCTTGAGCTCTATCAGCATATTGACTATGAGGGGCACGTATTTCAACATCGCAAAGATTCGACATTTTACCACCATCTTTTCCAGTTAAGCCAACAATTTTTATTCCTTTTTGCTTGGCAACTTCCATTGCTTTTATAACATTTATTGAATTGCCACTGCTCGAAATTGCTAATAAAACGTCCCCTTTTCTGCCAACTGCTTCTAGGTATCTACTAAATACAAAATCATAACCATAATCGTTTCCTACACAAGCTATATGGCTAGCATCGCTCATTGATATTGCGCCTATTGCGGGTCTATCGTTCCTGTATTTTCCAGTTAATTCTTCCGCAAAATGCATGGCATCGCACATGCTTCCTCCATTTCCACAACTAAGTATTTTACCTTCTGCCTTAATTGATTCAACCATTAATTGCCCTGCTTTTTCAATAGCTTCAAAATTTTTTTCGTTATTTAAAAATTGAGCAAGTATGCTTTGTGCTTCTTCAAAATGTTGTTTAATAGTGTTCATAATTTTTTTTCAATAATAACTAAAATATTACATCCTATTAATTTCTAAATTAACCTTTGAAAAAAAACATTTATTTAACTTTGAGTAATCATAATTAACATTACAATTCCTAGTATTACTACTATTGCTTTTCCCCCAATTAGAAATAGAGTAAATGCTGGTGATACCTTTTACATGATGGGAAATTATTATGTTGGCTTAAGCGTTTATTTATCAGCAAATATTAATTTTGTATTTTCATTGGAAGTAAAAAACTGAACACTAGGAACCGAAGGATTGAACAGAGAAACTTCAACTACTATTCTTCATAATTCTAAATCGAAAACCACTAGTTGGTGTACCTTTCAAGATTGAGGTGTTAATGTAAACGAAGTAGAAAATAATCCTTTTTCAGTTTTTGCAAATCCTTCAAATACCAATTATTTATTAACTCAAAGTGCACGTTGTTGTTGCTTTTGACCAACAACTTTTGCCACAGATTCACAGATTTTCTTAACTCAAGTTGCCCGTTGTTATTGCTTTTGACCAACAACTTTTGCTCGCAGTTTTCGCTGATTATCGCAGAGCTTGTAATTACATCTCAGCCGTTGTTGTGTCTTTTTTGTCCAACAACTTTTTCCCACTTATTTTTTATGTGAAATCTGTGTAATCTGTGGCTAATATTATTTTAGTTTTTTTAAAATTCTATGCCATTTATCAATACACTTTCTACACAATCATTTCCAAAATTATAGGGAATAAATGCCAAAGAAGAGACAGGTTTGGTAATAATTAAATTGGCTTTTTTACCAAAGGTAATACTTCCATGAGTTTCACTTAATTCAATGGCATAAGCTCCATTTATAGTTGTGGCGTTTATGGCTTCTTCGTGGGTTAATTTCATTTGTGTGCAAGCCAAGCTTACTACAAACCCCATTCGGCCATTTGGGGAACTTCCAGGATTATAATCCGATGCTAAACACACTGGTAAACCCGCATCTATCATTTTACGAGCTGGCATATATGGAATGCCTAAAAAGAAAGAACAATTAGGTAAACCAACAGGCATGGTATTGCTATTTAGCAAACAATCAATTTCTTCTTGTCCAGTATATTCTAAATGATCAACACTTAACGCTTTATGCTTCACTCCTATTTGTACACCGCCTGTATAACCTAATTCGTTTGCATGAATTTTTGCCTTTAAATTATATTTTGCTGCTGCATTTAAGAGCATATCCGTTTCTTCTACAGTATAAAAACCTTGGTCGCAAAACACATCAAAATAATCGGCTAAATTTTCTTGGGCTATATTGGGCATCATTTCATTTATTATTAAATCAATATAGCCTTTTCGGTTTTGTTTAAACTCGGTAGGAAAAGCATGCGCACCCAAAAAAGTGGCTTTAATGGAAATGGGAACAGCCTTTTTTAATTGTGCAATTACACGCAACATTTTTAATTCATCAGCAACTGTAAGTCCGTAACCACTTTTTATTTCAATAGCTCCAGTTCCTTGTTTTATTACTTGGTGTAAACGCTCCAATGCTTTAATAAAAAGTTCATCTTCGCTCATGCTTTGCAGTTTTTTGGCCGAGTTTAAAATGCCTCCACCAGCTGTTGCAATTTGCTCATAACTTTTTCCTTTAATGCGCATTTCAAACTCTTCTTCGCGCCATTTTGCAAAAACTATATGCGTGTGGCTGTCAACAAAAGCAGGTAACAACATACCGTAGTTGGCATTTATTTCTTTAGAAATAGTAATGCTTTGAACAGCATTACTCAAATCTTCCATTTTACCAAAACCAAAAATGCAATCATTTTCAATAATTAAATACCCGTTTTCAATTGCATTTAAAACACCCATTTCTGCTCCTTTTTTTAGTAATATATTTTTATCTAAAATACCTACAATCGATTTTATATTGGAAATTAGTGTGTATGTTTTCATAATACAAAACTATGCTATTTTAAATAGTAATCATTAAAATTCATTATTGAAAATTTGTTTTTAGGATTGGTTAAATAGCTTAAATAAAATTAAATAAATTTTAATGCCTAATGTTTCTATATCAATTATTTTTAAAGAATGCTTAGTATAAAATATGGAATATCTTCGAGCTTAATTTTAAGTAATTAAAGCTGAAATTTCTTTAAGTACAAAAAAAAGGCTTCAAAAATAATTGAAGCCTTAGTGTGGTGTAGGAGGGAATCGAACCCCCGACACAAAGATTTTCAGTCTTTTGCTCTACCGACTGAGCTACTGCACCGTTTGTTTGGTCTTTTGCTCTACCTCCCGATAACTATCGGGATGAGCT
>Ga0247844_1004327_pt1 | contig 19403 bp, 20 predicted proteins | sample LaCtaG_FD_192421 | JGI IMG/M metagenome (GOLD analysis project Ga0247844, IMG submission 192421) | Freshwater microbial communities from meromictic Lake La Cruz, Castile-La Mancha, Spain - LaCruzMarch201714.5m_1 | ecosystem: Environmental > Aquatic > Freshwater > Lake | place: Spain: Castile-La... | reverse complement strand
AAAATCAATTTAACAAAACATTCTTTTCATGGAGAATGGAATTATACGATAAAACCTAATTTAAAAAAGTCTTTATAGAATGAGCACTTATTTTTTGACAGGCCCTTGGTGCTCGTCTTGGGTTTATTTCTGGTGTTACATTTAGACATTTTCAAACAAAAGAGACTGCGCTAGAGGGCATTCTTTCAACAGACGGGCATGAGCTTTACGCTTCGGGACTCTGGGAGAAATTTTTTAATTTAAAAATAAATGAACCAGGTTTTTTTTGGTTTACGGGAGCAGGTGCGCATGTGGGATTTCGTGAAGAAAATTACTACGACCGTGACTCATTTTGGTACAATCGCAATGGAGAGATCCATGATAATTCTGCTGAATTTATTCTCGGGGTTGATGGAATTATTGGCCTTGAATATAAAATTCAGACAACGCCACTTAGCGCCTCTCTCGATTGGAAACCTATGATTAATGTCATGGAGTCATTTGAAATTGAAGCGGGAGACGTTGCAGTCTCACTTCGTTATCATTTCTAGACTTGCGCCCATAATAACAAAGGCCTTCTTTCGAAGGCCTTTGCTTAATTTATTAATTGTAAAAACTTAAAAATTAATGTGCGCTATCGCAATGAGCTTGATACTGAGAGGCATTCATAAGATCGTTTATTTCGCTCATATTTGAAACTTTAATTTTGATAAGCCAGCTACCATAAGGGTCAGTATTTGTGCTTTCAGGTTTGCCTTCTACATCTCTGTTGGCCGCGATAACTTTTCCAGTTACAGGAGAGCAGATATCACTTACTGATTTAATAGATTCAATAACGCCACAAGCTCCGCCTTTTGTGACGGCAGTTCCTTCAGCAGGAAGTTCGATGAAAACAATGTCACCGAGAGAAGATTGAGCAAAATCGGTAACACCCATAGTGACGGTGTCGCCTTCAACGAGTGCCCATTCGTGATCTTGAGTGTATTTAAGGTTGTCTAAAATTTTTGTGCTCATTACTTATGTCCTCCGGTTACAAATGCCTTGGTTTGATAAATAGCTTCATAGTTTTTGTTTCTAATATTGATAGCAAACTTTTTGTCTTTTGGCATTTTTGTAATGTCGATAAGAGCTTCTGCAATCCCTTTATTTAACATGACAGAGTGTGTGCCAGAACTGACTTTTCCAATAGGCTCACCATCAGCGTTTACAACAGTGTAACCATCGCGAGGAACAGCGCCGTTTACAAGAAGTTTTACAAGTTGAAAACGTGGTTGATAAGTGGCGAGGGCCGCCTTGCCCATAAAGTCAGGCTTATTTAATTTTACAGTCCATTTCAAAGCAGCATCAAGTGGAGTGATTTCATCATTGAGTTCGTGCCCATAGAGAGGAAAACAAACTTCTAAACGAAGAACGTCACGTGAAGCAAGGCCACAAGGAGTCACGCCTAGCTCGATAAATTTCGCCCACATTTTTTTAACCATCGTGTGTGAACAAAAAAGTTCAACGCCATCCTCGCCAGTATAACCTGTGCGAGTCACAATGAGTTTTTCGCCATTCCACTTATGCTCACGAACTGAGTAGTAAGGAAAATCGCCTTCAGGAAGAAGTCCAGATTTTTTGAGGATCTCTTCTGTCTTTGGCCCTTGAAGTGCAATCAAAGAAAAGTCGTCACTTTTGTTTGTGAGTTTGCAATTAAATTTTGAAACGTGTTTGTTAAACCATTCCCAATCTTTTTGCATATTGGAAGCGTTCACACAAATGAGGACAAAATTTTCATTAACTTTATAACAGATGTGATCATCAACAACAGTGCCGTTTTCGCGACAAAGGGGTGAGTACACAGCTTTGTTTGGCCCCGCTCCAATGAAATCGTTACACATCATGTAGTCGACAAATTTGATGGCATCAGGGCCTTCCACAAAAAATTCGCCCATGTGTCCGACATCGAACATCCCAACGTGTTGGCGTACAGCTAAAACTTCGTCTTTCACGCCGGTATACTGCACAGGCATTTCCCAACCAGCGAAAGGCACAATCTTGCCACCTAGTTTCACATGTTCATCATATAAATGAGTTTTTAACAGGCCCATAAATCTCCTTTATCATTCTTAACGAAATCTTCATAATTTGGTTATTTTTATACTGCCTTTTTAGCGGCCTGTAAAAGGTTTTGGGCCAGAGTAAAAATCGTCATAGGCCCAACGCCTCCAGGCACTGGCGTAATGGCTTCAACGAGGGGCGACACAGCTTGATAATCAACATCACCACAAAGTTTATTTGTTTCATCGTAATTGATCCCAACATCAACAATTATTTGCTGAGGATGGACAAATTCTGCAGTCACAAATTTTGCTTTTCCAATGGCCGCGACGAGAATATCTGCACGCTTACACACATTCGCTAAATCTTTCGTGCGAGAGTGACAAATTGTTACGGTGGCATTTTCATTGAGCATGAGAAGGGCCAGTGGCTTTCCTACAATGAGACTGCGCCCTAGGATGACAACATTTTTTCCACTGAGTGTGATGCCGTAGTCTTTAAGGAGGGTGATGATTCCTTTTGGAGTACATGGTGCAAGAGCTTTAGTGCCGCTATCACCTTCCAAAATGTGCATCAAGTTGGTTTTTGTAAAACCATCAACATCTTTGTGGGCAGGAATAAGTTCGCCGACGTTGATGTGAGCAAGTTGTGCAGGAAGGGGAAGTTGAACGAAGCATCCATGAATATTTTTGTCGTTCGCTGCAAAATCTACCGATTGTAAAAAAAGTTCTGGAGTGACATTTTCTTCAAGATGAAGGATGTCGCAGGCAGCTCCTAATTTTTCAATGAATTTCTTTTTATTCCGAACGTAGATGGCCGATGCAGGATTGTTTCCAACAAGAATGACTTTCATTGTGGGAATAATGCCTTTTTGTTTCAGTTCTTCACATTTGTTTTGAAGATCGGTACTTAAACGTTCAATGACTGGTTTTGCCAAAAGATCTTTTGCCATAAATCCTCCCTAAAATGAAAGCATTATAGACGTACCTTGATGGGGCACGCTATGATATTTTCATGATTATTTTAGGTATAGACCCAGGTTCAAGGAAGGCCGGTTACGCTCTTATTGAGTGCGTAGGGCGTCGGTTTAAATATTTAGATTCGGGAACTTTGCGTTTAGAAAAAGAAGGCGAATTTTTAAATCGCTTAGCGAAGGCCCACCAAGAAAGTTTGGAGTTAGTGACGCGATTTAATCCTGACGAGATTGCCCTTGAGTCTTTGATTTTTGTGAAAAGTCCTACAGCGCTTATCAAATTGGCCCAAACACGGGGTGCCATGCTTGCGGCCTTTTTAGGGACACACAAAGATAAAATTTTTGAATATGCCCCGAACTCAATCAAAGCGGCCGTCACAGGACATGGGCATGCTGACAAAGATGGAATACAACACTCTTTACAAATGATTTTTGGAAAAGGTACTCAATTTAAAACGTATGATGAAAGTGATGCGTTAGCGATCGCAGTTTGCCACGGTCTTCAGCGGGGTAGTAAATTAAAAGCAAAAGTGATGGAGTAAAAAAATGATAGGCCATATTCAAGGACAGGTTCTTTTTAGTGATGGTACTGAAACAATACTTGAAACGACTTCAGGTATTGGTTATCAAATTTATTATAATCGAGTTTTACCGGAGGGCGCGACTGCGGCGCTCTATATCTCTCATATTGTCAAAGAAAATTCAGAAGAGCTTTATGGCTTTCATTCTTTGCGTGCCAAAAAACTTTTTGAAATGCTTATGACCGTAAAAAACATTGGGCCTAAGAGTGCCTACGGCCTTATGCGTGCCCTAGCAGTAAAAGATATTTGTGATGCGGTTATGTTAGATAATAAAAAACTTTTGACCTCAGCTCCTGGTGTTGGCCCTAAGGCCGCGGCCCAAATGATTTTAGATCTTCAAAATAAAATCCATAAAGTTAAAATGTATTCTGATCGTCCAAGTTTAAGTGGCCCTGGAATCCCCAAAGAGCAAAGCTCATTGCAACTTGAATATCTCGAAGAAGAATTGCCAGAGACAGCGAGTGAGGCGGGACTTTTAAATGAAGCGCTTATGGCCTGTAAAGAACTTGGCTTCAAAGAAGAAAAAATAAAACCTCTGGCCATTAAAATTTTGAGTGAGCATAAAATTTCAAAGCCTGAACAACTTGTTCATCTTGTTTTGAGAGGAGTATAAATGAACAGTGATGACTTTCCTCAATATGATGAGCGGCTTCTTACTCCCGAAGTGAAAGAAGATGAAATAAAACATGACATCCTTCTTCGGCCTACAAATTTTTCAGAATATGTTGGGCAAAAAAAAATTGTCGAAAATATAAATGTCATGGTTCAGTCTGCGCTTATGCGTAAACATGCTATGGATCACGTTCTTCTTTCTGGCCCTCCAGGGCTTGGAAAAACTTCTCTTGCGATGATTATTGCGAAGGAATTAAAAACTGAGCTCCATGTAATTTCTGGGCCGGCCATTGAGAAAAAAGGTGATCTTGCCGCGATTCTTACTAATTTAAATGCGGGTGATGTTTTATTTATTGATGAAATTCATCGCATGCATATTTCCGTCGAAGAAATTTTATATTCAGCGATGGAAGATTATCGTTTGGATATTATGATTGGCCAGGGGACTTCGGCCCGCACCATGCAAATTGATGTGGCCCCTTTTACTTTAATTGGAGCGACGACGCGTTCTGGCCTACTTTCAAATCCTCTTCGTGATCGCTTTATGGCCGATCTTCATTTTGATTTTTATGCAAGTAGTGAATTGGCCCAAATCATAGAGCGAAATGCGCTTAAATTAAAAGTTCAACTTTCTCCTGAAGCGCGAAAAAAAATTTCTGGTTGCTCGCGAGGAACTCCTCGTATTGCTAATAGAGTTTTAAGGCGTGTGCGCGATTTTGCTTTGGTGGCGCATAAAGACCAAGTTCAACTTCCTGAAGTCGAAGAGGCCTTACGTCTGATGGACATTGATGAATTAGGTCTTGATCGTATGGACAGAAAAATTCTTTCAGTAATTGAAGAATACTACGCGGGGGGGCCTGTTGGAATCGAAGCTCTTTGCGCGACTTTGGCCGAAGATCGAACGACCATTGAAGATGTGTATGAGCCTTATCTTCTCAAAGAAGGATTTCTTTTACGGACACCGCGTGGGCGTATGATTTCTGATAAAGGGAGAACTCATATTAAGAGCGTAGAGACTTAAATTTATTATTAATATGCTCATGTGGACAAAATTTACAAAAGTCAAATTGGTGATTTTTAATTTTTTCTCGAAGATGCTCATAAGGATCACTTAGCCAAAACGAAAAAAGAGTATCGTTATTAATTTTACCGACAGAGCTATCAAATGCGCAGCAAGGTAGAACTTCATTTTGAGTGGTAACGCGCAAATAATCGTAAGCAACAAAACATTGTGTTTCTCTCTCTGTTGATGGCCCAAGAACTGTATTGGTTTTTTTTGAAAATTTTTCCTGCGTGAAACGTTGACGAATAAATTCATCTTTACTTGGAAGATCGTGAAAATTATTTTGCAGATGAAAATTTAGCAATGGAAATTGTGAGAGTTCATTTTGAGAGATTTCTTGCGACTTCTCACTCCAATTTTCCTTCGTCAGAAATTCGACACCAAGTTTCCTGGCGGCCCAATTGGCCTTTGCTTTATAAATTTTAAATTCTTTTTTTTCATCATCGTTTAGAAGAAGTGGCAAGGTAACTTCACCATGGGGTTCCATCGGTTTAAACCAAAGATTAAAAACACCCAAATCCTTAGCGAGTGCCACAAACTCGGGGAGAGTTTTATAATTTTTATTATTAACAACGTTCATGAGGGTGATTGAAGTGGCCTTATGGTACCGACGCAGAAGTTCCGTATTATATTTGAGATGTTTTATGATTTTAAAAAAAGTTTTTGCTTTTTGACTTGGGCGAGTCGCTTGATAGGTAACTGGATCAGGCCCCGAAACATTGACGATAATCCAAATATTAAGAGGGGAATCAAAAACTAAATCTTTTAATTCGTCTAAAATATTTTGAGTCATATGTGCAAAATTTGAAAACAGACAAATATTAATATTTTTTTCTCTTAGGGCCCTAATAATAGGCATAATATCGGGATGTAAAAAAGGTTCGCCGGCACCACCGAGTGTTACCATTGTCACGGCCGGCGGAAGTTCATTGATCATTTTTAAAACGAAAGAAGTTGAGGCCTTGAGACTGGCCAGTTTACTATTGGTCGATTTTAAGTCTGGATGATGAAGGCCACAAAAAAGGCAATCATGATCGCAAGAATTGCAGAGATCAATATCAATTAAACTTGGCCCTCTGAAAGGATTTAAGGTAAGGGCCTCCCATTTTTCACTAAGGGGGTGAGAAGGGGAAAATAAAAGAGGTAAGTCCTTTCTCCAATTTATTTTTAAGTAATCTAAAATTTCGATTAAGATAGGGAGATGTTTTTCACCAAGTCCACTTGGTTCTAATAAAATGAAATCAAGTTTTTGGTTTTTTAGAAGCATTAAGCTTGGAAGTAGGCGTGGAAGGTTTTCTTCATTAAGCGTAATTTCAAGTGCTGAAACATTTTTCTCACAAAGATTTTCTAAATCTGCGGCATTCGCTAAATGTTTTTTCCAAGCAATTTTAAAATAGTTTTCCTTGGGGATGGAATACTCATCTGGTTCTAGTGGCTCCCATTTGAGGCATAACAAGAAATCAGGGGAGGTGATATATTTTTCACTTTTTAGATAAAGATCTTCACAAATCGTCGCTACATTTTTTAAAATTAATTCGGCATTATATTCAAGAACTGTTGGGGCAAATTCTAAAAGCACTTTTTCTTTGCGACCAAAAGGGAAGCGTTTAGTTTTTAAAAAAAGTAAAATATCGTGGGTATCTTCAAGATAAAAATCTTTCATTGCCTTGAAGTCCTTTTAGACAAACGAAAAAAAGTATTATCAATAATTCCCCAAGCCGTGCCGAGTGCGTAAGCAACATTAATAAAAAGTTGATAGCTAAGGACGATGGGCCCAAGAGTTATTCCCCCACGTTTAAAAGAATAAAATAAACTTACGATCATAAAAACGGTGAGGGGGAAAGAAAACCAATCAGCCTTGATGAAGGTAAGACTAGCGATATAAAATAAAAAAAGAAGAGGGAGTAAGTAGACTGGATTAAAAGATTTTGGATAGAGAAAAAAACTTTTGATTCGATGAGCTCCACTTGAAAACACAGCTGGGAAAAGTTTTATAAATTCCGCTTTCCTCTTATGGTAGACAAATAGTTCTGGTGAATAAAGCATCTTTGAACGAGCTAAATTAAAAAGCAAAACATTTTCTTCATTTCGCACAAACCGCTCATCAAAATTGACTGTTTTAAAAATCTCTCTTCTTATCCAAAGATGGCAAAGAATAAATTTACTTTCACTTCCTTTTTCGAGATCACCTTTACTCTGATGGCGTTTAAAGGTATGGGCCGTTGCCATAGGAGAAGAAAGCGCAAGCCCAAGAGCTTGTTCAAATTGATTGGCCTCAAGTGGTGTATGGTCAGGGCCACCAAAGATGTCTAATCCTGTCGGGTATTTTTTGAATATTTCATGGGCCACAGAAAAGTAAGAAGCTGGTATTTGGATATCGTCATCCAGAAAAAGTAGCCAAGGATTCTGGGCGAAATGGGCGGCTAAATTTCGCGCCTGAGCGGGGGATTTTGATTTTTTAAGTATGACAACTTGACAATTCCAGTCTTCAAGCAATAACTCGCTTTCTTTATCTTCACCATTAATGACAACGATAATTTGCCCTGAAAAATGCCCGCTATATTTCTGTAAACTGTCGAGGCAAAGCTTGAGGGCCGAAGGCCGCTTATAGGTGACAATAATGACAGAAAAAAGAGGAGCATTATTCATTAGCCAACTTCTTTGGGCAGTTTTTCGTTTATCTTCGAACATTCCTTTAATATTGAACATAACTAACCGATGAGAAGATATGATAAAAAAGATTCCGGCTTTTTGAAATATGTTTAATTTTGCGGGGCATGTTATAATGATTTTACCAAGTTTCAGCTAGTTCGTGTTGTTTCGAATAGCGAAAAGAGCAGTAGAGGTGGGTCTTATGAAATTTAAATTTTCTTTTGCCAATTTTTTTAAATTCTCTCGCTATAAGCATGGTTTCAGTCTCGTAGAAGTTATGGTCGCCGTCGGCTTATTAGGTGTTGTTTCTTTAGGGGTTGTTGAGATTTCAAAAATGACGGCGCAAACGCAAAAAAAGGCCATGTCAGATATGAGTCTTAACCAGATGGCCTATGATATCCAAAATATTTTTCGTGACCCTTATAGTTGTATAGGAAATATTGCGGGTGCCGCTAATATAACTGTTCCTCCAGATCCAGCAAATGGAAATCCTTTTACAAATATTGATACAGGCTTAGCACTTAGTAGCATCACTCGCTACAATTCTTCCGGAGCAGCGTTGCAAGTGCCCTACACTGTGTCTGGAGTTGGAACATATACCCTCGGCAATAACAATGTTCGAGTTGGCGCTATACTTGTGAAACCCAAATTAAATGCGGCAGCGATGACTTCTGATACACTTTATCCCTTTCTTGCTCAAATAACCTTTTATATAAAAGGCGCTGGAGCTCAAAATCAGATGCTCGGAACTGCAAAAATTGGCGATGAGTTTGTGACAACGAAGATTGTTGAATTTCAGGCCTTTCGAAGTAACACTTGGGGGGGGAAAGTGACTTCTTGTGGAACTGATTTAACTTCAGAGCTTGATGCTCAATGTGCTTTTTTTGGTGGATCGGTCATCAATTATGGTGGGAAGAAACGTTGCTCTTCGATTGAAATCCGTGCCTCAAATGATGATGCAACTACAGCAACACCTGATGATGTCTCTATTTATGCTTCGACGGATTTGCACGTTGGTCGGTCTGCAAGTATCTCAGCTAGTGCAGAGATTGGTGATGACTTAACAGTTAATCCCTCTCATGCAGGGACGCAGGGATATTTGGATGTGAAGAAATCTGATGCAAATACTAAACTCGGGCATAATTTAATTGTTCAAAATAATTTCAATATGGGGGGAACAACTCTTTCTGCTACGCAGACAACGACGGCTAATATTGGAACAGGTGCTGGAGGCACGGCCGTTAATGTGAATATAGGTGGAACGGATGGGCATTTGAAAGTTAATGGTGGGGATATAACTTGGGGGACAGGAGGCGATAAACTAAATGCAGATGGAAGTATTGATCTGAGTTCGGCCAGCAATTTAGAACCTTATTTGAAATTTCGTAATAGTAATCAAATCACAAGCCATGCAGGGAGTTTGGATTTAGAATCTGGCGGAGCAAAATTGAGCTTATCATCAGTGCCCACAACAGACTCTGCGATCACTGGAACGATTCTTAGAATAGTGACACCAACAGATTATACTTTTTCGGCTGGCGGTCTTGGAACGATGAAACAGGCCGTGAATAAGGAATGGTTTTACAACGCCCTCACTGGAGCTGTTGCGAATACTTTTTTTGACGCCACTCGAGCGGATGCTATTATTAATCAAATTTTAAATAGTGCGACAGGGCAGTCCAATTACAACTTATTGAGGACGAATATTTTAAGCTATGCTGTTGGGCCGGATACGGCTTGCCCCTCAGGGAAATCGATTCAAAATATTACTTTTGATGCTGGAACTAAAAAATATAAAGTGGTTTGCCAAGACACGCCAAATTGTACTATTTCAACGTCCCCTTGCTCAGGTCTTTATGCGAATTATCTCAATATTAACAATAGTGGATTTATTGTACAGAATGCCGGTGGTGGCCTCACTCGACTTTGTTTAAATGGAAAATGTCGTACCAATTGGGCGCAAGGTGGTAATGGCCCTAACCCGGGAGAATGTTCTGATGAAGGATCAGGGGGGCCTTTCTGGTACGTTTATGCAATCGCTCCAAATGGTTCTGTCAAATGTCGTCGTTGGGGTGGATTCCCGTAATCGCTGATCCTATCTTGACTTTTGTGGCCTTAAAAAACACAATGGCTTCATTCTATTTTTCGAGGGGGCCATGTGAGTAAGTTTAATTTTTCACAAGACGAGACGAGTGTTTTTGAAGTTTCCAAAGATATTGTTTCACGCCGTAATCAAGATGGAACAGTGGTCCTTATGCGCATGGACGATTCTGAGCTTTTTTATAAAATTGATGGAATTGCAGCAGAAGTTTTTTCGTTAATTGATGGAAAGAAAAATTTTTTAGCTCTTGTTGAAAGTGTTTTTAAAAATCATGCGGGCCATGAAGACAGATTACAAAAAGACATCGACAATTTCTTTACGAAGCTTGTCGATATGAAGATGGTTACAAAAAACGTTTAAACTTTTAAACTCTTGAAATCCTAAAACTCTCAAACTGTAATTTCTTTATTTTTACGTGAAGGCTTTTGAAGAGCGTTCAGGCGGTCGCGAAGAAGTTTATTTTCTCTTTCTAGAGCGACTAAGCGTTTTTCGAGTTCTTTAAAACCTTCCACTAAAAGTGGAGTAAGTTTTGAGTAATCAATTCCGAGGTAACCGCTAGCATCAGTCCGGACGACTTCGGGAAGAATTTTTTCAACATCTTGAGCAATGAAGCCAATTTGTTTTTCTGAAGAAAATTGGTGGTGAGGAAAATCACTTGCTCGATAATTATAAGTCACACCATCAAGTCCAGAAATTAAACTCGTTGCATCTTGAATCGGGGTGATATTTTTTTTGAAACGTAAGTCAGAACCAGCAAAGACATCGAGATAAATGCTTTCGTTTAAAACTTCGGCTTCGATTTTTTCAAGATTATATTCTTGAATATCTCCAAAATAATAATCTTTATTTTTAGCTGTTTCACATTTTTTTGTATCGCTCATATTCCTCTCCTCAATAAACCTTAGGCGAGCAGGGAATAATACTAGCACGGTGATCCTCGTCTCGCTATGGTTTTGCTTTTCAATGCCCTTGGCTCTTGCTATCTTTTTGTGAAGCGATGTCAAGACAGGGGTTAAGCATTTGAATACATTGAACAAATCTATCGTCGGCTTAGGTAAAACATTGTTTAATTCATCAGTTTGTTTCATGGAGAGATACAGTGGAAGAGAGTCAATAGAGCTTGTTTTAACTGAGCGAGTTAATAGAAAAAAAGCTTCCGGTGTATGGCCAGTTCAGGGGCTTCAATATTTTTCTCCTCACTTTCTTAATTTCAAAAATATTTCTCTTGCCCAAAATCGTGATGTGATAAGCCCTTTGCAATTTGAAGAAAGACTTAACCTTGCCGGCCCTTTTTATGAAAGTCTAGAGAAGCAAGGCTTGGATTTTTTTTTAGCAAAAAGAAATCCGGATATTTTAAATTTTACACATCACCGTTGTCACGCTTATGCAGCGATGGCGATGTCCCCTTACGAAAAATCATTGATTGTGGTTATGGATGGGGCGGGAAGCAATTTGCAAGATTTTTCTACTGGGGCAGACAGTGATGAGCGATTTTTATTTCCGAAACAAGCAGGCCGTTTTCATGAAGCTTGCTCTGTTTATTTGCAAGATGGAAAAAAATTAACACCTGTTCATAAAGAGTGGCAGCAATTTAATCAAAGTAAGCGTTGGCCTAAGCATTGGTGGAGTGAGGGGCTTGGAACTTTTTATGAGAAGGCCGCAGAATATATTTTTAATTCAAAGCGTGCTGCAGGAAAAGTGATGGGACTGGCCGCGCTTGGGAAAGCAACGTCTATAAAAAATCGCCAAGAGTATTTAGAGGAGCTCGATTGGAATCTTGCCTTTGAGGGGAAGACAAAAAAAGAATGGGAAGAGTCTGGTCGTTTTGAACTTTTTGCCAATGTGGCAGCGAGCGTTCAAAAAAATTATGAGGAAACTCAACTTGCTTTTATTGCCTCTTTAAAAGAAAAATTTCCTGACTATCGAAATCTAATTTTAACGGGTGGCTCGGCCCTAAACTGCACAACCAATATGCTCCTCGTGAATAATCATTTTTTTGAAAGTATTTATGTGCCGCCTTTCCCAGGAGATGAGAGCATTGGTTTTGGTTGTGCGCAGGGAATTTATTATGATGTACTAGATGCACCTTGGACGCCTGTGGCGTTTGAAAATCAGCATGGATATTTTGGCCCTGTGACTTCTATACCAACGGATAAATTAGTCGAAGAAATTTTTCATGATTACGAATTTTTAAAACCTGAATCTCTCACCAAATATACTTGCGATTATTTAGAGCAAGGCCATGTGATTGCCTGGTTTCAGGGACGAAGCGAATCAGGCCCCCGTGCCCTCGGACATCGTAGTATTTTGGCCCGTGTTGACCGAGAGGGATTAAAAGATCACCTTAATGCAAGAGTAAAATTTAGAGAATCTTTTAGGCCGTATGGTTGCTCTGTCCCGCACGATGAGGCCCATTATTATTTTGATGTTCCAAAGGGGTTTGATAATCCTTACATGTCTTTTGCAACTAGGGTTCATAAAAAGTGGAAAGAGCGTTTAAAGGAGGTCACACATTTTGATGGAACCTCAAGAATGCAAACGGTGAGAGAAGGACAATGCCCCTTATATTATGAACTTCTTAAAGAATTTGGAAGACGAACAGGATTATCTTGCCTTCTTAATACGAGTTTAAATGTTATGGGGGAACCGATAGTTGAATCGGTGGGCGATGCGCGACGTTTTTTAGAAAACAGTGACGTTTATGCTTTGGCCATAGGAAATTATTTTATTCGAAAGAAAAAATTGAAAACATTGTGAATTTTTATTACGAAAAAATCGGCGACTTAGTAAGTTTTAATGATAATGGAAATTGTTTTCTTGTTGATGACATTGTGTACGCACTTGAAAATGTTTTTTCTTATAAAATTACTAAAGTTGATAAGAGTCTTGCCTATCAATATGAACTAAGTGTTTATCAGATCCAGTCGCAATTGGCTTCACGTGCTTTTCAAAAAGGGATAGCTCATTCTATAGCGAATGAAATAGCTAAAAGCGATGTGGAAAATAATAATATTGAAGGGCCGGATGATTTAGTAGTTACAACAATTGTCTTAACATCAGAAGAAAATTTTGTCTGGCAAAGTATGCAAGAGATTATTCCATCTCTCGAGTTCCTTTGGGCCGCTAGTTCAAAAAAAGCGAAGCATGAAGTTTACTATTTTAATGTGGACCATGATAATCTTAAAAATAAATTGCCGCAATTTTTAAAAGCTCAAAATATTTTTGTCACTTGCTTTAATCTTCAAATTTCAAAAACGATTCAGCTTCTACGACTTCATTTAAATATTGACGCTCGCTTAGTTATTCAAATTCACAACATGGCCACAATTGCATGCTGGCCATTTCATGAGTGGAAAATGGGAGAAACATTTCGAGAGAGCGATGTTTTTATTTCAACATGTTCTTATGACAAAGAGACGTTAAAGCTTACATATCCGAAAGGGAGAGTGGAGCTGATTCCTTTTTGTGCTCTCGAATTAGAAAAAGTGTCGGAACAAAAACTTTTTAATTGCCCTACTATTTTTGCTTACGTAGGACGCATTTCTGTTCAAAAAAATATTCACACGATCTTGGCGGCCCTTAGTCTGCTAGGAAATAAGAATTTTGAATTCTATCTTTATGGTGCCGAAGATAATCTTGGAAGTCCCAATATGGAAGACTATCCGAAAGACTATTTATTATTTTTAAAAAAACTTACAGGTGATTTAGGCCTAGAGGGGAAAGTTTTTTTTAAGGGGCATTATCCTCGTGAAAAACTTTATGAAGAATTACATAATTCGAGAGTTGTTTTATTAACGGCAAGTTTACATTCTGATGAAAATTTTGGTATGGCCTTGTTTCGTGGGCTTTTGCTAGGACAGCGCGTGGTATGTAGCGATTGGGGAGGTCATGCTGATTTTCAGGCCCATTTTCCAAAACAAACAAAACTTGTTCCTGTGAGACAAACAAAAAAAGGGCCTCAGGTTTCACCTTTTGAATTTGCAAAAATGATTGGCGAAGGTTTGCATGATTTAGCAGTCTTGCCACGTATTCCGCAGCATTATGATCCTTTGACTTTATCTTTAAAAATTCAGAGTCTGGCCTGTGAAAAAATATTTTCTTTTAATTTATTGAAGCGAAGTTCCTTTGCTGAAAAAATCCATGAAAAAAGAGCAATGTTTTTGGCCTCTCCGCAGAGTAAAGGCTGTAAAGTTTTTGAGGACTATTTTGATGAGTTATCAAAGCCGTTGTTTGAAAGTTATGGGATGAAAAATTCTCGATCACAAGGTGTGACCTATAAATTGCCTCCTTGGGTAGTGATTAATAAAGAAGAAATTACTGTTGACGATTATCATCGAGGTGTTGAGACTTATTCTTGTGGAAAAGGTCAAAAAATTCAAACATGGTTTGGTAGAGAAGTGGAAATATCTTCAGATGAATTTCAAAAAATGTGGGATAATGGTGATATTTTAGTAGATTCAAACGAATTGTGTAGAGATGGATCAGATGATGATTGTTGAGCGAAGTGCTGAGAGTATTAATATTTTGCAACAAAAAATTGAAAATTATTTTTTGCAAAACAAACGATTAGGCACAGAAAATAATCTTTGGTTTCCTGATTCTTCTCAGAATCAAAAAGTTTCTTTGGCGAAAGATAAAGTGACTGATGTTATTTTATTTGGATCTTTTTTTCGGCGAATCCTAGAAAGTGGGAATTGGCCTTTTGATAAGATGAGGCTTTGGTGTTTATCTCCTTCTGTAAAAAGAGTTTTAACTAAGTTATATGGTTTTAAAGAGCAGGAAATAGGCCTTATTTCACGTGATGATCTTTTCACTCAGGCTTCGCTCATTCGTCCATTTCCAGATCTCAATAAACCGTGGACTATGGTCTTTTCGGGCCGTTTATCCCCTACGAAAAATCTTGAAACATTTTTGGTGGTGGGACATTTTTTACAAAAACTTTTTTCGCCTGAGTTGCGCTTGGCCCTTCAGGGTGATTTTCACGATGATGTTGATTCAATGTGGGATAGAGAAGGACAAGTGAGTTATAAAAACTATCTTGAAAAAATAATTGATTCTCTTTCGTGGACTCATCGGCCAATATTTTTATCTCCTTCGCATGATTATCCTTGGCAAAAGGATCATACCGTAAACCCCGTTTTTGCGTCCTTCTCGCATTTTAGTGCTGAAGATTTTGGCGTCAGTGTTGCGTTGGCGCGTGAAGAAGCATGGCCCGTTATTCTTTCTGATTGGGGCGGGCAAAGCGATGTGTATGGTGAAAGTGTTATAAAAATTTCGGCGCATTCGATTCCGGAACCCTGGGAGAGTTTGCATTCGCTTCTGGTTAAGGGCGAGTATTTAGCAAAATTAATCATAAGACGCTGGGGGGAAAAAAGTGAAAAAATAATATTCCCCCAAAATTTACCGGTAATTTTAGACGCAAATAATCTTTATGATCGGCGTCAGCATTTTGTGAAAAAACTTGATTTGAACTTTGCCGATCTTTTTTGTGGTGATGGGAAACTCGATAATTTTTTCAAAAAAGAAAATGGGAAAAGAATTTTTTCAAACTATCGTCAACTTTTTTCGGCACCTTTAAATTCAGATAAATATTTGCTTATTGTTACTCACGATATGGAGCCAGATGCAGGGGGAATTGCGGCCCTTGTTCCAGATATTACTCGTCTTTGGTTTCACTATGCTCATAAAGAAAATCTTTCTGTACAATTTATTTTTATACGGGATTTGATGAAACGTCTTCAGTTTTTTCGTCAGGCAAACTTAGAGGCCTTGGTTTTTCCTTTTTTTGTAAACAGTCTTGTTCCTTTAGTGCAATTTCTCACGAAAGGCTTTGCTCTTTCGTGTCCTCTTTATGTTTTTAATAGCGAAGATCAAGATAGAATTCATGAAGATTTAGTCGCCCAAATTTTTCGAAATGAAGATGCCTATATTGTTACTAACAAAAAAGAACTTTCAACATTCCCTCTAGGTAAAAATCCATCAACTTACTTGCAGGCCGTAAAAAAAGTTGAGCATAGCGATTTGTTTTCTATCGTTGAAGTTGAAATCAATAATGAATGTAATAATAAATGTTCCTATTGTCCCAACTCTATTTCGCAAAGAAAATCTTCGAAATATTTGGAAATCAGTCTCTATAGAAAGTTATTGACTGAACTTAGTGCGCTCTCTTTTTCAGGGATATTTTCTTTTCATTTTTATAATGAACCACTTTTACATCCTCACTTAATTGAGTGGGTAGAGCTGGCTTCAAAGGCACTCCCGAGTGCTCGGTTTCACCTTTATACAAATGCCACACTCTTGACTCTTGAAAAATTTCGACAATTAACAACTGCGGGCATCCATCTTATTAAAGCCACACGTCACGAGGAAGTGAGAAGTTTGCCTTTAGACATTTGGTATTCACAACTTTCGCCTTTGGAACGCTCACAAATCGAACTCGAAGACGCTTCAGAAATTAACAAAACCAACAGGGGAGGAATTCTCTCTTTAGGCACTTCCATTACATCAAATCTTCCCTGCTATATACCTTCTTCAATGATTGTGGTGACGAGTGATGGGAATATTCTTTCTTGTTATGAAGACTTTGCTGAAAAATTAATACTTGGAAATTTAAAAACTCAAACACTTGTTGAAATTTGGAAGAGCGATCGCGCAAAATCATTTCGCGAGAAGCTTACAACTGGCAAGCGTCTCGATTTTGACCTATGCTCTCGTTGTAATAACTCAAGGATTTTTCCCATAAGATGAATAATAAATTTCGCTTTCGTATTGCTTCAGAGTCAATGTCCCCCCTTCTAAAGGTGGGAGATGAGATTGTTTGGGAAAAAGTAATTACTCCAGCGAGCGATTTGAGGCGTTTTGATTTAATCGTTTTTCGTCAAAATAATAAATTATTTTGCCATTACCTCTGGAGCATCAATTCACATCGTGATGTCTACGTTACAAAACCCCTACAGTCTACTGATTGCGAAGATCTACCATTAAGTTCGTCCGATATTCTTGGCAGGCTTGTGAGTCATCGGATGAATTTATATTGGCGGATCAAAGTTGTTTTATGTTTTCTTTTTTAGGCAGCAGAAAGATTTATCTGGTGAATTTTATCTCCAAGAAGTTCTGAAAACTTTCCTGATATCGCAACTCCTAATTCTTCCGCAACAAACGTGCGAACGGCCAATTCGTTAACAGTTGAGAGTCGTTCTAGTTCGTTTTTTTCCCAATGAAAAACAGTCCCAGAGGACAATCCAAATTTTGCAGCAAATTTTTCCATAGAAAGTCCGATGACTTTTCTTAGAAAGAAAACTTCTTTTCCGCGTAAAGGGATTTTTTCTTTAATGAGAGCAACTGCCGCTAATCTTTCAAGAAGGGCAGGGTCTAAATCAATCACAGGCCCGTGTTTTGAATCTTTCATGGGCACATTTTTAAAATGAATATATTCTAAAGGAACAAGCCCATCTAAATTTTCTTTCCATTTTTTCATAAGACACCTCAGAAAACGGTTATTAAAATAACTCCATCTTCATAAACACAGATAAGACTTAATTCTTCTTGATCACAGTCGAGTCCAGTCACTTTGATTTTTTCATCATTTTCAATTGCAGTTCCTGTTCTTCCACAATTTCTAACGTCTGCGTGTGAGACATTTCGTAGTGCCATTCTTTGCTTTGCATGAAGTGTTACTTCATATTTTCCATTCTTCAATAAATTTAAAACTTCTTCGAGCTTATGGGGCATGTTTTCTTTCCTTTTAATAACCTAACATAGAACGTTGAATTTTTCAATGAATTATTGAATACACCCTGGGGATTTCCTTTTTCGAAAATTTCTTTATTATTTCTACGCTCTTTATGTTTATTAACAACTTATCGAAATTCCGCCCAAATTAATACACTACTTTTCTGGGAAATGATTACTTCTTGCCTACCTAAATGATTGAAGACAAATCTGCTACAATTTTCATGTCTAAAGCTAAGTTGGAGAGCTCCTGGCTATGGTTAAGACAATGAGTGTTGTTATAAAAATGCACTTAACAAAAGTTGGAGTAATTTTACTTGCTCTTTATTCTTTTGTACTATCCGCTATCCGCTATCCGCTATCCGCTATCCGCTATCCGCTATCCGCTAATTTTTAGTTTAATTATTTTTTTATCAAGTTGCAGTAATAAAATAAACTTGACGGGAATGCCGAGCAAGACTTTAGGGACAGCGACAAGCGAATATTCTTCAATCGTTTTTGCAGGAATCACTTCTATTGACCAGGTTAACGATTCTTCAATGAGGTTGAATTGGACGTCGAACGCCGACGCTATTGGGTATGGCATTTATAATGTCACAAGTGGAGTGCCTGTTTTTTTGACGATGGTGAATGGCCAAGCGAGTTCATCATATACGGTGAGTCCGCTTTCTTCAGCGACACTCTATTCATTTCGTGTGCGTGCAATGGATAGCTCTTCAAAATTTGATAATAACACAACATCACTTTCTGCAACAACTTCAGGCTCGGCTTCAGCTCCCACGGCGCTTACACTTATTTCTCCCTCTTCTACGCCTGATGTTTCTGATACTCCAACAGTCAGAGTTACAGGAGTAAAAAGTGGCGACAGCGTAAAACTTTATTCAGATAATTGTGCAACAGAGGTTGCAACAGCAACAGCAGCTGGCGCGACTATAGATTTAACATCTTCATCACTTGCTGTCGGAAGCTATAATTTTTATGCTAAAAGCGGAAGCTCAGCTTGTTCTACAGCGACGCTCGCTTATACAAGAGTTGCCTGCGCTGCTGGTTATATTCTTTCAGGTGGTATTTGCCTTCTTTCCTTTGCTGGAATTACTTCCATCACAAACGTGACCGACACAACTTTAACTTTGAATTGGACGAGTCACGCTTCGGCCGCTTACTACAAAGTTTCGAGCATGACTGCAGGGGTTCCAACATTTGTAACGGCCGTGAACGCTCCTGCAAGTTCTGTAAATCTGACAGGTACGCCAAATACTTCCTATACTTTTAGAGTTCGCGCTTATGATGTAACTGACACAGGTGAAACAAACGCCGCCGTTCAAACGACGACAACAAATCTTGCCCCTGATGTTCCAAGTGCTCTCGCTCTTCAATCACCAAACTATACTCCCGCCATGACCGCAACGCTTACTGTGAGAATTTCAGGGGTAAAAAATGGTGACACAATAAAACTTTTTACAAACAACACTTGCACGACTCAAGTCGCAAGCGGTGTAGCGAGTGGAACAACTATTGATCTTACAGCAACATCTCTCGCCGTGGCTATAGCACTTAGATAAAAGGGCCCACTTGTGCTGATAAAAAAGGGACCGGCCAAACAAACCGATAATTAAAATTACTCTATCAAAATCAATACCACCAGTAAACTGGTGGTATGTGTTAGGGCCC
>Ga0247844_1004316_pt1 | contig 19426 bp, 13 predicted proteins | sample LaCtaG_FD_192421 | JGI IMG/M metagenome (GOLD analysis project Ga0247844, IMG submission 192421) | Freshwater microbial communities from meromictic Lake La Cruz, Castile-La Mancha, Spain - LaCruzMarch201714.5m_1 | ecosystem: Environmental > Aquatic > Freshwater > Lake | place: Spain: Castile-La... | reverse complement strand
TTGATTTTACACCGTATACACCGAGATATTAGGATTCGAGCCTACAGGCACACTTTTTGTTGCAGAATTAACATTTTTAGCTGGTGATTGTGTTGAATTGGTGGCTGATGTGGTTGGTATACTCTTGTTTTGTACACTGCTCGCACTCTTTTGAGTTTTAGTTTTTTCAGCGCTAACATGCTTTGCACTCTTAGAAGGGGACGTTTTCTCCTCTTTGAGATGTTGGCAACTGGCTATCAGTATGATGATAATAATAAATAAGATGATGAATACTATTTTTTTCATGATTACTCCTAAGATATTATGTCTATAGTATACACAAAAAATGGCCATTTGTTAAGCTAAATCTCTTACCAAGGCAATATAAATGTGGTATAATGGGCATTATAGTTCAAAAGTGGAGGAGTTATGAAAAAAACTGGGTGTGCCCTTTGTGGTGCCGATATCATTTATTTAGAAAAAGAACAAACTCTAGAGTGTGCCGTGTGTAAAAAAACGTTCACCTCAAATGCGAAATGTGAAAACAACCATTTTGTATGTGACGAGTGCCACAAGATGGATGCTGTTGAGTATATTGAATATACCTGTCTTACCACGAACAAAACATCCATTATGGAATTAACTTTAGAGCTTATGAATAATCATAATGTCTTAATGCATGGACCTGAACACCACTTTCTTGTGCCCGCCGTACTCTATACTCTATATGCTCACACCTATAATAAGCACGATGAATTGGCTGAAAAGCTAGAAATCATTAAAGAACGTGCTAAAAAAGTGCCTGGTGGATTTTGTGGGCAATTTGGGTGTTGCGGTGCAGGAGTTGGAACGGGGATTTTTATGAGTGTTCTGCTTGGAAATACCCCGCTCTCAGAAAACAGTTGGGGAGATGCGCACCTCATGACCGCTAAAACTCTTGAAGCGTTAGGCCATCTCGGTGGACCAAGGTGTTGTAAGCGCTCGACGTTTCAAGCACTTAAAAGTGCCCAAGAGTTTTTGAGTGAAAAATTCAATATTACACTCCCACTCGGCGAACAGAAGTGTGATTTTGTAGAACTCAATCCAACGTGTCTCTACACACAGTGCCCATTTTTTTAAGGTTGGCATAATAAGAAAAACTTTTAACTGTGATAACCATTAGTATGACACACTTAACACCTATCTTGCTGAACATAGCCTTATAAAATTAATCGAATTTTATGTTGGTTGAATTACTTATAATTAAAATTCATACAAAATACAAAAAACTGCTTTCTAGCACAAAAAGAAAGCAGTTTTTTGCATTATTTTAAATAATATCATCTTTTTTAATTAAAAATTGTTTAAAATTTCAAAAAGATGTGCTATAATATTAATAACAACATAATTAATTTGCAGGAGCTACTATGAAAAAATTCGAAGAGATATTACTCAATGATATTAACAATGGATTTTCCGGGGCCGTTTTAGGTGTCTATAAGGGCGATGAATGTCTTTACTTAAACGCGTTCGGTTACAAAAGACGCTACGATGAAGCCTTTAAAGAGCTTGATAAAAGTACACTTGAGCTAATGGATATAATGACTCAATTTGATATCGCCTCTAACAGTAAGATATATGCAACCACATTTGCTTTAATGAAACTCAGTTATGAAAAGAAAATTGATGTGACTAGGCCAGTTGACCACTATATTAAAAATTTTAAGATGCGTGGTGAGGTGCCTACCATAAAAGAGCTGCTTTCACACAGTTCTGGATTTGCACCAGAGATTCACTTCTATGATAATACGGTAGCCCCTGAACTTTTTTCACAAAACCGTGAAAGAACATGCGAGATATTAAGAACGCAGCTTCAAAGTGACTATCCAAAGGGGAGTCAACACCTTTATAGCGATACCAATTTTATGCTGCTGGGACTTCTCATCGAAGAGGTAACGGGATGCTCACTTGAAACCTATGTAGAGAAGAGTTTTTTCCAGCCATTAGGGTTAAAAAACACCTGCTATACACCGCTCAAAAAGGGAGTTTCCCCTGAGAGAATCGCCGTCACTCAAGCTGATGGCAATGCGTGTAATGGCACTAGAACATTTGAAAATATGCGCTCATACTCACTTAGAGGAGAAGTACATGATGAAAAAGCGCACTACTCAATGGAGGGTGTCGCTGGACATGCGGGGCTTTTTTCCACCATTCTCGACCTTCAAGAGTTGATGAATATCCTTTACCACAATGGAACGTATAAAGGGATAACTTTTTTCGACTCGCAAACTCTTGAAAAATTTTCTCAGTACAATTTAGGGGTAGACCCTAGTTTTGGATTGGGATTTAGACGGGCACAGGGAAGTGGAATGAAAAAATTCTATGGACAACGACCCTCTGACACAGCTTACGGACACACAGGATTTACAGGAACACTGACACTCATTGATCCAACACACGATATGCGTATCATCTACCTTTCAAATCGTATCCACGGTGAGGTTACTGGACGTTTAGAGTTTAAAGGGCGTACCATGAGCAGTGGGCTCTATGGTGAAATTGTAGATGCCATCTACGAATATTATATAAAATAAGGAGACGCAATGTTTAAAAATTTAAAGTATTCCATGCCATTTATCATCACATTTTTTGCCCTTGGGGGAATGATTTCAGGATATATTCTGACAGTTATCTCAGGAGCACTGCCATTTTTTAGAGGGGATTTTCACCTTACCACACCACAAGTTTCAAATCTACTTGGGCTTATCCTTCTTGGGGGGTTACTCGCAAAGGTGTGTCTACTGTTCTCTGATAAATTTGGACGTAAACAGCTTATTATATTGACCATTATTCTATACTTTATCGGTGTTGTGGTATTTACCCACGCTACCAGCTACTCAATGCTTGAAATTGGTCGTCTGCTACAAGGAGCTTCAATGATTATGAGTTCTGTTGCATACACTGTATACCTTACTGAAATTGCTCCAAGTCACATGCGCGGGAAAATCGTAACGGTATTTCAACTCTCTTGGACTGCGGGAATGCTTCTTGCTAACGTTGTAAACTTTGCTTATGCACCAAGTGGAGATTGGAAAGCAATGTTCAATATCATCCTTGTTGTTCCTGTAATTCTATTCTTTATGGCATTTATCCTACCACCAAGTCCAAGATGGCTTGCACTTAAAGGAAGAGATGAAGAGGCTAAAGAGGTTATGAGGGGACTTAACTCAAAACTCTCTCCAGCGATGCTTCAAAATGAGCTTAATAGCTTAACTAAAAAAGAGGTTAAAGTTTCAAAACGTGTTATATTTAGAAAAAAATACATCTGGGGAATTTTCCTAGCTTCTGCGCTTCTTATATTAAATCAGATGACTGGAATTAATGCCATCGTTCAAACAAGCACACTGATGTTAAAACAAGCGGGAATGAGTTCAACTCTTGTGACCATTCTTGGAAGTATTGGTATCACTGGTGTCAACTGTGTTATGACTATTTTCACCATCATCTATGTGGATAAACTTGGAAGAAAACGCCTTCTTAAAATAGGAACATTTGGATACCTTATCACCATGGTTATCATGGGTGGAATTTTAATGGCACTTCCTAATGGAGCGCTTAAAGGGTGGCTCATGCTTGCAGGACTTATGATTGGTGTGGGTTTCATCGCATTTGGACCATGTGGTGTTATCTATGTTATCGTTGCAGAAGTACTGCCAAACAAAGTACGTTCTTATGGTATCATCATTGGTGGATTTTGTTCTATCATCGTAGGAACATTCTTTATATCAAAATTCTTAGTATTTGCTCAAAGTGCAGGGTATGGTGTACTCTTCATGTCACTGGCATTTTTTGCTCTTATCTACTTCCTATTCAGTACATTCTTAGTGCCTGATACAAGCAACAAGACACTAGAAGAGATTGAAGAGATGTATGACAAACCAAAACTTAAAACAGTAAGAGCTAGACAATTATAAAAAGAGCCCTCTCTACCTAAACGGATAGAGAGGGTTTTGATTTTAAAATTTTTTTTTTGACACGAATTATCACGAAAAGCGCAAATAAAAAATATCCTCCCTATAAAATAGGGAGAGCTAGAGGGGGTATACAAATTTGAATTGTTTTTGACACGGACTAAGAGACGACTTTTTAGCCACGAATAAAAGCAAATAAGGGCTAATAAAACTACACTCCTTCACGAGAGGGTGCAGGGGAATTTTCCTATATGCTAAAGTGCATTCAAGGTAAAGAGTGCATTTTTTTTATGTTCTGACCTTTTCAAAATGTGAAGATCTACAAGCTTATTCAATTCAAGTCGAGCAGTTTCAGAAGTTTTTTGAATGTGCATTGATGTCTCTTGAATGCAAATGCCTTGAGGATACGACGAAGCAAATAGAATGATTTTCACTTGTATCTCACTGAAATGGTTTGAAGAGAACAGTTTTTCTAGTTGATCATCAAACTTAATTTTTTTAAGGGTATCAAGAGCATGTGTGAGCATCTCAATGATAAGTTCACAATGAAAAATGATGAAATACGTGATGTCTCCTTCACTGTTCCTTGATTCTTGTAATTTTTTGTAGTAGTGTTGCTTTTTTGAAAAGAGTACCGAGGTTAAATTGGAATACTTAATGCTATCAATTCCATTTTGTAATAGGTACATATTGGTGAGAGCTCTTCCTAAACGTCCATTTCCATCAAAAAAGGGGTGAATGGTTTCAAAAACAAAGTGGATCACACCCGCTTTAATAATTTCAGGCATATCACCAGAGGCATTAAAAAACCGAATAAACTCTTCCATGAGTTCTTCAACACAGTTACTATCCAGTGCAGTATAGACCACTTCGACACTATTCATAATGAAAACGTAATCATCACGATAGTGATCAAAACATCTGATTTTTTGATCAGTAGCATTTTTTATGATAATATTCCATAAAATAATAATAAACTCTTTGTTAAGGGGTTTATCAAGATTTTGCAAAATATGATTGTAGGCATGTATGTTGTTAATGACCATTTGCACCGACAATGAATTATCTTCTTTTTTATGTTTCATTGCCTTCTCTACATCTGCCTTTTTAGCATTGGACCCCTCTATCTGTGCAGAGGATAGAGAATCTTGAAAAATAACCTCCTCTTCTAATTGTCTCATTTTACCTTTACAATTTTCAAAGACCATACTATTTTCAGCTAAATATAGGTGAAGCTCTTCAATTTTCTTCATACTATTTTCCATCGTTTCTGTAATAGAATAAAAATAGGGTTTTCCAGTATGGTCTTTTAAGGGAAGTTGTACTCCATTTTCTTTTCGTTCTGCCACAATTTGAGCCCAAACAGACTCAAACTCCGTAATACTGCGTGTCACACCATTTCTAAATCGACACTCAGATTTATTGTAATATATTGGAGAATTTAAAAATTCATACATATTTTTCACCTCCTTATAGGCAAAGTATAGCACAAACGTTAGACAAATAATAGACAAATTTTAAAAAGGAAGTTGGGCATTGATTATCACGAGAAGGTCAAAAGACTTTATTTACCACGCATAAGGTCGGATGTACACGGATAAAAGAAAGTATGATGTGTGAAAATTCACCTCATAGCGTAGGGGGAACTAGAGGGGGTAGATTTTTATCACATCGACACTGAGGCACAGAGCCGCAGAGCCGCAGAGCCGCAGAGGAGAGAAGTGCTTTTTTGTCACGAATGGCACGAATTTTCACGAAAGGTACCAGTATTAGTCATTATGCGCTAGGTATCAGAACCCATGCTTCTAAAGTTACTTACCATGAGCTCGTGTATCGAGAGACAGTGACTAAAAAATATAAATATTTTCAAGAAGGACAGAATATGTCCATCTTTTTTGATATAATGGATGTATAACTGAAAATAGGGTGGTTGAACTTTTGCTCAAACGCAACAAAAGTATTGATAATATTAGGGAAAAGTGTTAGAAAAAACTCTTGAAAACAGTGGAAATATGGTATAATTAATGAGTAGTTTATGTGAAATTCAAAAACAATTAAAATAATACAACTTAAGGAGATAAAATGAATCCAAAAGTATACAATCAAATTGTAAGTTATATATGGGGAATTGCAGATGATGTACTGCGAGATGTTTTTGTAAGAGGAAAATATCGAGATATTATTTTACCATTTACAGTACTTAGAAGAATTGATGTTTTGCTTGAAGAGACCAAAGAAGAGGTACTAAAAACTGCAAAATTTTTGGAAGAACAGAATATTTTCGATAAGGTAGGACTTGAAAATATTACAAAATATCCTTTTTATAACACGTCGCCTTTTACTATGGCAAAAAACAGTTTAAGAGAGTCGGAAAATCCATTTTCATCACTACTTAGCGACCCGAGTAAGATTGATACCAATTTAGAGAGGTATTTAGATGGGTTTAGCCCAATAGTTCAGGAAATTATCAGTAAGTTTAAAATTAGAAATCAGCTTGAAACCCTTCGTGAAGCAGGGATAACATATGCATTGATTGAAAAACTTTGTTCAAACAGCATTAATTTAAGTCCTTATGAGGTCAAAAATAGTAAAGGGGAGATACTCCCTGCATTGACTAATCTAGGAATGGGGTATGTATTTGAAGAGCTAATCCGAAAATTTAATGAGGAGAATAATGAAGAAGCTGGGGAACATTTCACCCCACGTGAAATTATTCACCTTATGACACACTTGCTTTTTGAACCTGTAAAAGATGAATTGGCAAAACGTGAAGGGGCAAGATTTAGCATCTATGATCCAGCGTGTGGAAGTGGTGGTATGCTGACAGAGGCGGAGCAGTTCGCCCTCTCTATAACGGATGAAAATGTAAATTCTCCCTTTTTGGGCAAGAAGTTAATCCTGAGACGTGGGCAATATGTACAGGGGATATGCTGATTAAAGGGGAAAAAGCATCTAATATAAGTTACGGTTCAACACTCGCTAGTGATGGATTTGTTGGAAATAAGTTTGATTTTATGCTCTCTAATCCCCCATATGGTAAAACATGGAAAATTGATGAGAGTGCCATAGTAGAGGATAGAGGGAAAAAAGGTAAAGAGCATATTAAAGACCCACGGTTTCAAGTGGGACTTCCAAGTATTTCGGATGGGCAACTGCTTTTTTTGGTTAATATGATTTCTAAGATGAAAACAGAGAGTGAACTTGGAAGTAGAATTGCTACGGTTCATAATGGGTCAGCTCTTTTTACAGGAGACGCAGGTCAAGGTGAGAGCAATATCAGAAAGATGATACTCGAAAATGATTTACTAGAGTGTATTATCGCTTTACCGACTAATATTTTCTATAATACAGGTATTCCTACTTATGTATGGATACTTTCTAATCGTAAAGAGGCACGGCGCAGAGGAAAAGTGCAACTTATCAATGCCACGTCCATGTATCAAAAGTTGAGAAAAAATTTAGGAAGTAAAAATTGTGAACTCACACCTGATGATATAAAAAAGATTACAGAAATTTATATGAATTTTGAAGAGAGTGATACTTCCAAAATATTTGACTATAGAGAGTTTGGGTACTATAAAATTTGCGTAGAGCGACCTCTTCGCCTAAAAGTAGTACTAAGTGATGAGAATGTGATGAAACTACGTTTTCCAAAAGGTATTACTGATGAAGCCATGTGGGTATATGAGCGATTTGGAGAGGATGTCTACATTTCACTTGAACAGAGAAAAAAGGAGATCGAATTTCATTTTGAAAAAGAAGAATCCCCTCTTTCTAGTGCTACTAAAAACAAACTGTTTGACGTAAACCTTTGGAACTGTCACCGTGAATATATCGAAATAGGAAAACGTATGCAGAAACATTTTAATGAGGGGGAGTATCTCGACTTTAACCGTTTCAAAAAAGAGGCAGAGAAATTTTTCAAAGGGGAAAATTTAAGTAAAGCAGAGCAGACCTATATTTTAAGCATTTTTAGTGAGAAGTGTGAAGAGGCAGAAAAAGTTATCGCTAAAGAGAGTAAAGGTGAAGTCGTGTATGAAGTGGATAGCGAACTACGAGACACGGAAAATGTACCCCTAACGGAGGATATACAGACGTATTTTGAGCGAGAGGTGCTTCACTATGTGCCTGATGCGTGGATAGATGAGAGTAAGACGCAGATAGGGTATAGCATCTCATTTAATCGCTATTTTTATACTTATACACCACCAAGAAGTTTAGAGGAAATCGCACAGGAGATAGCAACACTGCAAGAGGAGAGCGAAGGGCTATTGGAGGCATTTTTACATGAGTAGAGTATATGAAATGTACAGTCACTACAAAGAGAGTGGCATAGAGTGGATAGGTAAAATCCCTGAAGAGTGGGAAATATCGAGAATAAAAAAGTTATTCAAGAAAAAAAAAATAGTAGAAAAGAAACATGCACATACAAATATTTTATCTCTTAGCTATGGGAAATTGATTGTAAAAAATAAAGAAGATAATAAAGGATTATTGCCTAACAATTATGATACTTATCAATCTGTTGACGTTGATAATATTATTTTTAGATTTACTGATTTGCAAAATGACAAAAAAAGTTTAAGAGTAGGGATTGCAGAAACTTCAGGCATAATTACTTCGGCTTATCTATGTATTTATGGGAATCAAAATATTAATATGAAGTTTGCATACTATTTTTTTCATAATATGGATCTATTAAAAGAGTTCTATAATATGGGGAATGGAATAAGGCAAAGTTTAGATTTTAATGATTTAAAAAATTCAATTTTTATTTTACCAAATTTAGACGAGCAAAAAAGAATCGCCGAGTATTTGGATAAAAAGTGTGAGCAAGCTGAGAATTTTATCCTCAAGCAAGAGAATTATATTGAACTTTTGAAAGAGCAGAAGAAAGCCCTCATCAATCATGCGGTGACTAAGGGGATTGACCCTGATGTGGAGCTAAAAGAGAGCAGTATAGAGTGGCTGGGGCAGATACCGATGCACTGGGAAGTGAAGAAGTTGAAGTATTTGGTTAAAGAAAAACTGAAATATGGGGCTAATGAAAGTGCTGATTTAGATGATGTTAATTTACCAAGGTATATTAGAATTACTGATTTTGGAGATAATGGGAAATTAAAAGATGAAACTTTTAAATCATTACCTTTAAAAATTGCAAAAGAATATTATTTAAATGAAGGTGATATTCTATTTGCAAGAAGTGGAGCAACAGTTGGCAAAACATTTCAGTTCAAAAATTTTAATGGTAAAGCATGTTTTGCAGGATATTTAATAAAAGTAACTCCTTCAAAAAAAATTTTATCAGATTATCTATATAATTTCACGAAATCATATTCTTATGAAGAATGGAAAAATAGTATATTTAATAAGGCTACAATTGAAAATATCGGAGCGGATAAATATAATATGTTAGATATTATTGTTCCAAGTTTAGAAGAACAACAAAAAATAGTTGAATATATAGAGAAAAAAGTGGGAATTATTGATTTAGCCATAAGTAAAGCACAAGAGGAGATAAAGCTGACTAGGGAGTACTTGGAGAGCTTGATATATCAGGCGGTGACGGGGCAGATAAGGGTGTAACTCATTGTCATTTCAAGATAATTGAGTATGACAAAAATAAGTTAGGGGGGGCATATGAATAATTATAAAAGAGGGTCAGAATGGAGAAAATGGGATTTACATTTTCACACAATGAGTTCTTATGATTATAAGGATCAATCAATAACCAATGAAGAAATAATAGAAAAATTAAAAAGTGAGAAAATAAGCGTTACTGCAATAACAGATCACCATATAATGGACATACAAAGAATCAATGAATTACAAAATCTAGCAGGTGATGATATAAAAATTTTTCCAGGAATTGAATTTTTAGGTGATGCTAGAGGAAATGAACCACTGCATTTTATTGGTATATTTCCAGAAACTTCTAATATAGAACATATTTGGGGGCAACTTGAAAACAGAACTGCAATAAAGGATATCAGTGGGAGTGGGAAAAAAATTAATGCGATATATTGTGATTTAATGGATACTGTCGCACTAATTCATGAATTAGGAGGGGTTGTTACAGTTCATGCTGGAAAAAAAGGTAATTCTGTAGAAAATATTACACATGCTCTCCCACATACAATGGCACAAAAAGAAGATATTGCGAGTATAATTGATATTTTTGAAGTGGGTAAGGTAGAGGATATCAAGAGTTATGAAGAGAAAGTGTTTCCAAATATTAATAAATATATACCTATGGTACTTTGCTCTGATAATCATGATATAAAAAATTATGTATTAAAGGCAAGTACATGGATCAAAGCAGACCCTACATTTAAAGGATTATTACAAGCGATAAATGAGCCACAAGAAAGAATATTTATTGGCGAAGAACCACCTGTGTCGAATAGAGTAAAATCTAATTCAACTAAATATATTGAAAGTTTGTTGATTGAAAAAAGTGATAAATATAAAGCTCAAGTGGGGGTATGGTTTGATAATATCGCAATTCCTTTTAATTCTGAATTGGTTGCAGTGATTGGAAATAAAGGAAATGGTAAAAGTGCGATAGCTGATATTTTAGGTTTGTGTGGACAATCAGATATTAGTTTAATAGATTATAAATTTTTGAATAAAGAGAAGTTTAGACAAGGAAAATTAGCTCAAAATTTTCAGGCTAAAATTAAATGGAGAGATGGAATTGATCATGATTTTATTTCACTTGACAAAGACTTTCCAGAAGGAACAGTAGCAAATGTTAAATATATAAGTCAAGGGTATTTTGAGAAATTATGTAATGAAATATCAAAGACAGAGGATTTTAAAAAAGAGTTAGAAAAAGTTGTCTTTCAACATGTAGCAATAAGTAACCGGTTAGGAACACAAAGTTTTGATGAGTATATTGAGAAACTTAATAAAAATTTTGAGAACCAAGAGAAAAGCCTTTTCGTTGAACTAGAAGCATGTAATAATAAAATAATTTTATTAGAAAACAAATCAAGTTCAGAGTACAAACAAGAAATAGAAAGTGGGTTTAGGCAGAAAAGTTCTGAATTGAAAGCACATATTAAGAATGAACCTATTGATGTTGTTAATCCGAGTGAAAATATTACAGAGGAACAAAGGAAACAAAAGAGTGAATTGGAACAAATTAATGAGGACTTGAAAAATGTTGAGGATAAAATTTTTGAATTACAGAGAAGTCATAAAAACTTATCAGAGACAATTTTTGTAATTGATTCAATTATACAAGAATTAAAAGCAAAAGAAGATGAATTGAAAAGATATTTTTCTGAGGTTAGAAACAAATTAATTGATTATGGAGTTGAAGCTTCAGAATTTTTTATGGTAACTTTAGAGACTAAAAAACTAGAGAGTATAGTCGAAATAAAAACAAAAGAGATTGAGGCAATAGAGAAAAAACTAACAGATAAAACTCAAGGGAACTTAAATTGGGAAAAAGAGAAATTAAAAACACAGATTAATGACCTAACCCAAAAAATGTCTGAACCAGAAAGGCTCTATCATGAATATTTGGCAAAAAAAGATCAATGGCAAAATGATAAATTGTCGATTGAAGGTAATGATAATATAAAAGGCAGTTTAAAATATTATGAAAAGGAAAAAAATTATATTGAGAATACTCTTTGGCAGGAAATCGCAGAAAATAGAGACAAAAGAATGGAGATTGCTCTAAAAATATATGATTTGAAGTTAAAGGTACAAAATAGCTATAATGATATAAAAAAAGCAGTGGATCACGTATTACAAGATAGCAAAACATCATTAGAGAAATATCCAATAACGATCGAATGTGAAATTAAATTTTCACATGATTTTATTGAAAAATTTGTAGAAAAAATTAATTTAAGAGCAAGTGGTAATTTCAGGGGAATCGACGATGGTATAAGTCATCTAAACGAATTGATGGAAAATAAAAAATTCAACAGTGAAAGTGATGTTATATTATTTTTAACTTCAATTATTGATAGTTTGGAAGGCTCTGATGTGGATAATAAAAAAGATATTACAAGGCAAGTTAAAAATAAGAAAGAATTTTATGATTTTTTATTTTCTTTAAAGTATTTGAAGCCAAATTATGAATTAATGCAAGATGGAAAAACACTCGAACAGCTTTCACCTGGAGAAAAAGGAGCATTACTTTTGGTATTTTATCTATTATTGGATACTGACGATATTCCATTGATTATTGACCAACCAGAGGATAATTTGGATAATCAAAGTGTTTCGCAAATATTAGTGCCATTTATCAAACAAGCTAAAAAGAAACGTCAAATTATTATGATAACTCATAATCCGAATTTGGCTGTTGTAGCAGATGCAGAGCAAATAATTTATGTGAGAATAGATAAGAAAAATTTTAATAGCTTTAGCTTTGTAGCTGGAAGTATTGAAAATAAAGATATTAATGATAAGCTTGTTGAAGTATTGGAGGGAACAGAACCTGCATTTACAAAGAGAAGAATAAAATATCATATATAATAAATGAAATTAAGAGGGGGGAGGCTAATATGGCGTATGATTTAAGAAAACCATTGAAAATTGTTACATTTAATGCATTATTTCTAACCATTATTGAAACATATAATGCAAAAAAGCAGACTTTTAATGCAACGTTTAATAAAAAGACTGAGAATTTATATTTAATTTTATTTGGTGTTTTTTTCATTTTGTTTGGAATGATTTTGATTTTTAATCATCATAAGGAGTTGTGTGCAATAATAATATGTTTAATTTTATTATTATGTTCGATTGTTTCGTATATTTTAGCATGGAAAGCAATGAATAAAAGATTCAATGAAATATTTGATACTCATGATAACGTCATAATTCAAGCTAAATATGACGAGTTATTATTTGATTCCATTTTAGAGGTTATTACTAATGAAAAAATAAAAGTTTCTATGTTTCTTGAAGAGTTGAGAAAAAATCTTGAAGTAGATAAAATTAGATATTTCATGTTTAAATTTGATATGAAAAGTATTCACTTATTTAAATTTTGGACATTATTGGTAGGTGAGGGGTTTTTGGGGATGTTAATTATAAAGTTTTTTAGAATTTTTATGGTTAATCCAAAACTTTTAATAGGCATATTTTATTTATTGATTTTAATTGTGTATATTTTTATGGTAATTTATTTGATTTTTGTAATTATCAATTACAAAAAAATCTACAATTATGAGTTGAAAGAACGTATGCTAAAAATAGCACAATTTACAGAAATACTCAATCAAATTAAAGGAGAGTGAAATATGCTAAAAAACACTGATATGTCTGAAAAAGGACTACAACGCTTTATTGTTCGCTACCTTGTAGAAACGCATGGGTATAGAGAGAGTTCCTCACAAGATTTTGACTTTGATTACTGCTTAAACCGTGGGGAGTTTATGGAGTTTTTACAAAAAAGTCAGCCCGAAAGCTACCAATTTATTATCAATAAAGGGGAAAAAGTCTTTTTTGAAAGGTTAGATGGTGCCATTAAACGTGATGGAATTGTGACCGTGCTTAGAAAAGGGATAAAACATTTTGACAAGACAATTTTCCCTTTTTTCCCTCATCCTAATTCGAAACATAATGAAAAAGATGCAACAAAGTGGGATGCCAATATATTTTCAGTGGTTCAAGAGTTAGTATACTCGAACACTCATAAAAATCGTATAGATTTGGTGCTTTTTCTTAATGGGCTACCTCTTATCACCATTGAGCTAAAGAATGCGTATACCCACCAAGCGGTAAAAAATGCCATCGAACAGTATAAAAAGGATAGAAACCCTAAGGATAAACTGCTCAATTTTGCCAGAACATTGGTACATTTTGCTTTTGATACGGATTTGGTCTATATGACAACAAAATTAGAGGGATTTAAAACGCAATTTTTGCCATTCAATAAAGGACAAAATGATGGCAAACCCTTTGCCCCATACGGTGCAGTCAATCCTGTAAATCCTTACGGTGAGAAAACGGCGTATATGTGGGAAGAGATATTTGCAAAAAAAAGCCTTTCTTCTATAATAGACCATTTTGTTCATCTTGAAAAAGGGAATAATCTCAATACTTTGATATTTCCAAGATATCATCAATTTAAGGTCGTGGAAGAGTTGTTAGCAAAATGTAAAGAGGAGGGAATAGGAGGAAAATTTCTTATTCAACACTCAGCAGGTTCAGGAAAATCCAACTCCATTGCATGGCTTGCGCACCAACTCACAGGACTTTATGACAAAGAAAATACACACCCACTTTTTGAAAGTGTGGTGGTGGTGACAGATAGAACCGTACTAGATAGGCAAATTAGAGAGACGATTAAAAGTTTTGAACATGTGAAAAATATTGTGGAAGCCATTACAGGAAACGCAACAGATATTAAAAGGCTCTCACCTACTGAGCAGAGTATGAGCAAAAGTACACACATGAGGCTTGCTTTAGAAAATAATAAGAGAATCATCACATGTACCGTTCAAACATTTCCTTTTGTAGTGGAAGCAGTCCATGAAATGCAAAGTAAAAGGGTGGCATTTATCATAGATGAAGCCCATAGCAGTCAAAACGGACTTGCGTCAGCGAGTATGAATGCACTATTTTCAGGTGCAGAAATTCCTAAAGCCCTTCAAGATAGTGAGGGTACTATTGATACTGAGGATTTAGTGAACTTCCTTATGGAAAGTAAGAAAATGCTTACCAATGCCACCTATTTTGCTTTTACAGCGACACCTAAAAATAAGACGTTAGAGACGTTTGGAACTCGCCAAAATGATGGAACATTCAAACCATTTCACACCTATTCTATGAAGCAAGCCATTGAAGAGGAGTACATTTTAGATGTGTTAGAAAACTATACAACCTATAAGACATACTATAAACTTCAAGTTGAAAGCGAAGAGTTTGCCGAGAAAGAGTATGAAATCAAAGAGGCGAATAAAAAACTTAGAAAATATGTAGAAGGTCATCAGCTAGCAATCTATGAAAAAGCAAAAATCATGATTGATCATTTTAATAAAAATGTAAGACATCTTATTGAAAGTAAAGCCAAGGCTATGGTTGTAACAAAATCCATAGAATCAGCAATGAAATATAAGGATGCGTTTGATAGATATTTAAAAGAGAGTGGACTGCCCTATAAAGCTATCGTTGCATTTTCTGGAAAAAAGAAGCACTATGAAACGGGTACAGAAATGAGCGAAAATGATATGAACCGATTCAAAGAGGGTAGCGTAGATATACCAGAGCAATTTAAGAAGGATGAGTATAAATTTTTGATAGTAGCAGATAAATATCAAACAGGATTTGACCAGCCACTCCTTCATACCATGTATGTAGATAAAGAGCTTTCAGACGTTCAAGCTGTACAAACCCTTTCAAGACTGAATAGAGCGTACAAGCCCTACAAAAGAGATACCATGGTTTTAGATTTTTATAACAGTGTCGAGGATATAAAAGAGGCATTCCAACCATTTTATACCACTACAATACTTTCAGGTGAGACAGATGTAAACAAACTTAATGATTTGCAATCTACTCTTGACGAATACCAAATGTATAGTATGGAGGATTTAGACAATTTTTTTAGGCAATACTACACGGGTAGTCAAAGGGATGTGTTAGGGCATATTTTGGATAGTGCTGTTGAGAATTTTGAAACATTGGATAAAGATAAAAAAATCAAATTTAAGCAAACAGCAAAAAACTTTGTAAGAACCTATGGGTATCTTTCTAAAATTATGGAATATAATGTAGCCATTTGGGAAAAGATGTGGATTTTTCTGAAATTCTTAGTCCCAAAATTGAGTATTCCTGAAGATACGTTAGAAGAAAATGTACTTGAAGCCATTGATATGGAAAGTTATCGTATAGCAAAACTTGGAGAGAGCAAAATCACACTTGGAGGAGAAGAGGGAGTGGTAGAACCTATACCTGTATCACAAGGCGGTGGACTTACTGAAAAAGTATATGATGTACTTGGGAAAATAGTATCAGAATTTAATAGCCGATTTGGAGATATTGATTGGGGTTCAGATGTTGATCCAAAAGAAGCTGAAAAAATACTGATTCAAGGGTTACCTGAAAAACTTAAAAATAACGAAGATTTTATCAAATCTATCAAAAATTCTGATAAAGATAATGCAAAATTGAGTTCAGATGATGGCGTGAAAAATGTCATGTCTGAGATGATGTACACCCATACCCGTATTTACCAAAAATTCATGAATGATGAGGATTTTAAAAAACGGTATTTAGATTTTGTATTTGATATGATGTGGAACAATGCAAAGTAATAATTGCTATAACTCAAGGGGCGAAAAAAGCTGATAGCACTGAAAAACTAAGCACGCTGGACTTGGATGGTTGGAGATGGAGTAGCACCTACCCCCTCTAGCTCCCCCTATTGAGAAAAAAATTTAGGGGGAGGGTTAAGGAGTAAAATAAATTGAATATATAGTTTTAAAAATACGAATAGGGAGGAGAAAATGTCAAAATTAGATGTACAAGGAATTTCTATCGCAGTTAAGAAGAAAAATCAAGTAGATTATATCTCATTAACGGATATTGCTAGATATAAAAGTGATTCTCCTAATGATGTTATTAAGAATTGGTTGCGAAGTAAGGATACTATTGAATTTTTAGGGCTTTGGGAAAAAATCAACAATCCTGATTTTAAACCCGTCGAATTCGACGGGTTTAAAAGTAGAGCAGGAACGAATGCATTTACGCTATCACCGCAAAAATGGATTGAAACCACTCATGCTATTGGGATGACATCAACAAGTGGAAGGTATGGTGGAACTTTTGCTCACAGAGATATTGCATTTGAATTTGCTTCATGGGTATCTGCTGAATTTAAACTCTATCTAATCAAAGAGTTCCAGAGATTAATTGATGACGAAAACAGCAGAAAAAATATTGAGTGGAGTGTTAGTAGAACACTGGCAAAAATTAATTATAGGATACATACACATTCGATAAAGGAAAATTTAATACCAAATGTTTTAACGACTCAACAAAAAACATCTACCTATGCCAATGAGGCTGATTTGTTAAATATGGCACTTTTTTCAATGACAGCAAAAGAATGGAGAGAAAAAAATCCAGATAAAGAGGGAAATATGAGGGATTTTGCAGGTTTAGAACAGCTACTGGTTCTAGCAAATCTTGAAAGTTTGAACTCAGAGTATATTAAAGCTGGAATACCTCAAAAAGATAGGCTAATTAAGTTAAATGAAGTCGCTATTGAACAATTGAAAATTCTAACTAATCAAAATGCTCTGTCCGAAATAAAAAAACTTGAACAAAAATAGCAGTAAAAAGGTGTGACACTTAACAGAAAAGAGCTGATAGCGTTGAAAAAACTTTTGAGCACACTAGACTTGGATAGCATGGAGATAGAGTAGCAAATCTACCCCCTCTAGCTCCCCCTATGAGAGGAAAAATCTAGGGGGAATGTTAAGTTGTTACTATAGTTTTTGATTTACCCCGTCCATTGAGATTTTTCCGTAAAAAAATTGTTTCAAAGGAGCGTTACTTTTTCCGCACTGTTTGAAGCGAAGCAAGTTTGCGGAAAATGTCAGCGAACTGAAAGAATTTTAGGAAAAATCTCACGGACTAGCGCTTTTTGCCTACTTTTTGGGCAATGAAAAAAGTAGGTCGCTAATAGGGAAAATAGTCTATAAATTATAGCAGGCCTAGCGTCCCGTATAGCGAAAAAGACAGAATATGCTCGAGGGTCTGTATTATTTCTAAAATAAGCTGATAGTACTGAAAAATGCTTGAGCGAGCTGGACTTGGAGAGCTTGGAGATGGAGTAGCAAATCTACCCCCTCTAGCTCCCCCTATGAGAAGAAAAATCTAGGGGGAGAAGTAAGCTGTTACTATAGTTTTTGATTTACCCCGTCCATTGAGATTTTTCCGTAAAAAAATTGTTTCAAAGGAGCGTTACTTTTTCCGCACTGTTTGAAGCGAAGCAAGTTTGCGGAAAATGTCAGCGAACTGAAAGAATTTTAGGAAAAATCACACGGACTAGCGCTTTTTGCCTACTTTTTGGGCAATGAAAAAAGTAGGTCGCTAATAGGGAGAATAGTCTATAAATTATAGCAGGCCTAGCGTCCCGTATAGCGAAAAAGACAGAATATGCTCGAGGGTCTGTATTATTTCAATATAAGCTGATAGTACTGAAAAATGCTTGAGCGAGCTGAATTTGGATGGAGTAGGGGATAGTGTTAGGATTTTTTCAAAGAGTAGATTCCGGTACACAAAAGAGTGACCGTAATGACAAGTTTTTTCGGGACAAAAAGATTTTCTCTGCTACTCTTGGTAATATTTAAAAGATACCCCCTCCAACTCCCCCTATTGAGAAAGATAAATCTAGGGGGAGAGCTAAGAAGTTTGTGTTCAATATAAAAAATCAGAGACAGAATTCAAATTTCGAATTCTGTCTCTGATTTTTATAATTTTATATGTACAAATACTTCATCACCATGAATCCGCGTCCAATCTGGTGAAAAATTTAAAATATGACCATAATTTTTAAACTCTTCTTCAGTTAGAACCAGAGTAATGGTATCTTTCCCTTTACCACTCGCCTCATTCATAAGCCTATGCATCTCTTTTTTAACTACATCTAAAGTTCTCATTTTCTCCTCCTTTAGAGCTCTATTTAAATACATAAATGTATCGAAGTAATTATGTATCTCCTTACTTATATTATACACCACCAACATTAAGATTAGGTTAATGTAAAATTAATTTTAGCTTAATTCTTATTAATTTTTATGAATAGAACAGTATTTTTCTGTATTGCTATGATTAAAAAATTAGGATAATAATCATACCCCATTACTATTTTAAAAGAATATCCTTTTGCCTCTGCTTTTTCCCACCCTCTTTTTCACTGAAGAGGTATTTCCCTGTGAAAGGATTTTGCTCAGTATAGTACATCAGTGTAGAATAAGTGGATGGGGTAGGGGTGAAAATTTGTGTCTGCTCAGGGCGAACATGTAGGACATCCCGGGCATAATCCTTTAACGCATACATCTGCTTTTCGCTACATCCAGGATGATTGGCGATGAAATAGTACGTCAAAAACATTTTGGAACTGATAACATTCTTGCAACTTTCAAAAAGTGCTATGAACTCATCAAGAACACGTCCACTGGGTTTTCCCATAAGGTCTAAAATGCCTTTTTCCGTATGCTCTGGAGCAATTTTCATCTGCCCTGAGATGTGGTATTTCATAATATCCTCAAGATACCTCTTCCCATAGGTTTTATCCGCCATAATAAGGTCGTAGCGTATCCCAGAAGCGATGAAGATATGCTTAATCTTTGGAATCTTTCGTAAATTTTCCAAAAGCTCTAAAAGTGGAGCATGGCTCACTTGAAGCCCTTTACACGCAGTAGGGTAGAGACAGCGGTTCAGTGACGTATCATCAGGCTGACAACTTCCCACCGTAGAGCGTTTTTTACACTCAAAGCCATACATATTCGCCGTAG